>Ga0272443_10002430_pt1 | contig 23888 bp, 19 predicted proteins | sample SSMAcet12_FD_193581 | JGI IMG/M metagenome (GOLD analysis project Ga0272443, IMG submission 193581) | Marine sediment archaeal communities from Little Sippewissett salt marsh, Falmouth, MA, United States - SSM-Acet-12 | ecosystem: Environmental > Aquatic > Marine > Wetlands > Sediment ...
AAATTTTGGAAGCCACCAGACATGCATGAACTTGCCATGGCAACACAACTCGTCGAAAACGTCCTAGAAGAAGCAAAAAAGAATGATGCAAAAAAGGTGGCAGAGGTCCATTTGACAATAGGCAAGTTAACGTTTCTTGGAGTCCAACAGATGCGCTTCTCCTACGACATACTGACTAAGGACACAATCATGAATGACTCGAAGCTGATAATCACGGAACAGGACGGAGTCATCGAATGCCAAAGCTGCGGATACAAAGGCAAAGTACCCATCGAGGATGACCCAGCATATCATGTGCCAGTTCCAACCCTTCGATGCCCAAAATGCGGAGAAGCAGCAAAAATTGTCGAAGGCAAAGAATGCACAATAACGAGCATAAGAATTCTAAAGCAGCAGGAATGCAAAAATGACTGCAAACGATGCTGCTAAATTCAGAGACCCAAAACTGACAAAAAAGGTAACAGACCACATAAGAAAAATTGCCCCAGCCCACAAAACAAAATTTTGTCACGTCTGCGGAACCCACGAATGGACAATCACCCATTATGGTCTCCGGTCATTGCTTCCAGACACCGTAGAAGTGATTGCTGGACCCGGATGCCCCGTTTGTATATTACCTGCAGCAGACATTGACGAAGCCATAGCCTTGGCAGAAAGAGGAGTGACAGTTACCAGCTTCGGTGACCTTATTCGTGTTCCAGGCTCAAAAACTTCCCTCCAGAAAGTAAAGGCTCAAGGAGGAGATGTGCGAATAGTTTACGGCTTAACAGACGCCATACAAATGGCAAAAAAAAGTCCTGACAAAGAGTTCGTGTTTTTGGCTGTCGGCTTTGAAACCACATCGCCCTCCACTGCCATCGAAGTACTGAATAAGCCTCCCAAAAACTTCAGTTTCCTTGTTTCTCACAGGGTGATTCCTCCAGCCATGGAACTGCTCTTGGGCATAGAGGGGCTGCAGATTGATGGCTTTATTGCAGCGGGTCACGTTTCTACAATTATTGGAATGAAACCCTATGAAGTGTTTCCAACTGTTTATGGGATGCCCACTGTTGCTGCGGGATTTGAGCCTTTAGATGTTCTTTTTGCCATTGACATGCTTTTGCAGCAGGTGAAGGAGGGTGGCGCTAAGCTGGAGAATGAGTATAAGCGCGTGATCTCATGGGAAGGCAACGTTAAGGCTCAGCAGCTTGTGAACAAAGTTTTTGATGTTGTGGATGGACACTGGAGAGGAATAGGGAAACTTCCGAAATCAGCTCTGGCGCTGAAAAAAAAGTTTGAAGAGTACGATGCCCGCAAAAAGTATGACCTCCACATCGAAGACTCACAAGATATTCTGAAGGGCTGCCTCTGTCATCTAGTTATGGTTGGAAAAATTAATCCCTCTGAGTGCCCTAGCTACATGAAAAGTTGTGTTCCAGAATCTCCGAAGGGAGCATGCATGGTCTCTAATGAGGGCACATGCAGAATCTGGGCAAAACATAGAGTGACGAAACTGCGGTAAACAAGGCGTATATTCGCTCTAGGCGCAGCAAACTGCATATTAACTGTTCTGGAAGTGAAGCTTCATGATATCACTCAAAAACAAAAATGTACATGAAATCAATCCTGTCTATATTTTAAGAGGGGAATGCTGCAGAGGCTCCTCCACAGGTGCTTTGGGGGAATGAAAAAATGAAACTTGAAAACAATGGAATTTAATAAGTTTCTTTTTTCCCGCTTTGGAGCCATCTCAGCTACTATTTCACCTGCTCAAAGTAAATAAAAAGGATTTTTGTCAAGAAACCTTGACCAAAACTCACCTTTTCTTAGTCAAGAATTCTTGACTAAACCATAAACATACATACCAAGTCAAGCAAAGAAAAGTTTGCAAACAAAAAAGAGGGCACAGTAACTTGGTTTTATGGTACATAGAAATCCCCGAGTTGAGTCTAAGCCCTTCGTGCATGTTAGACCCGGTTAGACACCATTTTGGACGTGCACTTCTCTTTCAGCCTTTTTGATTGGTGCACTCGATGTCCATTCGCATTGCACTTTCAGATATTGTCCAGCCCTTTGAAGCGAAGTCTTTGGCGCATAAGGGTCTTCAGCTGTTTTGACCGGTATGCTCATTGCTTCAATGCAATACCCGAGCGTACTCCCCAACTCGGGGATTATATTACTTAGATGTAGTGGAAGATATACTTTGTCGAAGGGGTGAACATCACGAAATGGGGGGCACACAATTTTTTTTGACATATTTTTGTCTAAAAAATGGCGTGTTTTTTCAACTTATCCAACAACAAACCACATGAAGCATGATGAAGAAGGTTTATAAGAAGATTAATCGTGTGCGAAGCAATTTTACATGTTGCTGTTTTTGGCGAATCTGCCGTCATCTCTCCTTTGAGGCATGCTGTCAATGTTCCCGGTTAACCAGCCTATTTTTGCTTCCGTTCTTTCGTCAAACTCTGGAACAAAGGGCTTGATATCCAGAAGGGGTGTTCCATCAATGATGTCTACATCCTGTATGTGCAAGAGGTTGTTTTCTATTTTGTTTAGTCGCACAATCGACAATCCAATAGAATTAGGTCTTGAAGGTGCACGAGTAGAAAATACGCCATGAAGCTGCTTATCAAGAAAAGGCCTGACCAGCAGAGAATACTCCTGAGTCATGTGACAGTGATAAATCAAAATCAGATGCGAAAATCCCCCAACATCCCGTAAACCCTCCATATATTCCGTGGACAGCTCAATATAGCCAGTGACTCCCTCAGCAGCCGCAGACTGAATCGGAACATCCTGAGGCACCTTAAACGGAGAATGGATAACACCAATCGGTGTGTAAACAACGGCACTCATCCAACTCAACACAAAACACATCCACTAGAAAACCAACGCACCAACCCCTTTTCTCAGTTTTGGCACAGACAAACAATCTGTTCAGTTTTTGTCAACAAATTCTGGGTATTGGGTCTCCGACTGGTGGAGCCATAATTCTTTTTCCCCCTACCACAGTTTCAAGAACAACCTCACTGAAGTTGTCTGTTGCTTCGCCTATGATTGCTGCGTTTTTTCCTTCCTTGGTTTCTTGCAGAGTAGCCAATACTTCTTCGGCTTTCTGGGGCACAACTCCTATGAGCACTTTGCCTTCGTTTCCAATCTCAAGGGGGTCTATGCCAAGCATTTCGCAGGCAGCCTTTACGTCTCCCCGTAGTGGCACATTCGATTCCTGTATCATTAAGCCAACGTCTGATTTTGTGCTCCATTCGTTAAGAGAGTTGGATAAACCACCTCTTGTGGGGTCTTTCATGGCTACTATTCCGCCGACCTCAAGGAGCTTTAGTGTCAGATTGTTTAAGGGAGCAACATCAGATTTTATGTTGCTTCCAAAATTGTAGCCTTCCTGAGCAGAAAGTATGGTTACTCCGTGGTCGCCAACTGTGCCCGAAACTATGAGCTTGTCGTCTGCCCGAAGGTTAGAGTCTAGGAGCCAACGGGAACTAAACTGGCGGCGTTTCTTGACTTCAGCAATGTTATGGTCCAGAGCTTCAGTTCGTTTGCCTATTCCAGAAGTGTTAATGACGCAGCCTCCGAAACCGCTATTCTCAACAACCTTTGTGTCGCCTGTTACAACGTAAACTCCCGCTTCTTTGCATGTTTGTTCCATGCTCTCCAAGATTTTGTCCAAATCCGTTAACGGAAGCCCTTCCTCCAGCACCATACCGCATGTTAAAGCCAAGGGTTTGGCTCCGATCATGGCAATGTCGTTGACTGTGCCCGCAACAGCCAGCCGTCCTATGTCACCGCCTGGAAAGAAGAGGGGCTTCACTGCATGAGAATCTGATTTCAGCACTATACCGTCGACGACTGCTGAATCGTCTAGGGCTTCTAGGGGAACTTCGGCGCTGCTTCCGCCAAGATGTTTAAGGACATAGTTTTTGATCATGTCTGCCATGATTGTTCCGCCTGCTCCATGAGCCATAGTTATTCGTTCCATTGAAGAGTCCTCAGGAAAGATTTGAGAACAGACATTCTTAAACACTACCAAAAAGTTTGAAGCTGCTATGTTGCTTTTTTGTCGTGGAAGCTTCTAAAGGTAAGGTCAATAAGATTTATTACAGTTCAAGTAGCCTAATTCACAAATAACTCACACATCTTCAGAAGAACAAGAGCATATTGTTTAGGTAGGGGACGGAAAACGCCAGTAAAAATGCTCAAAACCGAAAACGAAAACAAGCTTGTTGTAGAGATGATTCTGCACTCCAAACGCTACTCACTCACCCTAAACAAGAAAAAATGTGTCGGTTGCGGAATCTGTATGCAAATCTGTCCCCGAGAAGCCATTGAAGTCACACCTACCCCAAAGGCAGAGGGAGAAGAAGCAAAGACTCCCACAGTCACCATCAACAAAGAAAAATGTACCTACTGCGGCATTTGTGAAGCCATTTGTCCATTCGGAGCCTTAACCACAAGGATTAACGGAGAACATGTTGTTCCCGTAGTCGAAAGCGACAGTTTCCCCCAACTCAAAAGGGAAATCACAATTGACGAAACCAAGTGTGGTTTGGAATGCACAAAAATTGAAGAAGCCTGCCCCCTAGATCTGATCAAGGTAAGCATGAACACCAAAAAAGACAAAGTCAAGATTGAAGTAGACAAGGAAGCTTGTCCAGGATGCCGCGTGTGCGAAACAAAATTTCCTGAAGGCACAATTCACGTGAAAAAATTACTTGAGGGAATAGTCAGAATGGACAGCAAGAAATGTCCTGAAGGCTGCCATGACTGCCTAGATGTTTGCCCCATTCCAGGTGTCCTTTTTCTAGCTGAAGATGAAAAAGTGCAGGTTAACGAGACAAACTGTGTCTACTGCGGCACATGCAAAATTGTTTGCCCAGAGGAGAGCGCCCTTGAACTCGCCAGAACCCGCATTTATCACACTACAATTCACTCTGGCACATGGAATAAGGCTCTTGAAAAACTTGCCTCCACAAGAGCTGTGATTAAGGAACTTCAAACTAAAAGCGGAAAGAAACTGACCAAAGTCGTTGAAAACAGGTGCTTCACAGAGGTAGAAGATTATGTCTAATGATCTGCGCATAGGCGTCTTTGTTTGCCACTGCGGACTCAACATTGCAAGCACAGTTGACGTCAAAGAAGTAACTGAATACGCGCAGACATTACCCAATGTGGTGGTTGCCATGGACAACCGCTATACATGCGCTGATCCAGGACAGGAGGAAATCAGGAAAGCCATCAGAGAGCATAACCTTGACAGAGTTGTTGTTGCTGCGTGTTCACCCAGAATGCATGAACCAACATTCAGGAGAACAGTTGCTGATGCAGGCTTGAATCCGTACCTTTTCGAGATGGCAAACATACGGGAGTTTGCTTCGTGGTGTCACCCAAGCACACCAAAGGAGGCAACAGAGAAGGCAAAAGACATTGTGAAGATGGCTGTTGCGAAAGCAAGGCTGCTTCGAAACCTCGAAACAATGGAAGTTCCTGTCACAAACAAAGCCCTCGTAATAGGCGGGGGAATTGCAGGAATCAACTCTGCCTTAGACTTGGCAAATATGGGCTTCAAAGTTTATCTTCTTGAGAAGGGTGAGAGCATAGGCGGTCACATGGCTGCCCTGGATAAGACCTTCCCAACATTGGATTGTAGCATATGTATTGAAGGACCAAAGATGGTGGACGTTTCCCGTCACCCTAATATCGAAATAATATCGTATGCAGACTTGGTCAGCGTCGAAGGTTTTGTGGGAAACTTCAAAGTTAAAATCAGAAAGAATCCAAGATACGTTAACGCTGAAGACTGTACAGGCTGCGGTGAATGCAGGGACGCCTGCCCTATAGAATTTCCTAACGAATGGGACGAGAACCTAGGTGTCAGGAAAGCGATTTCGGTTCCCTTCGATCAGGCTGTTCCTCTCGTTTACACAATCAACAGGGACTATTGTATTGAATGCTTCAAGTGTGTGGAGGCTTGTGGTGCCAGGGAAGCCATCAATTTTGAGCAGCAGCCACAGGAGGTTAATCTTGAGGTGGGGACAATCATTGTTTCAACTGGCTTTGATGTTTACAAGCCTTACGAAGATACTCGCTATGGCTACAGCAGATTTGATAATGTTATCACTGCCATGGAGTTTGAAAGGCTGATTTTGGCTGCGGGACCAACTGGAGGTCATGTTGTACGTGCTTCTGATGGGAAGCAGCCTCGTTCGGTTGTTTTTGTTCAGTGCGTTGGTTCAAGGGATATAAACAAGTTCGAGTACTGTTCAGGCTTCTGCTGCATGTACGCTCTGAAGAACGCTGTCTTGCTTAAGGAACATTACCACGATGATATAGAAGTTTACATCGTTTACATTGACATGCGCACCAACTTCAAGGGCTACGAGGAATTCTATAGAAGAGCCCGAGAGCTAGGAGTAAACTTCATTCGAGGAAGCATATCCCAAATCAACGAAAATCCAGAAACCAAGAATCTGCTCATCCGCTCAGAAGACATGGCACTGGGAGAACCCATTGAGCTTGAATCAGAACTTGTTGTTTTGAGCACCGCAGCAATTCCAAGCAAAGGCTCAGAAGACATCGCCCGAATCCTGAGCATAAGCAGAGGAGCTGATGGCTTCTTTATGGAAGCCCACCCGAAACTGAAGCCCTTGGACACATCTGTTGACGGAATATTCCTTGCGGGAGCATGCCAAGGAGCAAAAGATATTCCATACAGCGTATCTCAGGGGAGCGGAGCCGCAGCACGAGCCGCCACAGTGCTTTCTCAACCCACATGGAAGATAGAACCAATCATAGCCGATGTTGATCCAACCAAATGCAAGAATGTGACAGCCAAATGCGGCATCTGCGTATCCAAGTGCCCCTACGGAGCCATCAAAGCGGATGAGGGCAAGGCTGCCATGGTAACGGCTGCTATGTGCCACGGATGCGGAACCTGTGTTGCTGAGTGCCCACAGGATGCTATAACTCAATTGCACTTTACGGATGCCCAAATTTTGGCTCAAGTCAGAGCTGCCTTAGAAGAGAATCCTGAGAAAAAGATTTTGGGTTTCCTGTGCAACTGGTGCAGCTACGCGGGTGCTGACCTTGCTGGAACAAGCCGCTTCGAGTATCCGCCTACCATGCGGGCTATTCGAGTCATGTGCTCAGGTAGGGTAGACAAGGATTTTGTGTTGGAAGCTTTCCGGCAAGGCGCAGGCATGGTTCTGATAGGAGCATGTCACTTGCCCTATGACTGCCACTATATTTCGGGTAACTATAAAATGAAGGCGCGAATGGACAGTTTGGCAAGGATTTTTGAGAAGCTGGGTCTGAGCAAGGAGCGTTTCAGAGTTGAGTATGTGTCGGCAGCTGAGGGAGTTAAGTTTGCGGCTATCATGAGGGAAATGAGCGAGCAGTTGGAAGCCCTAGGACCAGCGAAAATCAAAGCAGAAAACGAGAAACTGAAACCTACATTGGAAAAGATGCTTGCAAGAAAACAGAAAAAATAGCTGTGCAGCAATTTTTCTTAAAAAATAGTGATGTCTGTAATTGAAGGTTATACTCCAATATTTTTGATACACAAAAAGAGCGGGGGCTAAACTTCCTTTCAAACGTTATCACTTATACATGCAATTTAACCCCAACAATATGGTAGTTGAGGGAGATATAGCCATGAAGTCACTAAATTATTATTTAACATCTAAATTAAAAAAATGATGTTTACCCTAATGCTATTTTTTTGCAATGTCAAGTTCCATTGGTCCTATAAAGGAATCTATGTTTCGTGAACGAACCGACTTGAACCCAACCCTAAGCATTGAATCTGCAACACAACCATGATCAAACATTCCCTCCTGTCCCATTAAACTCATAGATAATAAACTCAACACAATGGATTCAGGCTTTGTTCGCTCATGAGTTTGCCCAAAAGGATAAAGAGAAACAAACACACCACATGGATTGAGAGCATCATAAACTTTTTTCACTACTGAGTCAATATCAACCGCAAATTGGAGCGCACTAGACGTCCAGACCAAATCATATCCCCCACCAATAGAATCAAGGTTAAAATCCCCACCCAGAACTTCCATCCTAGCCTCCATTCCATACTCATTAATGAAATTCCTAGTTTCCTTAACCACAGGGGGAATATCAAAGACAACTCCTTTCATCTTTGGATGCGCATCTACAATGGACATACCGATAAGACCCGGACCGCCTCCAAGATCTAGCATCTTCTGAAATGATTGAAACTCCGGTAGCTCCGAAACAATCTCCACAGCTTTCTGAGTGTACCCAGTTCGCTCAAAGTCAGCCATTATAACTACACCCTTAGCCAAGGCTTCTTCAGAGAAAGGAGACTTTTCTGGTGGAGGAGGTGGTCCTTCTTTAATCAGCTTGGGAAGGTTCTGGAGGAACTGGTCGTCTGCCTTCATAAAGGTTAAGAGTCTTCCCAAATATGTTGGACTGTTTTCCACAAGAAATGATTGGGCTATGGAAGAGTTACTGTACAAACCATCTTTCTTTTGCAGAAGTTCTATAGCTGTCAAGCTGTCAAGAAACACCTTTGTGTTGTTTGGATGGGTGCCAATGGCTTTTGCTACATCTTTGTATAGCTTAGGTTCGGATAGTATATTGAACACCTTCAATTCGATACCTGTTAACAGCAGTTTCGCTCGGATGGGTGCAATGAGAATGTTGTAAAGCCCTTCATAACTTTGATCAATTTCAGGTATTTTTTTCATAATTAACAATATCCTGTGCGTACATTGCTGATTATAGGTTGATCTTTTCAAAAAATTTGTGGTTTAAGCATATGTCCCAATTAAGAGTCTTCACTTCATGAGAAAAAAGGGTGAGTTTGCGGGAGAATAGTGGAGACATATCCCGATTCTGTGTTAATTTATTGATAAAGAATGTAAAAAATGGAAAAATTTTGAAGCCGTATTTTGGTTATAACCTTGAAGGGCTATGGAGAGAGTTTGGGAAGAGTTAAAGGAAATCGAAAACAAAGCAGAGCAGATTAACTCAGAAACCATGAAAAAATCTCATGAGTTGATAGCTGTTGCCAAGAAAGATGCTGAAAAACTGCTTTCACAATCAAAAAAACATGCTGAAGCAGAAACAATAGCAATATACGGTCTAATCGTAGCCATACTGTTATGGATTAGCCCCTAAAGTTGGCAATTTGAATCGCTTGTCTCTGTACACGTCGCGTGTAGTGTAGTGCGAACAGACACAAATTGGGAAGAGATGCGCTAATTTTTTCCTGCCTTTTCTCAGGGCTTTACTTTTGGATTTTTGCATTTGATTAGTAGCTGAAATGCTTTTTTTGATGATGGTTTAGTCAATTTTTCTTGACAAATGGTTCTTAAACGTTCCACTAGCCTACTATACTCTGGATTGAGTAACAAGAGATAGAACATAGATTACAAGAAAGTGCTTAGGTTATGCTGACGTTCTGTATCTGGAAGTAACGTTTTGCAAGAAAACGGATTCTTTCAGCGTTTCTGCCGTTTTTTCCGATGGCAACACCCTTGTCTTTAGGATTCACGGAAATCACGGCGATGGTTTTTCCGTCCATGCGCTCGGTTATGCGCACTTCATCCACTTTGGCGGGTTTCAATGCGTTTTTTATGAATTGGGCAGGGTTGTCTGAGTGCTCAATAACTTCATGTTTTTTTCCGGTCATCTTCTCCAAGAGATGGATGTTTTTTCCTTTCTTGCCGATGGCCATGCCGATGCTTCCTTCTTTTACAACAAAAATTATTCTGTTTAGGTCAGTGTCGACGATACAGTCTTTTACTGTTGCGCCAGTTATGCTCTGGAATAGGGCTATGAAGCGCATCTCGACACTAGTGAACTTTATTCCGCTAGCCATGTTAAGCCTCCGTAATCTTTAGGATGTTTGAATCTCCAGGTTCTCTTACGCTCAGAGCTGAAACCTCAAAGGGTTTTCCGCATACAGCGCCTAAATCTACACTCGTGCCTCTATAAATACTCACGGGAATATCGGAAAGCTGACAATAATATTCTATGGCCTTCCGTGTTTTTTGAGGACAGTTTGAAGCAACAATTATGAGCTTAGCTTTCTTTGTTTTCGCGCTCTTCAGGGCGCTGTTTGCTCCAAACTGGATTTTTCCTGTTTTCGCTGTTGTGGCTATTGCTTTGTTGACGTCTATCATTCTTTCTTCTCTCTATTGCCTGTTGTCATGTAAAGGTCTACTAGTCCTGTGCCGATGGGTATTGATTGGCCAACTATAACGTTTTCGGTTACACCCTTCAGAGGGTCGCTTTCTCCACGGATGGCAGCCTCAATGATGTTCGGAACGGTAATCTCAAACGCTGCTCTAGCCAACACACTGGACTTTTTACCGCTGATTCCATGGCGTCCAATCTGCCGAACGTCACCCGTTGAAGTCATGATGTCAGCCATCAACATAACATGGCGTATATCAACATCAAGACCTTGCTCCTCAAGAACACCCAAGGCTTCTTTAATCAGTGAGTTTCGGGCTGCCTCAACGCCAAGGGTTTCAGCGATTTCATGAACATTGTTGGTGGTTGTCCGCGTTGGGTCTACACCTGCAATGTCAAGAACAGCAGACAGGTTAGAACCGTCAGTTCGTATGACCCATTCTCCAGTCTCCTCAGTTACAAGGACTCGGCGGATATCAGGTGCACCTTTTACGTGCATGGATGGAAGTTTATCCACGAGCTTCTTCAGGTCCAACTCTTTTTTGGGTTTCATGACCAAACTGTTTTCTTCAACAGTCACATCATAATTCGTCATGCTCAAAATTGTAGGCAGGTCCTCAACTTTGACGTCACGGTCGTTCACCATATTCTGGTCAAGCTCAACAACAACTACTTCAAGTTCAGGGTCTATGTAAGGCTCTGCGCTTGAAATGTCTCCCAAAGTTGTGGTGATGATGTCGCGGGCGATTTCTTTTGCCTTTTCTTTGCTCTTTCTGTGTTCCTTATCAAGGTAGATGTTCATGATGGGCGTTGATGGGCTTCTTCGGGCATCCACAATTTCGATGAGGCGAGGCAACCCAAGAGTTACGTTCTGCTCCCTGACTCCAGCATAGTGGAACGTTCGCAGAGTCATCTGGGTTCCAGGTTCCCCAATAGATTGAGCAGCCACTATTCCCACAGCCTCTCCAGGCTCAACAAGAGCCCGTTTATAGTTCTCTAATGTTAAGCGGATGGCTTGGTCAACACCTTCGCGAGTGAACTGTGCCCTCGCCAACTCCGACTTCAACTCTTTTACAAGAATCGGAGTCAACTGGTCTTCAACTTCAGCTAGCTGTTCCATCACATACTTCTTAGAAGCGGCTTTGCCTGGGTCAACCATAATTCCTACTTGATCAATCAAGCGGTTGACGTTAACTGCTTTTCCGTGATCGCTTTTAGCAGGGTCAACGCCGTCCTCGCCATACTTCAGTTGTATGATGTCGCCAGTCGAAGTCCGGACAGTACCATCATATTCAACACGAAGTTGTTCAAGAGCGTTGATGAGGCGCCGCTGCATGTAACCGCTCTGCTGGGTCCTAACTGCAGTGTCTACCAGACCTTCACGACCACCCATAGCATGGAAGAAGTACTCGATGGGGTCTAATCCAGTTTGATAGGATGCATATACGAAGCCCCTAGCCTTGGGTGTGGGGTCACCCTCTTTGAAATGGGATAATGCTCGATTAACGTAACCACGCATAATCCGTTTTCCTCGTACAGCCTGCTGACCAACAGAAGCAGCCATCTGACCAATATTAAGGTTAGAACCACGAGCTCCAGTTCGTGTCATGATTATTCCAGAATTCTCAAGCTCAAAGTCTTCGTCTGCAACTTTTCCAGCTTTGTCTCGGGCTTCAGCAAGTTCGTTCATTACGTAGATTTCAAAGGATTCGTTGAGGGATTGCCCCGGTAGCCGTGGCAGTGTTCCGTCGCGGTAATCGCTAATCAATTTCTCTATGCGCTTTTCGATTACGTTCATGTTCTTCCTGATTTTCTTCTTTGCATCGTCAGATAGTTCAAGTTCGTCGTAGGAAAAGGTGAAGCCTTTCATGCTCACGAACACTTTCAGGAGTTGGCAGATGCCATTAAGAAATTCTCGTCCAGTTTGTGATCCATAATCTTTGATTATTCGATGCAGTAGGCTCTCTGACTGTTCAGCTCCGATGGAACGTCTGTCTATGATACCACACTTTAGAACTCCGTTCTTAACAACCACATAAGCATCATGAGGACACTTCTCACCCAGACAGGTTGTACAGTTACGGCAAATAGTTGACTTCAAAACATAGTTGAGGTCCTTCGGAAGGAAGACACTGAATATCTGTTTTCCAGTCCAAAGAGGCATGGGCTCTTTTACAGCGGGTTCAGGCAATGGTCCCTCAAAACCTGACGCTACAAGCAACCTGCAAACCTCTTCTTTGGTTAGCATATTGGATTTTCTGGTTAGCATATAAGACGCTGTGATGAAGTCTCGGATAGCACCAATAATGGGTCCACCGAATCTTGGTGAAAGAATCTGGTCTTGAACCTGCATCAGCATCCGTGCTTCGGTTTGAGCTTCTTCGCCTTGTGGCACGTGAAGGTTCATTTCGTCGCCATCAAAGTCGGCGTTATAGGGAGGACAAACACATAGATGCAGCCGGAAAGTTTTATGGGGTAACACTCGAACATAATGAGCCATGATGGACATCCGGTGAAGTGAGGGCTGTCTGTTGAAGATTGCAATGTCGCCGTTCATTAGGTGCCGTTCTACAATGAATCCGGTTTCTAAAGATTCGGCAACCTTGTCTCTTTCAACAACAAACTCTAGTCTAACGCGTTTTCCGTCAGGTCTAACAACGTAGAGGGCTCCTGGGAATTGTTCAGGACCGTTGATGATTAGTTGGCGCATCTCTTCGATGTTCCATACCGTAACTTTTTCAGGCATTGAAAGCCTCATGGCTATCGCCAATGGAACACCGACTTCGTTGATGTCGAGGTTTGGGTCAGGAGAAATTACGGTTCGGGCCGAGAAATCTACACGTTTTCCAGAAAGGTTGCTTCTGAATCGCCCTTCTTTTCCTTTGAGGCGCTGAGATATTGTTTTTAGGGCTCTTCCCGAACGGTGTCGGGCAGGGGGAATCCCTGAAGCTTCATTGTTGAAGTAGGTTGTAACGTGATACTGCAGAAGCTCAGACAGGTCTTGAATAATGAGGGTGGGAGCGCCTGCTTCCATGTTTTCGCGTAGCCGCTGATTGATTCGGATGATGTCCACGAGTTTGTGAGTTAAGTCGTCCTCAGAACGGATTCCCGATTCCAAGGTGATTGATGGTCGCACATAAACTGGAGGAACAGGAAGAACCTGTAGAATCATCCATTCTGGTCGGGCAGTTGCGGGGTGAAAGCCGAACAATACAAGATCTTCGTCGGGTATCCGCTCAAGTCTTTCCCTAATCATACTCTGGGTTAGTCTTTGTGCGCCTTCTTCCAGAATCTCGTAGAAGCTTGTAGGTTTCGCAAAATCTATCTTTGATTGCTGAGCCCCACAGTAAGGACAATCCTTCTTTTTTGCTTCCTTCACAATTTTCTTGTAAAGATCGCCTGGAATTTCCCCTATCAGTTCCTCAGTTTGCTTAATCATAGCTTTAATTTTTTCAACGCGGGTCTCAGGAAGCAAAATGCGTCCACAGTTTCTGCATGTAGCTTGGAGAAGGTTGTGAATTATTTTGGTGAATTCGATGTGGATGATTGGAACTGCCAATTCTATGTGACCGAAGTGTCCTGGGCATCTTATGGCAGTGTTTCCGCATGTTTTGCATCTTTGTCTGGGTTCAAGAGTTCCTAGTCTGCCGTCCATGAGTCCGCTGGTGATTGGGGCGCCGTCCTCGTCGTAGGTGTCGGCTGTCTGTATCTCCGCAACTGATTGTCTGCGGATGTCTTGGGGAGAGAAAACTCCGAAATAGAGTTCTTCTATTATTTTATGAACTGTGTCTTCCATCTGCATTTTAGGCTCTCTCCGTTAGTTTTAGGCGTGGAGTTATACACAAACTCATCATTTCTTGGAGCAACAGCTTGAAGGCATAGGATACAACAACTGGAGAAATATGGGCTTTGTCTTCACAGATTCTACAGGTGTACTTGCGTTGCTTAATGTCATAGTATGAAATGAAGCCACAATTCTCGCACACATAGAGCAGATACTTGTCAGACTCCTCCAGCAACCTGTCACGCAGCACCATTGCGGCGCCGTGACCAATAAGGCAGTCACGTTCCATTTCACCGAACCTCAGACCACCGCCTCGGGCACGACCTTCAGTAGGCTGCCTAGTTAACATCTGAACTTGTCCACGAGCACGTGCATGCATCTTGTCTGCAACCATGTGATGAAGCTTCTGATAGTAAACAACGCCCACAAAGATGTCAGCAACAAATTTTTCTCCAGAAATTCCGTTGTAGAGAATTTCTCTGCCAGTTTGACTGAAGCCCAACTTGACAAGCTGTTCTTTCAACTGCTCTGGACCTTCATTGCTGAAGGGTGTTCCGTCAACTGGTTTACCTCTTGCCGCTGCAACTTTTCCTGCAATTGATTCGAGGAACTGGCCGATGGTCATTCGTGACGGCATGGCGTGAGGGTTGATTATGATATCTGGAACGATTCCTTTTGGAGAAAAGGGCATGTTTTCTTGGGGAACAATCATTCCGATGACACCTTTTTGTCCGTGACGCGAAGCAAATTTGTCTCCTAGTTCAGGTATACGTTGGTCGCGGACTCTAACTTTGACAAGTTTGCTGCCTTCTCCAGTTTCTGTGATGAAAATGTCGTCAACAACGCCAGTTTCGGCTGGGCGCACATCAACGGATGTGTCCCGCATTGTTGGACCTTTAACTTCAAACTCTTTGTATTCTTCAAGGAATCTTGGGGGGCTTGTTCGTCCGATAAGAACGTCGCCTCCAGCCACTTCAGATTCTAGGCTTACGATGCCGTCGGGTTCAAGAAGGCGGTAGTATTGTTCGCCTCTGTATCCTCTGATTCCTGCTTCGGGAACCAAGAATCTGTCTCTGAGTCCTCCCAAATATTGGCGGCATTCTGCTTCGTAGATTCTGTAGAAGGTGGAGCGTACTAAGCCACGTTCGATGGAGGCTTTGTTGAATATGATGGCGTCTTCCATGTTGTAGCCTTCAAAGGAGAGAATGGCGACAACACAGTTTTGTCCTGAAGGCCTGTTGCTGTATCCTATGATTTCCATGGGTTTTGTTTTCACCAGAGGCGTTTGGGGGTAATGAAGAATGTGGGAGCGTGAATCTACACGGTTAGGGAAGTTGGTTAGGTTGATTCCTAGGGCTTGCTTGGACATAGCTGCCTCGTAAGAATTACGGGGTGACTGGTTATGTTCAGGGTAGGGTATGATGGATGCGCAAATTCCGAGAATTGTGTATGTAGCAATTTCCATGTGAGTGTGTTCTGGAGTGATTTGGTCAAAATCTAGGGCAACGTAGATGTTTTCTTCTTCTTCGGCGTCAATATACTCAAGTATTCCCTGCTTGATGAGGTCGCTCCAGCTCCATTCTCCAGAGCGAAATTTGTCAACATGTTCAGGCTGTAGTTTTGGCACTCCGTTTTCGATTACTATTAGTGGGCGGCGTACACGTCCCTGATCGCAGCTGATGTAAACTTCGTCGCTTTCTCCTTGAGCCTTTGAGAAGTATGCAACGTTAACTTCGGTGGAAAGTTCTCCATTCCTACGTTTCTTTCTTATTTCGTCAACCAACCTCTGTGGTGACGCACAATAACCTAGAATTGAACCGTTAACGAAAACTTTGGCGCTTGAAGCCCGCATTTCTACGTCTGTTTCTTCTATAGGAATAACATCCAGTTGATAGAGCTTCTGTTTAACAGTGTCAGGGTCAACAAAGATGGAGGTAGAAGCTGCCAATGCAAGATTCTTTACCAAACCACAGTTTGAACCTTCAGGTGTTTCGTTTGGACAGAGTCGCCCCCAGTGAGTCGGATGCAAGTCTCGCGCCTCAAAGTTTGGTTGACTTCGGCTGAGAGGAGACTGCAGTCTTCTGAGGTGACTTAAGGTAGAAACGGTATTTGTTCTGTCAAGAAGTTGGGTGATTCCAACGCGTCCTCTGCCCCAGTTACCTGTTGCGAGGGCATGTCTGTGACGGTCAGTTACTATTCCAGGGCGGACAGCAGCTGAGATTGTGATAAGTTGTCTTTTGACGCCCATTCGTTCAAGCTGATATTTTATGTCTCGGCACAGGTTTCTGAAAGCTATCCTGAAAAGGTCAGCTAGCAGTGGACCTGCAAGCTTGAGTCGCTTATTTTTGAAGTGGTCTTTGTCGTCAGGTGTTCTGATTCCAAGCTTCAGTTCGATGACTCGGCTAGCCATTTCGCCCAAGAAGAGGGCTTTTTCTATGCGGTTTTCTTCTGTTCTGCCGAGGTGTGGTAGAAAGTTCCGATCGATTATGCTTTTGGCTTTCTGGTTACGGTATTCTTCTACCTGTCCGTGAGCTACACGGTTTCCAATGTACATTACGGCGTCTTGAATTGTGTCGAATCCTGCGGCTTTCTCAAAGGATGCTTCAAGTTCATTTTGCACAATAGGATTTGGAGAAACTGTTTCGGCAATTTCTTTGTCTGATTCTATTCCAAGTGCCCGCATCAGAATCACGAAGGGAGCTTCTGTTGGCACTCCAGGAATTGAAACAAAGAGTCCACCATCAGATTTCATGCGAAGCTGAATTCTTGCTCTGAAGCCAACTGTTGTTGAGAAGATTTTAGCTTGATAGACGGGTTTTGTTCCTCGTGTGTCAATGTCTACGAGAACGCGGTTTGGTGCCAAGTCTTCCATGGCGACGATGACTCGTTCAGAGCCGTTGATTAGGAAGTAGCCGCCTGGGTCATGGGGGTCTTCTCCGTACTCAATCAGTTCTTCGTCTGTTAGTTGGCTGAGGATACAGAGTTTAGATTTAAGCATAACTGGAAGGTTGCCGATGAGAACAAGTTCGGGTTCCTGTTCTCTGCCGTCTATGACTGGAGTCATTTCCAGCGCTAGGGGCGCCGCGTATGTTAGGTTGCGGAATCGGGCTTCCATTGGGAAAATTTCATGTTTTGTTCCGTCGACTTCAGTTTTGTATGGTCTACTGATTTTTGATTGGGGATCTATTACCCAAAGTTGACCAAGTTTTATTTTGTAGGGCATCTCTGGGATTTCGATGCTGATTTCTCCAGTTTCATCGATGACTTCTTGGAGTCCAGTGTCGATGAACTTGTTGTATGAGTCTAAATGCTGTCTAACTAGGCCTTTCTCTTTAAAGAAAGATTTCTGGAGGAGTAAAAGATCACTTTCTGAGATTGACAAATTTTCTCAAGTCCTCCATAAATTGTTATGATAACGCGGGGAGTTTGAAGGTTCTATCTCATTTCTTTTCAAATTGGGAGTTTCCTCCTCTGGGCAGGCACCATCCAACCCTAAAAGCCGGGTCTCCTTAATAAGCTTCAAAATTTAGTTCTGAAGCTATCAACGTAAACCAACGTGCCCATTAATAAATTTTGCCATTACAAATTCCACATCATATTAACTTTTTGGCTGTAATTTTTTCTTTTGCTGCAACTTGTACTAAACTTTCAGCGTACACTGACAACGGTTCTACCACAGATACACTCGCTGTTGGTGTAACCTGTTTCCGTGTGCAGCTAATTTACCTATTTTTTGTTTTCTATTTCCAGAGCTCCAGAGTAAACTCTAGAGGATACGCCAGCAATGAGCCCCCCTACAGCATCGTTTGCTATTGGACCCAACTTCCTCAAAATACCTGGCTTGACCTGATCAAATCTTATGAACTCGAAGATTCCCCGTGCTCCAGCAATGTAGTTGGCGATGGTCATGCCCAGCAGTTCATCAACTATCAGCCCAGGACGTGTCATAAATTGCTCTACAGGAAGAAGAGGAATTCGACCAGCTCGGGCGTCTTCTTCTGCGCGGAAGCATGCCACCTCCAAGACTGCAACATTCACGTCTAATAGTGCCTCATAGAATCCTGCTTTGAATAGTTCAGCCGCTTTTTCTCTTGTTTCTATACCTGGGTGAGGCACAAACAGCTCCAAAGCTGTGTCTATCATGTCCTTCAGGGTTACTTCATGGTCTTCCAAATATTTGAGAAGAGGCAAATTATTGAATTTGGATTCCATACAGACCAACCTTGATTCGTCTCTGATGAAAATGTTTACAGTAACAGATTTAAATGTTGGTTAGATACTCCAACCATAAGTCTTGTGGACACACGCCAGCAAAAAAACATGTGGAAATAAAAAAATGTTTGACATAATCCAAGCACACAACAAAACAAAAAGCACAGCATTACAGAATCAGCTAAAAGAAAAGAATCCGCTGTTCCTCTGTGTTATCGGAGTAACAGAAACAGCGAAGATTCAGGGCATATCAGCGGCTGGAGCAAATCCAGAAATAACCGATTACACGCCCCCAGCAGACGTTGAGCTTCTCCATTTTGGAAAATGCAAATGCATACCAGGCGTGCCCGTGACTCCAGATGGCATACCGACCCCCGCGTTGATAACTATGTCAGCCCTAAAGCTGGCGGACATCCCGACCTTAGTTGTTAATGCTGGATTAAAGATTAAGCCCCATGTTCCCTTTTTGGAGTTGGGCGGCAGCCCCGGAAGAGACATCAGAACAGGCAAAGCCCTAGACAACGCTGAGGAAGTGCTAAATAATGCAAAGGTTGCTGGAGAAAACCTCGCGAAAACAGCCGATTATCTGGTGATTGGTGAAAGCATTCCTGGCGGCACCACAACAGCATTGAGCGTCCTGTTAGCTATGGGACTAGACGCAAAAGGAAAAGTCAGCAGCAGCATGCCAGTTAACCCTCATGACCTTAAAATCAAGACTGTAGAAGCGGCGCTTGAAGCGGCAGAAGTTGAAGTGGGCGAGTTTGCAGACGAACCCATAATTGCAGTTTCTAGCGTGGGTGACCCTATGCAGCCTGCTCTTGCAGGATTAGTACTCGGCGCCGCAAAGCACATGCCAGTTATTATGGCGGGAGGCACCCAGATGGCTGCTGTGCTGGCCGTTGTTAATGCGTCAAATCAAGGTGTTTTAGATAACGTTGCCATCGGAACTACGCGATGGATTGTATCTGACAAAACCGCTGACCTGAAGGCACTAATTGCTGAGATTGCCGATGTTCCTGTGCTTGCTGCAGACTTGGATTTCAGCAATTCAAAGTTTGATGGATTAAGGGCATATGAAGCTGGAATAGTGAAAGAGGGCGTCGGATGCGGAGGAGCATCAATAGCTGCAATGCTAAAAACTAACGGCAAAGTAAGCAAGAACGTTCTGCTTAAGGAAATCGAAAACAACTACAAGCAGCTTGTAGGCTCAGCAAATATGGGAACTGTCTCAGAGTCTTCTTGAGGAGTATAGTTCTGGTTTGGATATAGTATATGAGGATTCTGAGGTTCCAGTGGAAGGAAGATACAACCAGACTTGTTTTTGGAACCAGACAGGTTAGAATTGTCAAAATTTGACAAATAAATAATATAACTACTGGGATAACTTTCGATTTTAGTATCTGTAGATGTGTTCAACAAGTCTTAATAAAGATTAAAGCACGTCAATTTTTTATGTACTTCAACAAACTGTGGATAGCCTTCATTGTCTTTCTCTTGCTTGCAGCGATGGCTGTTGACGGAGTTCTAGGCATCCTAGGTGACCCATCATCACTGATTATACAACAACTCAAAGTAATCATGGACCTGTATATGCCAATATAACCAAAACACTCTTTGTCACATCAAAAACAATCAAACAATCCCCAGATTAGACTGCAAATATCAACCAGAAACAACACTATTTGGATAAAAGGGACAACTTTGCCGTAGACACTCACTGTTCAAGCCAGAGAATTCACATTCATGACCCTCCGTGACCTTTAGAGTGACGCCAAGTTTCTCTTTCAGGAACTCCACTGCCTGCATCAATGCTAGGTATGTGTTTCTTTTGCAGCATCTTGGACCCCCATGTTCAGCTACAGTAAGAAGACTTTTTGCAGTCACTAAATTTGCCAGCTTCCATTCAGCTACAGACAAGGGATTCGCATCATTAATCAAACTAACAAAGATGCCTGTACCTACTGCTGCTCCGCAGTTTCCATAGAAGCCGCAGAAGGCCCCTAGAATGTGCGAAGCCCTTTTCTTAGCCATCCTAAGTTTAGTCGCTTTCATGCCGTACTCTTTCTTGCTGTTGTAGTATGCAGCCAGCAGGACAGCGGGCACAAGATAATGATGTTCCGGTCCATGCATCTTGACACTGGGGTTTCTCATAAGCGTCAACGCAAGCTCCAGCGGGTCTTCTGATTTGCTGGAAAGGCAGTAGTTCTCTATTAGATCCATGGCGGGTAGGCTGTGGCATCTGTCGCAAACGTAATGCCCATTTTTGCATTTTACATTTGAGTCAAAGGCTTGTTTACAGTAGAAGCACTCTAGTTTTGCTGACTCCTTTACGTAGACTAGCTCTTCTCCACAAATGAGGCACCCAGTTTTATTATCTGCAGTCATCCATATTCGTCCTCCATTTCAGTCATCTTTTTTCCAGAAGCTTCTTTTCCCCAAATTTTTTCCCAGATACACTAGGCTCAGCATGACTGGAACTTCCCAGAACAAGCCCATAGTTGTTCCCAACGCCGCCTGTGAGCCTAAACCGTAAAGGCTGATGGCTGTGGCAATAGCAATCTCGAAGTGGCTAGAGGAGCCGATGATGACTGAGATTATTCCTTCTTTGTATCTAAGCCCCGCAATCTTTGTGATTAGCAAGTTTATGCCTACGACTATGAAAAATCCAAGCAGCAAAGGAATAGACACCAGTATCATCTCTTCAGGGTGCGCTATAAGCACATTTCCATTAAGGGAAAAGATTACAACCAATGTTGCCAGAAGAGCAAAAATTGATATCTTATTAACTGCTGGACGATAGCTATGTTTGAACCATTCTGCTCCTTTACTGTTTGTGAGCGCCCTCTTTGAGATGATTCCCAGTACCAGCGGGATTCCTATGAAAACAAACACAGCCAAAAGAAGCGACAATCTGTCTATCTGAATATTTCTGATACCAGTTAAGAGCGAAACAACAGGTGCATACAAGAACATTATCGTAATCGTATTAAGTGTCGTGTTAACTACATTCTGTTCTTGGTTTCCATTAGCTAAAGAACCCCAGACCAATACCATTGCAGTGCAGGGACTTGAACCTAATAGAATTAAGGATACAATTAGTTGGTCGTGTCCTGCCAAAAAATAGTATGCCAAAAGAGCAGTTACTAGTGGTGCCCAAATCCAGTTAGACAGAATTGTTAAAAGGATTGGTTTTGGATTTTTTGCCAGTTTCTTTAGTTCACTGAATTGTAGGTTCAAGAGAGCTGGATACATCATAAGAAAAAGGCATATTCCGATGGGGATTGATATTCCAGCAAATTGTAAGCCGTTTATTGCTTGGCTTAGTTCTGGGAGGAATTGTGAAAGAAAAAGCCCCACCAGCATGCATAAAAAAACCCAGACGACCAAATATTTTTCGAAAAAGCTTAAGTTTTTCTTTTTTGGTGCCATGGGTAATTCCTCAGATTGGCTATTTGTTTTGTCTTTGTCTTGCAACGTATGTTGCGCACGTTGGCGATTGGCAGCATTCAATGTTTGGAATTCCGAATGGGCATCTAAGGTTTTTTGTCATATTTTCTTGGTCACTTCCCGGGTTAAGGTCACATTCATATAAACGAATTTGGATATATTTATACGTTTTGTTTGTATAAACAAATTTAAATACGTTTCAAACCAAAAACAAAGGTGAGAACCCAATGAAAAAAGTCAATCAACGACTAAAAAGACTAACCGAAACAAACTTCTGCAAAGCCGACGCGGCCGAAAAATACAGAAACGAACTAATCCAACTAGGCAACAAAACAGCAGAAGCTAAGACAACAAAGAAAAAAAGCAAATTCTTCAAGGCCTTGTCTGATGAAAAAAGGCTCCGAATAGTAAAACTGCTGAGGGTCAAAGAGATGTGCGTTTGCGAACTGATGATATGCCTTGACATGACCCAACCAAACCTTTCTCACCACATCCAGATACTGGAAAATGTGGGAATAATCAACCGCACAAAAAAAGGAAAATGGGTCTACTGCTCCCTTTCGGACACAAAGCTTGTAGACAAGATGAGTGAACTAAACCTGCTCTAGACTGCTTCATATCTTTCTTCTAACAAACAGAATCATAGCCACAATAGCGAGTGCTGAAAGGCTTATGCTGTAAGCTGACGCAACAGAGGAACCGAAAAATTCCCACAAAGTTCCGACCACAGAATTTGAAATAAAGAAGGTTGAACCCACAACCAGATAGTAGAGTCCATAGGCTGTTCCCCTCAGCTTCTCGCCAACATAATCAGGAACCAATGCTCTCTGAACCGTTTCAACCACTCCAGCATAAGCGCCGAAGAGGACTGCAACTAAAATGGCAGCATAAACAGTTGCAGGAAGCAGAAGCATCACTGCAGCAGAAAGAAAAATGCCGTAACCCAACACCATAACCTTCTCTTTACCCACCCGATCAGACAAGACACCAGCAGGAATAGCTATACCAGCATGAGCCACGTTAACCACAGCATACACCAAAGGAATAACGGAATCAGCAATCCCAACCTCCTTTGCATTAAGAAGAACAAAAGAAAAGTTGAAGACACCCAAAGAAAAAATACTCACAATGACAAGAAACAACGAAAACTTGCCGCCTAAAGCAGATTTGACACCTTCAAGCAACCTAAATTCACAAGTTGACTGGGCGGTTCTCTCCTTGACCAGAAACAAGATAATAAGAAGTGCAATGACACCGGGTATCAGAGAAAGCCAGAAAATGTCTCTCATTGCGAAACCAAACAATACCATAGTCACTGAGGCAATGACAGGCCCCACAATAGCACCTGCCTGATCAAGAGCACGATGCAAACCGAAGGCAGCACCGCGACGTTTCTCAGAAACCGATTCACAGAGGAGGGCGTCACGGGAAGATGTCCGGATACCTTTCCCAACTCTATCGGTTACTCTGATTAACAAAACATCCAGAGGCGCTCGGGCTACAGCAAAAAGAGGCTTAACAGCATTCGACAATGCATAACCAACAAGAACAAAAATTTTCCTTTTCCTGAACTTGTCAGAAAAAGTTCCTGAAACAGCCCGCAATGCATAACTCAAGGCTTCAGCAGTTCCCTCAATCAAACCCAGTATTGCTCTGCTGGAGCCAGGCAAACCCAGAAGAAAGGTGGGCAAAAGGCTGAAAACCATCTCGCTGGACATGTCAGTGAAGAAACTCACAAAACCTAAAGCAAACAGGTTATGGAGGCAGATGTTTTCGGTTTTCTTTCCCTTCCCCTTCTTTGTCACATAACCGTTCTCCACAAGTCATCTTGGAACTGTTCTTGTCATTAATGCTGTATTTTTTCCACTAATAACATTGTGTAGATGTAATTGACAGAATAGTTAGAAGAGTGGCGCCCTGGTCGGGATTTGAACCCGAGTCGGGCGGGCGACAGCCGCCTATACTAGACCGGACTATACTACCAGGGCACTCATTTCCCTAAAAAGATAGGGGCTTCTACTTAAGGTTTTCATTCTACAAAGATGTAACGGAAAAATGTTGCGTTTCAAGTTTAGCTCATCTAACAGTATGAGGTGTTTTGTTTGTGCAGAAAAACGGAGCTGAAATTCGGAGCATAAAACATCAAAGGACAGTTGTATTTATGCTATCAATTGCTTTGCAGAATTTTTGATACTGAGGGCTCCCACACAAGCTTCATATGCATTACAACTTTAACTTTTAGTGAACCTTAGTGTAGGGTTTTAGGTATGAG
>Ga0272443_10002431_pt1 | contig 23878 bp, 18 predicted proteins | sample SSMAcet12_FD_193581 | JGI IMG/M metagenome (GOLD analysis project Ga0272443, IMG submission 193581) | Marine sediment archaeal communities from Little Sippewissett salt marsh, Falmouth, MA, United States - SSM-Acet-12 | ecosystem: Environmental > Aquatic > Marine > Wetlands > Sediment ...
TATATATTTTCCTTCATCAATGATGACATCCCCATCTGCATAAAGCGTATATTTTCCTTCTTCAATTGCATGATTTCCAAAGCCATCAGCAGCAATGGTTTCCAGGTTTACATTTTTAACACCCATCTCTGCGGCACCACCCCAAAAAGTTTCAATCATTTCTCTCCCCTCAATAATTTCAGAATTAGCAGGAAATAGTTTGCCATCTTCCGAGTAATGCAATGCCACAGCGGCCATGTCACCACTATTAAAGGATTCCATGAAAGCTTCATTGGCCTCGGAGATCTCATCGGACACATCGACAGGTTGTTGGTTGCAGCTTGCTGCAAATAGAAATATCATCAATGCAGCAACGATTTGTAACAAAGATCTTTTTTTCATAATTATAGGATTAGATGGTTAATGTCAGCAATTTACGATTTTCATAATTGCATGTCAAAAAAATAATGCTTATCAGTTTCCCATCGGCAAATTCTGTTTTGCGAGAAAACATTCAAATGGAGTGGCAATACCATAAGTACTGCGATCATAATTGATTTCATGACATTACATTTTTTGGATGATTAATCTTTTCTCATTAATACGATGTATCCTCCTGTAATAATCCATAAAATATCATAGATGAATCATACGAATGAATAAAACAGATTCCGATACCGGCAAAAAGTGACAATCCCGGGACAAAAAAAGCCCCAACAAAAAGGTTGAGGCTTACAGTATCCTTGTTTTTCTTCTTATATCCATTCAGGTCATTGGCCAGTTTTCCGGGCTTTTCAACCGATCTGATAGAAATGACAAACAAAAAGAATAAAGAATTAAGCTTGACACGCATTGTTTAAAGAATTAATTTTGATAAAAAAATTGATTTCTAACTATTTACCACAATCAAACCCACATAAAAATGAAATACATTTTACACATCTCATCAATTATTAGCATTATCCTTGTAGGTATTGCGATGTTAAGCTGCACTACTCAGCAGAACGTTGAACAAGAAGATCAAAAGTCCCTAGAAGGTGTATGGAAATTAGTGTCAGGTGAATGGAATATGCAAGATACTGTTTACACTTTTCCGGGAGGAGATTTTAAAGGACTTAAATCTTATAAATATTTAGGTAAAACCAACTGGGCTAACATTGGGCAGGATACAGCATCTGATTTGGTCTATTGTCATGGTGGAATTTATAGGATTACGGAGGATATATATGTGGAATATTTTGATATTCATAACAATATTAAATCAATAGGTGATTCGGCTGTTTACAAGTACACCCTTAATGGGGATAAATGGACCATATCATCTGATCGGTTGAAAGAAGAATGGAGAAGGATTGAATAAATGACTCTAGGTAACAGACCAGGGACAAAAAAGCCCCAACAAAAAGGTTGAGGCTTACAGTATGATTGCGTTTGATCAAATCAATCCCTGAACCATTCGGTAACCACCTCCGGACTCAAACCCGGCAGGTTCAGCTTGTTTTTCTTCTTATATCCATTCAGGTCATTGGCCAGTTTACCGGGCTTCTCCACGGATTTGAGTTTTTCGACGGTGGTGTAGCCCAGTGCCATCAGCGGCTCAACCCACTCTTCCGGAATCCCCAGTTTAATAAAAGACTTTCGACTCCCGACTTTTGACTTTCGACTAGCAGATGCGTCCTCCGGTCGCATCTGCGGAAAGAAAAGTACTTCCTGGATGCTGGAGCGGTCGGTCATCAGCATCACCAGCCGGTCCATTCCCAGACCCATTCCCGAGGTGGGAGGCATGCCATACTCAAGAGCGCGTACGAAGTCCATGTCGATGAACATGGCCTCGTCGTCCCCTTTCTCGGAAAGTTTCAGCTGCTCCTTGAAACGCTCGAGCTGGTCAATGGGATCGTTCAGCTCGGTGTAGGCGTTGCAGAGTTCACTGCCGTTGACGATCAGTTCAAATCTTTCGGTCAGCTCTGGGTTGTCCCTGTGTTTTTTGCAGAGGGGGGACATCTCAACCGGGTAATCCATTACAAAAGTGGGTTGGATCATGCCGGGTTCGGCTTTGTCGCCGAATATGGCATCGATGATCTTTCCCTTGCCCATGGTCCCGTCCGCTTCCACCCCGATCTGTCCGGCCACCTTCCGGAGGGTATCCTCATCCATTCCGGAAATATCGATCCCGGTGGCTTCTTTGATGGCTTCGGTCATGGTCACCCGGCGGAAAGGACGTTTGAAATCGATTTCCCTGTCCCCGAACCTGATCTTCGTGGTTCCTAGCAGGTCCATGGCCACCTTCTCAATCATCTCCTCGGTAAAATCCATCATCCACAGGTAATCCTTGTAGGCTACATAGATCTCCATCACCGTGAATTCCGGATTGTGGGAGCGGTCCATTCCCTCGTTCCTGAAATCTTTCGAAAACTCGTACACCCCTTCATACCCTCCGACGATCAGCCTTTTCAGGTAAAGCTCGTTGGCGATGCGCAGGTACAGGTCCATTTCCAGGGTGTTGTGGTGGGTGATGAATGGCCTGGCGGCGGCACCTCCCGGAATGGGCTGAAGAATGGGTGTTTCCACCTCCAGGTATCCCATGCTGTTGAAAAGTTCACGCAGGGAGTTGTAGATCCCCGTCCTTTTCCTGAACAGTTCCCGGGTACCGGGATTCACGATCAGGTCCACGTACCGCTGGCGGTAGCGGTATTCGTGATCAGTCACCGCATCATACACCTTCCCGTCCTTTTCCTTGACCACGGGCAGGGGCCTGAGGGCCTTGCTCAGCAGAGTGATTTCCTTCACGTGGAGGGAGATCTCCCCCACCTGGGTCCTGAAGACAAAGCCCCTGACGCCGATGATGTCCCCGATATCCATCAGCTTTTTAAAAACGGTGTTGTACAGGGTCTTGTCCTCTCCGGGACAGAGATCATCCCGGCGGAGGTACACCTGGATCCTTCCGGAGGAGTCCTGAAGCTCGGCAAATGAAGCACTGCCCATGATCCTGCGGCTCATGATCCTCCCTGCCAGGGAAATATTTTCCAGTTGCTCCTGTCCCTTCGCAAAAAGGGACACCACTTCCGAGGCAAGATGGCTGACGGGGAATGTTTCCGGCGGATAGGGATCATAACCCAGGCGTCTGAGCTCGTCCAGTGCTTCTCTTCTGATCTGCTCCTGTTCGCTTATTTCGGGATGATGCATTGCAGTACCTGTTATTTTGGGCACAAAGGTAAGAAAAAGTGGGTTCGGTTGTCCAGGGGAGTCCCCCGTCAAATTAACCCTGTTTCCTGACCGAATCCTGAATGATTATGTTAATTTTGTGCTGGGATTTGAAAGTTTCCCTGCCGTAATTTCTTTCTTTCCATGAACAAGAACTGGGTCATAAAAGCACCGGGAAATGAGGACACAATCGCCTCCCTGTCGCGTGACCTGGAGATTGAAAAATCGCTGGCCCGGCTTCTGGTTCAGCGCGGAATCACCACCCGGGAAGAGGCGTTGGGATTCTTTCACCCCGACCTTTCCAACCTGCACGACCCCTACCTGATGAAGGATATGGACCTGGCCGTAAAACGCATCCGAGAAGCGGAGCAGGCAGGGGAGAAGGTCATGGTGTATGGCGATTATGACGTGGATGGCACAACAGCCGTATCGTTGATATACTCTTTTTTCAGGAACCGTTTCAGGGAGGTGGGGTATTACATCCCGGACCGTTACCATGAGGGATACGGGATTTCCCTGAAAGGGATCGACCATGCGGCTGAGCAGGGCTGTACGCTGATCATTGCGCTGGATTGCGGGATCAAGGCGGTGGAGAAGATCGATTATGCAAAGATGAAGGGCATCGATTTCATCATCTGCGACCACCACAATCCGGGAGATGTGATCCCTGCGGCTGTTGCGGTGCTGGACCCGAAACAGGAAGGGTGTACGTACCCCTACAAGGAGCTTTCCGGTTGCGGGGTCGGACTGAAGCTGATCCAGGCTTACTGCATGGAAACCGGACTGCCCGCTGAGATGATCAATGAATACCTGGACCTGGCGGTGGTAAGCATCGCTTCGGATATTGTCCCCATTACCGGCGAGAACAGGGTCCTGGCGTATTACGGATTGAAAAAGCTGAATGAAGAGCCGTCCACGGGATTGAAAGCCATCAAGGAAGTGGCGGGAATCCGTTGCAAGGAGATCGATATCGAGGACATCGTTTTTAAGATCGGGCCGAGGATCAACGCGGCGGGGAGGATGGAGTCGGGCAGGAAGGCTGTGGACCTGCTTGTCAGCGATCATCCGGTGGAAGCCGAGATCATCAGTAAAAAGATCAACAGTTATAACCTGGACCGGCGGAACATTGATTCGGAGATCACCAGGCAGGCCATTGAAATGATCCGCTCCGACCCCCGGATGCAGGAGCGCAATTCAACCGTCCTGTATAATCCGGTCTGGCACAAGGGAGTGATCGGAATTGTGGCTTCGCGCCTGCTGGAATACTTTTACAAGCCCACCGTGATCCTCACCAGGAGTAACGGACTGGCCACCGGTTCAGCACGGTCTGTGAACGGATTTGACCTGTACCAGGCCATCGAGTCCTGCAGCGACCTCCTGATCAATTTCGGCGGGCACAAATATGCGGCGGGACTGACCATGAAGGTCAAGGATGTCCCCCAGTTCACCGAGCGCTTTGATGAGATCGTCAGCGAAAACATCACCCCGGAACAACTGATCCCCGTGGTGGAGATCGACACGGAACTGCAGCTGAAGGAGATCAATGAAGGGTTCTTCGAGACGCTGAAGAAGTTCAAGCCCTTCGGACCCGAGAACATGAATCCCGTTTTCCTTTCCGAGAATGTGGTGGACAACGGTTACGGCAGGACCGTGGGAACCAACGGAGAGCACCTGAAGCTCACCCTGATCCAGGAGGAGAATCCCTTCAAGGTGTTTCCTGCCATTGCATTTCACCAGGGAAAAATATTCCAAAAGATCAGCAACGGGATCCCCTTCGATATCTGTTACCAGATCATGGAAAATGAATTCAGGGGCACGGTGAACCTGCAGATCAACATCATGGATATCAAGCTGGATTAGAACCTCAGCCGAAGCTGGATGCCGGTGTCCCATTTATGCGGCCCCTCTGTCCGCTCATTCCCGGTACCGATCTCATCCCGGTCTGTATAGGAAATAAGCGAAAATGAACCTGAAACTGTCAGCTTTTTTCCGGCTCTCAGCGAAATAACCGAATTGATCTTCCGGCCCTCCCCGTAACATGCATGGAAGCTGAAATCATAGTAGAGTCCGGGTTCGTACAGGTAGATCCTGTTCTCCCATTCTCTCACATGAAAAACCAGGAACCTCAGGGTGAAATACAACCCGGTAGTGACCTGCACACGCACCTGCTGGCACGCTGCATAACCGGCGGAGTGTCTGTCTTCTCCGGAGAGAAAGGAGACAATGATCCTGGGTTGCCATTGCAGGGCCGGGAACGGATCGTAACGGAGCCGGAGGCTCGCTTTGTTCCTCCTGGCTGTGATCAGGGGACGGGGACCGGTCCGGCCGGTGGACGGGGTTCGCTGCCAGATTTTGCAGTCTGTCTGGAACTTCCACCGGAACCGGGTCCTTTCCGTGCTCTCCAGGGTCCACCTGCTTTTGAATGATACGGAGGGGAAATCGGTGAGGTAACGAGGGGCCGGATAGAAGTACACTCCGCATGTGAAAGAGGTCCTGAGGAGCCTGCCGGGTTCCGCATCCAGGTGCAGCGAGACCCCGCTTTCGTTGCGTATATGGCTTGTGGATCCGTAGGAGGAGGGAATGATCCCCCTGAATCCGTTCCCGTAACGGTGCAGAAGGAGAAGTCCCCGTAAAAAATCGCTGAACCGGACCCGCAGGCCTGCCAGCATGGCAATTGCATGCCCGTCGCTGATCGCTGCGTCACTGATCGCCGCTTCGCCGAAGGTTTCTATTACCGGATGGACCCAGTGCCAGTGAGCGCTCAGGACCATGTGCTGTGTGGGAAGGGTCCTGATCTGGAGGCTGTCGGATCCTTTTTCGCTCAGGCCAGCGGTTTCGATCCCTGCCATGGCACCGACCGTCAGGTTGCCGAGCTGCTGCAGCAGCTGGATGCCGGAATGGTGACGGAAAGCCAGTGACTTTCCGCTGATTTCTGCAGGGGTCCGGTGCAAACCGCCTGTGCGCAAAAGATCCAGCCAGTCAGCCGCTGCGTATCCCTGTGGCGCTCCGGAAAGAGAGAGATCCATGTGCCTGAAGGAGGTCCAGAGCAGGCAGTCCGTCCGCCGCATGTTCAGCCGGACCGCGATCCCCTGATGAAACCGGTCTTCGTTCAGAGAAGCATAGGGCCTGAGTGCGGACATGGAGCCTTTGTTTACGCGGAAGCCCGAAGGCTGATGCAGGAATCCCGAGCCGTTTACCAGTCCCAGTCCCTGATTCAGCCTGAAGGTACCAAGCACCACATCCCGAAGCGTGCTTTGACCCCTGTATTGAAGGTAGCCGGAGACAAATTCCGGGCGGTTCTGCTGGAAAAATGGTTCACCCGGATCCTTATCGCTGGCGAGCCCGAATGAAATTTTTGGTGAGATGCGGCACCTGAGTCGGACATTGAATTTCAGCGGACCGGAAGCGTAGACAGCTTTCCCGTCCGTTTCAGGTCCGGAAGCATACCCGGAGGGAAGGGGGAACACCCTTCCCAGGTTGCACATGAACATATTCTCCGGGTCCTTTGGCGTACCGGGCCATGCGGCGATCCCGGGATCCACCGTGCAGTAACCGGAGATTTCCCTGACGAAGGAGGGGCTGAAACCCGGAAGGGTGCATAGTTCATACAGGGAATACAGATCCCCGAATGCTTCCCTGTATTTCAACAGGTGATGGACCTGGAAGGGGGTGAGCAGCGGGGATTCGAGAAGCTGTTTTTCCGTGGCCCTGTTCAGGTTCAGGGGAGCATTCAGCCTGTCGGTGCGCTCTTCCAGCATTGTTACAGGAAGATCCGGTGACTCTTCCAGGGCGGACCGGTCCCCTGCCAGGTCCTCGAAATCCTCCGGTGCCTGTGGATAACCTGCCAGCGCCAGGGAGAGCAGCAGGATGGCCTGCAAGGGCCCTGATTTAAAATGTATAGGCCAGCGTCGCATGGGGGGTATACCCGGTATCAAGGAGGTATTCACCGGCGATTTGGATGGACCATGACCGGAGGAGGACCTCCACACCGCATGCCATGGTGAGGGGAGAATGACGGAAGCCCGTGCAGAGCCTCACACATTCGGCAATCATTGCTTCCAGTCCGACTCCCGCCCGGATGGTTTCGCCGGGACGGATGTGCACCTCCGCATGCAGGGTGGCAGATTGGAAAAAGGTTCTGGAAATTCCGGTGGCGATCGTCATGTCGCCGGTGCCCCGCTTCCCGGACCGGCTGCTCCAGCACACAGGCAGCATCACATGTGCCCCGGCCATCATCTCGTCGCCGATCCTGATCTGGATCCCCAGGGCACATCCGGTTCCGAGCCGGTAAAAGACCTCTCCGGGGATGCTCGCAGCCCGGAAATGGATTCCGGCACCCGCACTCACATCAGGATGAAGTTCCGTTCCGTAGGAGATCCATGTGGTGCTGTACCGGAGTCCCCTGATGCCGTATCCTGAGAAACTGACACCGAAGGCACCCCTGGAAGCAGGGAACTGGACAGCCAGAGAAGAAACGGATACTTCTGTCGTCACAAAAGGCATCTGGTGGTGCAGGGAAACCGATGTCCTCCGGACCCATCCCAGGCCGGCCTGATTCATCGATGTGGCAGAAAGACCGATCCGTGCGGCATAACTGTTCCCGGTTGCTGCCACGATGGCTTCACCGGCATGGAATTGTCCGCCGGCGCTCATGCAGGACAAAAAAAAGACCGGGATCAGAACGCCCGGTCTCTTCATCTTCCACCAGCAGGGTGGACTCATTGTCTGATCAGTTTGTTTTGTATTTGAATTTGACCTTTTTCAGCTCCTCATTGGCTTTCACGATCTTTCCTGCCAGGTTCTGTTTGAACTGTATCACCCTATCCATGAGGAGCGGATCTCCCGTGGCCAGGATCTGTGCGGCCAGGATCCCGGCATTCCTTGCCCCGTCAAGTCCCACCGTTGCCACCGGAATGCCCGGAGGCATCTGCAGGATGCTCAGGATCGAATCCCATCCGTCAATGGAGATGGACGCCTTGATGGGGACCCCGATTACCGGGAGCGGTGTGAGTGCTGCAACCACACCCGGCAGGTGTGCCGCACCTCCTGCACCGGCAATGATGACCCGGATGCCCCGTTCCGCCGCATTTTTTGCGAAATCCATGGCCTGCCCGGGGGTCCTGTGGGCCGACAGGGCGTTGATCTCAAAAGGGATCTCGAATTCGTCCAGCAGCTGTGCTGCCTGTTCCATCACCGGCAGATCCGATGTGCTTCCCATGATGATACTGACTTTCGGATTCATAGGCTTTATGTTCTGAAGGTTCAATAATCAGTTATGAAAATACAATTATTTTTATTCTTGTGGATCATTGATTATTTTAATGCAAAATATTTCTCATGGCACAACAGCTGATCCGGGTCGATGACAGGCAATTCAGTTTATATATCAGCGAGGCTGAAATCGAAAAGGAAGTGACCCGGATCGCCGGGGAACTGAAAAGGGACCTTGCGGGACGGGATCCCATTTTCATGGGGATTCTGAACGGCGCATTCATGTTTGCTTCGGACCTGTTCAGGAAACTGGATTTCCCCTGTCAGATCACCTTTCTGAAACTGGCTTCCTACAGCGGGACAGGATCCACAGGGACGGTCAAACAGCTGATCGGGATCAACCGCGAGCTCCGCGACCGCGTGGTGGTGGTGCTGGAGGACATTGTGGATACCGGGATCACCCTTGAGACGATCCTCATGCAGCTGTCGGGTTACCAGCCGGCAGAGGTCAGGGTGGCCACCTTTTTACACAAACCCGAAGCCACTGTCAGGAAGATCAGGCTGGATTACGTAGGCATGGAGATCCCCAATGATTTCGTGGTGGGATATGGCCTGGACTATAATGAGTATGGCAGAAATTTAAGGGAAATCTACCAGGTGGTGGACTAATGCCGTAAATCTTTATTACTTTTGAAAGCACTCAAAAGAACCAATGGATCATGCTTAATTTGATACTGTTCGGTCCCCCCGGCTCCGGAAAAGGTACCCAGTCGGAGCGGATCATCGGGAAGTACAGCCTGGTGCATATTTCAACGGGCGATCTGCTCAGGGAAGAGGTGGCCAGCCAGACGGAACTGGGCCTGAAAGCCAAAGAGATCATGGACAGGGGAGCGCTTGTCCCGGACGAGATCGTGATCGGGATGATCAGGAAAAAACTGGAGGAGCACAAAGGTGGACGCGGATTCATTTTTGACGGATTCCCCAGGACCGTTGAACAGGCCAGGGAGCTTGACAGGGCATTGAACGATTACGGCGAGGAGGTCAGCGTGATGATCTCACTGGAGGTGCCCCGCGAAGAGCTCGTGAAAAGACTTTTAAATAGGGGGAAGGAAACCGGCCGCTCGGATGACAACCTGGAGACCATCAATAACCGGATCGATGTATATGAGCGGCAGACCCTCCCGGTGGCAAATTATTATGAGCAGATGCGCAAGTATGAGCCGGTGGACGGGGTGGGTTCCATCGATGCCATCTTCAAACGCATCGTAAAGGTGATTGACGGGGTCAAATGAATACCTTAACGTTTCACCATGTCCAACGAGAATTTTGTCGATTACGTCAGGATCTTCTGCAGATCGGGCCGTGGAGGCAGCGGGTCGGCGCACCTGCACAGGGATAAGCACACCAGAAAGGGAGGTCCCGACGGCGGGGATGGCGGCAGGGGAGGGCATGTGATCCTCAGGGGAAACGAACATCTCTGGACCCTGCTGCATTTGAAATTCACGAAGCATATCCATGCGGTGGACGGCGAAAGTGGGGGCTCGTCCCTGAAGACAGGAGCCGGCGGCAAAGATGCCGTGATCGAGGTTCCGCTCGGGACGCTGGCCCGGATTGCGGATACGGGTGAACAGATCCTGGAGATCACGGAACACGGGGAGGAGAAGATCCTGATCAGCGGGGGCCGCGGGGGGCTTGGGAATGATCATTTCAAATCTGCCACCAACCAGACCCCCAGGTATGCGCAGCCGGGCGAGCCGGGACAGGAAGGCTGGTTCACCCTCGAACTGAAGCTCCTGGCCGATGTGGGACTGGTGGGATTCCCCAATGCAGGCAAATCCACCCTTCTGTCGGCCATGTCGGCCGCGAGGCCCAAGATCGCCGATTATCCATTCACCACCCTGGTTCCCAACCTGGGAATTGTGAAATACAGGGAGGACCGCTCCTTTGTCATGGCCGACATCCCGGGGCTTATCGAAGGCGCGGCGGAGGGGAAAGGACTGGGCCACAGATTCCTGCGGCACATTGAAAGGAATTCCATGCTGATCTTCCTGATCCCTGCCGACAGCAAAGACATCGGAAAAGAATACCAGATCCTCCTGAAGGAGCTTGAGAAATATAATCCCGAACTGCTGGATAAAAGGAGACTGCTGGTGGTCTCCAAATCGGACCTGCTGGATGAGGAACTGAAACAGGAAATAATCCAGGACATGCCTGAAGTCGATTATCATTTCATATCGTCCCCTGCCAACCAGGGGCTGGTGAAGCTGAGAGACCTCATCTGGAACATCCTGAATTCCTGATCTTCCCATGGAAGGACTGCTCTCACTTGATACACAACTGTTTCTAGCGATCAACGGATGGCACAGCGGGCAATGGGACCCGGTCATGTGGTGGTTCAGCGGGAAGCTCACATGGTGGCCGTTTTACCTGTTGCTGCTGCTTTTCCTGGGATGGAAAAAGGGATGGCAGCTGATTCCGCTGCTGCTGTTCATGGTGGTGCTGGTCGCCCTCACCGATCAAACCTCGGTGCATCTGTTCAAGAATGTCTTTCAGCGACCCAGGCCCTGTCACGAACCTGCCCTGAAGGAGATGGTCCACCTGGTCAACGGCCGTTGCGGCGGGTTATACGGCTTCATTTCATCCCATGCCGCCAATACGGCAGGGATGGCCATGCTGGTGTTTATGTGGCTCAGGAGATCCTGGCTCGCAGGGGTACTGGCGGCATGGGTTTTCCTGGTGGGGTACAGCCGGATTTACCTGGGTGTGCATTATCCCGGCGATGTGCTGGGAGGGTGGCTGTGGGGCCTGGCGTGCGGATGGCTGGTATACGGGTTGTTCCGGATGACGATGAAACAACTCCCTTCCTCCTGGCGGATCGCTGATACAAGTAACGGGCCCTTTTCAGCATGATGCGCTGTATTACAAGTGAGACCGGGGATCCCTATTTTAATCTGGCTTCAGAGGAGTACCTGTTGAAGGAATACAGGGGGGATGTATTCCTGCTTTACAGGAACGATCCGTCCCTGGTGATCGGGAAACACCAGAATGCGATGGCAGAGATCAACCATGCCTTTGTCCTCAGGAGGCAGCTCATTGTGGCGAGGCGGATCTCCGGCGGGGGTGCGGTCTATCACGACAGGGGCAACCTCAATTTCACCTTTATCACCACCGGGGAGGAGGGAAAGCTGGTGGACTACGGGGCGCACGCCCGTCCCGTGATTGAAGCCCTGGGCAATCTGGGACTGGAGGTGCGCGAGGGGAAAAGGCACGAACTGCTGCTGGGGAACAAAAAAATATCCGGAATGGCGAGCCACGTGTTCAAGAACAGGGTGCTGCACCACGGAACACTCCTTTTTAAGACCGACCTGGAAGCGCTGGAGAATGCGCTGACCCCTGAGGCACTGAATTACGAGGACAGGGCGGTCAGGTCCATCCGGTCCGAAGTAACGAACATCGGTGACCACCTTTCAGTTACGATGGATATCCCGGGTTTCCAGAACTACCTTCTGGCACATGTGCTGAATACAATCAACGGTGCGGTGCGTTCCCGCTTCAGCCGGGAGGAGATTGGCGCGATCCGTCAGCTGCGGTCATCCAGGTTCAGCACCCGGGAATGGATTTACGGATATTCTCCCCGGTATCGCCTAAGCCGGAAAATCAGGTGGGGGACCGGCGAGGCTTTATTACGGGTGCTTGTGGAGAAGGGCGTGATCCGGGAATTCAGCATGAAAGGAGCTTCCCGAGAAAGGACACGGATCCTGCACCTGGAGGAGGCGCTGGTAGGGACTTTCCATGACCACGAAACCATCAGGCGAAGGTTGTCCCCTCTGTTCACAGGCGATCCGGAGGAAGAGCCGGGGCTTGAAGCGCTGATGGCAGCTTTATTTTAGAGATCTTCCCGGATCAACCGCACCAGTCTGTCCGTTTGCAGATTTGTCCCGTCCACCGTATACCGGGCCCGGAGATAATATGCTTCCCTTTCCCCGAGCAGCTTTTCAATAAAGTCAAGCAGTTCGTCCCCTTTCCTGTTCCCCAGCAGCGGGCGTTCTGTCTTTGTATGAACCAGCCGTTCCCGGAGGGCGCGGGGGGAGAGCCTGAGGTAGATGGTACATCCGTTTTCGTTCATGATCCGGATCATGTCATCGTGACACGGTGCACCCCCGCCGGTGGATACCACCAGGTGATCCATCCGGCACAGCTCCGTCAGAAGATCGTACTCCCATTTGCGGAAGGCTTCCTCCCCCTGTTCACTGAAGATCTCGGGGATGGACATTCCGGCCCTCTCCTCGATCAGGCGGTCCATGTCCACGAAACGGTATCCCAGTTTCCTGGCCAGGGCCGATCCCTGTGTGGTCTTTCCGGAGCCCATGAACCCTATGAGGAAGATCCTGGATTCCATGTTACCAGTCCAGGGTGAATTGTCCGTTGAAATCTGATTTCCCTTTTTTCTTGTCCTTCTCCTCTTCTTTCTTCGGCTGCACGATGACCAGGGGAACATCATCGGGATTTACCCGGCCCTTTCCAGATCCCGGGGCCTCTTTTTTCCTGCCGGATTTGCTTTTCGCTCCGGCCGGCTTCTTCTTTTTCTCCTCCGGCTTTTCCTTCTGGGGCTTCTTCTTTTCCGGCTTTTTTTGTTCCGGCTTTTTCTCCACGGGCTTTTCCTGAGGGCCGGAACCGGCGGATGTGCCTGATTTGGGGGATGATCCGGATTTGGGGGATGTCCCCGGCTTTGGGGATGTAACTGATTTAGGTGATGTTCCGGATTCGGCAGATGTTCCGGATCCTTCGGGTGTACCGGGCTCTTCATCCCCTTCGGAGAGAGACGGACCGACCGGCTGGTGTCCTTCGACCTGTTCCAGGGGCGCCAGCTCCTCGATCACCTTCACCTCGTACCTGGACAGGCGCTTTCCTTTGGCCCTGAAGCTTTTCACCCCGATGAAATCGGCTACTTCAATGATCTCCGGATCCCGGTCCTTGTTCTTCCCGCCGAATTTCAGCTCCAAGCGCGGATATTCCACTTCCGTGATCCGTATCAGCCGGGACTCGGGATTGTCACCAATGAACCGGACGGATTTTGAGGTGGATTCAATAAGAAATCGCTTCACGTAGTAGTATTCCTGGTCCGCATCGTAATAGGCAGCCGACCAGATCTTATTGGGCCGGAATTTTTCAATGATCCATACATCATCCTCGAAGTGGTTGCTCAGATCGAAGCTGGTGGTTCTGAAATGGCCCGATTTGGTGATGACAAGGAGCCTGTCATCGCCCGAGAATTCACCCAGGAACCGGCCCCTTCCATCCACATTCAGCCGCATGACATCCTCATCGAACCAGATCTTCCTTCCACCCAGTGTAGAAATCCCTTTCTCCTTGATGACGATCTTCTGAACCGCATGTTTGGTGAGGATGTTCCCCATGGCGGCCCTACCTTTGATGGCCAGGTCGGCAAAGTCGTATTCAAAGACCGTGTTTTTCAGGCGGGGCCGGGGTTTCAGGTAGACTTTGATGATCTCCGCCTCCCCGTTGGGATTGGCGCTGAAATAAAGGATGCGGGTATTCTTGTGCTCCCTGGCGATCTGGTAGGTCCTGTCACGGGTGATCCCCGTCACAGGGGCGCGCTTGACCATTACATTGCCGGTGTTCCCGTCATAATAGGCCAGGTTGTAAATGGTCCGCCTGTCATTTCTTTTAAAGACGGAGGCATGGATGATGTCCTTCCCGATGAACTGTTTCTCGGAGACCTTGGTGACGATGAAGTTCCCGTCTTTCCTGAAGACAACAATGTCGTCAATGTCCGAACAGTCACAGACATACTCATCCTTTTTGAGGCCTGTTCCGACAAACCCGTCCTTTGCACTCATGTAAAGCTTCTGGTTGGCCGCAACCACCTTGGTGGCCTCAATGTTGGCAAAGTTCCTCAATTCCGTTTTCCGCGTCAGCCCGCTCCCGTATTTTTTCCGGATCTGCCTGAAGTAGTTGATGGTATATTCCACCAGGTGGGCCAGGTGGTTCTTCACCTCCTCCATTTCCTTTTCCAGCGACCTGATGTGCTCATCGGCCCGGAGGACGTCGTATTTGGAGATGCGCTTGATCTTGATCTCCGTCAGCTTGATGATGTCGTCGCGGGTGACCTCCCTGAGCAACAGCTTTTTGTAAGGTTCGAGTCCTTTGTCAATGGTCTCGATCACGCTCTCCCAGGTTTCACACTCTTCGATGTCCCTGTAGATCCGCTTTTCAATAAAGATCTTTTCCAGGGAGGAGAGGTGCCATTCCTCCTGCAGTTCCTCCAGCCTGATCTCCAGCTCCTGTTTGAGCAACTCCTTGGTATGGTCCGTGTTGATCCGCAATACGTCGCTGACTCCCACGAACCTGGGTTTGCCGTTTTCGATCACGCAGCAGTTGGGCGAGATGGGCACCTCGCAGTCGGTGAACGCATAGAGCGCGTCAATGGTCTTGTCGGAAGACACATTGGGCGCAAGGTGCACCACGACCTCCACACGTTCGGCCGTGTTGTCGTCAATCTTCCTGATCTTGATCTTCCCTTTCTCGGTGGCTTTGACAATGGATTCGATCAGAATCAGCGTGGTTCGTCCGTAAGGCAGGTCCCGGATGACCAGGGATTTATTGTCCAGTTTTTCAATTTTCGCCCTGACCCTGATGGTGCTTCCCCGCACCCCGTCGTTGTACCTGCTCACCTCGGCCAGTCCCCCGGTAGGAAAATCGGGATAAAGCTCGAAAGGCTTTCCCTCCAGGTACTTGATGGAAGCATCGATCAGTTCATTGAAATTGTGGGGAAGGATCTTTGAAGAGAGGCCCACCGCGATCCCTTCCGCGCCCAATGCAAGCAGGAGGGGGAATTTCACCGGGAGGGTGACCGGTTCCTTGTTCCGGCCGTCGTAGGACAGCTTCCACTCGGTGGTCTTCGGGTTGAAAAGCACCTCGTTGGCGAACTTTGAAAGGCGGGCTTCGATGTACCTGGGCGCTGCGGCCCCGTCGCCCGTATAAATGTTTCCCCAGTTCCCCTGGGTGTCGACCAGCAGCTCTTTCTGGCCGAGCTGGACCAGTGCATCCCCGATGGATGCATCGCCGTGGGGATGGTACTGCATGGTGCTTCCGATGATATTCGCCACCTTGTTGTACCTGCCGTCATCCATCCGTTTCATGGCATGCAGGATGCGCCGCTGGACCGGTTTCAGTCCGTCGATGATGTGCGGAACGGCACGTTCCAGGATCACATAGGATGCATAGTCGATAAAATAATCCTCATACATCCCGGTGAGATGGGTGATCTTCACCTCTTCTCCGGGATGATCCTGGTCCCCCGTTGCATCAAAAGCAGTATCGTCGAAATCTGTCATTTATTTCTGCAATGATCCTTACATATCCGTTTCTGGGTGGTTCGCCCCTGAGGATCAGGCCACTTCCACCGGATCTTCTTCCACCCGCAGCCTGTCGATGATAAAATCCTGTCTTTGGGGGGAATTTTTCCCCATGTAAAAGCTCAGGATGTCGTGCAGATCATCGTCCTTCTTCAGGCGGACGGGCTGCAGGCGGATATCGGGACCGATGAAATGCTTGAATTCGCCGGGAGAGATCTCTCCCAGTCCCTTGAATCGGGTGATCTCCGCATTCTGTCCAAGGGATCTCAGCGCGGCCGCCTTTTCTTCCTCGGAATAACAATAGATGGTTTCCTTCTTGTTCCTGACCCTGAACAGCGGGGTCTGGAGGATATAGAGATGACCGTTCCGCACCAGATTGGGGAAGAACTGGAGGAAAAAGGTGAGCAAGAGCAGCCTGATATGCATTCCGTCCACATCCGCATCCGTGGCAACGACCACATTTTTGTAACGCAGTCCGTCCAGCCCGTCCTCGATATTCAGGGCCGCCTGGAGCAGATTGAACTCCTCGTTCTCATACACCACTTTTTTTGTCAGCCCGAACGAATTCAACGGTTTGCCGCGAAGACTGAAGACCGCCTGGGTATTCACATCCCTCGACTTGGTGATGGATCCCGATGCCGAATCGCCCTCGGTGATGAACAGGGTGCTTTCATCCTTCCGTTCATCCTTTCCGTTGTAATGAATGCGGCAGTCCCTCAGTTTTTTGTTATGGAAATTGGCTTTCCTTGCCCGCTCCCTGGCCAGTTTCTTAATCCCGGAGATCGCCTTGCGTTCCTTTTCCGATTCCTGGATCTTCCTGAGCAGGATGTGGGCGGTTTCACCGTGTTTATGCAGGTAATCATCCAGTTTGGAGGTGACGAAATTCATGATATAGTTCCTGATGGAAGGCCCGCCGGGCCCTATATCCTTGGATCCAAGCTTGGTTTTGGTCTGGGATTCAAACACGGGTTCCTCCACCTTGATGCTGATGGCGGCAATGATGGAAGTCCGGATGTCGGATGCGTCGAAGTCTTTCTTGTAAAAATCCCTGATGGTCTTCACCAGTGCCTCCTTGAATGCGATCTGGTGGGTTCCGCCCTGGGTGGTATGCTGTCCGTTCACAAAGCTGAAGTACTCCTCCCCGTATTGCTTTCCGTGGGTGATGGCCACTTCGATTTCCCCGTTCTTCAGATGGATGATGGGATAGAGGCCTTCGCCGCTCATATTCTCTTCCAGCAGATCCAGCAAACCGTTCTTTGAAGCGAATTTCTCGCCGTTGTAAATGATGGTCAGACCGGTGTTCAGGTAGGTATAGTTGCGGAGCATCGCCTCCACATACTCGTTCATGAAATTGAACTTCCCGAACATGATAGGATCGGGCTCAAAGGTGATCTGGGTTCCGTTTTTGCCGGGATCGTTTTTCTGGGGATGGTTCTTCAGCAGGTTGCCTTCACTGAAATCGGCGGTTTTAACCTTCCCTTCCCTGAAAGATTCGATGGTGAAGCGGGACGACAGGGCATTCACCGCCTTGATCCCCACGCCGTTCAGACCGACAGACTTCTTAAAGACTTTGGAGTCGTACTTGGCCCCCGTATTCATTTTCGAGGCCACATCCACCACCTTGCCCAGGGGGATCCCGCGCCCATAGTCGCGGATGGTTACCCTGTGCTCATCAATGTTCACTTCGATGGTCTTCCCGAATCCCATCATGTACTCATCGATGGAATTATCAATGACCTCCTTGAGCAGGAGGTAGATCCCGTCGTCCGGTGAAGAACCGTCGCCCAGCTTCCCGATATACATTCCCGGACGCTTTCTGATGTGTTCCCTCCAGTCAAGTGTCCGGATCGTCTCTTCCGAATAAATCGCAGTAATATCCATCTCTCTGTAAGCCCCCAATGGCAGCACAAATATAACCAAAAGAATGGGGGTGGCACCATCCAATTTTTCAACACACCGGGTTTGAGAAACGGTTGAAATCATGGGGGGTCAGTCCCGTTCCAGCTCCGCCAGTCCCCTCTCCATGATCTGCCTGGTCTTTTCCATGAGTTCCTTCAGCTCTGTTTGCTTCACTACCTCCGGGGTGATCTCATCCAGTACCCGGATGAAAATATCCGCCCTTCCCTTCAGCACCCATGAACCGCTGTCAAAGGTATTCTCGGTTCCGGTGTGAACGATGGGGATGATCCCGCTCCCCGTTTTTTTCGCCAGCACAAAAGCGCCGTCCATAAACGTCCGCATGATCCCTGTCCTTGTGCGTGTTCCTTCCGGAAAAATCAGGACGGAAGAGCCCTTTCTCATCTCCTCCTCTGCACGGGAGAGGAACTGCAGTCCGGCACCCGCCGATCCGCGGCGGATCCTTACCGACCTGGTCAGGGAAAGCACCATGCCGACGAAAGGGAGCCTGAAATTCTCCGCTTTGGAGGTCCATTTGAAGGGCCTTCGCAGTTTGTACAGGGCCAGGATATCGATCAGCGAACGGTGGTTGGAGACCAGCACCACCGGGCGCTTCCAGGGAATCTTGTCCCTGCCCTCCAGGTGCAGTTTCCAGAAGGGCACGAGCGACTGGTAATGCCATGCCCAGAAGGTCCCCATGAAGTGTGCCGCCACCCGCCGCCTGTCCCACCAGAAGGTAAAGATCCATACCAGCAGGAAAAAAGGGGTGATGATGACGGAGGTGATCACCATCGTGGTCCAGGTGATGGCAGAATAAACCTTCAGGAAACCCCGGCTCATGGAACTGTGATTGACGGACCGAAAATACGAATATTGGATGAACCATGTCCCATTTGTTTTATAAATTCGGGCATGTTATTTCAGACAATCCCGCGAAGCGAACGCCCGGTCTGGGTTTTCCTGATCCTGATCATCCTGGCCGGCTGTGTGGAACGCTATGATCCCGGGGAAGAAGTCCTGAAAACCGGCATCCTGGTCATCAATGCCCACCTGACCGACAGGCCGGGCATGCAGCAAATAGAGATCAGCCGGTCCACCACCCTGCGGGTACCCAAATACGATCCGGTTCAGGGCTGTTACGCAGTCCTGGTCAGGGATGACGGGGCCGACCGGGAATTTTCAGATGCCGGGAACGGGAAATACACCAGCATGCTGGACGGGGATTTCCTGCAGACGGGCATGTCCTTCAGGTTGCACGTGATCACCCCCGAGGGCAATGAATATGAGTCCGATTTTGAGATGCTGCGACCCGTGCCGGAGATCGATTCCGTGTATTTCCAGGTGGAGGCCGATCCGGATGCCGAGGAAAATGGGACACGGGACGGATTGGGGATCCGTTTCTACTGTGACTTCACCTATGACAGCGATGCATACCGGTACCTGCGGTGGGACATGGTGGAAACCTACGAATTCCACAATCCGCCCCTGTACAACGTCAGCGACAGATCCGGCCCGCTCCCGGAAGCAAGCAGGTGCAGGATATGCTGGATCACAAATCAAACCCCTGACATATCGACCCTGTCCCTGGCCAATCTTGAGAAGGGAAGCTATATTAAAAAACAGCTCAATTTCGTCCCCAATATTCCCGCGGAACAAAAGCTATACTGGAAATACAGCCTGCTGGTAAGGCAATATTCGTTAAGCGAGGAAGCTTTTAATTACTGGGACGAGCTGAAACATACATCCCGTGAGTCGGGTGCCTTTTTTGACCGGCAGCCGGCCATCTTACATTCCAACATATGCAATATCCGGGATGAGGATGAGGTGGTGCTGGGTTATTTCAGCATGTCGGGAGTTGCCGAAACGCGTGTTTTCGCGCAGTATGTGGAAGGAATAGACACAAGGCGGGATCCGGATTACTGTGCGGTGCGGATCCCGGGTCCCGGGTACAGGCTTTCACCTGACGAGGTATATGCCTGCACAAATGTTGATGGTGTGACAAAATGCGGCGTTGTGAAATTACTATGTGTGGATTGCAGGTTATTGAAGAACAGCACACAAATCAGGCCGGAATTCTGGTAATTACATCCAATTGTATAAAAAATTCGTATATGGTTTTGGGATGACTCCCGCAAAGTGACCACAGGTACGCTACGGATGAGGGGGCTAATGTATCCGGTTTTTACCGCCATGCTCCTTCTGCTCCTGCCAGGGTGTTTGGAACCTTTTAATCCCGAAGAAGAAGCCTTAAGAACAGGAAACCTGGTCATCAATGCCCACCTTACGGATATGGCCGGAATACAGCAGATTGAGATCAGCCGGTCGACCACGCTGCACGATCCCGTATATGAATCTGTGACGGATTGTTACGCTACACTGCTCAGGGAAGACGGGGCAAGTCGGGAATTTTCAGATGCGGGGAACGGAAAATACAACAGCCTGCTGGACGGGGACTTTCTGCAGACGGGCATGTCCTACAGTCTGCATGTGATCACCCCCGATGGCAATGAATATGAATCCGATTTTGAGATGCTGCAACCCGTGCCGGAGATCGATTCGGTTTATTTCCAGGTGGAGCCCGATCCCGACGCTGAAATAAACGGATCGCGGGACGGATTGGGGATCCGTTTCTACTGCGACTTCACCTATGACAGCGATGCTTACCGGTACCTGCGGTGGGACATGGTGGAAACCTATGAATTTCGCAATCCACCCCTGTATAATGTCAGCGACAGATCCGGCCCACTCCCGGAAGCAAGCAGGTACAGGATATGCTGGATCACCAATGAGGTCCCTGATATATCTACCCTGTCCCTGGCCAATCTTGAGAAGGGAAGGTATATTAAAAAACAGCTCAATTTCGTACCCAATATCCCCGCGGAACAGAAACTGCACTGGAGGTACAGCCTGCTTGTAAGGCAATACGCTTTAAGCAAGGAGGCTTTCAATTACTGGGACGAGCTGAGAACTACCTCCCAGGAACTGGGGACGTTTTTTGACAGGCAGCCGGCCATCTTACATTCCAACATATGCAATATCCGGGATGAGGATGAGGTGGTGCTGGGTTATTTCAGCATGTCGGGGATGGCCGAAAAGCGTGTCTTCGCACAGTATGTGGAGGGAATCGACACAAGGAGGAATCCGGAATACTGTGCGGTGAGGATCTCGGGTCCGGGGTACTGGCTTTCACCTGACGAGGTATATGCCTGCTCAAGTGTTGACGGTATGGCAAAATGCGGCGTTGTAGAATTACTATGTGTAGATTGCAGCTTATTGAAGAACAGCACGCACATCAGGCCGGATTTCTGGTAATTGGAATGTTTTTTGATTAAATTCGAAGCTTTCTATAACATCGGTGTAGAATGAGGATCAAACTGGAAATATGGATGTCGTGCCTGGCAGCAGTCGTATGCTTTTCAGGATTCCAGCCGCTCCGGTCTCAGGACCTCTCCCTCGCCGCACAGCTGGAAGAGTACGATCAGAAATACGGGAATGATCCCCGCCTGGTCAACGGTGAGAAATACTATTATCCGTATAGGCGGTCAGAGGGGGATCCGTTCCTGGAGTCATCCCCGCGGAAGTCCACCTTGCATATCGGGGGAAATGTTTTCGAGGATCAGGCGATCAGGTACGATATCTATAACCAGTTGCTGGTCCTCGAATATGAAGATGTCTACGGTGCGACTTCCAGCCTGGTATTGCCCAATTCCCGGGTGGAAGCTTTCAGCGATAACCGGCGCAGTTTCACAAAAATGAAGGGGCCGGAAGGGGAAGAAGAATTCTTCCAGGTAGTGTATGAAGGCCCAATCTCATGTTATTATGCATGGAAGAAGGAATACAGGCTTGATGCCACATCCGGTTCAGGGGAATATTATTTTACCGAACCGGTCAGAGAAGCATACCTGGCGAGGGGCCATGCGTTTTACAGCTACGGCGGCAACCGCGGTTTCAGCCGGGTATTCGACAAGGAGAACAAGAAACTTATCAGGCATTTTATGCGCCAGCACCATATCAACGTGAGGACCGCATCTGAAAGTCAGATGGAATCCCTGATGGAATATTGTAATTCGATTGCAGATGAGGCACAGTAAGCTTGCGATCATACTGATGCTATTCACATGGAACGGGTTGCTGTCCCAGGAACCGGCCGGGAAGGTCAGCCTTGACCTGTCACGTGCGACTTTTGAAGAGTTTGTTGATCAGTTCGAGACCCGGACAGGGATCCGGGTATACTTTCAGCCGGACTGGTTCGGGGAGATAAGGGTGGATTACAGGACCGATTCGGTCACCCCTGAGGAGGCGGTCCGGGAGGTGCTGAAAGGGACAGGACTGCATTATGGTTTTGTATCTCCATCGGCCATCGTCATCTTGCCTGAGCGAAGGCTCAATGCCAGTCTCCCGGAAATACTGTCGGTTGAGGCGTTGCAGGGCAGTTCTGATGCGGAAAGAGAATACATGGGTATCAACGGCTCGCAGTATATACAGGGTACGCGCCCGGAACAGATCACCCGGACCATTACCGTGGGCGATCCCTCTTCCCGGACCTCCCGATCCGTGGCCCGGGTGAAGGGGAAACTGGTTCATGTGGAGACCGGCGAGCCGGTGGCAGGTGCCACCATGGTGATCCTGGAATCCGGTAAAGGGAGCATCTCGGACCAGTACGGAAATGTGACCATGGCGCTTGCACCCGGAAGGTATTCCGCTCAGTTCAGCTTTATCGGCATGGAAAAATTGAATGCGGCGCTGGAGGTTTATTCTGACGGAGAATTCCAGCTGGAGATGAGGCCTGCGGTGATCGCGCTGAACGAGGTCCAGATCCTGGGAGAGCAGTACAGGGACATCAGCAGTACGGATATCGGGGTGGAGCATTTCAGCATGAAATCCCTGAAACAACTCCCTGTTTTCATGGGTGAACGGGATGTGATCAAGATATCCAAACTCCTCCCCGGGATCACAAGTGCAGGGGAGGCTTCAACGGGTGTGAATGTCAGGGGAGGGAACGTGGACCAGAATATATTCTACATCAACAGGCTGCCGGTATACAATACCTCCCATCTCTTCGGGTTCTTCTCGGCCTTCAACTCGGATATCATCAGGGACTTTTCCGTTTACAAGGGCAATGTGCCCGTCAATTACGGAGGCAGGCTTTCATCGGTTTTCAACATCCTTACCCGGAAAGGGAACAACAAAATATATACCGCCCATGCAGGGATCAGTCCGGTCTCCGCGCACCTGACTTTCGAGGGGCCTCTTCGGAAGGATCATTCTTCATTCATTGTGAGCGGACGGTCCTCCTATTCTGACTGGATCCTGAGACGCATCGAAGATCCGGAAATAAGCAACAGCGATGCTTTTTTCTATGATGTGGCCGCATCCATGAATTTTGAACCCGGAGAGAAAAACACGCTGCAGCTGTTCTATTACCAGAGCTTCGATGATTTCAAGTACGCGGAACTCACCGATTATGAATATGCCAATCGTGGAGGCTCTTTGAACTGGAGCCGGAACATCTCACCGGCGCTTACATCGAAAGTTACCGCCACCGCATCCGCATATCGTTTCAGCAATGCGGACAAGAGTGAAATCTCCAGGGCTTATTCCCACGAGTACCTGTTAAACCACAACGAGGTCCTGGCCGATTTCACCTGGGTGCCGGCGATCAGGCACAGTGTGGAGTTCGGCTCGAACCTGATCTATTACAGGCTCGACCGCGGTGTGGTGGAACCATACGGTCCGTCTTCCATCAGAAAAAAGCTCGATCTTGGATTTGAACATGGGGTGGAAGGGAGTCTTTTTATCAGCGACGATATGAGCCTGCTCTCCTGGCTGAATCTTTACGGGGGGTTCAGGTACAGTTACTATTCCAAGCTGGGACCGGAAACGGTGATGCTGTACGAACCCGGTAAACCAAAGACGGAAAACACAATCGCGGACTCGCTTTCATTCGGGAAATTCAGCCCCATCCGGTTCAACTCGGGACCGGAATTCAGGGTCGCCATGAATATGAAGGGAGGACAAAATACCTCTTTTAAGCTTGCTTTCAATCAGATGCGGCAATATCTCTTCATGCTCAGCAACACGGTCACCATTTCACCCACGGACCAGTGGAAATTATCAGATTACCATATCGACCCGCAAACCGGTTACCAGTTTTCGGCGGGGGCATATCATATTTTCCCGGGCATCGGTGTATCCGGATCCGTAGAGCTTTA
>Ga0272443_10002434_pt1 | contig 23857 bp, 19 predicted proteins | sample SSMAcet12_FD_193581 | JGI IMG/M metagenome (GOLD analysis project Ga0272443, IMG submission 193581) | Marine sediment archaeal communities from Little Sippewissett salt marsh, Falmouth, MA, United States - SSM-Acet-12 | ecosystem: Environmental > Aquatic > Marine > Wetlands > Sediment ...
GCCTTCACACATGTCGCATTTGAGGGGAAGCCCGGAATCGGGTTCTTTGAACTCTTCTCTCGAGGGGCAGGAGGCCCGGCAAAAGGCGCATTCGTCGTATTCTTTTCCGTCGATGGTGTACTTGTCCCTTCCGGCGCATTCTGCCACCGCGAATTCCCCGGCACAGACCGGAACGTAAACGTCTCTGAGCGGATCGCGGATCACCCTGATGCGGGATCTTGCCGGATTGTTGCTGCTGTATTTCGGCGAGGCATGAAAGGCGGAACAGACGACCTCGCATGCCCGGCAGCCGTTGCATTTATCGACATCGATTTTGATGGTTTTGACGATCTTCTTTTTTTTCTCACCCTTCACGGCGATCACCCCCTTGCCTGGTTGCCTTCTATTCTTCCACGGTTGCTTCTTCAGCCGGGGCCTCTTCGGAGGGGGCATCATCGCTTTCCGTCAGAATCCCCCGCTTGATGAAGTCTTCGCTCACATATTCCAAATTCATTTTTTCCAGGTATTCCTTGGTGGGAATCCCCTCGCTGTTCCATCCCTTGTATTTGTAATAGGTGTCCAGGAGCTCCTTTTCGAGTTCCGGAAACCGTTTTTTCCAGTGATTCTCCGGCGGCTTGTCGTCCTTTCGCCGCATTCCCCTTCGGATGTTGATCGCCCGGACCAGCGTGCGATATCGTTTGGCGGCCTCGGTCAGCTTCTCTTCGTCCATTTCGATGCCCGCACCGGCGGAGATGAACTTCGGATAGTTGTGAATGTGGTAGGGAGGCTTCAAGGGAAACGACGAAAGTCCCGCGCACATGCCTAAGGCGTCGTCGATGTAATGCATCCGCTCCTGCCAATCGACGATGTCGCAAACCATTGGCGGGGTCGGATAATAGGGAATGGAGTTTTCCCCACGCAGCTCCCAGTCCAGGAAGTACTGTTTGAATTTTTCGTCCGGGACCTGAAACCAGTCCTTGACGAACTCTTCCCTCTGCTCCCTTTTCGGAAACGGCGCCTGGGGAAACTGGCCTTCGATCTGGGTAATGTTGATCTTTTCCCCGGTGCTGTACATGAGAAAATAGATCGGATTGAGCATGGATAGCTTCAGCGGGAGCTGCTCGTGCTTTTTGATGGTGTTGTGGGCGAATTTTTCCGCCCCCTTGCCTATTTTCTGGGCCGCCCAATAGGTGCCTTCGGCCAGCACGTCCCCGATCCCTTCCCGCCGGACGATTTTATCCAGCAGGTAGTAAAACCGCCCTTCGTTGTCCTCCGGAAACTCCGGAAGATCGTCGTCGGTCAAAATGCCCTCTTCGTAAAGCTCGATGGCAAAAGCCATCACCTGGGGGGCGGAAAAACCGTCCACTCCGTATTCGGTGGCCTTTTGTGCGATCTTCAGGCCGAAGTCCAGATTCGAAAAAGCCGCCATGGTATAGGTCAGCTTGGTGAAGCACTTCATCATGTAAGTCGGCATGTCCGGCGGGGTAATGGTCGCCCCGCATTCCATCGGGCAGTTGTAGCAGCTGACGAGGCGCGTGCGGGCGTTTTCCATCGTCTCGGTCCACTCTTTTGCGATCTCCTCGGTCCAGAAGTCCTTTCTGCGCACCCGGGAATTTCCCCACATGAAGTTTTCGGTGTGCCATTTTTCGTCATGGACCTTCATCTCCTGAGGAGAGCCGAGTCCGGCCAAAATGGGCATGACGCCTTTAATCGGGTTTTCCCCGCGCCACTTGATGTAATCGAGCACCTCCTTGCAGAGCCCGAAAAATTCTTCCGGCCGGGCGACGTTGACGTCCTTGGTCCCACGAACGGCGATCGCCTTGACCCCCTTGTCTCCCATCACAGCCCCGATGCCGCCTCGGCTGGCGCTGGACCGGCCCTGCTCGATGGAGGCGTAAAACACCCGGTTTTCCCCGGCCAGCCCGATGGCCGCCACTTGGGCCTTGGGCTCGTTGAGCTCCTTGCGGATCAGATCCTGGGTCTCGACAGCCCCCTTTCCGTGCAGGTGCGAGGCGTCCCGAATTTCGACCTGGTCGTTGTGGATCCACAGATAGACAAGGTCCGGCGATTTTCCGCGAAGGATCACCTTGTCGTAGCCGGCGTACTTCAACTCCGGTGCCCAGAACCCGCCCATCATGGAAAAGGCCAGCAGCTCGGTTTGGGGGGAAATGCTGGTAACGATGGTTCGGTTGCAGCCGGTGGCAGGCGTTCCGCACAACAGTCCGGCGGAAAAAATAACCAGATTGTCGGGCGAAAAGGGTTTGATTTCGGGGGGAACCCGGTCCCACATGATCTTGGCGTTGGTGCCCAGCCCCCCGAGATACAGCTCGGTGTCTCTCGGGTCGCTTTCCACCCGCTCGACATTTCCCCGGGTCAGGTCGATTTCAAGATGATATCCCGTCTCTGCATACCTCATTGTTTTCCCCTTCTACGAATGATCACAAGCCTCGAAATACTTTGTATTTTTTCTATGCTACCGATCCCCTAAAGCGATTTTCAGGTTGACGGCAATTCTTTATGGTATCGATGAGTCGATAAAATGTAACTATTATTTAGCTGTATTGTATCTAAGCGTCAAGGAAAAATCCGGAGACTTTTACTGCGATCAGACGCCGAAGGATAATTCCCTTGACAGCCGCCCGGCATCGTAGCCGGGACTGTTTTTCCTCGATATTCATTAGATATCCAACTCGAGGTTGATCATATCGCCCTTTTGAAAGCCCAGGTTTTGGAAGAACTTCAACAGAACCCAGTCCCGCCGGTTGACAAAGGTGGTGACGGTGTCGACCCCCATCTTTTTGAGGCTGTGCACCATTTCCGAAAATAGGCGCCCGGCGATCCCCTTTCGCTGGCAGGCGGGGTCGACACCGATGGTATCGATCCATCCGATGTTTTCCGGCACCCCGTATTCCCACCGGCTGGCCCCGCCGATGATAAAGCCGACCACCCGGCCGTCCAGTTCGGCCACCAGGGAGGAGATCTGCGGACGGTTTTCCACCAGGTCCAGCTTCATCTCCCAATATTCGGGTCGCTGCTTGCCCAGCACCTTGACGTCGATCTCGATAATGCGGTCCAGGTCCGCGGGCCCCATGGGCCGAATCACCGGCAAAGGGGAAGTTCCGTCGCTCACGCCGCCCTCCTTTTTGGTTACATTGTAGCTATAATGCAACTATAAATGAGGGGCGCTCTTTGTCAAGGGAAAAATGGCGCATCGGCATTGTCCGACAACGAATTGTCCGGAGAAAAACAAGCGCCTGTCTTTAAGCTAAGAATGTTGGGCTTCACAAGTTCAGCCCAACCTACACGCTGTAAAAGAAATCGTAGATAGTATTCGAGAGGGACGGGAAAGGTAAAACCTGTCAGCTTACCGGACAGTCGGTCCGCTGCGCTCCACACCTGGGCGAAATCAAATAAAATCGAGCACGAACATGCGCGATTTTATGGGGTGACCCCGAATCGCAGCCACTTGAAATCTTTGTGAATTTTATCTGCCACCCGGGATCCGATCCGCCCCATGAATAGATTTTCCGGTTTGAGGCAGATGTTGGGCTCGTTGGTTTGAAACTCCTGAAATCCGTAAGGTTCAAAGAGGCGGATGAGCATCTGGCGGTATTGAAGCGCGGTCAGGCCGGAGCCGTCCAGGTCCCAGGTCCAGGAATAGCCCACCATGTACACGATCCTTTCTTCGATCTCCGAAAAGTCCAGAAGCATCCGCAGCAGACCGTGGGCGACTTTGGCCGATCGCCAGCGGCGGCAGACCTCCACGGCCTTGACCTCCATCATGGTGCCCGGACCCAGCGCCGACCAGCGCTCGGAGGCAGGGGGAAAACTGAGCACGGCAAAACCGATGATGTGGGATCTATCGACTGCGGCAACGGTCACGTTGGCCCCGGGTTGGGCGGCAATCGCCTCCAGGCTCTCTTTTTTGGTATAAAGCGATTTGTACTGCGCGTGCCGGCCGAACTCGGCATCGAAGGTCATTGCACGGATCTGGCTGGGCCGGCAAAAGGATACGATCCTAAGATCCTCTTTCTCGGTGGGCCAAGTCAGTTCTTTTTGAAGTTCCCGGTCGATGATGATTTCCTTGCCGCTTGGCGGCGTTCCAGGTTCCAGATTCAAGTTTCTCCGAAAGGAATTCTATGGGAATTTTTTGGCCTTGGCCGGCCAGTGCAATCAAACGTGAAACCAATAAAAGTTTCATATTTTTGATTTCCTCGCGTTCGCGAGGAAATCAAAAATCTCCCCACTCCTTGTGAAGGCGCTTCATCATGATGATCATGTCGTGACGGTTGCCCTGCGGATCCTTGATATAGTCCTTTAACCGAGCCTTTTCGAAAAAATCCAGCTTCTGGGCCGCGTCGATGGCGGTATCCTCGATGCCGTCGACAAAATCCGACCGCAGATCGCTCAGGCCCTTGTCCATCGCCAGCTGAATGAGGTCCAGCAGCATCCAGGTGCCGAGCCGCTTGTGGCGGAATTCCGGCAGCACCATGATTCGAAGCCTGCCGACGTGCCGGGTGGAACCGAACCCTCTCATGTGAAGACTGGCGTGGGCCACGATCCGATCTTCTGACAGGGCGATGATGGAAAAAACGGTTGCGGTGTCGATGCCGTCGATCCACTTGCGGATCACCGCCGGATTGAGCAGATCATATCTCATGTACCAGCGATCGGCTCCTGGGATTTCCTCGAAAAAGCCCTTCAGGGCCGGTTCGTCCGATTTTTCCAACGGCCGGATGACGGCTTCCCCACCGTCTTTGAGGACGATCTCTTTTGGATATCTCACGGGCACAGCCTCCCTTCTCGAAATTCCAAAAAAACGACTCCGGCGATCCGTTTCCTTTAGCGGAAATAAGCAAACGGACGCAACCCATTGTCCGCAAAAGACGAAAACGGGCGGCCGCCTGGACCGCCCGTTGCCGAAACTGCTGCCAAGGTCGCCGCTACTTTTGCGGTTTCCCCATCACGTCTTCGAACATCTCCATGTCCCAAGTGCGGCAGTCGGCGATGTTCTGACGGAACTTGATAAAATCGATAGTGTTCTGGCCAGTGATCTTCTTGGTGTTGAATGCGCCGAAGCCGAGAAACGCTTCCCCGGACATGTTGGCTGCCAGCCAGTGCCGGTTGGCATGCTTCATCAGGTCCCAGAAATATTTCTTCTTCTGGCGGATGCCGTCCACCGACTTGATCAGGCAGCCCGGAAACAGGTTGGCAAAGGTCCAGATGATATCGTCGACCTCTTTGTCAAGGAGTTCGAAGTCCGCGTTGGGCTGGTGCTCCTTGACGAAGGCTTTTGCCTCCTTGAGCTCGGCCCCGCTCTTGAACTCGCCGAAGACGATCTCGCCGTCTTCCACATACTTGTCGGTCACCACCATCGGATTGCGCACCCACTTGCCGTCGACCTTGAGCACCGGAACGCACTTGGAGATGATCCCCTTGATCTTGGCCTTGTAGGCCGTCCACATTTCGCAGGAAACACAGTTCCACATGGCGTCTTCGATGCCGACATACCAGGGCAGAAAGTCCGAAGAGCCGCCGTCGGGAGCCGATCCGTGCCGGGGCCCGGCCTGGCCGAAAATGGCAAGGTCGGAGGCGACGGTAAGATCGCAGGCCATCCCGATCTCCTGGCCGCCGGCCACCCGCATGCCGTTGACCCGGCAAATCGTCGGCTTCTTGCACGTGAGAATCGAATCGACCATGTGCATGAACAGCTCCATGTACTGGCCGTACTCGTCGGGTCTGCGGCTGTAATACTCGCTGTATTCCTTGGTGTTGCCCCCGGTGCAGAAGGCGTAGGGTCCTGTGGCGGTAAACACCGCCGCCACCACGCTCCGATCCGTGGAGGCGTTTTCGAATCCGGCGATGACTCCCTTGACCATGTCGGTAGTGTAGGAGTTGAACTGTTTCGGATTGTTCATGCGAATCACCGCCGTGTAGAGCCCGTCGACCACCTTTCCGCCAGGGTCCTTCAGAGGCCGCTTTTCAAAAACGACGTTGGGGGCCTCTTCGTCGGTCCCCCAATAGGGACTGGTGTGCAAGCGGTGGTCCTTGGGTTCGTTGTCTCTCGGCATCCAATCCAGGGCCATTTTTTCTCCTCCCGTCTGTTCGTTGATTGGGTAAATTGGTTGATTGGTTGATTGGTCAAATGGTCAAAGACCGATCAACCGGATGTCCATATTGCCGAATTGACGAATCGACCATTCAACCAATCGACTCGATCAAAAGTCTTCCGAATGAAATCAAAAATCAGGCACCAGAACGATCCTCTGGTCCGGCGACTGGCTGTGGGCCTCTTCGAAGGCCTCGACAATCGTGCTCATCGGACGGGTCTGCACAAAGGGGTTGATATCGATCTTTCCGGAAAGCACCATCGAAAGCACTTGGGGATAATACTCCGGCAGACACCCCCAGGTGCCGATCAGCTCCGCATCGAAGGCCATCAAGCGGCTGATGGAATACTCGACTTTCTGCATCCCGAACCCGACGACCATGAGCTTTCCGGTAAAGCTCAGCAGGGCCAGAGCAGTTTCCTGGCCGGGCCGGGTGCCGCTGATCTCGAAAATCTTCCAGCCGAAACCGGGCAGGCCGAGCTTCTTTCGGATCCCCTTGACCTCTGCCGCCACGTCCTTGGTCGACTTGCCCATGGCGTTGACCGCGAAATCCGCGCCGTAATTGAGCATCTTGTCGAGCCGATCCTGGTTGATGTCGATCGCGATCACGCAGCCGGCCCCCAGGGCCTTGGCGATCTGGACCATGTACTGGCCCACTCCTCCGACGCCGATCACGATCACGTTGTCACCCACGTCGAGCTGCGCCCGCTTGGCCGCTTGAAACGGCGTCGTCCCGGCGTCGGCCACGACAGACAGCTTTTCCAGGGGCATGTCGCCCCGGTTCTTGACTTCGCAAAGATCGATGCTGGGCACCGGGATATGGCTGGAAAACCCGCCGTAGATCCCGATGCTGTTTCCCGGCATTTTCTGGTTCAGACATCGGTTGCCCCGCCGGGTCTTGCAAAGGTAGCACTTTCGACAGGGCATGACCGCCGGGATCAAGACCTCTTTTCCGATCCAGGCATCGTCGCCCGCCACCACCGTCCCGGAAATCTCGTGGCCGAGGGTCAACGGCGGTTTGGAAACGGTGGGAACCCCGTCGTAGAAATAGCCCAGATCCGTGTGGCATACGCCGCAGCCGGCAACCTCCACCAGGACATCTCCCGGCCCCAGTTCCGGCACCGGGATTTCGGTTCGTTCGATCTTTCCTTTTGTCGTTTCTCCGGTTTCCTTGTTCTTGCTGTAGGGTTGTACCATCTGCCAGGTCTGGATCTTTTCCGGTACGGCTGCCATGGGTACCTCCTTGCCATCGAAAAAGTGTAAAGTCATGAGCTCCGGCCCTGCCGGACCTCATGACTGATAAACCGCTAACTGCGGTTGGTTTCAGAACCACCTGAAGATAGCCGAATTGATTTTTATCCTGTTTCGCGGCGCGAAACCTAAATCCAATTGCGGCAGCAACTGGATTAGCTACAATGTAGTTACATTTCCACTTCATTGTCAACACCAAAAATTTTCTTGACTCTTCCATGATGTAGCTAATATATAGCTAATTTATCACCGTGCATAAACTGCCTTCTACCCCTACCTTTATGATTAGGAGTCTGTCATGCTGCTGGAAAACAAAAGCGCCATCGTGACCGGCGGATCCCAGGGAATTGGAACCGCCACATCGCTTGGACTGGCCCGTGAGGGAGCCAACGTCTGTCTTACCTACCGCAAACACGAAGTCGAAGCCCAAGAGGTAGCCGAGGAGATCCGGCAGATGGGCAGAAAGGCAGTCGCCGTGCAATGCGACATCGCCAAGTTTAGCGACGCGCAACGGGTGGTCAACACCGCCCTGGAGGCCTTCGGCAGCCTCGATATCCTGGTCAACAACGCCGGAATGAACTGGGACGGCGTCTGCTGGAAGATGAGCGAGGAACAGTGGGACCGGGTATTGGAGGTTAATCTCAAAGGCTATTTCAATTTTGTCCGCCACACCGCCCCCCTGTTCAAGGAGCAAAAATCGGGGAAAATCATCAACGTCACCTCCATCAACGGCCTGCGGGGAAAATTCGGCCAGTCCAACTACTCGGCCTCCAAGGCCGGAATTATCGGATACACCAAAGCCTTGGCCAAGGAACTGGGCGGCTTCAACGTCAACGTCAATGCGGTCGCTCCGGGGCTCATCGAGACAGCGATGCTCAAAGAATCCGAAGCCCGGGACAAGATCATCGACATGGCCATGGCCGAAATCGTCCTCAAACGAGTGGGCGAGCCCGAAGACCTGGCCAACGTCATCGTCTTTCTGGCGTCGGAAAAAGCGCGGCACATCACCGGTGAGGTAATAAAGGTCGACGGCGGGCAGTATATATAGAACAGGTTCGCCAGTTTGCCAGTTATGCCAGTTTAGCCAGTGTGCCAATCTACCAGTTTGGCGGTCGAAAACCACGAATGCTTGTTGAGTGAACTGGCGAAACTGGAAACTGGCTCAACTGGCCAACGGATCTTTATAAGGTAGCGAACAATCAACCAAAGCAGGAGTGATCATGGGAAAAGTCGCAATCATCGGAGTCGGGCAGAGCGCATTTGTGCGCAGCTACCCGGGTTCGATCCGAGAACTGGCATTCGAGGGCTTCAGCGCCGCCATGAAGGACGCTGGTCTGGCGGCGGCGGACATCGGCGCCTCGGTGGTCTGCAGCGCACCCGAATACGACAAGCAGCGGTCTCCGGCCGGGGTGCTGGCAGAATACCTCGGCCTCAATCCCCAGCCCACATTCTACGTAGAGAGCCTCTGCTCATCGAGCAGCATGGGGCTGCGTCTGGCCTATTCCCTGGTAAAATCCGGGCTCCACGATTCGGTGGCGGTCATCGGATTCCAGAAGATGAGCGAAATTTCCTCTTCCGAGTCTCAGGAGCGGATGGGCCGGGGGGCCGACATTCAGTGGGAAAGTCCCTTCGGCACGATGATGCCGGCCTATTACGCCATGTATGCCCAGGCGCACATGGCCAAATACGGCACGACCCCCGAAGACCTGGCCCAAATTCGAGTCAAGGCCGCCACCTACGGCCAGCTCAACGACAAAGCCGTTTTCCGTAAACCGGTCACCATGGAAAGCTTCACCGATCCGGAGAGCCGGATGGCCGGACCGGTGGCTTCTCCCCTTCGGGTGGGAGACTGCTGCGCCAATGCCGACGGCAGCTCCTGCATCGTCGTGGCCAGCGAGGAAAAGGCCAAGGCGGTCTGTAAAAAGCCGGTCTGGATCCTGGGCGTCGGTGCGGCCAGCACTAGCGTCAACCTGGCCGGCCGCGATCTATTCACCGGTCTGACCGTGGCCCAGGAGGCGTCCCGCCAGGCTTACGAAATGGCCGGCGTGGGGCCGAAAGACATCGACGTGGCCGAGGTCCACGACTGCTTCACCATTGCCGAGCTCATGGCCTACGAAAACCTCGGCTTTGCCGAACCGGGAAAAGGCGTCGAACTGATCCGGGAAAAGGAAACCTACAAAGAGGGAAGAATTCCGGTCAACGTCGACGGCGGTCTCCTGTCCAAGGGGCATCCCATCGGGGCCACCGGGGGATCCCAGATTCGCACCATCGTGCTTCAGCTCCGGCAGGAGGCCGGCGACATTCAGGTCAAGAGCCCGGAAATCGGACTGGTTCACAACATCGGCGGCGTCGGCCTTTACGGAAACGTGACGATCCTGGGGAGGTAACACCATGGGAGGCAAAAAAGACATCGACGACCGGTTCAAGAAGTTTGGAACGGTCAGCTTTACCGGTATTTCCAAGGTCAACGACTTTATCGGCTACCTGGAGCAGGGAAAGATCATGGGAACTCGCTGCACGGACTGCGGCAGGGTCTTTTTCCCGCCCCGGGCCGAATGCTTCCAGTGCCTGCCCGGAACCATCGAATGGTTCGAAGTTACCGGCAGCGCAAAACTGGTGAGTTACAGCCGGCTTCAGTTCGGCCCGGTGGGATTTGAAAACGACCTGCCGTACTGCATCGCCCTGCTCGACTACGGAGATTTCAAGGTGTTTGGCCGCATCGCAGACGACTTGCCCGAAGAAAAGCTTTCGATCGGCATGGCGATGAAGACCCGGGCAAACGAACTGCCCAACGGCCAGCTCAATTACGTGTTCGAGCCGGCATAAGAGTTGGCCAGTTTGCCAGTCTGGCCAGTTTGGCCAGTTGAAGACAAAAGAAATCTTGGGGCGAACTGGCGAAACTGGCAACTGGCGAAACTGGCTAACTGGAGGAGAAAAAACCATGGCGGAACTAGAATATCTCAAATTCGAAAAAGCCGACGGGGTGGCGCGGATCACCTTTGCCCGGCCCAAGCACAACGTGTTCAACATCGACATGATGAAGGAATTCATCGGGGTGCTCCAGTCGCTTTCAGCGGACGAGGAGCTCAAATGCGTCGTCCTGTTCGGTGAAGGGGCAAGCTGGTGCGCCGGAGTAGACGTGGGAGACCACAAACCGGAGATGGCCGCCACGATGATCGACGCGTTCAACCGTTCGCTTTCGTTGATCGAAAACCTGGAGGTGCCCACCGTTGCCGCAGTCCATGGGGCCTGCCTCGGCGGCGGCATGGAATATGCCATCGCGTGCGACATGGTTGTCGCCGGCAAGAAGGCCAAATTCGGCCAGCCCGAAGTCAAGCTCGGCTTTTTGCCCCCCTATGCGGCCATTCGTCTTCCGCTGTTGGTCGGACCGGCCAAGGCGATCGAAGTGTGCACTTCCGGCCGGATCTACTCGGCCCAAGAGGCTCAGGCCATGGGGTTCGTCGGTCAGGTGACCGAGCAGGATGCCTTCTCCGAAGAAGTGGAGCGGTTGGTCGGCGAATTTACCGCCTGCAGCCCCCTCATTCTCCGGCTCAACAAAAAGGCCGTAAAGGACCACCTGGGGCTCGACTTTCCCGGCGCGGTAAAAAAAGTCAGCAGCCTGTTCCTCGAAAAACTGATGAAAACCGAGGACACCCAGGAAGGCATCGCCAGCTTCTACGAGAAGCGAAAACCGGAGTGGCGAAATAAATAACGGGATCAAACTACCGATCCCGTTATTTATATGAGCGCTTCGCGCAGAAAAAAAAAGAAGGCTCCAGTTGGCCCGAAGGATGGTCGATGGGTGTCGGATCGGATGCCGGACAACTGTTTGAGCCACGTGAGCCGCGTTGAGACGGCCGCCATGCTGCCGCAGCAACGTGCCCTGCCCTTCGGATTTGCCGAGGGTCTTTGCAAAGCATTCCATCAGCGGCCGTCTTTACGCGGCTTTGATGGCGAGTTTTTCCAGGCAGGAGAGCCGATACCCTTCGACCATCCTGCCTAATACTGAATCATTCCGGCTAACCGCTTTTTATTTTTCTGGAGGAGAAAGAATGTCACAGATTGAAAAGATTGCCGTCATCGGCGCAGGGAACATGGGAAGCGGCATCGCCCAGAAGATCGCCCAGGAAGGGATCAACGTGGTGATGGTCGATGTCAAGGAAGAGTTCGTCCAGCGCGGACTCGACACCATCAAAAAACTGCTCAACGAGGGCGTCGAAAGAAAAATTTTCACTCCGGACCAGGTGGAGACGGTGCTGTCCAGGATTCAGGCCACCACCGACATGAAGGCGGCGGCCGACGCCGACCTGGTCATCGAGGCCGTGTTTGAAGACAAACAGGTCAAGTCCGACCTGTTCAAGCGCCTAGACGGCATCTGCGACCAGAAGACGATCCTGGCCACCAACACCTCCAGCTTCTACGTTCGGGACTTTGCCGACCTGACCTCCCGGCCCGACCGCTTCATCGGGCTCCATTATTTCTATCACCCGGCAAAAAACCGCCTCCTGGAAGTCATTCCCCACGAAGGAACCAGCGACGAGACCGTCGCCAAATCGATGCTGGCCGCCAAGCTCCACAGCAAGACGGCCATCGTGGTCAAGGACGCACCGGGATTTGCCGTCAACCGCTTCTTCGTGCCGTTTCTCAACGAAGCGGCGCGGCTGCTCGAAGAGAAAGTGGCGGACATTGCCACCATCGAAGAAGGCGCCAAGCGGGCCTTCAAGATCGGCATGGGCCCGTTTCAGCTGATGAACGTCACCGGCATCCCCATTGCCGTGCATGCCGCCACCACCCTCGGAAACGAACTTGGAGCGTTTTATGCGCCGGCTGAAATTCTCAAGGCCCAGATGGAGAAAAAGGAAAACTGGCCCCTGGAGGGTGATGTCGACGAAGCCAAGCTTGACGAGGTCGTCGACCGGCTCTATGGCGTATGCCTGGGGGTGGCCGGGGCCCTGGTCGATGAAGGGGTGGCCACCATAGAGGATACCGACCGGGGGGCCAAGATCGGGCTTCGCTGGATCCAGGGTCCCTTTGAAATCATGAACAAGATTGGCATCGATCGCACTTTTGACGTGGTGCAGCAAATCGCCGACAAATACCCTGACTTCAGTGTCCCGAAAATCATTCGGAAGCAAAAAGAGCTGGGAAGGCCGTTTGCCTTCAACTTCGTCGACCTGGAAGTCAAAGGCGAGACCGCCTTCATCACCTTGAACCGGCCCGAGGCAATGAACGCCCTCAACGAGGAACTGGTCGGCCAGCTCGAGGATCGTTTTGCCGCCGCTGAACAGAATCCAGCCGTCAAGGTCATCGTCTTTCAGGGCGCCGGCAAGGCCTTCGTGGCCGGGGCCGACATCCGCTATTTCGTCAAGAACATCAAGGCCGGCCGCATCGGCGACATCGTCGACTTCACCCGGAAAGGACACGAACTGTTCCTTCGGATCGAAAACAGCGGCAAACTGACGGTAGCCCTGCTCGACGGGCTTTCCCTGGGCGGGGGAAGCGAACTGGCCCTGGCCTGCCAAGCCATCTTGGCCACGCCGGCCGGCTCCATGGCCTTTCCGGAGACCGGGATCGGCATCTATCCCGGACTGGGGGGGATGCTCCGTTTTTCCCGGCACGCCGGCCCCGAACTGGCAAAGTATTATACCTTCACCGGTGCTGCGCTTTCCGCCGCCGATGCAGCAGAACTGGGCATCGTTACGAAGCTGGTGCCGCCTGCGGAAATCGGGGATGCAATATCGGCCATGGCAGGCGAAAAGAAGCCCGAAAAGTACAAAGACCGGCTGATCCCGGATCGGTTCAAGGCCTTGGCCGAGGTCTGCAGCCGGAAAAACGTCGACCGGCTGCTTTCCGGTGAAAAGCCCGAAGGGGTCGATGACAAGCTGGCCGGAAAAACCCTCAAGATCGTCGGCTACAAAGCGCCCCTGGCCCTCAAGCTGGCCGATGAGATCATCGACGCCCAGCAGGGCAAACCGATGGCCGAGGCCGTGGAGATCGAACTCAGCCGACTGGCGGAGATCTTTTCCACGGAAGATGCGCTGGAAGGGTTGTCGTCCCTGGGCCGCAAACGGCCTGAGTTTAAAGGCAAATAGCGGCCGGAAAACAGTTGCCTGTAAAAATGAAACCCGGCTGCTGCGCTGCGGCTTCGTGGTGCGGCAGCCGGCCGCTATAAGAAAGGTACTGAAACAGGCAGAGGGATTTTCCCACAAATTCAACCGATCATCTTGTCAACCGTACCCGATGGAAAAACACATCCAAGAAAAGCAAACTCCTTCCGCCGACCGGCCTGCCCTTCTCGTCATCGACATGGTCAAGGATAACTTCGTGGCGGAGCGCAACCTGCCCATCACGCCATTGGCCCGGCGGATCATTGCACCGATAAACCATCTGATCGGCGGGTTTCGAACCCGCCGATGGCCGGTGGTTTTTTCCACTGATGCGTTTCAAGAGGAGGATTTCATCTTCACCGGACGGATGTCCCCCCATTCCCTGAAAGGAAGCCAAGGGGCGGAGATCATCGAGGAACTGGACCGGACCAGTGAAGATTTCTGGCTCCCCAAGCCCCGCTTTTCGGCATTTTTCGATACGGGCCTGGAAGACTGGCTCCGGCAGCGGGGCGTTACCCTGTGCGCCGTTGCCGGCATCGCCACCAATTTTTGCGTCTTGACCACGGCCATGGATGCACTTTGCCATGATTTCAAGGCGGTGATTCTTTCAGACTGCACCACCGCCTTCACCGAGGAAATTCATCAGCAAACGTTAGCCCTGTATCGAAAAAACCCTCTTTACCCGTTGTTTCGAGTTCTCACTGCCGGCGCTTTTCTCGAATTGCTGCCCGACAACGAAGCGAGCTGAGTTTTTTTTATTGACGCCAAAATGATGTAGCTGTAATGTAGCTTCATATTCATCAACTAAATCCCATTTAGCCGTTGAACCGCCTTTTTAAGGAGTTATGAAAAACGGAGTTTCACCTGTTGCGCCTTAGCCTCGGCGGAGCCCTGGCTTACCTGAGATCCTTTTCTTGTCGTGCTTCGCGGCACGCGAAGCGTCGATCAAAGCGCGACGGCGATGTTATCTTGCAACCCCGAAATCTTTGATGACAAGGACCACATCATGCACAAGCTACTGACCGATGAACCAGGCAAAAAAACGTTTCTGCTTGGCAATGAAGCCATCGCCAGGGGCGCCGTGGAGGCCGGCATCGCCTTTGCGAGCACCTATCCGGGCACCCCGTCTTCAGAGCTTTCCTTGAACTTTTTCCAGATGTCCAAGGAAAGCGACCTTTATTTCGAATACAGCACCAACGAAAAGGTGGCCTTGGAGGTATCGGCGGCGGCGGCAAACTGCGGTGTTCGCAGCATGGCCGTCATGAAGCACGTCGGACTGAACGTCGCCTCCGACGCCCTCATGACCCTGGCCTATGTCGGCGTCAAAGGCGGAATGGTGGTGCTGACCGCAGACGATCCGTTCATGTTCTCCAGCCAGAACGAACAGGACAACCGCTACTACGCGAAGATCTCTGGCCTTCCCATGCTCGAGCCCTCGTCGGTGGCCGAGGCCAAGGAGATGGTCGGCTACGCATTCGAACTCTCCGAGCAGTTGGCCGAACCGGTGCTGTTTCGAACCACCACCCGGATCAATCACTCCACCGGCGTCGTCCAGTTCGGCAAGATCCGGGCGCCGAAAACCAAGGGAGACTTTACCAAGGACCCGCTGAATCTCGTCACCGTTCCCGCCGTCTCCCGCAAACTGCACGTCAAGCTTCTGGAGCACTACGACCAAGCCATGGCGCTTGCAGAAAAGACGCCTTACAACTTCATCGAGGGCCAGGGAGTCTGGGGCGTCGTCTGCAATGGCGTCAGCTACGGATACGTCACCGACGCGGTAAAGGAACTGAACCTGGCCGACCGGGTCCGGATCCTGCGCCTTGGCTTTTCCCACCCGATTCCCGAGCAGATGGTCAAAAAATTCGTCGGCGAATGCGAAAAAGTCCTCGTCGTCGAAGAAGGCGAACCGTACATGGAAGAAGCGATCAAGGCCCTCGCCCAGGAGGCCGGGCTGACGCTTCCGATCCGCGGCAAGGCAAGCGACTTGTTCACCCGCCTGTACGAATACAACCCGGCCCAGGTCCGGGGCGTGATCTCCCGCTACTTCGGCGTCGAAGACCGGACCCCGGCACCGGTGGATGTCTCCGACGTCCCGGCACTTCCCCAGCGTCCGCCGACGCTCTGCGCCGGCTGCTCTCACCGGGCCACTTTCTACGAGGTCCGCAAGGCGACCGAAGGCATGGAGACGATCTTTCCCACCGACATCGGCTGCTACACCCTCGGCCTGCTGCCCCCCTTGTCAGCCGCAGATTTTCTCATTTGTATGGGTTCTTCGGTGGGAACGGCGGCCGGGTTTTCCAAAGTCACCGACAAGAAAGTGGTCGCTTTCATCGGCGACTCGACCTTCTTTCACTCGGGCATCCCCGGGCTGGTCAACGCGGTGTTCAACAACCACAACCTGACCCTGGTCATTCTCGACAACGGAACCACCGCCATGACCGGGCATCAACCCCATCCAGGGGTGGACATGAAACAGCTCGACATGGACGGCTACGGGCAGGTCTCCATCGAAGCCGTGGTCCGCGCGGTGGGCGTTCCCCATGTGACGGTCATCAAGCCTTACAAGGTCCAAAAGAGCATCGAGGCCATCAAGGAAGCCGTCCACTTCAAGGGCGTTTCGGTCATCATCTCCCAGGAGACCTGCGCGCTGTATGCCCGGGCCCTGAAGCTTCCCAAAAAGAAGCCGTTTGCGGTCGGCGACAAGTGCAAAAACCACAAGGACTGCATTAATTCCCTTGCCTGTCCGGCGTTTTACATCTGGGAGGACCGGGTCAAGATCGACGCTACGCTCTGCACGGGCTGTGCGGTGTGCGCGCAGATCTGCCCGGAGCGCGCCATCGTCCCGGCAAAAGCGTCTGCGTAATGAAATCGTTGAGTCGGTTTGACGACAATTTTCGCGCTGCGCGAAAAAAAGCAACCGTGTTCATGATAAAACCATCGTACAGACAAACAGGCAAAATTTGACAGTTTTTTGAACTGTTCCCAAGTCCTGCCCCCGGCGCTGCCGAAGGCAGGACTCAACCCCGAGAAAAAGCGAGGCAGGACAATCACCATGGAACCCACACGACTGATCATCGTAGCCGTCGGCGGCCAGGGCAACCTGCTGGCATCGAGCGTTCTTGGCGAAGCGGCACTGATTGCAGACATCCCTGTCAGAATGAGTGAAATCCACGGCATGGCGCAGCGCGGAGGCGTGGTCGAATCGGCGCTGGTCTTCGGTGACGCAAGAAGCACGATCATCTCCGACGGGGAGGCCGATATCCTGGTCGGCTTCGAACCGGCCGAGACCCTCCGTGCCCTGAGCAAATGCAACAAGGATAGCGTGGTGGTCACCAACACGGCCCCGCTCATGCCGTTTACCGTCAACATCGGACAGGGGCGCTACCCCGACCTTGCAGAACTGCAGCGGCTGATCCGGGAAAAAACCGCCCGGCTCATCGCTTTCAACGCCACCTCCCTGGCCAAGGAAGCCGGAAACGTCCTGGCGGTGAACATGGTTCTGCTCGGTTCGCTGGTCCAGACCGGGGTCCTTCCGCTGAGCACCGATCATGTCAAGGAAGCGATGAAACGCAAAACCAAGCAGACGTTTCTCGATTCGAACCTGAAGGCGTTTGAAATGGGATACAACGCCGCCGCCAAAGCGGCCTGACCGGGACGAGAGCCGGGCCGGAATCGTCGATTTTCTCATAAAAAGGAGGAGCACAATGCCCTGGAACGATGAGTACGAATGCATGCCGGCGAAAAAACTCCAGCAGTTTCAACTGGAAAAGCTCCGGGAAACCGTGGCATGGGTTTCAAAAAAGGTCCCCTTCTACAAGAAAAAATTCAAGGAGGCCGGCATCAAGCCAGAGGACATCCAGACGCTGGAGGACACAGCCAAGCTTCCCTACACCGAGAAAACCGACCTCAGAGACGAATACCCCTTCGGCCTGTGCGCCGTGCCCATGAAAGAGGTGGTGCGCATACACGCCTCTTCGGGAACCACCGGAAAACCGATCACCGGTCCCTACACCGAAGACGACCTGGCCCAATGGACCGAGTGCATGGTACGAAACTTCTGGTCTGCCGGTGTCCGGCCGGATGACATCGTACAGAATGCATACGGGTATGGGCTTTTCACCGGAGGGCTCGGCTTTCACCAGGCAGCCACCAAGCTTCGCTGCGCAGTGGTGCCGACCAGTTCGGGGCTGACCGAACGTCAGATCACCCTCATGAAGGATTTCGGCACTAACGTGCTCTGTTCGACACCGTCCTACGCCTTGACCATCGCCGAACGGGCGGCGGAGTTGAAAACCGACTTGCGCAAACTGCCCCTGCGGGTGGGCATTTTCGGCGCCGAACCCTGGACGAGCCAAATGAGAGAAGAGATCGAGGAGCGGATGGGCATCAAGGCCATGGAGGCCTATGGCCTGACCGAGCTGGGCGGCCCCGGCGTCGCCTTCGACTGTGAAGCCCAGGACGGACTGCACATCAACGAGGACCATTTCCTGGCGGAAATCGTCGACCCCCAGACCTTCGAGCCGCTTCCCCTTGGAGAAAAGGGAGAGCTTCTCTTTACTTCCCTGCAGCGGCGCGCCATGCCGATGATCCGCTACCGGACAAAGGACATCACCAGTCTGACCCGGGAAAAGTGCGCCTGCGGCCGCACCTTCGTCAAGATGGGCAAAGTGTTCGGCCGCACCGACGACATGCTCATCATCAGCGGCGTGAACGTCTTTCCGTCCCAGATCGAATCCCTGCTGCTGGAGATCCCGGAAGTCGAGCCCCAGTATCGGCTGGTGGTTCGGAAAAAAGGCTATCTCGACCAGCTCGTCGTCCAGGTGGAGGGCAAAAAGGAAATCTACGAACTCGGCGCTGAAAAGCGCTTCGAGATCGAAGGCAAGATCAATGCCCACATCCGGGGCAACATGGGCATCAGCGTGGAGGTCAACCTGGTGGAGCCCAAGTTCATCGCCAGAAGCGAAGGCAAAGCCCTGAGGGTGGTGGACGAAAGGCCAAAGCAGCTGCGATAGCGCAGGTTGGCGAAATCCATCGGCCACCGAAGGGGGGCGGGGCGCTCGGTTACAGGGCCTTCCGCCCCCTTTTGCGCAGAGCCGCTGGCTCAGGTTTTCCTTGAACCGCCGCCTTCATTTCGGATATTCTACCAGAATCGCTGCCGCGGCATTGTCAATCTTTCACTTGGCCCGAAACGGCACAAACATCGGTGAGCCCCTTCAGGAACGAAACAACAGAAGTCGGGTTCGATCCAAACCTCATGAACAAACAAAAATCCACCGCATCCGACGCAGGCGCAAGGCTTCGACCGGCCGAGGAAAATGACCTCGTGTCAGAAGCGCGCTACCGGGCCTTCATGGAGGAGGTGGCCGACGGGTTTTACGAAACAGACCTGAAGGGAAACTTCACCTTTTTCAACAACGCGTTCTGCCGGATCTTCGGCTACGAGCGCTCCGAGATGATGGGGCGAAACTTCCGGGAATTCATGGACGAAAAGACGGCCGGACTTGCCTTCCAGAGCTTCAACCGGATCTACCGGACCGGCCGGGACCTGGTGGACATCATCTGGTGGATCACCCGAAAAGACGGAAACAGACGGATTCTGGAGACCTCCGCCCGCCTGATTTTCGACGAACACGGATCGAAAATCGGTTTTCGGGGCATTTCCCGGGATGTGACTGAAAACCACCGGGCCCGCCAGAGTGCCATCGAAGCCAGAAAGCTCGCCGAATGCCAATACGAAGCCAGCCGGCAGGCCGAACTTCGCTATCGCGCCTTTCTTGAATTTCTTCCCGACCCGGTGTTCGTTTTCAATCTCGACAACACCGTATCGTATCTCAACCCGGCCTTCGAGCGGGTCTTCGGCTGGACCCTGGCCGAACTGGAGGGGAAGATCATTCCCTTCGTGCCGCCGGAACGCAGGGAGGAAACCCGAAAGGGCATCGAGCGGCTGCTTCGGGAAAAGGTGGTCCACGGCTTTGAAACCCAGCGGGTGACAAAGGACGGGCGCCTGCTGGACATCGTTCTCGACGGCGCGGTTTTTTACGACGAACACCAACAGCCGGCAGGCCAGGTGGTGATTCTCAGAGACGTCAGTCAGGAAAAACGCATCGCCCGGGTCAACCACGCCCTGTTTCAGATTGCCGAAGCGCTGTACCGATTTCGCCGCCTCGACGAACGGCTCGAGTTCATCGCCCGCCAGGTGCAGGACCTTCTCGATGTGGAAGGCGCCTCGGTGATCCTGCTCGACGAGGCCCGCAAGGAATTCTACTTCCGGGTGGCGGCCTTCGAGGACAGCGAAACCGGCGACAAGATGAAGGAGGTTCGATTCCCGGCAGACAAGGGGGTGGCCGGCGAAGTCTACCGCACCGGAAAGCCTCTCCTGGTTCCGGATACCTCAAAAAATCCGCATTACTTCGGCGTCGTGGACCAAAAAGCCGGGTATAACACCCGGATGATGCTCGACGTCCCGATTTCCATCCAGGGCCGGATGATCGGTGTCCTTTGTGCCGTCAACAAAAAAGCAGGCGCGTTCGACGAGGCCGATGTGGAACTGCTGGTCGCCGTGGCCAGCATCGTCGCCCTTCCGGTGGAAAATGCGCGGATCAACGAGGAATTGAAGCGCTCCTATGAAGAGGTGAAAAGTCTGAACCGGGCAAAAGACCGGGTCATCCATCACCTTTCCCACGAGCTGAAAACGCCGGTTTCGGTGCTGTCGGCCTCCCTGGGGCTGCTCCACCGGCAGGCAGGTGCCGGCGATTCAACGGTCGGCAGGATCCTTGAGCGCGCCGAACGGAACCTGCAGCGCATTTTGGACATGCAGTATGCGATCGAAGACATCCTTCGGGAGAAGGACTATACGAGCCATCGGATGCTGTCGCTTCTTCTCGATGCCAGCGTCGATGTGATCGAAAGCTTTGCCGCCGAGGAAACCGGAAGCGAAGAGGCCGCCGAACACATCCGCCGCCGAATCGAGGATCTGTTCGGCCCCAGAGAGGCGGTCTCCGAGATCATTGCCCTGGACCGGTTTGTGGCAGGAAAAATCGAAGCGCTGCGCCCCCGCTTCGCCCACCGCACCTGCCGGCTCGATGTTCGGATAGAACCGACCCAGCCGGTGGAAATCCCTGCTGAAGTGCTCGAAAAAATCGTCGAGGGGCTGGTGCGAAACGCCGTTGAAAACACCCCGGACGAAGGCCTGATCGAAGTGACGGTCCGCAACGGCGCCCGGGGCCCGGAACTGGGGGTGAAGGATTACGGGGTGGGCATTACCGAAGAAAACCAGCAGCTGATCTTCGAAAACTACTTCACTTCCTACGAACCGATGCAGTATTCTTCCCGGCGGCCTTATGACTTCAACGCGGGCGGCAAGGGGTTCGATCTTCTTCGGATGAAAATCTTCTCGGAACGATACGGCTTCAAGCTGCAAATGGAATCCGAACGCTGTGCGCACCTTCCCGACGAAGGCCAAATTGGCCCCGGCAGCGTGGATTTTTGCGCCAGCTGCAACAGCATCGCCGACTGCAAGGAAAGCGGCGGCACCACCATGACCGTCATTTTTCCCGGGGCCAAGGCCGATCCGGAAAAAAACGAAAAAAATGGCTGAGACCCTGCCCCGGATCAAAATGCCTTTCCTGATCAAGGCAAAGGAAGCCATGAAAGAACGCGACCGAAACCCGACCGAAAAGAGCGCCGAACAGGCGCCTATCCGAAGGTTTTTCGATGATTTGAAAATCGAGTTTCTGATCCACGAGCTCAAGGATCCCATTGCCGTCATCGAAACCGGCGCCCGCGCCCTGCTGGAAAGATCGGAAAAGTACGGGCCACTCACCGACCGACAGCAGAGGACACTGAACCGGATGCTTCGCAGCACCCAGAAAACGCGCGAAATGCTCTACGATCTGCTGGAAGTCGGACGCTCCGAAGCCGGATTTTGCGCATGCTGTCATTTTGCGCCGGTGCAGGTGACTTGCGAGGTCCTGATGGACGTGCTGGAAACCCTGTCTCAAAGGGTTCCTGAAGATCTGCGGCGTTCTCCGGAAGCCGGGAAACTGGAGTCTTTTTTGTCCGGTATCGGCGTACGCATGGTCGTCAATCCGGCGGCGGTCGAAACAGAGATGTTTCAAGACGAGAGAAAGTTCAGGCAAATCGTCGGCAATTTGATCAAAAACGGGCTCCACCACCGCAAGGAGTCTTTGGAAATCCGGATCGAAAAACCGGCCCCCGACACGCTTTGCATTTCCCTTGCCGACGACGGGCCGGGCGTCGATCCGAAGCATCACCAGCTCATTTTCCAGCGATATGCCCAGGTCGCCGAATGCGCCGCAGTCGACCGAAAAGGCCATGGTCTCGGGTTGGCCGGGGCGTTGGTTCTTGCCCGGTGCCTGGGCGGAGAGATCACCATCGACAGCCGAAAAGGACGAGGGGCGACATTCCGGTTGACGCTCCCGCTGGTGTTGGAAGATGCCAGTCCGGGCAGACCATAGGGATCAGGTCAATCGGCCGGGCGGTTGATTGGTCAAATAGTTAAATGGTCGATTGGAGAAACAAACGAACAAAGCTCGTTGGGCTCCAATCTGTGGACGAATCAACCCATCAGCGAATCAGCGAATCAACCAATCGACGAATTAACCAATCAACCAAATCAAGGGAGTACGCAATGGGAGCCACGAGATCGAGTCTGAAAGGGAAGCGGATTCTGGCCGTTGACGACGAGACTGACATCCTCGAAACCATCGAGGACATCCTGGATGAAGCAGAGGTGGACCGGGCAACCGACTACAACTCGGCATCGGCAAAGATTCGCCGGGGGGGCTACGATCTGGCCATTTTGGACATCATGGGCGTCGACGGGCTCAAACTCCTGGACGAAGCCGTGGATCGGGGCATCCCGGCTGTCATGCTCACGGCCCATGCCATCAATCCGGAAACGCTCATGGCCTCGATCCGAAAAGGCGCCATCTCCTACCTGCCCAAAGAGACGCTGGCCGAACTCGACACGCTGCTGGAAGAAATACTGAGTGCATACGAGAAAGGAACGCCTCCCTGGGAGCTTCTTTTCGACAAACTGGGCACCTATTTCGACGAACGGTTCGGGCCGGGCTGGAAGGAGAAGGACCGAGAGTTCTGGTCGGACTTCAGCCGGACCTACCAGGTCGGCAAGGGCATCTCCAGCCGGCTGTCCAAGGATCCCCGGTTCAGGGACAAGGGGTTCTGATCTTTATTAGAATCTCGAATTCAAAATTAAAGAGCACAAGATGTGGTGGTTAGTTGAAGTCGATTTTTTTACGTATAGGGAGTGTAGTGCTCGCGGGGTTATTTGCTGGAATGGCTTGGCAGTGTCCGGTGAACACAACCCAAAAAGCATCTCCGTCCGACGAGGAATGATAGCCGTATCCCCCGGAGGACTGTAACTGCCGGATGCCAAGGACTAATGGTCGCAGTGTGCTGTTTCGATACTGTGATGTACCGGAGATATCACAAGATTTTCAATCTGGTGATAAATAGCAGGTATTCCAACGTTCCCATTTGCGAAACGGGTGCTATTCCACGACACCTGTAATTTTCGCAAGTTTCGTGGCTATGGAGGAATACAAATGCCAAGTTTTGCCATCGTATAAGTAAATGTCCATAAATCTCAAATGTGATTCAAAATATCTTCCCAGATGTTTACCTTCAATGTTGGCGATACCTGTAACAATGCCGGTTTTTTCAAATACTTTATATTCCAGATCCTCAAACTTTTGACTGGATAATCTCATCTCCCCAGAGCCCCAGACCTTCAATAACTGTGTGATGCCATGTTTTTGGCCATCTGGTGAAAAACCAAAGTAGCCTTGATGCAAAATGGTCTTTATTTTTTCAGTATCGTTTGAGCGCAAGGCTCCCTGGAAATTTTCGAAAGAACGAACAAGCTCCGTACGCAATAATGCGGTAAAATTCTGGGGATGATCATCATTATGCTTATCCAACGGCGAACATGAAAAAAATTGGAAAATTAGATATATTGCAATAGCGAGGGCTACAAAACCTCTACTGAATTTGTTTATGTATATTTTGTCGCTTTTTCCTTTTTCTATCTGCATTAGAAGAAAGCTTCCTTTTGGATCCAAGGTAAACCTTTGGGTCGCAATATCCTTGTCGATAGTAACTTCACCTGTGAATGATCGCCGACCCGAGTGTGACATTAATTCCTATGCGCAATCCATCGTCTTACTTAGATAACGAACCTTTAAAACTATCTTCATTGGGGTGCATCTCTCCAGGTTTGGGCAAGGAACAGTTTGGATCATGAGTTCGACATTCCCACCAATAGACTTCAAAGCTGTCATTTCTTGTATCATAAGAAACGGTTATTTTGCTGCCTCCATATTGCTCTGGAGAGTGCTTTCCGAACTTTACATTGTCTCGCCCCCAAGG
>Ga0272443_10002435_pt1 | contig 23857 bp, 23 predicted proteins | sample SSMAcet12_FD_193581 | JGI IMG/M metagenome (GOLD analysis project Ga0272443, IMG submission 193581) | Marine sediment archaeal communities from Little Sippewissett salt marsh, Falmouth, MA, United States - SSM-Acet-12 | ecosystem: Environmental > Aquatic > Marine > Wetlands > Sediment ...
CCCGGGGTCAGACCCCGGGGACATATTCCAGGTTGTCGGGCTCGATGGGGGGGAAATCTTCCAGGTTCGCGGCAAAAGCGGCTCCGAGAAACGAATCCACCCACGAAAAGACATCCCGCTTCCTGATAAAAGACCGCATGATTTTCATGCGCGAACGGACCTCTTCCGGGTCCATATTCACAGCCTGGTGCAGGGCATCGGCAATGGCCTCGAAATCGTGGGGATTGACAAGGATGGCCCCTCTCTGAAGTTCCGCCGCGGCCCCCGTGAATTCACTGAGGATCAGGACCCCGTCGTTGTCGACGTGGCAGGCGCAGTATTCTTTCGCCACCAGGTTCATCCCGTCTTTTAATGGCGTGATCAGGGCGATGTCGGCGGCCCTGTAAAGGGTCAGCAGTTCCTCCTTTTCAAGGCTGCGGAAATGATAGTGGATGGGGTCCCATCCCAGGACAGCGAACTGTCCGTTCACCTCCGCGATGAGGCGATCGATCCGGGCCTTTATGATCTGGTATTCCTTTAATTCCCGGCGGCTCGGCACGAGGACCTGGATAAGGACAATCCTGCCGATGAGTTCAGGATAGCGCGAAAAGGCATTCCGCAGTCCCTCCAGGCGCTCCTGTACGCCTTTGGTGTAGTCCATCCTGTCGAGACCGAGGACGATGGTCTTGCCGGAAAAGTTGTTTCGAAGACCCTTGACACCGGATTCGACCTCCGGGGAGCGGGCTGATTTTTCGAAACTGGCGAAATCGATGCTTATGGGGAAGTTACCCACCCGGACTGACCGTTTTTGGAAGAGAACTTCAACGACCGATCCGCGGCCCTGAACACGGGTTCCGGGGAAATAGCGCTGGAGGCAATGGAGGAAGTTCTTGCGGTCCCTCATGGTCTGAAAACCTACCAGGTCATACTCCATGAGGGCTTCAAGGATCTGGACCCTCCACGGCAGACGGACGAAAATGTCAAGGGGAGGAAACGGTATGTGCAGGAAAAAGCCCGATTTTCTGGGCGTCTTCATTTCCTTGAGCATGCCGCCCACGTGGATGAGCTGGTAATCGTGGATCCAGATGTAATCGGTCTTTCCGGTATTGTCGGCGACGGCCTGCGCGAACCGGCGATTGACCTCGAGGTATGTGTACCAGTACTTGGGGATGAATTCACAGTAGGCCTGAAGGTCGTGAAACAGGGGCCAGATGACGCTGTTGGCGTATCCCAGGTAGTAATCCTTCATTTCCTCAGGGGAGATGGTGACGGGGATCAGCTTGTACCCGGTCTTTACCGAGGCTTCGTCCAGGAGCGGTTGAAGTTTGATCTTTTCCGTGGCACCCGGCCAGCCGATCCAGAGCCCGCCGCGGTTTTTCAGAACGGGAGCCAGGGCCGTAACCAGCCCTCCGGAGCCCGGTTCGATCCGCCAGCGGTTTATTTCCTTCTTCAGGACGACGGGGAGCCTGTTGGAAACCGCAACAAGCCGCGTTTTTTTGGCATTCATCCTGGTTTAATCATAACAGATGGGGCTGGCATCGCCAAACGAGGGAAAACCAGTCCAGAGGCCAAAGTCCAGAGTCCAGAGGGAAAGGAATGAATTTCGAAATGAGAAATGAGGATTGAGAATTGAGAATCAAGAATTCAAGTGCACTTGTGCGCGAGTGTAGGTGTGGGTGGTGCAGTGTGATTTGTGATTCGTGATTGGTGACTGGTTTTTTGAAAGATCTGGGGATACCGGCGGGTGTCATTGCGAGGAGGGGCGAGGGAGACGAGAACGACGCGGCAATCTGGACCGGTGAGCTCATGAGATCGCTTCACTCAGTGTTCGGTTCGCGATGACCTTCGATGGACGTTGGACGAAGATTCAGCCCAATGCCCAAAGACCAAAGCCCAAAGTGAGCGATTAGGCACATGCACCAGTGCACACCTGATAACTTCCTCTTTCCGCTTTCCACCCCCTCGACAGGCTCGGGGCCTCCGGCTTCCACTTTCCACCTTCCACTTGCTACTGCTTTTCCCCGTTCAACGTTAAACGCCTCCTGATCACCTTTCCACCCCCATATCCGACTTTAAGGTGATGTAGTCGAAAAGATCCCTTCTGGAGAGGATCCCCTCCAGACGGCTTTCCCTGGAGACAGCAATGCGTCCTTCCAGCCCGGGGAAAATTTTCAGCAGGTCACTGGCCGGATCTTCGGGGGACACCATGGTCAGATCCTCCACGGGTACCATGGCATCCCGGACGGTCCGGACCGTCCACTCGTCCCTGGGGATCGCCCTGACCCTGTCCATGCTGACCATACCAAGGAGGCGCTGGCCGTCGGTTACCGGAAATGCCGGATGGTGGTGTTTCAGGATATAATCCTCTGCCAGGTTTTCCAGGGACAAGTCCGGGTCCACGGTTATGGGTTTTTCCGTCATAAGATCCCTTACCTTCACGCGTTCCAGGACCTGTTTTAGGGATAGCTGCCGGTAGGAACTCATTGCCGCGTTTCTCAAGAAGAACCCGATCAGGATGTACCAGAACCCCCCAACGGGGTTGCCGCCGAGAATCTGGAACCCCCCCAGGATCATGAGAAACAGGCCTAGTCCGGAACCAACCTCGCTGGCAACACGGGTTGCGCGGACCTGATCCTTCCACCGGGACCACAGGATGGATCTTAGAACCCGTCCCCCGTCAAGGGGGAACCCGGGCAGAAGGTTGAAAATACCGAGGACCAGATTAATCAGGGCCAGGTAACCAAAAAACGCACCTTGGAGAGTCGGTTCTTCGCCGGCCCAAAATGTATCGCGGATGAGCCAGAATAAGGCGGCCAGAGCGAAACTGACCATCGGACCGACGATGGCCATCAGGAATTCGGTCCCCGGTTTTTCCGGTTCCTCCTCGAGCTGGCTGGCACCGCCGAAGATGAACAGGACGATCTGGTTGACCTCCATGCCCCTGGCCCTGGCCACCAGGGAATGGCCGAGTTCGTGAAGGGTCACCGAAACAAAAAGAGCGAGGGATGCCAGCACCCCGAATGCCCAGTACAACAAACTGTTCTGTCCCGGGACCGCCGAAGGAAGATATCCGGCCGAGATCCCCCATGTGAGAAACAGGAAAATTATGATCCAGGACGGATCGATGTCGATGGAGATACCGCTGATTTTTAAAAGGTGAAACCGTTTTCCCAGAACGGGCATACCTGCTCCTTATTTCGGTCAGGACTTTGAACTGACCGCCTGTGTTGGGTTTTCTCCAGGATCTTCAGACCTTTAAGAGTATAGCACAGGCAACAGGTACATCAGGCATGGGCCGAGGCCAGAGGGGTAGAGCAGGGTCCAACGTCCAACGTCCAACGGGGAAGATCTCTGGTGCACTGGTGCACATGTGCACTTGTGCACTCCTTTTTTCGCCCTTCTCTGCGGTCTCCGCGAGCTCTGGGTGAGGCTGCCTTTCGGCGTCTTGGCGCAGGAACCGCATGTCTCACGCCCGCTCTGGTAAAAGAACGTCCAATGTCCAACGTCTAACGTCCAACGGGGAAAAGCATTACAAAGTGGAATGTGGAAAGTGAAGCCGAAGGCCTCAGGCCTGTGGAGAGGGATGGAAAGTGGAGGTTATAAATTGTGCACTGGTGCACAGGTGCACTTGTGCACTGATTTTCTCAATTCTCAATCCTCAATTTCATGTTTTTAAGGCCCCCGACCGCTAGCCGCAGATGGGCAGATCCACCCGGGCATGGCCTACGGCCGTCGGATCCTTGAGCATCTTAAGATAAAGCCTTCCCATGCTGAAGATCGCGGAACCAAAGTTAGGCGCCACGGGCGAATCCAGATATATGGAGAAACTCATCCTACCCTTCTTTTCATCCATACCCTTTTCGGAACCTGTATCCACCGTGATGGTGACGATCCGGGAGCTTACGCAGACGGATAATTCTTCAGCTTTTAAACCCGGCATATCCCCCTCAATGACGAAGTATCCCGCACTCTCCCGGACTTCCAGGGGTATCAAAATACCCACCGGTTTCGGCGGACCTCTTTTTATCAACTCCAGGGGGGCCGACAACCTTCCAGTTCCTCCGGGAGGACGATCGAGCTTCACGCCTCCCGTTCTTTCTATCGGCCTTTTCATAGGGCACCACCTTTCACGGACAATCACCACGAACCCATTACCTCCACCACAACAGGTCCCGGTTTTCACTTCAAAAGAAAAATAATGACATTTTTCTTTGAGCAATTTGGGTGCCAAAAAAATTCGCGGATCCAAAAAAAGGGAAAAAAACGGAAACGGAAACCAGCAAAGACAAAACCCTATGAAATTGCTCGGATTACTGATGGAGGAAAGGTGGTTTCGACAGGAAGCGGGCACCGATGAAAGCTGCCGCCGGGACTGGTAAAGGGAAATAATTTCAGTTTTGGTGAAGTTTTTTTCCTATCAGGCAGGACATTTTTCCCTGCCGGACAGCGATTTCCCCTTTCGCCGGTCCGCCCGGCTTCCGGACGGCGTGATCCTCAAGAGAACCGTGAGCGAATTAAAATCCAAGAAAAATATATATTTATTAAATGCTTATTGTTTTTTGTTTAATGTTTAACGTGAAGAATCCCAGTCCACCGGTGCACATGTGAATACGAATTTAGAATTGAGCATTGAGGATTGAACATTGAAGTGCACTTGTGCACATGTGCACCCGCACTTCTGGCGGGTCTGCCGTGCAGTAGACTTTCTGACTTCTGTTTTGCTGCACTCATGAGCGTCCAACGTCCAACGGGGAAAAGCAGCGCACCGGTGCACCTGTGCACAAGTGCACTGTCATTGCGAGGCGTCCCCCCACCAACTTGTCCACCATAGCTCGGAGAGCGTCGGTGGGGGCAATCTCGAGGGCCAGATACCGGGATCGCTTCGCACAGGTTCAACTCGCGATGACAAATAGGGATTCCCTCTGAACCCTGAACTCTGGATCCTGAACCCTTGAATGGCCACGGTGTTGAACAACATTAAACAATGACCGGCCGGCAATCACCAATCACCCCCCGCACCCCCGCACCCCTGCACTCCTGCACCAGTGCACCAGTGCACTATTTCTCAATCCTCAACTCTCAATTCTCAATTTTCCCCTCGTTCTTATGTTAAACATTCAGCGTTAAACGTTCTTTTCCCGTTGGCCGTTGGACCCCGATTATCTCTCTGGACTCTCGACTCTGGACTCTGGACTCCTTTCCAACTGCCTTTGCAGTTCCTGCATGGCGCGCCCGAATTCTTCCCAGTCTCCCTGCTGGAGCGCTTCCTGCGCCTTTCGGAGGGTATCCCTGGGGCCGCCAGGTTCCGCGGGCGGTGCTGTCGGCGCGGGCGGCTGCCTGACCTCGATGGGCTCCGGCCTGGTGGGGGCCACCTCTCCGAAGACCACTTCGACAGCTTCCTGGAGAGTCCTTTCCATGACCACCCTCTGGTTGTATACGAGGATCACCCGCCTTAACTGGGGGATATCGTTCCCCTCAGCCAGGAGGTACACCGGCTCGACATAGATGAAGGACTGCTCGACGGGGATCACCAGGAGGTTGCCCCGGATCACCCGCGACCCACGCTGGTCCCAGAGGGACAGCTGCCGGCTGATGACATCGTCCTGGTCGATCATGGCCTCGATCTGGATGGGGCCGTAGATCAGACGCTCCTTGGGCAGCTTGTAGGCGATGATCTCCCCGTAACCCTGCTGGTCGCACCGGGCGGCCAGCCAGGCGATCATGTTGTCCCGGTTGTCCGGCGTCAGGGGCGTCATGATGAGGAACTCGATGGACGGTTCCCCTGGAAGAGCGATGAGAATGTAATAAGGCTCCATCGGGATCTGGTCGCCAGCGTATTTTTCCGTTGGGAAGGTCCACTTGTCCTCCCGGTTGTAGAACACCTGCGGTATGGTCATGTGGTAGTCGTTGAATTTTTCCACCTGTACCCTGAACAGGTCCTCCGGATAACGGAGATGGGCCCTCAGGGCCCGGCTCATCTCCCCGATATCGGTAAACAGCCCCGGGAAAGCGTTCCGATAGGCGTTCAGGATCGGTTCTTCGGCGTCCGCGACGTAGAACCTCACCGAACCATCGTAGGCATCCACCACGACCTTGACCGAATTGCGGATATAGTTGAGGTTCCCGAAGAAGGGCTCCGAATAGGGATACCTGGAAGAAACGGTATATGCGTCCTGGATCCAGTAAAGACCCCCGTCCGCCAGGACGAGATAAGGGTCGTCATCCAGATAGAGAAAGGGCGCGACGGTCCGGATGCGGTCGGCCACCTCCCGGTGGATCTGGACCCGGCTCCCCTCCCGGAGGCTGGAGGTCATGAGGATGTTGATATCCGAAAGGTCCCATGCGAAAAGGATCCGTTTCAAGAGCCCCGACAGGGGGATCCCGCCTTTTCCCTGGTACCGGGAGTAGACGTTCTCGTCGCCGCTGGGATAGTCGAATTCCTCGACGTCGGTGTTGACGATCCGGTAGCCGGACATGCTCTCGCCGAAATAGATGGCCGGCCGGTTAACCTCGAGGCCCTCTCCGGAAACGGGAGGCAGGTCCTTGATGAGATAGTCCGGGAGCCCTTCGCCTGTGAACTCGGACACAGGGCTCATGGCCAGACCGTATCCATGGGTGAACTGCAGGCGCTCGTTGACCCATGTCCTGGCCTGTTCCGGAAGCTGGGGCGCAAGCTCCCGGGCCGAGAGCATGACCTGCCTGTAATCTCCTCCCGGAAGGTTGTACCGGTCCACATCCACCTCGTAAAACTTGTAATAGGTCCGTATTTCCTGGGTCTGCCGGAACGTCTGCCTGATCGGGCGCCAGTCCCACAGCCGGATGTTGTCCACCGTCTCCCTGTTTTGCGCAAGATCCTTCATTGTGAGGGTCTTCAGATCCGGGTAATCCCGCTCCTCGATCCGGTCTAACTGATAGCTTTGACGTGTAAAGGCGATATTCCTCTCAAGATATGGGCTTTCGAGTTCAAGTTCGTTGGGCTGAACCTTGAAGTTCTGCACAAGGTAAGGGAGGAGGATGATCACCACCACGCCGACGGCGCCGTAGAGAACGCTCCCGAGGATGATCAGGTTTATCCTGTGAACAACGAAAGTGTACAAAACAACCAGCGCCAGGAGCACGGACACCGCCACCATGATCCAGAGCCCGATCCGCAAAACGTTCAGATCCGTGTACCCGGCCCCGAAAACGACCCCGCCGGAAGAGAACAGGAGATCGAAGCGGTCAAGGTAGAATTTCCAGCCAAGGGACGCCACGAAAACCAAAAGGATCAGGGAAATGTGCCTGACTGCGCCCCATGACCTCTGGGAAACCTGGCCGAAACGCCCGGGAAGCAGTCGGGCCGAGGAATATCCCATGACCAACAGGACAAGAACGATCAGGGACAGCCACGAAAGGACGGACTGGAGAAAATGGAGGAGGGGCAGACGGAAGACGTAAAACCCGATGTCCAGGTTGTAAACGGGTTCGGCGGCATCAAAGGATCCCCCCCATATGAAGAGGAGAAGACGCTCCCAGAAGGGAATAAAACCACTGCCGAAGAAAAGGGCCAGAAAAACGGAGGCGGCCGCGATCAGGGGTTTATAAAGGCGTTCCAGGATCCGGCGGGGCGCGATGGTGAAAAACGCGGAATTTTCCTCGGAGAACGAGAGGATCCTGCGGGCGGCGAGTTGGAGGTTGAGCCACACGAACAGCAGCACGGCCAAAAAGCCAAACCCGAACATGGCCGATTTCAGGAAAAATGTCCGCCAGAAAACCGATGAAAAGCCCAACTGGCCCATCCAGAGCCACTGGACCAGAAAATCGGAGCTCTGGGAGATCAGGATGAATGCCACCAGCACCGCAAGTCCTATCAGCCACAGGGACCACCGCCTGGCCACTTTTCTTCCAATGCCCCTTCCGGTGTTCAGGAAAATCGGCCTGTCGTCATCATGCCAAGATTCTGAATTGTCGCCCTGGGATACCATGGCGCCGCTCCTTTCAACCCGTTTTTTTCAAAACCACCCCGGGTTTGCCCGGAGGTTGCGGCATTCGGAGGACCCTTTGACTTAAGAGCCCCTTTTTTCCTCGCTTAACGCCTCGAAACCTGCGATCACATCGAACAGCTCTTCGCTTATGGAGCTCTGCCTTTCCCGTCTGTAGGTCGCCTCCAGGTTCCCGACACGTTCCTCGATGTTGTCCTCAGCGGATTGCATGGACGCAAACCGGCTGGCATTCTCGGCCGCCATGGATTCAACAAAGGCCCGGTAAAGCCGGACAAGGAGGCTCTGGCGGACAAGGGACGAAAAAAGGCCGGCAAAATCCATCGTATGAACAGGGAGGCTGCGGCCGGGCCATGGTTTTTCACGGATCTCCCTTAACCACGAAGGGTCCACCGGTATCAGCGTCTGACGGAAAGGCCGGAAGGAGGCTCCCGTCTCGGGCCGGTTGTGAAAGATCTCCACGCGGCCGACTTTTCCTTCCCTCCTCCAGGCATCCACCTTGAGGAGGATCTCCTGAACGGACCAGGTGACGGCATCGGGCGATCCTGGAAGGTTGATGGGACCCTCTGTAAAGATGCCCGTTTCCTTGAGATAAGGCACGACCCGCTCGCCGACCGCCAGGGCCGTCGCAGCCCTGTCTGCGGCACCCTCTTTTATGTACGACGCGAGATAGGCCATGATCTGCTCGTTGAACGAACCGCACATCCCCTGATCGCTCCCGAAAACGATCAGGCCGATAGCCCCTGAGGAGGCCGTCTCTTCGTCCTGGACAGGAACAGTCCTGTCAAAAAGAAGCGCCCTTAATCCCAGCTCGACGATCTTGCTGAACTCGTTCACGGAATCAACGGCCTTCTCGTAGTGCCGCACATTGACGGCGGCGATGGACTTCATCGTCTTGACCACCGTTTTAAGGTCCCTGGTTCTGTCCAGGTTCCGCCGCAGGCTTTCAAGGGTTGCCATGCCGTTAACCGATCCCTTTCAACGCTTCCGTGACGATGTTTAAAAGCCCCCCGCGTACCTCGTCGGTCAGCTTCTCCCCCGCCTGGATCCGGCCCAAAACCTCATCACGACTTTCCACGACAGCCTGGCGGATCCCTTTCTCCGCCAGCTGGACCCGATCGATCTCGAGGTCGTCGAAAAGCCCTTCCGTGCCCGCCAGGAGGACGGCGATCTGCTCGGAGACCGTCATCATGTCGTACTGGTCCTGCTTCAGGATCTCCCTGATCCTGCGCCCGTGCTCCAGGGTTTTCCTTGTCTCCTCTTCCAGCCTGGTCCCGAACCTGGAGAAAGCCTCCAGTTCCTGGAACTGTGAATAGGAAAGGCGCAGATCCCCCGCCACTTCCCTGTAGGCCTGGATCTGGGTTTTGCCCCCCACCCTTGACACCGAGCGCCCCACATCGATGGCGGGCAGGATGCCTTTCTGAAAAAGGCCGGGTGACAGGTAGATCTGACCGTCGGTAATGGAGATGAGGTTCGTCGGGATGTAAGCGGAAAGGTTCTGGGCCTCGGTCTCGGCGATGGGGAGGGTGGTCAGGGATCCGCCTCCCTTTTCCTCCGACAGGTGTGTGGACCTCTCCAGCAGGCGGGAGTGGATGTAGAAAATGTCTCCGGGATAGGCTTCCCGGCCCGGCGGGCGCCGGAGCAGGAGCGAAAGCTCCCTGTAGGACCGGGCGTGGTTGGTGAGGTCGTCAAGGACCAGGAGCGCGTCATCGCCGCGGTCCCGGAAAAACTCGGCCATCGTCATGGCCGCATAGGGCGCCACGTACTGCAGTCCGGGAGGATCATCCCCCGAGGCTGTCACCACGATGGAATTAGGCAGGGCCCCTCCCGAGCGAAGGTCCTCAACGGCCCTGGCCACGGCTGAATTCCTCTTTCCGATGGCGCAGTAGATACAGAAGACACCCTTGTCCTTCTGATTGACCATCGTGTCGATGGCGACGGCGGTCTTCCCTGTCTGCCGGTCTCCGATTATGAGCTCCCTCTGTCCCCTTCCGATGGGGATGAGGGCGTCGACGGCTTTGAGCCCGGTCTGGAGCGGAACGTTCACGGGAGCCCTGTCCATGATGCCGGGGGCATCCCGTTCCAGGTGCATCCGCCGGTTCGTAAAGATGGTCCCTTTCCCGTCCCGGGCCCGTCCCATCGGGTCGATGACCCTCCCGAGCAGCTCCTCGCCCACGGGAACATCCAGAACCCTGCCCGTGGACCGCACCTCGCTGCCGGCGGACAGAGTCGAGGTATCGTCGAGCATGATCACCCCGATCTCCTCCGGATCGAGGTTCAGAGCCATCCCCAGAGCGCGCCCTTCAAACAGGAGCAGTTCCTCCGAACGGGCCGAGGGGAGTCCGCGCAGACGGATGATCCCTTCTTCAACCGAAGTGACCCATCCCGCCTCCTCGACGCGGGGGCTTATCGGCGTGTCTTTCACGGTTTCCTGAACGGTTTTCAGGGCATGGGTCAGGACCCCTGTCAGCACCTTCTCACCCGCCACTGGTTTTATCCCCGCCTTCCCCGCCGCTGCCGGCCTGCTTCCGGGCTCCGGATTCCTGTTCCCCGCGGCTTATCATCTCGGAGAACTGCTCCCTCACGCCGGAAAGATAGCGGTCGATGCTCCAGGAGATCCTCCTCCCTCCCAGCCTGGCCTCTATGCCGGCAACCAGGGAATCATCGGTCCCGAAATCCAGGGCGGCTTGCCCTCCCGTGATTTTTTCAAGGGCCTTTTTCAGCTCTTCCCGTTGGTCGCCCGACAACTCAGAGGCGCTGATAATGCGAACGCTTCCATTCTCCTTGAGGGAAGAACGGATCTCGTCCGTCTCCTCATCGCCGAGGGATTCGAGTTTTTCCAGAAAACGCGCAAATACCTGCTCTTTCAGATCGCTCCCCGTAAATTCCTCAAGAACCACCCGCGACACCTCGAAGACCTGCTCCCCGACGCGCCTGCCGAGATCATCTAAAAAATCATCCTTTTCCCGCTCCAGGTTCTCCAGCCACTTCTCCCGGAGATCCTCCACGTGCCGGCGCTCCTCCTGGATCATCTCCTCTTTCTGTTCTTCAGCCTCTTTCCTCGCACCGTCTAGAATATCCTTTTGCCGGCTCTCCAGTAAATCCCGCTCCCTCTTTAAGGATTCCCTTTCCTCTTCGGCCTGCCGCTTTAGCTCCTGGGCCTCTTCGAGCCGACCGGCGATATTCTCCTGTCTCCTGTCCATGATCCTCAGGACGGGACGGTAGAGAAATATCCTCAAAAGAGCCACCAGGATGAGGAAATTCACGATCTGGGCGATGAATGTGAACCAGTCCATCTGCATCTGTCAGACCTCACTGAGCCAGGAAGTGGCTCCAGAAGGGGTTGGCGAAGATGAGGATGATGGAGATGACAAAGCAGTAGATCGCCGTCGACTCCACCATGGCCAGCCCGACAAAAAGGGTCCTGGTGATCTGCTGGGCCTCATCTGGCTGCTGAGCAAGGGCACTTAAGGCCTGAGCCAGGGCTCTTCCTTCCCCGAGGGCTGGTCCGATGGATCCTATGGCGATGGTGATCCCGGACGCGGCGATGGAGACAATGCTCACAAGGGTCGCGCTGTCCATATTAATTTTCTCCTTTCTTTTCCTCTTGGGCTTTTTCCTCGGTTTTTTTGCTGGCGGCGGTGGCCGAAGCGATGTAGACCATGGCGAGCACCGAGAAGATATAGGCCTGGATTACCCCGATCAGCAGGGAGAAGACCTGCATCAGGACGGGGAAAAACAGGGGGACCACCCCGATCAGGATGGCGGCGATGAGATGACCGCTCATGACATTCCCGAAAAGACGGACCGCCAGGGCCAGGGTTCGGGAGACTTCCCCGATAACGTTGAAAGGCAGCATGATCGGGGTCGGGCTGATGTAATTTTTCAAATACGCAAAAACCCCCTTTTCACGGATTCCGAACAGCGGGACAGCCACAAATACGCACACCGAAAGGGCGGCGGTCGTGGTAAGGGAACCCGTCGGGGAACGGTAACCCGGGATCACCCCCAGCACGTTGGACAGGACGATAAACAGGAAGAGGGTTCCGATAAAAGACAGGAAACGCTCGGGATCCTGGTGGCTGATCTCCCGGATCTGGTCCCGTATGGTGGACACCACGGCCTCCAGCAGGTTCTGCCCCCTGCCCAGATCGAAACCCTCGGAAAGATTTCGCGTAACAAGGATGGAAACACCCACGAGGATCGCCATCGTCACCCAGGTAAAAACCAGCGTGGCGTTAATGACCACGGGCCCCCACTGCCAATAGACGACGGTATCAGGAGTGATGGTCACGGCGCCCTCCCCTGTCCGTGGTCGCCTTCCCTGTTAACATCCGGCTTCCATCTGGACCTCATCACTTCCCTCACGACAACGAAAGCGCAAAAACCGGCGATAAAAGCCGGCAGCGACTGGCGAAGGATCAGCACGAAGGCCGCGATGACCACTATCGTCCGCAGGATGAAGCTTCCCGCGAAGAGCAGGCCGGGCCTCCTCGAGACCGGCAGACGATCCACGGTCATCTTCAGTCCCCCGAAGTACCCCAGCCCCAGGAGGGTCCCCCCGACCACCCCAATGATGACCCCGGCCGCGATCGTGCCCGTCATCGTCTCTCCAACTCCTTCCGGACCCAGAACCAGGCATTGAAACAGCCCACGATCAGCCCGGCCAGCAGCAGCATGAGGGTCCATGAGAACCTTCCGGGCCAGGTCCGGTCGATCCAGATCCCCAGGGCGACTCCCGCCAGCGTCGGGAGAGCCACGGACCAGCCCACCATCCCGAACATTCCCAGGCCGAACCAGACCGCGCGGCTCTCTTCCTCCTTTGCCCGGATCCGCCGCTCCTCACGGCGGCCGACCTCTTCCGAAAGCCGCTCCTTTTCCTGGCGGCGCCGGCTGGAAGGATCCTCATTGACGGCCACCACCGACCTCCGTTTCCATGAGACCCCTGATGAAATCCGCCTCCAGCCTGGCTATGGCCGATCGGGTCAGTTTTTCCCTGTCGTCGAGGACGCTGAAGCTCTCCTGGACCATCTTCCTGAGTTCTCCGAGGTCGGGACCGCGGACGGCATGCCTCGTCGACACGAGGACTTCACTGCCGTTCTTGACCAGCACCCCGCCGTCCACGGCAACGAATATTTCCTTTCCCTTGCTGTTAACAAAAGACAGGATCCCCGGCACGAGGGAGGTGACGAAATCGATATGACGCGGCCGGAGTCCGAAGGACCCGTTCTCAGCCTCGGCCCGGATGGCGGAGGCCTCCTCTTCCACCAGGACCTCGGAGGCAAGGTAGACCTTGAGGGACATCATGGCCCGGGATCCTCAGCGGCCTGCCCCTGGGGCGTTTCGGGGCTGTCCTCTTTTTCCTCTTTCCTTCCTTCTTCCCGATCCGCTTTTCCTTTGGCTTCATCCACGGACCCGATCATGTAGAGGGACCGCTCGGGATAATCCATGAACTCATCGTTAAGGGTCCGTTCGCATCCGTCGAGGGTATCCTCGAGAGATACGATCCGTCCTTCCTGCCCCGTGAACTGCTGGGTAACCACGAAGGGCTGGGTCAGGAACCGTTCCAGACGCCGTGCCCGCTGGACGGTCCGCCGGTCTTCCCTGGAAAGTTCCTCTAACCCCAGCATGGCGATGATATCCTTCAATTCCTCGTATTGGGCAAGGGTCTCCTGTGTTTTCCTTGCGATCTCGTAGTGCCTGCGGCCGACCACCTGCGGAGACAGCATCTTCGAGCCCGAATTGAGGGGGTCGATGGCGGGATAAAACCCCTGGCTGGCCCGATCCCTCGAGAGCACGATAAAGGAGGAAAGATGCCCAAAGGCATGGACGGCGGCCGGATCGGTGAAATCGTCGGCCGGCACGTACACAGCCTGGATGGAGGTAACGGAGCCATCCCGGGTGCTGCAGATCCGTTCCTGCAGGTCGGCCAGTTCGGTAGCCAGGGTGGGCTGATAGCCGAGGCGGGAGGGGATCCGGCCGAGGAGTCCGGAAACCTCCGAACCCGCCTGGATGAACCGGAAAATATTGTCGATGAGCAAAAGGACGTCCATCTTGGCGGTGTCCCGGAAATATTCCGCGACGGAGGCCGCCGCCAGGCCGACCCGCATCCGGGCCCCGGGCGGTTCGTTCATCTGCCCGAACACGAGCACCGTTTTATCCAGGACGTCAACTTCCGTAAGTTCCCTGTAGAGTTCCTCCCCTTCCCGGCTTCGTTCCCCTATGCCGCAGAACACGCTGATTCCGCCGTGCTTCCCCGCCATGCTGTGGATTATCTCCATGACGAGGACCGTCTTGCCCACTCCAGCGCCGCCAAACAGACCCGCCTTTCCGCCGCGCTCCAGGGGGGCGAGGAGATCGATGGCCTTGATACCGGTTTGAAGTATTTCCGAGTGGGTGATCCGTTCTCTCAAGGGCACCGTTTTCTGGTGGATGGCCCTACGCTCGAGACCTTCAAAATCACCCTTTCCATCGAGGGGATCCCCGAAAACGTTCAGGACCCTGCCAAGAAGGGCCTCACCAACCGGGATCGTCAGGCTCCTCCCCGTATCGAAGACCTCGTCACCACGCGCGAGGCCCCTCGTGGAAGTCAGCGCGATGCCCCGGATCCTCTGCGGACCCATGTGTTCGGCGACCTCGATGACGACTTTGGGCTCGGTCATGCTTTCAATCCGGTTCTGGATCGCGGGCAGGGAGAGCGGAAAGAGTACGTCCACCACGCTCCCCCTGATGGAGAGGACTCTCCCCTGCACCTGTCCTTGTCCCAGGCTCTTATCGAGTCTTCCGGCCGGGGTTTTCTTCATTTCCTCCGTGCCTTCCTAGGAATTCCCGGATGCCTGAAGCATCCTGCTTAAAACCAGGTATTGGGGTACCGGATCCGGATCTTCGCGCCCGGCGAAGGGCGGCCGGAATGTATGAAGGATCCCGCCCTTCCAAAAACCCCCGTCGCCATTGATAAAGGGCATCCTTGCCTCGTCTGCCGACCCCGTTTTCCTTTTTTATCCATTTTTTCAGGCTGATTTGCAAAAAATTTTCTGCCCGTGTCCCCGGGAAAGATCAGCGTGGTTTACTTTAACATAACATCTTAATCCTGTGGGCTTATTCAAAAAAACACGTGCTATCTTTTAGAATAACAGGGCGATGATTGCATGGGATCCAACCCTGGAGGATCCGGCGGCCTGATGGAAGCGAGGAGAAACGGGATGGCCAGGGAAAAAAAAGGCAAATTCTGGATCGGGACCTCCGGGTGGCATTACGATCACTGGAAGGGGCCTTTCTACCCCAGGGACATATCTTCAGGAGAAATGCTGGACTATTACATCCGCACTTTCCGAACGGTCGAGATCAACAGCTCCTTCTACCGCCTTCCCTCACCGGAAACATGGTCCGCCTGGAGGGAATCGGCGCCGACGGGGTTTTTATTTTCCTGCAAGGCGAGCCGCTACATCACCCATATGAAAAAACTCAAGGACCCGGACGCCGGCCTTACCCGGTTTCTCGGCTCGGCCAGGAAGCTCGGGGACAGACTGGGACCCATCCTGTTCCAGCTCCCGCCCCGCTGGAAGGCGAACCGGGACCGCCTGCGCGATTTTGTGGGAAGCCTTCCCTCGGATCACCTTTACGCCTTCGAGTTCCGGGACCCAACCTGGTTTCAGGACCCGGTTTTCCATGTGCTCTCGGATGCCGGCGTCGCTTTCTGCATCTCACAGATCGAGGGCGTCCTGTCCCCCAGGGAGGTCACGGCGGGTTTCGTTTATATCCGCCTTCACGGACCGGGAAAGGCCTACCAGGGAAAGTATGCAGGAGATGAACTGGCCGGATGGGCGGTGGCGATGTCAACCTGGGCGCGGACGGGCCGGGACATCTTCTGCTATTTCGACAACGACGAAAAGGGGTACGCCGCCATAAACGCCCGGGAGCTTCAGGAAATGCTTCAGGTGACAGCGATCAACAGGGAGGACGGACATCCCGGTACTTCCCGACCTTAAGATCCTGAAGCGGTTCATTGACGCGGCATCCCCGCACGGGAAGATCAGCCCAACAAGGGTCCCGGACGAAAAGGTCATGCGCCGCACCTCGGCCGTATCCCTCCCGGTGACGACGGAAAGTTAAAGCTTCGGGCGGACAGGAAGGCAGGAGAAATACCTCGTCGTTGATCCCGGCAGCCGGCCGCGGCTGGTCCCTCATTCCGGCATAATGGACACCTTCGAGGTATACCGAAGCTGACCATCGCCCTGATCACCCCGGGGTCCCTTTTCCTTTGGGGATATCGGGAACCTCGCCTGCACCGCCTCCGGGAAACCGGGCCCGGCCGGCCTCATCAAAGACCCGGAAGGATCCGCAAAAGAAAAAGGATCGGGCCCGGATGTCATTGAACCGCCTGCCGCCGGAACGACTTTCGAGGATGTTATAATGACCGTAGGGCGCCGGCAGGGATCGTCGATATTTTACGAAGGAGGAAATCATGCTCGAAGAAATCAAGAAAATCCTCTTTTCCGGTCTTGGGGTTATTCTGGTGACAAGGGAAAAGGTGGAGGAAGTGACCCGGAAACTCGTGGATGAAGCCAAGCTTTCCAAGGAAGAGGCCAGGGACCTTGCGGACGAACTGTTCGAGACGGGATCAAAGCAGTGGTCGGATATGGAGACCTCCATTACGAGAACGGTCCAAAAAGGGATCCAGAACCTGGATGTCGCAAGCAGAAAGGAACTGGATGAGTGCCAGTTAAAAGTGGCTAACCTGGAAAAGCGCATCGGGATCCTGGAGGATCAGCTCAACGCGCTGAAGGAAAGCTAGATGGACATCCATACGCTGGCGAATCTTGGCCGCTTCAAGGAGATCATCCTGATCCTCATGAAGTACGGGTTCGACGACCTTATCGATCGCCTTGAGATCCCGGGAGCAAAGCTCCTGAAAAAATTCCATGTCTCGGACAAGGAAATGGGGACCCCCGAGAGAATCCGGCACGCCCTGGAAGACATGGGTCCGACTTTCGTAAAGTCCGGCCAGATCATGAGCCTCAGGCCGGACCTGCTTCCTCCCTCCCTCATCGAGGAACTGAGCAAGCTTCAGGATGATGTCGCTCCCGTTGAGATCACGAAGATCAGGGAGGTTGTGGAAAGGAACACAGGAAAGCCCATCCAGGAGACCTTTTCCAATTTCGACGAAACACCCCTTGCAGCTGCTTCCCTTTCGCAGGTTCACCGGGCTGTTCTGAAAAATGACGGCCGGGTTGCTGCCGTCAAGGTACAACGCCCGGACATCCGCTCAAAAATAAAGACGGATCTGGACATCCTGGCCGCCGTCGCCGCACAACTCGATGGGCGTGTGGAGGACCTGAAACCCTATGACCTGCCGAATCTGGTTCAGGTCATCAAGCGGATGCTTCTGCGCGAACTCGATTTCAAGAGGGAAGCGCGAAACATGAAGATCGCGCGCACCTATGCCGATGAAAAATCAAATGTTTACATCCCCGAGGTCTATGAGGACTATTGCACCGAGCAGCTTCTGGTCATGGAGTACGTCCGGGGGACAAGCCTGAAGGATTTCAAGACAGAGGCTCTCACAAGCCCCGAATCACTGGCCCGGGAGGGTCTTCAGTTCGCGATAAAGCAGATCCTCGAGGACGGCTTTTTTCACGCCGACCCCCATCCCGGAAATATCCTGATCACCGAGGAGGAACACATCTGCCTGCTGGACTGGGGCATGACCGGGCGCCTTTCAGAAAGGGACCGCTACGAGCTCATTGACCTTTTAAAATCGGTCGTGGACAAGGACGGCCAGGCCATGGTGGAGGCCCTCCTGCGCGTCAGCCGATCCGATGTTCCCACGGATCAGAGAAGTCTGGAACGGGAACTCCTTGACATCCTGGACTTTTACTATGCCATGCCGATCAAGGAAATGAACATCGGCAGGCTGCTGCTGACCATAACGGACCTGTTAAGGACATATGAACTGAAACTGCCTTCGGACCTCGTCATCATGATAAAGGCCCTTGTCACGGCAGAGGGCACGGCCCGCTACCTGTACCCTGATCTCGACATCATCTCAGAAGCCAGGGAACAGATAGCAGACCTTGCGAAGAAACGTTACAAACCCTCTTCGATGCTGCACAGCCTTCGCCTGGCCTTTTTTCATTTCTTACGGCTCCAGCAGGAGGTGCCGAGACACATCGAAATGATCATGACCAAGGCGGAAAAGGGGCAGCTGACCATTGGATTCCGCCACGAAAATCTCTCGGAATTAATGAAAACCCTCGATAACGTCACCAACCGCCTGACTTTCGGCATCATCATCGCGGCCATGATCATCGGTTCCTCGATGATCATCACCACCGGGATAGGGCCCCTCCTGTTCGGGTTTCCCGCCCTGGGAATCATCGGATACAGCATCTCCGGTCTCTTAGGGCTCTGGCTGGTCTACAATATCCTGAGGTGGCGGAAATTCTGAGAACTGCGCAGGTCAAAACAGGAACTTTCACCCTTTTTACCTTCAGTTCATGCCCCCGGGGTGACTCGCGACAAAACGATGCTGCCACCGGGGTTCCCGTCCCCGTGCGTTGGGGCTGGTGTCTTGGAGGCTTTCCGGCGCGCCGGCCCAGGTGCCGGGGAGCACGGAGAGAAAAAACTAAAGGAGACTCCCCGGCCTGCGTATCCCTGCCGGCCCCCGGTAAACCAGGATGGCAAGAAGAGCAGTGGTCAGGAATACGGCCAGAAATCCTGAAACATGCAACGGCTCATCTCTTCCGGGTCAGAACTGATGGTCGTCCCTGCCTTCAGGGTTCCAGTACCCGGGCTGTCCGAAATAGCTGAAAAGGATCTTTTCGAATTCGCGGTCCACAGGCTGCGAAGGGTCATACTCAGGGCTTTCCTGGATCTTCTTGACAGTCAGATCCGCCCCCATTTTCCTTTCCTCCCAGAAAAAGCCCGTCGCGAGATCCACCGGAAAAAGGACCTTTCGCCCCCCCGGCAGCCAGTTCCGGGTATCCACGATCACGTTTCGGAAAACCCAGGACCTGTCATCGGCAAGAAACCCTTCCACATGCCCGATCTGCCCGTCGGCGGCTTCCACCCTGTAGCCGTTGACCGCTTCGGCATCCCGAAGGTTCGGGTCCTGATCCTCAAAAGCTTCTTCCGTTTTTTCCTCCCCGGCCGGGGATAAAGAGCCAAAGCCTGTCTCCAGGGGCGTCATGGGTGGATGCCAGTAGGGCACCCATCCGTAATGACTGAAAATTTCGAGCTCCTTCCGGCGCGAGACCGGCATCCGGGTGTCCACGTTGGGGCTGTCCTTGACCTTCTGCATCGTCATGGATACGTGGAGCAGTTTTTCCTCCAGGTCCACCTCCCTGACCGACTCGGGCGCGATCAGGACCTCTTTTCCCGTCATGAATCTGCCCGTCCGAACGATAATGTACCGGACCGCCCAGATTTTATCGTCGAAGAAGATGTTTATTACCTTGCCGATCTCTCCGTCCTCGGCCTTAAGGTGAAAACCCTTCAGGCTTTGCGTATCGATAAGCATGCGGCTACCTCCTTTGTCCCCTGACGACTCAGGACCCGGTGCGGGAAAAGCTGATGTTACCAGAACCGGGAAGATCCAGGCACTGCCCTAAAAACCGGTCTGCCAGAAACCGGGCAACCAGAAACCGTCCCAGGCGTGCCACTTCTTCACAAGGGAAATTATACCCGACGAAAGCTCCGGGTTTCCGGAAAACATGCGGGATTAAAAATGCACAAGAGCATCAGGATTGAGGATTGGGAATTGAGAATTGACCTGCGGCGTGGCAAGCCCGGGGAAGCCGGGAAAAAGCCTGTCATTGCGAGGCGATCCCTGACCGACGCAATCTTGTGAACCAAGGGCGGATCGCTTCGCACGAATTCGGCTCGCGATGACCAGGATGTAAAGTGATCGTTTTTCCAGCCGCCAGTCACTGGTCATGAAAATTCTCCCTTCCACCTTCCATTTTCCACCTTTCACTTTTTTCCGCTCTCCCTCGTTGGACGTGATTTCAGCCCCTTCCCCCTTTGCTCTTTACCATTTACACTGATGCTAATGGAACATTGTCCCCTCTGCGGGAACCGGGAAAAGCCTGTCAGTGTGACCCTGGGATCCTGCGCAGACTGCATCCGAAAAGGTGACGAAACGGCTCTCGAGTGGGCGCGTGAGAAGCACGCCACGATCAGGAGGGAATGGGATCTTCCCGGCCAGCCGCCGGATTCCCCGGGAGGAGTCTCCTGCAATATCTGTGTAAACAACTGCCGGCCGGGGGAAGGGCAGACCGGCGCCTGCGGCCTCAGGAACAACAGCGGGGGCAGGCTGGTCGGGGTTTCCTCGGAAGCCGGGAAAGCAACCTGGTACCTCGATCCACTGCCCACCAACTGCGTTGCCGGCTGGGTCTGTGCGGGAGGCACGGCGGCGGGGTACCCGGAATACTCGAATTGCCTCGGGGCCGAGGAGGGACAAAACAACCTCGCCGTTTTCTTCATGGGCTGTTCTTTTGACTGTCTTTTCTGCCAGAACTGGACTCACCGGCAGGGCATCTTCGATCTTCTTTACGCCAGGCCGCAGGATATCGCCGACGCTGTCGATGACCGGACCTCCTGCATCTGCTTTTTCGGAGGGGACCCGAGCACCCAGGCTCCCTTTGCGCTGAAAACAGCCCGGGAAACCCTCGACAGAAACTCCCATCGAATTCTGCGAATCTGCTGGGAGACCAACGGTTCCGTTAATCCGGTTTATCTCGACCAGATGGTCGAACTCTCCTTAACCACGGGCGGCTGCGTCAAATTCGACCTTAAAGCCATGGATGATAATCTTCACCAGGCCCTGACCGGCGTCAGCAACCAAAGGACCCTCGAGAATTTCCAACGCGTCTCGGAAAAGACCCGGGAGCGTCCGGACCCTCCCCTTCTCATCGCGAGCACCCTCCTTGTGCCCGGCTACATCGACGAGAAGGAGATAAGCTCCATCGCGTCCTTTATCACATCTGTCGACCCGGAGATCCCTTACAGCCTCCTGGCTTTTCACCCCGATTTCAAGATGATGGACCTGCCTGCCACCTCACGGGACCAGGCGGAGCAGTGTCTCGGTGCGGCGCGGGAAGCCGGGCTGAAAAGGGTACATCTGGGGAATGCGCATCTGTTGGAGTAAAAACGTTTAAGGTTGAATGTTTAATGTTCAACGTGAAAGACCTAGGTCCAGCGTCGAACGGGGAAGTCCAGTTCAGAGACCAGAGTCCAGAGTCCAGAGAAGATCATCGCGAACCGATCCCTGGGTGAAGCGATCTTATAATCTCACCGGCAAGATTGCCGCGTCGTTCTCGTCTCCCTCGCCGCTCCTCGCAATGACAACCGAAGTTATCACCGGATCTTTCAAAAAACCAGTCACCAGTCACCAATCACTGATCACAAACCACCTCGCACACCTGCACCCGTGCACAGATGCACTCCAATCCTCAATCCTTAATCCCCTTCCGGCCAGCAGCGGCCGTGTTCCCTTTGTTTGATGGGGCATCCGTTCCCCGCATCCGCCCTCTCGATCTGGACCGTTGTGTGGTGGATCGAAAAGTCGTGGCGCAGTTCCTCGGCGACGCCATGGAGAAACTCGTCATCGGCCCCTTCCGGCATGACCAGATGGCAGGTGAGGACATTTTCCGTGGTGCTGGCCGCCCAGATGTGGAGGTCATGGACCCGCTGTACCCCTGGAAGGCTGGAAAGGTAGTCGAGCACCGCCTTGCCATCGATGTGGGCCGGCACGCCTGCCATGGTCAGGTGGAGGGAATCCCTGAGCAGCCCCCAGCCGGTGATGAGGATCAGGATCGCGATCCCGATGGAAACCGCCGGGTCGAGCCAGTACCAGCGGGTGAGGGTCATGATGACGCCGGCGGCCACCACCCCGCCTGAGATCGCGGCATCGGCGGCCATGTGCAAAAAAGCCCCCTTGATGTTCAGATCGGCTTTCCTGCCCTTCATGAAAAGAAGAGCCGTGGCGGTGTTGATCACCACACCGATGCTGGCAACGACAATAACAGTCGTTCCGGCCAATGGTCCGGGTGAACGCAGCCGGCCCAACGCTTCCCGGATGATCACGCCCATGGCACCGTAAAGGAAAAGGGCGCTGACCAGCGAAACCAGGATAGTTCCCTTTTTCAGACCGAAGGTGTGCCGCGCGGTGGCTCTGCGATTTGCCAGGATCATGGCGGCCCAGGCCAGGATGAGGGCCATGACGTCACTCAGGTTATGGCCGGCATCGGCCACCAGGGCCAGGGAATTAGAAGCGAAACCGTATCCGGCCTCGACCAGGACGAATGCAAGGTTCAGGACCGTGCCCAGAGCAAAGGCAAGGTTAAAATCGGCGGGTTTATGGTCGTGTTCGTGCCCCATGATCAGCATCTCGTGTCGGAGGAATTCACCCTATCCCGCCCATTGATACATTTCAACCCCGGGAATCCCTTCTGCGAAGAGCCCCTATTCCTGATAAAATTTTCCTTAAGAGAGATGACAATGAATATGCCGGATAATGCCCGTGATTTGAAATTACCGGCTTTTAGATTTCGGAAAGGAGAATAAAGATGCCGTTAAATGCTAAAAACCTTGGCCTTTCCATCGGGATCCTCTGGTCAATCATGCTGTTTCTCATGACCGTCCTGTCCATCCTTACCGGTTATGCCGATGGCCTCCTTCGGATAGTCGCGTCCCTCTATCCAGGCTACGGGATCAGCTGGCCCGGTGCGGTCATCGGCCTCGTGTACGGGTTCATCGACGGATTCATCTGCGGATACCTCATCGCATGGCTGTACAACCGGGTGTGGAAAGGGAAGAATTGAGAATTTAGAATTGAGGATTGAGAATTGAGAGTTGAGGATTGAGGATTGAGGATTGAGAGTTGAGGATTGAGAATTGAAATGCACTTGTGCACATGTGCAGGAGTGCAGTTGTGTGGTGATTTGTTATTAGTGATTGTTTTTTCCAGTCACCAGTCACTGACTCTGGACTCTGGTTTCTGGACTGATTTTTCGTTGGACGTTGGACGTTCGACGTTGGACGCCGCTTTTCCCGTTGGACGTTGGACCCGCCTTCGCTGAAGCTACGGCGTGGCAAGCGTTAGACGTTGGACGTCGTTTTATTGACACCATCTGCGACTGATGGTAAGCAACTATCTCCATAAAGCCCTCGTAGCTCAGTTGGATAGAGCACAGGATTCCTAATCCTGGGGTCGTGCGTTCGAGTCGCGCCGGGGGCACCACCAAAAAAAATCGGTCCGTGAGGACCGTTTTTTTTGGAGTCCAATGTCCAACGTCCAACGCTTGCCATGCCGATTTGTCACGCCGAAGCTTTACGCGAAGGTGGAAGCCTTGTCCGAAAGCGGGTCTAACGAAAAGAGCTCTCGTGCACCAGTGCACATGTGCACTTAAATCCTCAATCCTCATCCACTGGTGCATGTGCCCCCTTACCTGAAAATTGCCGTCTTTATCGCCTTCCAGATAGGATTGGCCAGAACGCCAAATATTACGAAAAGCAGGATCCCCATCAGAAAACCCGCCAATTCATACTTATTCATATCCCCTCCAAAGGGTCCGCAAGGTCTGATTTCATCCTGCAGGATGAAATAAAGTCCTGAAACTCCAGGTGCTCTGACACCGGTCTTCGCTCTCACATCTCGGCGAGCCACAACCTGTTGCGTGGCACAATCGTTGACAATCCGCCGGATGCCACAACTCATCACCGCGTCATCAGAGCGAACACGCCCCAGCCTAGGTATTCACGCGTGTATGCGGCGTAGCGCTCGGGTTCCGAGGTCAGTTCGGCTCGAACATCTTTCGCGAGCTCGTCGCCGGGATTGGCTTCAAGCCATCGGCGCATGGTGAGCCATTTGGCCGCCTCATATCTGTCCAAGCCGTCCT
>Ga0272443_10002436_pt1 | contig 23852 bp, 20 predicted proteins | sample SSMAcet12_FD_193581 | JGI IMG/M metagenome (GOLD analysis project Ga0272443, IMG submission 193581) | Marine sediment archaeal communities from Little Sippewissett salt marsh, Falmouth, MA, United States - SSM-Acet-12 | ecosystem: Environmental > Aquatic > Marine > Wetlands > Sediment ...
CCCTGGCCTCAGCCGGTAAATAACTTTTCTTGGACGATTCCATCTGTATCGAAATCGAAATCGCGGTCGCAATCGAAAAAGCAGCCAACCCTAAAAATATAGGAGCATCAGCAAAAGGATTCCTACTCTAAGTCCGGCTCCGGAGGGCGCGGCATTTCCTTCGCTCCCAAATCTCCCGGCCTGGTGATTGCTGGCGGTTGCGGCCGGGGGCATGCCTGCCCCCTCCCGGCACATCCTGTCCAGGCACAATCATTTTTCGACAATCAAAATATGCACGAAACCCTCCGGCCATAAGAAAACCTTCTCATGGGATGGCCGGGTTTCCCCCAGCCGCAACCTGCCGCAATCACGAAGGCCTCCCGCTAGGTCGCTTCAGGAACCCCACGCCTCCTGCGCCTCGAAATTCAGAGCCCTTGCCGCAGCACCGAAAGCGTCATCCCGGCCCCTCTTTCGTCATCCCGGCCCCTCTTTCGTCATCCCGGCGAAAGCCGGGATCCAGCGGCCTTCGAAAGCGGAAAGACCCTGGCCTCAGCCGGTAAATAACTTTTCTTGGACGATTCCATCTGTATCGAAATCGAAATCGCGGTCGCAATCGAAAAAGCAGCCAACCCTAAAAATATAGGAGCATCAGCAAAAGGATTCCTACTTTAAGTCCGGCTCCGGAGGGCGCGGCATTCAGAGCCCTTGCCGCAGCACCGAAAGCGTCATCCCGACGCCCCTTCCTCCTCCGGACGATATATTCTAGTGAAAGATATCAGTCGTATCAACACTTGAATAGCAGGGCCCCTGTTGGGGATCCAGCAGACCTCCCGCGCCGGAAAACCGTATTGACATTCCCGGGTGTGGCCGATAAAATCGCGCGCGTCAAGTGAATCACCGCTCCTGGGGCTGTTCATGGGCCCGCGGCATCTTTTTCCACCGTAAATCAGGACCCGCTGCCTTCCATGCCGCCCTGAGATTCAAGGGGGCCGGGACGAGGGAGGAAATTCTCACAGTGAACACCACAAGGATCGTCTTATGCCTCATCGTGGCCGCCGCCCTTGGCGCGGTTCATGCACCGACTTCCCTCCAGGCCTTTTCCTTTCAGGAAAGCGAGGACAGGGAAAGGAGGGAGGAGGCCTTCAAAGCAGAGGAGCGCGCCGCCGAAATTCAACGACTCCTGGCCGTGGAATGCGATCGGAAACGAAAGAACAGCAAGATTGCCCTCCTCATTGGGGAAAGGGTCGAAGAAGGCGGGCTTTTGTACGAGCCGCAAAAATACGGCCCCATTTTTCAAGAGATCAGCGGCCGGTTGAGGGCCCTGGGGTTGAAGACCTACACCCAGGAAGAGATCCGCTCCCAAATCGCGGCCGAAGAGGTGCGCGCCTTTTTGAACAACGACGTGGAGGCTGCGGAAAGCGCGGCCAGGAGGCTGAGCGCCCCCTACCTCCTGAGGGGTATGATAAAGTCCAGGATTCGTCTGAATCCCGTGATCAAAATCGATGAAGTCTTCGTCACCATGGCCTTCACCCTCGTGACCGCATCGGGCAAAACCGTCTCCAGCGTGACGGCCGGGGGGGATTCCTATTCCGGGGCCGATCCCATGGCCGTGGCCCTGGACATCGTGCGCCGGGAAGCGGACCTGGCAGTGGCCAGGATCTACTCCGATTTTTGCCGTTACGGCTCAAAATAGTGGACTTCCCCGGTGCCCTCCCTTCAGGGGTGGGAGCCGGCGGAGACGTGGAGGACATATGGATTCCGGAATACGAACCGTGTGTTCGGTGACACTCCTGTGCGTGTGGATGATCGCGGCCGTCCTGCTCGCGGAGGGGTCCGCGCTCGCGGCGCCTCAAACCATCGTCGTGTCGGCGGAGGGCCTTGCCGATCCAAATGCCGAGACCTACCGCCGCGACAAGGGGCTGCTTGTGGACGCCTTGCGCGAGGACGCACGGCGCCAGGTGGTGGAAAAGGCCGTTGGGACGTTTGTGGAGAGTGCGACCCTGGTCGAGAATTACGAGTTGATACACGACAGGGTCCTCACCCGCTCCAAGGGACTCATCAAGAATGTCATAAAGGAAAGCGAGCCGTGGCTCGGGGAAGACGGGTTCATGCACCTGCTCCTCAAGGCGGAGGTGTATCTCACAAACGTCCGGGACGCGGTGAGCAGCATGAGCGAGGCGGAAAGGATCAGTCTCATCAAGGAACACGGGAACCCGCGCATTGCGGTTTCCGTGAACGTGAAGGACGCGGAGCGGGGCACTCAAGTGCCCCCGGAGCGCTCGGCCATTGCTGAGAACCTCCTCAAGGAGCGCATCGCCGGCTTCGGATACAGGGTGTGGTCGGCCGGCGCGGACGGGACGGGGAAGGGCGAAGACGCCGAGGATTTCCTGATTGCGGGCGAGGCCAAGTTCAAGCCGCTCAGCGTGCGTTTGAAGGCCTCGGGGCTAACCCTCACGAAATACGTGCTCACCTCCTGGACCGTGAAGTGCACGGCGGTGGACACGGGGGAGGAAATCTATTTCAACACCAAGGTGCCCAAGGCGAAGAGCTGGTCGGACGAGGACGCGGCCCTTGAGGACATCGGGCGCATGATAGGCGAGGAGTTCACAAAAGACTTTTTCGAGGACCACCTCTTGAGGCCGTCAAAAATCTTCCAGTTGGGGGTGTCCGGGCTGCCTGATTACGACACGGGGCTCTTGCTGAAAAAGGAGCTCATCGGGCTGCGGCCGGTCCTCAATGTGGATCTGCGCAGCTTCGACGCCAAGGGTCGGTCCGTGTATGAAGTGGATTTTTCGGGAAGCCGCGGGAATTTTGTTCAGATCGTCAACGACTCCCTGGTGAAGCCTCTGAACCAGAAGCTTCGCGCAAGCGCCTTCAGCCTGGTCGCCGCGCGTGGCGAGGCGGTGGATCTGTCTTTTGACGCGGGTGAGGAAACCGGTGAGGTCGTGGAGAACTTCAAGACCATGCCGCCGGCCTCCCTGTCCGACGCCCCGCAAGGCAGGATCAGGGATCTCGTGCACGACGAGGCGTTGCTGAAGAAAGTGGCGGAGATGAACCCCGCCGCGGCCGGGGAGGACGGCACGCCCGGGGAGGTCCCCACGTCCGGGGCCGCACGCGCGGTCGAGGAGTTTTGAAGATGTGGATTTCGCAAGATTGCGGAAAAGGGCCATTTATGGCTGAATCTAGAGCGAGGAGGAAAATTATGAGAGGACTATGTCTTGGGATCGCGATCCTTTTCGCGATGTGCCTGTTCTCGGGATGCACCACAACAGGGGCCGGATCGAGCTCTTCGGCCAGGGCCAACGCCCAGGCGGATCAGGTGATGTACAAACCGGTCGAATACGCCAACGCGGGCGTCAAGGGCCCCCAGCTCATCGTGCTTCCAGGGCAGATCAAGAGCAACAACGCCACGTTCGCCCAGAAGATCACCGCCAACAACATCGCGGATTACGCGGAGCTGGAGCTGGGCAAGGCGAATTTCGGCGTCCTGGAGCGCACCGACCTTGGTCCCATGCTGGACGAGATCACCCTTGCCGTGAACATGGGCGACCCGGAGGCCCTCCAGCGATTCAAGCGCGGAAAATTCAAGTCCACCAAGTGGTTCGTCAAGTTCGACATCCTCAAGGCGGAACCCGTGGCCCAGGCCTCCAGGGGATTTAACGGCGCCGCCATGGGTTCCATCCTGGGCACGGTCATCGGCGGCAGGAGCGGGGCCGTGACCGGAACGGCGGTGGGTTCCGTAGGGGCCTCCGAGTCGGCAGGCGTCTGGATCGTGGGCCTGAGGTACAAGATCATCGACGCATCCACCACGGAACAGGTGAGCACGGGTTATTTCGAGCAGAAGATGGAACTCGGCGCAAACTCGACGACCATCCTCGGCATCAGCTCATCCGAGAGCAATCAGATCACCCTGGACACCATGGTCCAGCGGCTCGTCCAGGAGTCCGTGCAGGAGATCGACAGGCAGAAATAAACACCCATGGACGGTGGTTCGACTTTCGGCGCGGGGCTGGCATGGGCCATCCTTTCATCTCGAATGCGGTAAAGGGAATCCAGGGGGGACGCGCTCTCCTGATTCTCTTTGTCGCCCTTTTTTTCGCTCCCGCGCTTCATGCCGAGGAAGCGCCTTTCAACCCCTATACGGAAGAATTCCCCGAAGGCCGGATCGACTGGGACAAGGGTTTGGTCTACGGGATCGGCAAGGGCTACCTTCACCTGAACAAGGGGTCCAGGGCGCACGCCCTCAGGGCGGCGAGGGCCCTGGCCCTTCAGTCCATCCTCAAGGTCGCCGCCGGCGTGCGCCTGGACGACCGCGAAACCCTCGAGAGCCTGGGGGCCTCGGGGCGGGTGGAGATCCGCCTGAGCGGCCTGGTGCGCCACGAAGAGCATGAGACCTCCATGCAAAAGGACGGCGACAGGGATTATGTCCGGGTGACCTACAGGGCGCCCCTTCGGGGGATCGAGGGCCTCACCAGGAAACTGATCGTCGAGCTCCGGAAGAAGCCCTCCGCGTGGGAAACCTTCCCCGCCAAGAGACCCGGGGGAAAAGCCGCGTCACCGGAAGGCCTGCCGTGGCTCGTGGTGGACGCCCGGGGCCTTCCATCCGGAGCCTCTGTCAAACCGGCCCTTTTCCCCCGTATACACTCCGACGGGGGGGGGCCTGTGTACGCGCTGGACCGGGTTTACGAGACCGCGCTCATTGAGAGGGGCATGGCGCGTTACGTGGTCCTGGACCCGGCCCACGATCGTCTCCTGTCGTCCGCGCCTGGTTTTCTCGCCCGCCTATGTTCGTTCTTTTCAACCCCGCGGGCCTGGGCCCAAAACGCCAAGAAGAGACGGGGCTCGGGCGGCTATGTCGTCGTGAACGCGCGCAATGCCGAGGGGCTCAAGAAGACGAACCTGGTCATCAGCAAGGAAGACGCACAGCGCATCCAGCAGGAAGACGCCTCGAGCGACATGCTCAAGGAGTGCCGGGTCATCGTGGTTGTTTCAGGCACCCTGGGCGGGATCGAGGGTCGGCTGGAGCCCCAACCGGGCCCCCTCGGTGGTGAGGATGTGGCCTCAACCCTCTCGGGTCGGGGCGGACGGCTTTAGGCCGTGCCCGGGCAGTCTTTCACGTGGCGGACCAATCCCATCATCGGCCCCAGAAAGCGATTTTAAGGACCTTTCTTGCCCTTTCCATTTTTCTCACGATCCTCATCATCACAGCAGCCCTTTTTCTTTACAAAACAGGTCTTTTTTTAAGGGCGGACCACGCGCTCTATGATCTCCACTACAGGATCAGGGGCCCGGAGCCCGTGTCCGGCGATGTGGTCCTCGTGCTGATGGACCAGGCCAGCGCCGTGGAATTGAACCGGGTCAAAGGGTCGTGGTCCAGAAGGCACATGGCCGAGGCGCTCAGGAACCTGTGCGAGGCCGGGGCCGATGTGGTGGGCCTCGATTGGGTCCCTTTTGCCGGAAGCGCGGACCCGGGAGAGGATCTGGACCTGGCGCGGGCCATGGATGAGTGCGGGAACACCGTCCTCGCGAAATTTGTGGCCACCGAGGGGATGAGCGAGGTCAACCCGCTGCCCGTTTTTCAGGAGGTCATGATCGGGGACGGATTCATCAACATGTTCCCGGACAAGGGGGACGGGGTGCTGCGGAAGGTGCCGTTTTTCAGCGTCAAACCCGTGGAGGGAGGGAGCCTCCTCTCCCCGAGTTTTTCCCTCGAGATCGTCCGCGCCTTTCTCAATCTGGATTTCGCCCTGGATTTTTCACAACCCGAGAGTTTCGTGCTCGGAAACCCTTCGGGCGAGCATCTCCGCCTGCCGTACCCCGATCTTCGAATCAATTATGCGGGCGGGGAAATCTCCTTCGAAAGGCTCTCTTTTTCCGATGTGGTGAGGAACAGATTCCCCGGGGACTCGGTTGCGGGAAAGATCGTGCTCATCGGAAGCGCCCTGGCCACGGACAAGGACTACTTTAAGATCCCCTTCCAGGGCCTTGACGGGCCGGCGAGAGAATTCGAGGGGACCTTCGGCCGGGTGCTCACAGGGGATTACGCCCAGAACACGCCTGGAGTCGCCTGCCACGCCCATGCCGTCGAGACCATGCTCCAGGGGAAATTCATCCGTTCCGCACCCGGAGGGGCCGTGGCGGCCCTGATACTCGTTTCCGGGGTCTTCGGGCTCGTCTTCCATCCCCAGCGCCCCGGCGTCCTGTGGGGCTTTCTGATCTTTGTGTGCGCCGCGGCGGGGGTTTTCTTCCTCTCTCACGCGCTGTTCGTCAAAAGGCTCTTGTGGGTTGAAATCGCGCCGATCCTGGGCGTCCTCACCTCCCAGTTCATAGCCGGCATCGGAATCCAGCGGGCCTACAGCCGAAGAAGCGCGCAGCTGGTCACGGGGCTTTTCGGGAAGTACGTGTCCAAGGGGGTGGTGGACAACATCCTCAAGGGAAAGATAGGGGTTCAACTGGAGGGCGCCTCCGTGGAGGTCACGGTCCTTTTTTCGGATCTCAGGAGCTTCACCTCCCTGTCCGAGAGCCTGACCCCGCAAGAGACGGGCCGCCTCCTGAACACCTATTTCGACGCCATGATACCGGCGGTTTTCAAGCATGACGGGACCCTGGACAAACTCATCGGAGACGCGATCATGGCCTTTTTCGGCGCCCCCGTGGGGGACCCCGACCACCCCGTCCACGCGGCCCGAACCGCCCTGGATATGGCGGCGGCGCTTCGAGTCCTCAGGCGGGAGAGCACGGTCACCGGGGTGGAGCACCTCGCCATGGGGATCGGCCTGAACAGCGGCATGGTCACGGTCGGCAACCTGGGAAGCCGGAGCTTCATGGACTACACGGTCATCGGCGACACCGTGAACCTTGCCTCCAGGCTGGAGGGCCTGACCAAGCACTACGGCGTGGAAATCATAGTCAGCGGGGACACGGCCGCCCGGCTGAACGGGGTCTTTGCCCTCCGGGAGCTGGATCTCGTCCGGGTCAAGGGGCGGGACAAGCCGGTCGCTGTTTTTGAGCTCGCAGGGACACGGGAGGATCTCGAACCCGCAAGAGCCGAAGCCCTGGAGACCTTCGATCGGGCCCTGCACCTGTACAGGAAAAGGGAGTGGCCGGAGGCCGTGGACACTTTTCGCCGGGTCCTGGACATTGTTCCCGAGGACCCCCCCTCGGTTCTTTATCTCAGCCGCATTGAGAGGCTCCTGGAGGAGCCGCCTCCGGAGACCTGGGATTGTGTCACCGTGTTCACCAGCAAGTAAATCAATAAAGGCTTGACAGTCATGTTTATTTCTGCCATATCCACCAGATCAATTCACGCGGAAGGCAGCCTCGGTTTCATGATCGGATTACAGAAAAGCATTATCGGCATTACCGGCGCAGCGGGGATTCTCGTATCCTTGCTGCTCGTCGTACGCGTATGCGTACTCCGACTCGCTCCCGGGGGCCTGAAGATGCCGTGATCCTGTAAAAAATGACAAACCAAGATCCGCTCTCAGGCCCCCCTGAGAGCGGATTTTTTTTGGTTGAGGGGCTTTTTATTATGACGAACACCCCCCATGGCAGGGGCCTTAGGAACGGAGAAAAATCATGAGCACTGCACAAACGGTCAGACTGCATCCATCCCCGCCGGAGACAAGAGAGGCGGAAACCGGATCCAAAGCGATGAGAAAACTCACCGGGGCGCAAATCCTCTTTGAGGTCCTCCGGGAGGAGAGTGTCGAGTGCATCTTCGGCTATCCCGGGGGCGCCGTGATCGACATTTATGACGAGCTCAGTCGAGCGGACGTGCGCCACATCCTTGTCCGTCACGAGCAGGGGGCCGTGCACGCGGCCGACGGGTTCGCCCGCGCGTCCGGCAAGGTGGGTGTGTGCGTGGCGACCTCCGGGCCCGGCGCCACCAACACGGTGACCGGGATCGCCACCGCCTACATGGACTCCTCCCCCCTTGTCGTGCTCACCGGGCAGGTCAACACGAGTCTCATAGGAAACGACGCCTTCCAGGAGGTGGACATCGTGGGGATCACGCGCCCGTGCACCAAACACAACTACCTGGTCAAGGACGTCCGGGATCTCGCCAGGGTCCTCAAGGAGGCCTTTCACATTGCACGATCGGGCCGGCCCGGCCCGGTTCTGGTGGATCTGCCCAAGGACCTGGTGCAGTCCTCCACGGATTACCGCCCGGGAGAGGCGGTAAACCTGAAGTCCTACAACCCCACCTACGAACCGAACGTCAAGCAGCTCGCCAAGGCGGTCCGGCTGCTGAGGCAGGCACAAAAACCCCTGGTCTTCGCCGGGGGCGGGGTGGTCCTCTCAAAGGCCTCGGACGAGTTGACACGGTTCGCGCGGGCCATTCATGCCCCGGTGACCACGACCCTCATGGGGCTGGGCGTGTTTCCCGCCAGGGATCCCCTGTGGCTGGGCATGATCGGGATGCACGGCACCTACAGGGCCAACATGTCCACGGCCGAGTGCGACCTCATGGTGGCGGTGGGCGTCCGGTTCGACGATCGGGTGACGGGCAAGACCGACGAGTTCGCGCCCAACGCCAGGATCATCCACATCGACATCGACCCCACCTCCATCAGGAAAAACATACCCGTGGCCATACCCATTGTGGGGGATTGCAGGCGCACCCTGAAGAAGCTCATCAGGATGCTGGAAGACGAGAACTTCGAGGGACTCGAGGAAAGGCGTCTTCCCTGGCTACGGCAGATCGAGGGGTGGAGGGCGTCCATGCGGCTCTCCTATGAGCAGGGCGATGTCATCAAGCCCCAGTACGTAGTGGAAAAGCTCCACGAGATCACGTCCGGGGACGCCGTGATCACCACGGAGGTGGGCCAGAATCAGATGTGGGCCGCCCAGTACTACCACTTGAACGGGCCCAACTGCTTTATCACCTCGGGCGGCCTGGGGACCATGGGGTTCGGGCTGCCCGCGGCCATCGGGGCCCAGATCGCACGGCCGGACAAGCTGGTGGTGGACATTGCCGGGGACGGGAGCATCCAGATGAACATCCAGGAAATGGCGACCGCGGTCCAGTACGGACTGCCGGTCAAGGTGGTCATCCTGAACAACGGATACCTCGGGATGGTGCGCCAGTGGCAGGAGCTTTTCTACAAGCGCTGTTATTCATGCACCGAAATGAACCACGCCCCCGATTTCGTCAAGCTTGCCGAGGCTTACGGCGCAAGGGGACTGAGAGCCACAAGGCCGGACGAGGTGGAAGACGTGCTGAGGGAGGGGATCGCCTGTCCCGGACCGGTCATCATGGACTTCGCGGTTGCCCGGGAGGAAAGCGTCTACCCCATGGTCCCGGCGGGCGCCCCTATCACGGAAATGCTGCTCGTATGATCGCTCGGATCGAGAGCTGAACGGAAAGGCGGATCGGAATGGAAAAGGAGCCACATCAAAAGCACGTGCTGAGCCTGCTCGTCAAGAACGAGCCCGGGGTCCTCGCGCGTATCTCCGGGCTTTTCAGCGGCAGGGGGTTCAACATAGAGAGCCTGGCCGTGGCCGAGACCATGGAAAACATGGTCAGCCGGATAACCCTGGTGACCACGGGAGACCACTCCATTGTGGAGCAGATCAAGAAACAGCTCAACAAGATCATAAGCGTCGTGAAGGTCATCGACCTGGAGGAGAGTCCCTATGTGAAGCGGGAGCTGGCCCTCGTGAAGGTGCGCGCAAAACCCGAGCACCGAGCGGAGATCCTTCGCATGGTGGACATCTTCCGGTGCCGGGTGGTGGACGTGAGCCCGGACTACTACACGGTGGAGGTCACGGGTGACGAAGACAAGATCGAGGCGTTTCTGGACATGGTCAAACCCCGGGGGATCAAGGAGATCGCGAGGACCGGGGTGATCGCACTGTCCCGGGAGAAAAAGACGCCGGGCAAATAAGGACAACAACATTCTGAATACTGACTAAAAAGGAGGCATTTTAATGGCTGAGATAGATTTTGGGGGTACGATGGAACACGTGGTGACTTCCGAGGAGTTCCCACTGGCGAAGGCCCGCGAAGTCCTGAAGGACGAGACAGTGGCCGTTTTGGGATACGGGGTCCAGGGCCCCGGGCAGGCGCTCAACATGCGGGACAACGGCATCCGGGTGATCGTCGGGCAGCGGCCCGGGGGCGCGTCCTGGGACAAGGCGGTCGCCGACGGTTTCGTCCCGGGCGATACCCTCTTTCCACTGGACGAGGCGGCCGCCCGAGGGACCATCATCCAGTTTCTCGTCTCGGATGCCGGGCAGGTGGCCACCTGGCCATCGGTCAGGGCGGGTCTCAACAAGGGGGACGCGCTCTATTTCTCCCACGGGTTCGCCGTCACCTACCGGGACCAGACAGGGGTCGTGCCGCCCGACGACGTGGATGTCGTCCTCGTGGCCCCCAAGGGGTCCGGGAGGACGGTGCGGACCAATTTTCTGGACGGCAGCGGGATCAACGCGAGCTACGCGGTCTTCCAGGACGCCACGGGGCGGGCCGAGGAAAGGACCCTGGCCACGGGCATTGCCATAGGGTCCGGGTATCTGTTTCCCACCACCTTTGAGAAGGAGGTCTTCAGCGACCTGGTGGGCGAGCGGGGTGTGCTCATGGGGTGCCTGGCGGGGGTCATGGAGGCGCAGTACGAGATCCTGAGAAAGAAAGGGCACAGCCCGAGCGAGGCCTTCAACGAGACCGTGGAAGAGCTCACCCAGAGCCTCATACGCCTGGTGGCCGAGAACGGCATGGACTGGATGTACGGGAACTGCAGCACCACGGCGCAGAGGGGAGCCCTGGACTGGCGTCCGCGGTTCCGGGACGCGGTGAGGCCGGTCTTTGAAGAACTCTATGAGAGCGTCAAGTCCGGCGAAGAGACAAAGATCGTCCTGGAGGCCAACAGCGCGCCGGATTATCGTGAGCGCCTGGAAAAGGAGCTGGGGGAGATCCGGGACTCCGAGATGTGGCGGGCGGGTAAGGCCGTCCGCGGCCTGAGGCCCGAGAACAGGAAAGGGTGAAAAGAAAGAGGGGCCGGGGTCTTTCCGCTCGCGAAGGCCGCTGGATCCCGGCTTTCGCCGGGATGACGAAAAGGGGGCCGGGATGACGAAAAGGGGGCCGGGATGACGAAAGAGGGGGTTTTCCTTCGTGCTCTTCGTGCCTTCTTCGTGCTCTTCGTGGTCATGCTTTTATGTTTTTAGGTTTTGTTGTTCTTCGCGGTAATGCTTTTTGGTTTTCGGTTTTGCTGTTCTTCGATTTCGATTGGAACCGGGGTCAGTAGTCTCTGCCGCCGCGGGCGATGGGGTATCGCCTGCCGTAGCCGAAGGCCTTGGTGGTCACCTTCAGACCCGGAGGCGCCTGCCGGCGCTTGTATTCGTTCACGTTCAGCCTGCGGAAGATATCCCTCACTGTGTCCTCGTCGTAACCGGCGGCAAGGAGGTCGTCCGGTGACTGGTTTTTCTCGACCGCGGCCTCCAGGATCCGGTCCAGGAGTTCGTATGGGGGCAGGCTGTCCTGGTCCACCTGGTTCGGCTTGAGCTCGGCCGAAGGCGGGCGGGTGATGACGCCCTCGGGGATGACCTCCCGGTCCTTGTTGATGTACCGGGCCACTCTGTAGCACATGGTCTTCGGGACGTCCGCGATCACCGCCAGGCCGCCGGCCATGTCCCCATACAGGGTGCAGTAACCGGTGGCCATCTCGGATTTGTTGCCCGTGGCCAGGAGGAGGGCGTTGAACTTGTTGGAGAGGGCCATCAGCAGGGTTCCCCTCACCCTGGCCTGGATGTTTTCCTCGGTGGTGTCTTCCCTGAAGCCTTCGAACAGGGGGGAGAGGCTGTCCTTGAACGCGTGAAACACCCCGGAGATGGGGATTTCCTCAAAAAGGATTCCAAGGTTTTCGGCAAGGCCGCGCGCAAGCTCCCGGCTCATGAGGGAGGTGTACTCCGAGGGCATGGAAACCCCCATGACGTTTTCGGGACCCAGCGCGCGGGAGGCGATCACGGCCACGAGGGCGGAGTCGATCCCGCCGCTCAGCCCCACGAGCGCCTTTTTGAAGCCGCACTTCACGACATAATCCCGCGTCCCCATGACGAGGCCCTTGAGGACCGACGCCTCGGGGACGCCCTGTTCCCAATGGATTTCCGGGAGCCGCTCGTCGGTGTCCCACACGAGGAGATCGGGTTCGAATTCCCTGGCCAGTGACACCAGGCGGCCCTTGCCGTCCACAACCATGCTGGAGCCGTCGAACAAAAGTTCGTCGTTGCCGCCCGTCTGGTTGCAGTAGGCAATGGGCAGGTTGTATGCGCTGGAGATCCTCTGGAGTATCTGCGCGCGGATGCGGGGTTTGTCCAGGGTGAAGGGGGAGGCGGAGACATTGATGAGGACGTCGCTTCCCCTGCGGACCAGATCCTCCACCGGGTTGACCTCGTATCTGGGAACCCCCTCCATGTCCCCGACCTTCCAGATGTCCTCGCACAGGGTCACCCCCAGTTTCAGGCCTTGAAGCTCACAGACGAGGCTTTCCCCGGCGGGCTCGAAGTAACGGTCCTCGTCGAACACGTCATACGTGGGCAGGAGGCGTTTTCGGCCCGTTGCCAGGACCCGGCCCCGGCCCAGAAAGGCCACGGCGTTGTAGAGGCGCTCCTCGGGCCCTTCACCGCTCTTCTCCACGTAGCCGCACAGCGCGTGGATGCCTGTCATGCCCCTGGCAAGGGCTTGGAGGGCCTCCATGTTGTCCCTGACAAAAGAGGGCTTTTCCACCAGGTCCTTGGGCGGGTACCCCACCAGGGAGAGCTCGGGAAAGACCACCAGGTGGCAGCCCATCCGCTCGGCCTCGGCCGCCGCCTTCTCCATGAGGGAGGTGTTGTGCGGGAAGTCCCCTATGATCGGGTTGATCTGTCCAAGGGCCACCTTCATCCGAGGACTTCCCCCGCCGCCGTTTCCAGGGCGTGGAGGATCTTTGGAATCTGATCCTCCATGTGGATCTGTATGGGGATGGTCAGGGTCCGTGAGAGGATGCCGGCCGTTTTCGGGAGGGCGTTTGGATCAAACCGCAGTCGAGGTTCGCCCGTGGGTGCTCGAAAGGGCCACCCGCTCTTGAGGAGGCTTTTGCCCTCCAGGAGGTGCTCCCATTTTTCGTAATAGTGCCAGGTGTTTTCGTACCAGTAGACCGCCCCCGCGCCCTCTCTCGAAAGGACCGCGTGAAAGGCGCGCGCGGTCTCCTCGTCCGGCAGAAAGAACATGAGGAAAGTGGCGCTGTCCCCCTCCGGGTCCGGCAGTTCCCTGAACCGGATGCCTTTGATTCCGGCAAGGGCGTCCTTGAGAATTTTCTTGTTGCGCCGCTGCCTGGTCAGGATGACACTGTCCAGCTTCCTCAATTGCGCGAGACCGAGTGCCCCCTGAAGCTCCATCATGCGATAGTTGAGTCCCACAAAGCTCCTCTTTTCGAGACCCCGGCCCACGTCCGGGTTGTGATCGTGCCCGTGGTCGTGGTATTCCGAGGCCCTCACGAAGAGGTCCCCGTCGTTCGTGACGACCATGCCCCCCTCGCCGGTGGTGATCGTCTTGACCGAGTCGAATGAAAAGGTCCCCATGTCCCCGAAGGAGCCCAGGGCCTTGCCGCGCAGCCTCCCGCCGCAGGACTGGGCCGTGTCTTCAATGACCGGAATGCCGCGCGCGCGGCAGACCGAGACGATTCCTTCGATATCGGCCTGGCCCCCGCACATGTGGACGGGGATCACGGCCCTGGTGCGGGGTGTCAGGCGGCTTTCGAGATCCAGGGGGTCCATGCACAGGGATTCGTCCACCTCGGCGAAAACCGGGACGGCCCCCGCGTCCAGAACCGCCTCCCATGTGGCGACAAACGTGAACCCCTGCGTGACGATCTCGTCCCCAGGACCGACACCCAGGGCGGCGAGGGCGACCCGGAGGGCGGCGGTTCCAGACGAGACGGCCAGGGCATGGCGCACACCGCAGTACTCGGCGAATTCTTTTTCGAATTCCTCGACCTTGTATACCCCCTGGCGCTGCTGGTCGAATTCGTAACGAAAGAGGACCTTTCGGCTCAGCACCTCCAGTATCTGGTCCTGTTCTTCTTTCCCGATGATCTCATGTCCCGGCATGATCGTCTCCATGGATGAAATGAATGTGCATGGAAGGGAACCTAACGCAATTAAATTTTTGAATCAAGATGGAACTTGGGACCTCCCGCGATGTCAAAATCATGACGACGAACAGCGCCGCCTCTCGTGCACCTCTTCCCTTTGAGGCTGAGGACGACGACCGGGGCGGGTTCTTGAATGTTTTAGGCACGGAATGTGCAGCAAACTTGCAGACTGGAGACCCTAATCGTGATTCACCCCTTCCCTGTGGGACACATTCGCTCACAGGCCATTCAGAGCGGAAACCCATGTTCGACAAATCCGATGTGCCCGCGCCCGCCAATTACTTCCTGAAGCCGGGATACATATATGTCCCGGCGGAGCACACCATCGTCTCGACGGTCCTCGGCTCGTGCGTCGCGGTTGTCCTCTGGGATCGAAAGCGAAGGCTGGGAGGCATCAACCACTTCCAGATGCCCACCTGCAAGGACAAGGATAAACCGACAGCCCGATACGGCGACGCCTCCACCTTGATGCTGATTCGCATGATGCTGGAGGGCGGCGCCAAAAAGAAGCACCTGGATGCCCAGCTCTTCGGGGGCGCATACAATGAGGCGGCATCGGCAATGGATGTGGGAAGGGAGAACATACGCACGGCTCGAAGGATTCTGGCGCAAAAAGGCATCCGTGTGGTGTCCGAGGACGTGGGGGGATTCCTGGGCCGGAAGATCGTCTTTGACTCGGCGGCCAATGAGGTGGCGGTTCTCAAGGTGGACCGCCTGAGAAAAATGGACTGGTACCCCTATGTGGATGACCGCGCGTGACGGGCCGGAGACACTGGGTTCCGGCTTTCGCCGGGATGACGGGGGGGCGGAACAGGTCACGGGAGTGGTACGTATTTTGCTAGAATGACAGAAGTGACTCTTGGAGGCCTGAATTTCATTCGGACCTTTTACCCTCACTCCACATGAACGGCTCAAGGGTGTTGTCTCGAGATCCGGCTTGAGCGGGAATTTCGACCACACGTGACCAGGGAGGAACGGATGCAGAATGCAATGATGGGGAACCTCGACGGTGACCTGGAAAAAATAGCCTTTGATGTGAACAGGATCAGGGGGATCTTCAATCGATCCGATGTCAATGCCGTGAACTCGACCGCCGGGGATCTCTTTCTCGAGATCGACGGCGCGGTGTATCCCGTCTACGGCAAGAACGGCGGCGAGGTCAAGCCGTTCTTCGTCGTGCTCGACTCCTCGGAGGCCTTCAATGTCTCGGAGTACAGCCTGCTCTTCGACGTGAAGGCCCTGCCGAACGAGCTCCTGGTGGGAAAGGACCTGTCCGGCCGCTCCCACTTGTGCCGCGTCCATGGGAACTCCTCGGGTTCGCGGTCAGACCCGCCGGAACCCGCCCCCGTTTCCGTCCTCGAAAGAGCGACAACGCCCGAAACCGCCCCGGCGCCCCGTCAAGAGTCGCCGAAGGACGGGAGGGGCTTCTTCTTTGAAGAGCTCGCCTTTGAGTTCTCCGGAAAGCTCAAGGAGATGGCCCAGGAGCTCATTGATTTCCGGCAGGACCTCAAACAAAAAATCGAGCCGGACATCCTGGAAATCGCCTCCAGGGACATACCGGAAGCCAGCAACCAGCTGGAGGGAATCAACAGGACCCTCGAAAGCAGCACCATGAAGATAATGGACATCAATGAAGAGCAGATGGAGCTGGCGAACAAGAATTATGAGAGGCTTCGACTCATTTTGAGAGACGGCGAGGGAGCTGAACCCGCCCAGGCCCCGGACGAGTGGTGTGGAATTGTTGAAAAGATGAAGGGGCTGGTTTCAAGCCTTCCCGAAGAGGCGCAACAGGTGATGCAGTTCGTGATCCCGCAACTGGATGCGGGGGCGGGGTTGGCGGCAGGGAATGCGGACACCTCCGAGGTTGGAGAGGCCTTCTCTGATCCCCTCATGACGATCGAGGAGCTTTGCGGGGATGTGGGGGAGGATTCGGAGGGGATCCAGAACCTGGGCGCCCTCTGCGGAGAGCTGCGCGCGAAAGTCGAAGGACAGGGGAAGCCCTCCGAGAGCCCGCCAGAAAGCGGCGAAGGTGATCCGGGCCCGGAAGAACTCAGGGCGGCGCTTCGTGAGCAGATGGAAGTCCTTCGAACCATCGGGGCGGGGTCCTTGAGCATGCTCGAGCCCCTCAGTTTCCAGGATCTGGTGGGGCAGCGGATTCAACGCATTATTAAACTCGTGAAGTCCATGGAGATGAGGATCGAGGATCTGATTATTTCCTTTGGCATTAAAGTGAAGAAGCACAAGGAAAACCCCGCAATGAGCTGTCTGGAGCTCGAAGAGGATGTCGAGCAGTTCAAGAGCGAGCTCAAGGGACCTCAGGACGATGGCGCAGGCCTGAAGCAGGAGGATATCGACGCCCTGCTTGCGGGGCTGTGAGCGGACGACCACGCCGGCTCAGGCATATGAGAGGTCTGGGAATCACTCAAGGAGGATGGAAGGGATGGCTATGGATACGTCGATAAAGGTATTGGTCGTGGATGACTTCGCCACCATGAGACGCATTGTGAAAGGGGTCCTGAAACAGCTCGGATTCGACTCCATCGTGGAGGCCGAGGATGGGAGCGGGGCCCTGGAGACCCTGAAAAAGGAAAAAGTCGGGCTCATCGTGTCCGACTGGAACATGCCCAAGATGACGGGTCTGGAACTGCTCAAGGCGGTCAGAGGCGACGACAATCTCAAGGGCATACCCTTTATCATGGTGACAGCGGAAGGACAGAAAGACAATGTGGTCGAGGCGGTCAAAGCCGGGGTGAGCAACTACATAGTGAAGCCCTTTACGCCCGAGACCTTCAATGAAAAATTGCAGAAGGTCTTTGGGTGAGGACCGACACGCCTGGATCGCAAGTCCGGGGATGCGGGCGATGTTCGTTGGATGGAAAGGGCGTGATTTCCAATAATCCTTAAAAGAAAGCAAACGGGACCAACCCGCATATCCTCAGGGGGAAGACTCCATGCCGGATCTTATGGAAGCGCTAGGGAAAAACCTTGAGATGATCGCCTTGGAGGTCGTGACACTTGACAACGGCGACATCCCAGCCATGGGTAAGATCATCAATGTCCTGGACGAACTCGAGACAGGCTCCGCCCAGCTCGAGGATTCCCGGTTCAGGGATTTGATTGTTGCAGCAAAGGAGTACCTCGAAAAGCTGATCCTGTCGGAGGTGAGCGAATTGAGGCCTCTCGAGACAGGCATTTCAGCCCTCCAGACCTTTCACCACTCCCTGCTGAATGGGGAATCGCCAAGAGACGACGTCCCCGCGGAGGCCCTCCGTCAGCTGGGGGCCGGAAACGCCCTGGACGGCGGGGAAAGCCGCGATGGCCCGGAAATGGCCGGCGGACCACCAGGCGAGGCACCGGCGACAGGGTCCGCGGACGAGCCGGAACAGGAGGAGGCCCCCGGCACGCCCACCCGGGACATGGACGAGGAAGACCGCCAGATCCTGCAGGATTTCGTGGTGGAATCGAGGGAGAACCTCGAGAGCATCGAGGTCAACCTCGTCAACCTGGAGCAGGACCCGGAGGACCTCGAGACAATCAATTCCATCTTCCGTCCCTTTCACACGGTCAAGGGCGTCAGCGGCTTTCTCGGTCTGTCCAAGATAAACAAACTGTCTCACAGCGCGGAAAACCTTCTGGACAAGGCCCGCAACAGGCAGCTCAGGGTGGACGAGGACGTCATCGACATCGTGCTGGAATCCGTGGACCACCTGAAACGGATGATCGACGACGTCCAGGACGCCCTTGACAGCGGCGACGAGATTCGGTCCACGGTGGATATCCGACCTCTCCTCGACAAGATCGATCTGATGAACGAGGAAGAGAAATGTCTGGGCAACAAAAAAATCGGTGAAATCCTCGTCAATAAAGGCGCCTTGAAGGAGGAGGACCTTCAGGAAAGCCTGGATGAGCAGAAACGTGAGCCGGGCAGGAAGATCGGGGAGATCCTCATTTCCGGGAAAAAGAGCCCGTGCAAGGAAGTCATCTCCGCTGTCAGGAACCAGAAAAGATACTCGCGGGGGCAATCGGAACTCCAGGTCAAGGTGGACACCTTGAAGCTGGACAACATGGTGGACCTGACCGGTGAACTCGTCATCGCCCAGGCCATGCTCCGTCAGAATCCCACCATCACGGCGAGCAGCAACCAAAAACTGTACCACACCCTCAATCAACTGAACCAGATCACTTCCGGGCTTCAAAGGGTGGCCATGTCCATGCGCATGGTGCCCATCAAGAGCACCTTTCAGAAAATGGTGCGTCTCGTGCGGGACCTGGCCAAACACTCCGGCAAGGAGGTGGGGCTGGAGATGTACGGCGAGGACACGGAGATCGACCGCAATGTGGTGGATGAACTCTACGAGCCCATGGTCCACATGATCAGGAACGCGGTCGACCACGGGATAGAATCCCCGGACGAGAGAAGGGAGGCGGGAAAAGACCCACGGGGGCTCATCATGTTGAGCGCCTTTCACCGAGGCGGCAACATCGTCATCGAGATCGAGGACAACGGGCGCGGCCTCGACCGGGAGGCCATTATTGAAAAAGCCGTCTCCAGGGAACTCATTGCCGAAGACCACAAGCTCACGGACGCGGAGATCTACAACCTCATTTTCCACCCCGGCTTTTCCACCGCCAAGGCGGTCACGGACATCTCAGGCCGTGGGGTGGGCATGGACGTGGTGAAAAAGGCCATCGAAAAGCTCCGGGGGCGGGTGGAGATCAACACGAGGCCGGGCCACGGGTCGGTCTTTGTGATCAGCCTTCCCCTGACCCTCGCCATTATCGAGGGTATGCTCGTGAGAGTCGGCTGTGAGAGGTACATCATCCCGGCCCTGGCCATCCTGGAGTCCTTCCGCCCCAGCAGGGATCAGTACGCCACCGTGGAAGGCAAGGGGGAAATGATCAGGACCCGCGGCACCCTCGCCCCCCTTGTGCGCCTTCACGAGCTTTTCGGTGTGGAGGGCGATTATCGGGAGCCCTGGGAGGGTCTTGTGGTGGCCGTGGAGCACGAGAAAAACAAGATGTGCCTCTTCCTGGACGAACTCCTCGGCAAGGAAGAGGTTGTCATAAAGAGCCTGGGCGGCCTGAAGGACATAAAGGGTATCGCAGGCGGCGCCATCATGGGCGATGGGAGAGTGGGCTTGATCCTGGACATGTCGGGGATCTATGAAGTCGCGAATGGCAAGAACAGTGCCCGGCGCCGCGCCTGACAGGCGCTTATCCAGAAAGGGTTTTTGGAAAACGGATTCCTTCGAAAAGAGCCCGATCGGGCCTCCGCGGGAAAGCCGTTCACCCGGCGACAAGCATTTCTAATCTGACAGGGTGGATACCGTGAATATTACAGTTGGTGTCGCAGACATGAAGGTCAGCAAGGATCCAAACGCGGTCCTCGTCACCTATTCACTCGGTTCCTGTATAGGGATCGCAATCTACGATCCGGTGGTGAAGGTCGGTGGACTCCTCCACTACATGCTTCCCGATTCGTCGCTCGATCCGGACAAGGCCAAGGTAAAGCCCTACATGTTCGCGGATTCGGGGATAGCCCCGCTGTTCCTTGAGGCATACAAACTGGGCGCAAAAAAACAGCGCATGAAGGTCATAGTGGCCGGGGGGGCCCAGATCCTCGATCAGCAGGGCTTCTTCAACATCGGCAAGAGAAATCACATGGCCATGAGGAAGATATTCTGGAAAAACAAAGTCATGGTGAGCCACGAGGACGTAGGGGGCAATGTCAACAGGACGATCAAGCTGAGTGTAGGCGACGGGTCCTGCAGACTCAAGGTATCCGGCAAGGGGGAGTACGAGGTATGAAAAAGGATATCGGAGCCATTATAGGTCAAATAGACACCCTGCGGCCCATCCCGCAGGTGGCCCACAAGATCATGGCCGCCGCCAAGGACCCACAGAGTTCCATGGCCGCCATATCGGATCTCATCCAGTACGATCAGTCCCTCACGGCCAATCTGCTCAGGGCGGCCAACTCGGCCTACTTCGGCCTTTCAAAAAAGGTCGAGTCCCTGCACCAGGCCGTGGTGTACCTCGGCACGGACAAGGTCGTGGACCTGGTGCTCCTCGGGGCGAGCAGCGAAAATTTTTCCATGGGTCAGAAAGGATACGATCTCGAGGGCGGGGATCTCTGGCGCTACTCGGTTTCCTCCGCGCTCATCGCCAGGGACCTGGCAGAGGTTACAGGGGGGTGCGACGTGCACACGGTCTTTACCTCCGGGCTCCTGAAGGACATCGGCAAGGTGGTCCTCAGTCAGTTTGTGGCGGATTCCTCCGAGAAAATCAACTTCCTTGTCTCGAACCACGAGTTCAGTTTCAGGGAGGCCGAAAAGGCCGTCATAGGCATTGACCACGCCGAACTGGGCGCTTTGATCGCCAAGAAGTGGAAGTTCTCCGACCGCATGATCGATTTGATCCGCCACCACCACGCCCCCATGGAGGCGGAAAGCGAGATGGAGGCATCCCTGGTGTATCTGGCGGACATCCTCTGTATGATGATAGGAATCGGGGTGGGCTCGGACGGGCTTGCCTATCGTTTCCACAAGGAAGCCTTAGAAAAAACCGGCTTCGACGACAAGGACCTTCAGTCGATCATTGCGGGTTTCGGGGAGAAGATCTCCCACGTGGAGGAGTTGATCGGCACCTGATCGAAGGATGTGCAGATGGGGAACCAGAGCGTGCACGCGGTGACAAGTCACGCCAAGACAACCCGGAGGGGACGAACAAATGGCTTATAACATCCTGATTGTAGATGATTCGCTGCCCATGAGAGCGGTGATAAAGAAGACCCTCAAGGCGTCAGGATTCAATGTGGGAGAGTTCTACGAGGCATCCAACGGCAGGGAGGCACTGGAGATCCTCAGGCGGGAGTGGGCGGATCTCGTCATCTCGGATTACAACATGCCCGAGATGAACGGCCTGCAGATGGTCGAGGAAATGAAAAGGGATGAAGTCCTCGGTTCGATACCGGTGGTGATGGTCACAACCGAAGGCAGCCGCGAGCGGATCGATATGTTCATCAAGACCGGGGTGGCCGACTATGTGCGAAAGCCGTTCACCCCGGAGGAGATACGCTCGAAACTTGCCGCTATCCTGGGAGAGGAAGATGAACAAGGAATTGATGATGAAGGTGATGAGGGCCTCGATTTCTGAGGTCCTGGAAAAGATGTTTTTTCAGCCGCTCGATTTTCTCGACGCCAAGGGGCCCGGTGATTTGTGGGACCCGAAGGCGTCGGATCTCATCGGCATACATCTCGATTTTGAGGGCCCTTTCAGCGGTTCTCTCCTGCTATGTCTCCCGCGGGACTACGGGGCCGGGCTCAGCGCCGATTTCATGGGAACGGACAAGGATGCCGTGACCCTGGAGCACGTGGAGCAGACCGCGAAGGAAATACTGAACATGATCGCCGGCAGCGCCTTCGCCAACCTCGATGAGACGGCCGTGTTCAACCTGGGCATACCCGAGATCCGTCCCGCCGAAGAGCTGTGGGATCCCCCGGGAAACCCGGAAAATGGGTTCTTCATAGGCGTTCAAACCATTGATAGCACGCTGGGGATCCGGTTTGTGCAGGAATGAGGCCCTGGAGCCCGTGTCTGTGCCGGAGGTTTAGCAGGGGTAAATGAAAATGGACATCAGAGTATTGGTGGTGGACGACTCGGCCATCGTCAGGAAGGTGCTCTCGGAGGAGCTTTCCAACGAGAGGGGCATCGAGGTCATAGGCACCGCGCCTGATCCCTATGTGGCCCGGGACAAGATCGTCCGCCTGCAGCCGGATGTGGTCACCCTGGATATTGAAATGCCCCGCATGGACGGGCTGACATTCCTGAAAAAGCTCATGAAGTATTATCCGCTCCCGGTGATCATCGTGAGTTCCCTCACCAAGCAGGGCGGCAAGCTGGCCATGGAGGCCCTGTCGCTGGGCGCGCTGGAGGTCATCAGCAAGCCTTCGGCCTCCTATTCCGTGGGGGACATGAGCGTTCAGCTCGCGGACAAGATTCGGGCCGTTGCCGGTGTGAACCTGAAGGCGAGGGCCATGCGGGGAGGCCCGGCAAATGGGCTTGAAACACCTCAACCCGTCAAGACGAGCAAGGCCCTTTCGGCCACCACGAACAAGATAATCGCCATCGGCGCCTCCACGGGCGGGACCGAGGCCATCAAGACCGTCCTCATGGGCATGCCTCCCAATTCACCCGGCATCACGGTGGTCCAGCACATGCCCGCGAAATTCACCACGTCTTTTGCGGAACGCCTCGACTCCCTGTGCGCCATCCGGGTCAAGGAGGCGCAGGACGGGGATTCCGTGGTGAACGGCCAGGCCCTCATCGCCCCGGGCAACTTCCACATGCTCCTGAGGAGAAGCGGCGCGCGTTACTATGTGCAGGTGAAGGACGGCCCGCTGGTGCACCACCAGAGGCCTTCGGTGGACGTGCTCTTCAAGTCGGCGGCCGACTATGCCGGCAGCAATGCCGTGGGCGTCATTCTCACGGGGATGGGGGCCGACGGGGCCGACGGGCTTCTCAAGATGCGGGAGGCAGGGGCGCACACCGTGGCCCAGGACGAGAAGACCTGCGTGGTTTTCGGGATGCCCAAGGAGGCGATCAAGCGGGAAGCCGCGGAGCTTGTCCTGCCCCTCGCCGAAATATCCGGCGCCGCCCTTGACCTGGTGCAGAAGTAGGACCGCGTCGTCATTCCGGCCCCCTTTTCGTCATCCCGGCCCCCTTTTCGTCATCCCGGCCCCCTTTTCGTCATCCCGGCGAAAGCCGGGACCCCCTGTCTTGTGGTTTCCGAAGCCGGAAAACCCGAAGAAGCCCCTCCTGGACAAAGCTGCCGGAGGAGGGCGGCAAAAGCTTCCTATCAAGCCCTTCCCAGGGCCCGAATTGCGGGTTCAAAAAAACCGAGGAGGCGGCGAGGCCATGGATAAACACCTTGATATAATTATCTTTAATGGAATCACCCGGCGCCGTCGCGCCTTGTGTTTTTATGGCAGCGCTTTTGCAAGTATTTGAGCGTGAGACCGCCGAGGCGGTACGCTCGATGAACCCGACAAGGAGATGAAACCATGAAGATCTCTGAAATCCACACGGGGCAGGCGCAGGAGATTTCCGGGAAAAGAGGGAACGCCCAGGAGGGCGGGTCCTTTCAGAAGGTCCTGGAGGACGCGGCCGGGCAGGGGCCGGGCAAGGGCCAGGCGGTGACGGGGCCCGAGTCCATGCCTCCCCCCGGCGGCGTACAGATCGTGAGCGGGCCCGAAGAAATCAAGGGCTCCTATCCCTATGAAAAGCAACAGCAGCTGCTTCGAGACATCGGGGAAACCCTGGACTCTGTCGATTTCTACGCGGCAAGCCTCAAGAACGGCACTCTTTCAACATCCGATATGCGTCCCCTGGTCGAGCACCTGGAGGTACGGCTGGAAGGGCTCAGGGCCCTGGAGCAGGATCCGAATCTCCCCGGCGGCCTGAAAAACATTGTCTCGGATCTGGCCGTCACATTGGGCACCGAGGTGGCTAAGTTTGGTCGGGGCGATTACGACACATAAACGGCCCCTCTTTCGTCATCCCGGTCCCCCTGCGTCATCCCGGCGAAAGCCGGGATCCAGCGGCCTTCGCAAAAGCAAAGTCCCCGGCCCCCGGCAATAACTTCCCGTAATGCCAAGGTCCTATGGGTATCGGTATCGAAACAACGCGGGGATTCACACTCCACGGGCACGCCGTTAAAAATCATCAACACGAAGAAAAAAAGAA
>Ga0272443_10002437_pt1 | contig 23852 bp, 20 predicted proteins | sample SSMAcet12_FD_193581 | JGI IMG/M metagenome (GOLD analysis project Ga0272443, IMG submission 193581) | Marine sediment archaeal communities from Little Sippewissett salt marsh, Falmouth, MA, United States - SSM-Acet-12 | ecosystem: Environmental > Aquatic > Marine > Wetlands > Sediment ...
GTTATGGATGCCAGTCGTGACAGCGCTACGCTGTTGCGTGCACTGGCCCGGGGTCATTCATACATGGCGCTGGAATACTTCGCGTCCCCGAAGGGGTTTCGCTTCTCCGTCGGCGACGGCGTGACGGAGGCATCCGTGGGCGGCGACTATTTTTTGGGTGACGAACCCGCCCGCCTCTCTGTCGTGCTTCCGTGTCGTGGATTGATTCGCGTGATCCGAAATGGTGTGTGTATTGCCCGGGAGCGGGGGCGTTCATATGACTGTTCCCTCGCCGGCGAAGGGATTTACCGTGTGGAAGTTTTTCTCCACCGCTGGGGGCGGGACCGTCCGTGGATTTTTACCAATCCGATTCGGGTCCGTGCGCGGTGATATGGGAGGCATTACTGGACTGCGGGGCACGATGAGAGGATGTTGTTTATTTCATGGGAGAGAACCTTGGCGCTGAAGGGCTTTTGAATGAATCCCACACAACCCAGGTCCATCATTTCCCGCGTTTGATGTCCCGGACTGTACCCACTTGACAGTAAAACCGTTGCCGACGGGTCCACCTTTTTCAGGCGGCTGAATACCTCGGCACCGTCCATATCGGGCATGATCATGTCCAGTATGACAAGATCAAATGTCGGCGATTCTTTCTGATAGATGTCGAGTGCCTCCTGCCCGTTCGATGCCGTGGTGACGGTATAACCCAACGCCTGCAGGAGGTCTCGTCCTACTTCAAGGATCATTTCCTCGTCATCGACGAGGAGAATTCGTCCTTCGCCGCGAACGATATCTTCGCGGAGGAGGGGCGCATCTTTCTCGATCGTGATATTCCGTCTGGCGGGGAGATAAATGGCGAATGTCGAACCCGTGCCCGGCGAACTGGTGACATCGACGAAGCCGTCGTGCTGCTTGACGATACCATACACTGATGCAAGACCCAGTCCCGACCCTCGTTCCAGTTCCTTGGTGGTGAAAAACGGTTCAAAGATGTGTTGTTGTGTTTCCTCATCCATGCCCACGCCCGTATCGGTGATGGAAAGAACGACGTAATCTCCCGGTGTTGCGTGAAATATACGAGCCTCGTCATCGGAGAGACTCACGTTTTCCGTGGACAGGTACATGTTACCGCCCCCTGGCATGGCCTGCCAGGCATTGACGAACAGATTGAGGAGCACTTGGTCGATCTGGCCCCTGTCCGCAATAACAGGCCAGATCTCCTGCTCGTATTTTGCGTGCATCCTCATTTCTTTCTTCGTTCGGCCGAACATATCCGCGCTTTTTTGGACAATGTCGTTCAGGTTCATCGGTGACATGTCGACTTTGCCACCCCGGGCGATACTGAGGAGTTGTCTTGTGAGACTGACTCCGCTGTACACGATTTCCTCGATGTGCGACAGGTGATCGCGGAATGGCGATGCAGGGTCGCCGATCTCCAGAAGTAGTAACGAGGTCCTTCCCTGAATGGCCATGAGAAGATTGTTGAAATCATGAGCAATTCCTCCGGCCAGCGTGCCGATGGCTTCCATTTTTTGGACCTGCCGGAGACGCGCATCCAGTTTTTTCTGTAATTCCCTGGCGTGGACGATATCGGTGACGTCCTGAGCTATCGCGTAGACGCCCACATTAACGGCGTTGATGGTTACCGGCAAAAAAGTAATTTCCAGGATCCGCGATGTGCCGTCCCGGCAGATAGATTGAATGCGGTGGGCTCGCTGCGGTGTCCCCTTTCGTGCGGCATCAAAAGACCGAACGAATTCGTTCCGATTCGCATCGGTGACGAGATCGATGTGATACAGTGACGACATTTCCTCCGGTCCGAGATCGAACAGTGACAGAGAGGCGCCGTTAAAATTCATGCACCTGCCGTCACTATCAAAAGCCAGGACCGCGTCGGGATGGTTCTCAAAGAGAGATCGAAACCGTTCTTCGCTTTCCTCGAGTTTCTGTTCCATCTCCCGCTGCTGCAGAGCGATTTCTATGGTCGTGGAAAGGGTTTTTTCATCAAAGGGTTTCAGAACATATCCGTACGGCGACGTATGCCGCACTTTTTCGATGGTGTGTGGGTCCGAATGTGATGTGAGATACACAACCGGAATACGATAGCCGATTTTTACCTGTTCCGCTGCATCGATACCGTCGATATCACCATCGAGTACGATGTCCATAACGATGAGGTCTGGCGGTTCCTGAGCGACGTATGACAGGGCCTCTTCGCCGGACGACAGATTATCCACATGATAGCCCAGTAGCTCAAGGGTCCGTCGTATATCGTTTGCGACGATGCTCTCGTCTTCTACGACCAAGATCCGCTTCTGTTCCATGGACTGCGTACCTCCTTTATCGGACACCATTTTTCCGGCTTGCTGTCATCTCTCCGTATCGGCATTCGTTCCCCGTACGTATGAGGCGATGAGCTATCGGCGCGAATACGCTGAGAACCCCTGCGGGCGGCGCATCACAACTCGGCGTCATCGGCCTCGAACCGTTCCTCTATATTATCGGTTTACTGCTGCTATATCTTTACTGCGCGGTGCATCATGCGGTGACAATGCTTTATCATATTTTATCGATCGACGTGTCAAATCCAATTTCCTGTGCATAGGAGAATTGACGCTTCCACGGAACGGACGGATGCGTTTTAGTGATTTTTTCTTCTCCCACAATCCGGATCGACTCCCTGTCGATAGTTACGGGATGATATCCCCCGATGAACCCGCTGTCCGGCGCGATGATCGGATGTCGTCCCGGCATGCAATCGCAGTCCGCGGTAATGGTGATAAGTGCGTTGATGAGGACAGATCGCCGGTTTATGTTCCGCCAGACCGCTGCCGCCGTTTCTACGAGTTTTTCCTGAAAGACCTGGCTCTCGCTGTTCCAGAGGATGGCCAGAGCCGTTTCGGGACACAGTGCGATACACTGGGCGCATCCGATACAGGTGTCCAGATTAAACGCGGGATATCCATTACCCGTAATCCGTGTCGCTCCTGTGGGGCACACCTCGGCGCATACACCGCACCGGGTACAGCGCTCCTTGCGAAGGCGCGGGGTTACCTCGGCGTGCATGCGCTGCTTCTGCGCGCGCGATGCGAAACCCATGGAGATGTTTTTGACGGCGGCGCCGTATCCGGCGGCGCTGTGTCCCTTGAAATGAGAAAAAATGACAAAACCGCAGGATTCGTCAACGAGTGCGGCAACCTGCGCCGTTTTAAAATGGCGAAAGTTCGCATCGATATCAATAACGGAGCTTCCGTCGTCGCCGTCAGCGATGACAACGGGGCACCCGAGGGTGTCTTCAGAAAAACCGTGATTTCGCGCCGTTTCCAACGCGTCTCGAGCGGTTCGCCGTCCCCCTGAATAGAGGACCGTCGTGTCGAAAACAAAGGGGTGGTATCCGCAGTCCCGGAGATAGGTAACGATTTCCTGTGTGTAATGCGGCGGGAGAAACGAGTGATTGCCTCGTTCTCCCCAGTGGATCTTCACCCCAACGGACTGTCCCTGTTCGAAAGGATACTGCAAACGCGCCAACACCGTTTTCAAGGAACGTACGTCGTCATCACCGGATGAGGGCACGTAAATATTTTTATTGGCGATGGACGTTGACAGCTCCGTCTGTGGTGATTTTCGCATAGGCCACCTCATAAAATTCGTCCGGTGCCATGTTGAGTGACAAGCGTTCATAGGGGCACATGCCATCCTGGTTTCTGTTGATAATGGAGGGAACTATGAAATGAAAATCATAGGGAACCCCATACCGGCGTAATGTGTCTGCCGCGTAGCGGCTGCCCGTGACGGCCGTTACATGGATGGCGCGCGCCTTGATCGCCAAGAGCGCGGCGGCATTACCAACGATTCGATCATACACGATGATAGCGGCTGGTCGTACGGTCGACTCCGCAAGGTAATCGATCAAGGGTGCGATACCCTTCTTTGTCGATTGAAAAATGACGGTGCCCCCCGATAGAATCCACAGGGTGTCATCACTGTTTTCAAAGGCGGAAAAGGGCGGAATGGACTGCATGGCCTACCTGATGGTATCGTCACTCTGCCGTGATGCGATGTACGAGGCCAGTGGTGGTATCAGGAAGACCTGCATGATCAATCCCGGCCACCCGACGCATGCCGCACGCCAGAGCGCGGTAAATCCGTGGACGAAAGCTCCTGCCATCAGTGATACGACAATCGCCGCCCCCAGGTGTCCTGCAAGGATGGCGACAGGCACGGCAGAATGCCGCCACGACGGCATCCGCTCGGAGATCCAGCCCACCGTCACGCCCATCAAGGTCGCTTCCGCGAGGATTCGGGGCATCATGACTGACGACGGCATGCCGGAGATGAGAAAACTTACCAGGGGCGTTGCCATACCCACCAGAAGACCCATACGCCAGCCGAAAAGATCACCTGCAAGGAGAACGAAAAAGAACAGGGGAAGTAACATGGGACCCGCGAGGGGATGAATCATATGACAGAACCAGGGAACGGCAACGCTGAGCGTTACGAACAGTGTTAGAAAGAGGTAAAAACGCATATCACGAAATGTCAGCGTTTCTCTGAGATATTCTGTAGTTTCCGTTCTCACGGTCATGATAATCCTCCTAAAAAGCTTTTTTTTATTATGGGGGAAGTGAACGGCGCGAGTCAAGCTGAAATCATGGTTCTGTTTTCTTGATGGTTTCAATTTGCTCGTCGCACCAAGCCCATCGCTCGTAGAGTTCTTCCAGACGGCGCGTCGACGCGGCGTGTTCGATGGATAGCTCGTCGACATCGTTGCCTTTATCATAGGTGGATTGATCGGCGAATGATGCTTCTATTGATTCCCGGCGTTTTTCCTCCAACGTGATTTCTTCCTCGATTCTCTGAAGAGATGCGTAGAGAGGCTTGAGTCGCCGTGATCGTTCCTGCCGCCGTTCCGCTTCGCGACGTTTTCGTTCACGCTCTGACGAACCCGGGGCCGTACCAAGATCCGATGGAAGGTGACGGCGCGCGGCGGCCTCCTGTTCCCGATGCTGTTTTTCGAGACACTCATCGACAGTTCCGTAATAGATGTCGATACGCTCCGCCGACATCATAACAACTTTTTTCATAAGAGGGGCCAGAAAATCTCTGTCATGACCTGCAATGAGGAGGGTGCCGTGGAAATCCTCCAGACGGTCACAGAGGACCTTTTTCGCCGTTTCGTCCAGATGGTTTGTCGGCTCATCCAGAACGAACAGATTCGCCGGAATCAGCAATAGACAAGCGATAGCAAGACGGCTTTTTTCCCCTCCCGAGAGGACGGAAACGGGCTTGTCCACGTCATCGCCCGAAAAGAGAAAGGATCCCAGCAGGGTGCGCAGTTCCGTCTGCGTTCGTTCAGGCGCCCGGGCCGCCATTATCTCCCAGACCGTCGACTGCGGCGGGAGAATGTCAGCTTGGTGCTGAGAATAAAAAGCCATGCTCACATTGTGCCCCCATGTCACCGTCCCCGTGTCATATGTTTCCTCGCCCGCAATGATACGTGCCAATGTCGATTTGCCCGTACCGTTAGCACCCATCAGTGCGATCCGATCACCGCGTTCGATCGTCAGCGTGAGGTCGGAAAAGATGCGCCGTGAGCCATAACTCTTATCGACGTTTCTCATATCGACGACGACACGGCCCGACCGCGGTACTTCCGGAAAGGAAAAGGCGATCACCCGATTTTTTTCCACCGGTGCAGCCACCGTCATGTCCTTGATTCTCTTGAGACGGCTCTGAACCTGTTTTGCCTTTGTGGCCTTGTAACGGAACCGTTCTGCAAATTGTAGCGTTTCTTCCACGACCCTCTTTCGATGTTCCTTTGCCGCGTTCTCCGCCACGCGTCGCTCATCCCTTTGCCGACGATAAGACGAGTAGTTGCCCCGATAAATATCGACGCGGCCATTGCATAACTCAACGGTTCGGGAGACGAGATTATCGAGAAAGCGGCTGTCATGGGAGACCAGAAGAAGGGCGCCTCTGTACGCTTTCAGGTAACTCTCCAGCCACTCGAGACTGACGATATCCAGATGGTTTGTCGGTTCATCAAGGAGCAGCAGGGACGGTTCCTGGAGAAGCAACTTCGCCATGGCGAGCCTCATCTGCCAACCGCCGCTGAATTCATCGGTCATGCGCTCCAGATCGCCTGCGGTAAAGCCGAGACCGAAAAGTATTTTTTCCACACGATACTCCAGGGCGTATCCACCACTTGTCTCGAGACGGTCCTGCGTCTTTTTTAATTCCTCCAGAAGTTCGTCAACAGCTGTCCCGTTCGCCGTGCATTCATCCAGGGCATAACCGATGACTTCGATCCTCCGTCGCAGGCGGTGACTGTCGTCGAGCGCCTGTGCCGTCTCTTCAAAGACGGTGTGCCCCGAGTGACGGACCCCGTCCTGCGGCAGGTATCCAATCGTCGTGTACCGGTCCCGGTGAATGGTGCCTCCATCCGGTTCAATCAATCCTGCAAGGATTCTGAGAAGAGTCGTCTTGCCGGCACCGTTTCTTCCGACAACGGCAATCCTGTTTCCCCCTTCGATGCGAAGCGACACGGAATCAAAAAGGACTCGCGGTCCATAGTGTTTTGATACGGCGTCCAGTGAAATCATGACCTCATTCATCCTCCGTCGGTCGCCCATACTTACACGTATTCATGCCGAAATTCAAGGTAGGTAACGGTGGATTCGTGACCGATGGACGAACCAGTGATCCCTTGATTGACATTCTCCACGGTGAGCGATATGCTGAAACTCCGGTGGAATACGGTGCGACACGGAGCAAAAACCCCGCACCCTGACTGCAGTCGCGTCGGTGCCAGCATGCACCGCGCCCCACCGGATGTGATTGCTCTATCATGACGTTTTTAATGATTCGCGATATCCTGAAAGCGCGAGGCGCGTAAGTACGGGGAGGACAGATGGAGAACTCAGGTAACGGGGAAGAACGTTTTGGCAGCCAAATTTCTTTTATTAATGAAATCGATAAGTTAAAGGGTATCGAGCGCCAGACTCTCGTTCTTTCCGGGAGACGTCAGGAAAATGATGCTGAACATTCCTGGCATATCGCCGTTATGGCGCTGATTCTCGTCGAGTACGCGGGAGACCGTGATGTCGATCTCTCGCGGGTCATTGCGCTTCTCCTGATACATGATCTTGTCGAAATCGATGCGGGTGATACCTATTGCTATGACGATGACGCCCGGCAGGATCAGTATGATCGGGAAAAACAGGCTGCTGCGAGACTCTTCGGCATGCTTCCGGTGGACCAGGCGCATTATTTTCAGTCCCTGTGGTGCGAATTCGAATCACGCTCGACAGCTGAAGCGCGTTTCGCCGCCGCGTTGGACCGTTTGCAACCCTTGATACACAACTACCGAACAGAGGGACGCATGTGGCGGGCACACGGCATTACCGCCGATCGTGTCCGTGACCGCATGTCTCCTCTCAGGGACGGTGCGCCGGCCTTGTGGCGCTATGCCCTGTCACTGATTAACGATGCCGTTGAACGGGGATTTCTCCTGCCCGCACCGCACGATGACGGTTAAAAGTCACCGCCGCCTTCCACACCTGTTTCCAGATAATCCTTCATAAATCGAGCCATGACACATCCTCCTTCGTCACCGAGGCGGCATGCCTTGCGGAAATCGGGTATTGCCTTGTAGATTTCACCCTCCTTGATGTAACAATGCCCCCGCCCCGTGTAGGCCTCGCCATAATCCTTCTTCAGTGTAATGGCCCGGGAAAAACGTCGCTCTGCTCGGCCGATATGCCCGGCGGAGAAATGGGCAACGCCGAGTAATCGCTGGTAAAGGGGATTATCCGGATCGGACTCGACGGCAGCCGTAAAATCAGCGATTGCGGCGTCCCACTGTTCCCGATCGTGCTGGTACAGGTATCCTCGGCTGAAATGATAGAGGGCATTCCCGGGATCGCATTCGATGGCAGCCGTATAATCGGAGAGAGCGCGATCCGTGTTCCCCATTCGTTCATACGCCGTACCGCGGGAATACCATGCCTGGGCGTCATCGGGGTCCTGGTGCAACACCATGTCAAAATCCTCGAGGGCTTTGTCATAATTACCATTCTCGAGATAGGCGAGTCCACGGTTGTAGGTGACCGCCACAATATTTCGTTGGTCCGGGGCGGTGATGAGCCCCTTTATCTTCAGCTGGAACAGCGCATTGCTGTAGCTTTCAATTGCCTCGTCGTATGATCCGGATGAAAAGTGCTTGTTGCCCCATTCAATGTGTTCCTTTATGCCGGCTCCCGCCGGCACGGCGGTGCAGACAACGCATAGGGCGATGCCGGTAATGATTATTAGCAAATGTGTTCTTCTCATGTTTTCCTTTTACGTAGTGTTTCAGTGTGGAAGCCAGAGATAGAGCAGTCTCATGTCATCGCCGGTATAAAACCCGTTGCATATCTGGTGTCCCAATGTGTTCCCGACGATTGAACTCCGGCCAACGGGCGCCCGTGAATAAATCGTACTTCCCTGTGAGCCGGGACGGTAATACATGACGACGCGTGCCTCCTCGATACCGAGAGCATCCTTCACGGCCCCGATGGCATCATCGAGATAGCCGATGTGATCAATCAATCCCGCGTCGAGGGCATCGCGGGCGGTAAATATCCGTCCGTCGGCGAGGGCGGTGACGTCTTCACGTGTCAAGCGCGGCCGACCGTTATTAATTGTGGTAATAAAGCGCTGGTGGTATTCATCGATACAGTGCTGCATGATGTTGCGCTCCGCGTCCGTAGCGTGACGGAAGGGAGACCAGAGATCTTTCATTTCTGCGGAGCGCACCGTCTCATTTTCTACGCCAATGTGCGTCAGCAACGCCTCCACATTGAACTTTACCGCCATAACGCCGATACTGCCCGTGATCGTCGTGGGATGGGCGATGATTCTGTCCGCCGCAGTTGCCACGTAATAAGCACCCGACGTGGCAATATCCATGAGACAGGCAACAACCACGGGTGCCCTCTCGGTTTTGATGCGGCGGATTTCGTGATGGATAATATCGGAGGCCGTGATTGTACCCCCGGGTGAATCGATACGCAGCACGATTCCCCTGATGTTTTCGTCGCGCGCAGCTATTACCAGGGATGCCGTGATGTCTTCAATAATCGTTGTTCCCGGGAACAGGAACCCCCGTTTCCGTTCCCGTCCCGAGAGGACGCCTGATATATCGAGTAGGAGAATTTTGTCGGTTCCCGAGCCCGTTATGATGCGTTCTTCAAGTGGTTCAAGGGGCGGCACAAGGGGCATGGATACATAGGCGAAACCGCATCCCCATAGTGTGGTCACCGTTACGGCGAAAATTGCCGCGGTGGCACACCAGCGCGTGATGCTGCGGCTCACAGGCACGGTCCTATATTTCCTATTCTCCGACGCTTGAGATGACTGGTTCATAAGGACCTGCCTCTCTTTTCCATCACGATATGTCGGGATGTACAGGATGTGATCATCGCAATCGATAAATCCTGTTTTTCCCCTGTGCCTTGGCGTGGTACATGGCCTGATCGGCGCGCAGGATCAGACTCGTTATGGTGTCCTGCGACTGGTATTCGGCGATACCGATACTGACAGTTTTGGAAACCCGTTCATCGTCGCGTGGACAGAATTTCTGTGCCTCGAAGTCCTCACGAATACGTTCGGCGATTGCAGCAGCAGCAGCCCCATCTGTTTCGGGGAGAACGGCGGTGAATTCCTCCCCGCCGAAGCGATAGGCCGTATCCGTTTTGCGCAGGGACGAAAGCATCACCTCTCCGATACGGACGAGGACGGTATCGCCCTCCAGGTGACCGAATCGGTCATTGAAGTCTTTGAAGTCGTCGATATCAAGCAAGAGAAGAGACAGCGCGTGACCGTATCTCGCGGCTCGTTCTATTTCTTTTCTCAATTGATTATAGAAATGGCGTGAGTTGAAGAGTTTTGTCAATGCATCGGTTATGCTGAGACGACGGTATCGTTTTTCGCTTTCAATGAGGGCCTCTTCGGCCAGCTTCTGGTCCGTAATGTCTTCCAGTGTTTCCACGGCACCTATGAGAAGGGCCTCTGAATTCCTCAATGCCGTGGCGGTGAAACGCAGCCATTTCCCGTTGTCTCCCAGATCGGGGAAAAAATCACGCCCTTCAAACGATTCAGTGGTAATGTTCGACAACCGGTATTTTTCAGCGTACCAGACGGGCACATGTGCCGTTTTCTCGTCGACGATGAGATCTGCCATACAGGGACGGCGCTTATTATAAAAGGCCCGCCAGTGCTCGCTTGTTCCCTTTATGGTACTCTCCGCGTAGCCGGTCATATTTTCCAGTGCTCTATTCCAGTAAGTGACGATGTGGTTCCGATCGATTACGAATGTTGGGATGGGTGACCCGTGGAGGACCTCTTTCAGAGACAGCTCACTCTCCCGTAGTGCCTGCTCGATGGATTTACGGTCGGTGATGTCCTCCAGGGTTTCAATGACACCCAGAATCGCGCCCTCCTGATTCCGAATGATGGCTGCGGTAAAATGAATCCACTTGCCGTCTTCTCCAATATCGGGAAAGAATGATGTCGCTTCATACGCCTCATCAATAAACGAGGACTTCTGGCAGCTTTCACCATACCATACAAAGAGACTGTCCGCTTCGCCATCGACGAGGAAGTCAGCCATGCAGGGTCGCTTTTCATTGTAAAAGGCGTTCCAGTGCTGCCTCCTGCCGATGACCCTGTCCGCCGTGATTCCGCTGAGCACTTCCAATGCATGGTTCCAGAGTATAACGCAGTGGGCCATATCAATGACGAATGCGGGGATTGGTAATCCCTCGAAGACCCTTCGCAGTATGTCTTCACCTTTTCTCAATGCCATAGGTCACCGCCGGACACGCCGTTACAAGTTCCCACCGATGGTTCCGTTTTCACTTCATCCTCCATTTTTATTGTGTCTTGATTAGAATGGAGTGTCAATGGCAAATCTATCACTTGCTCATTGCTTTTTACGGTACAATGATTATAATTAATACAAGGGTATGGTTATCCTCCGTTATAAAGCCGAGGGCTTTTCTATAATGCAATTTGCTTCGGAGGAGTGAGACATGGGATCATTACTACGGGAAGACCGTGACGACGTAAAGAGTCATTGCTCCACGTGTGGGAAAGTACAGGGTGCCGACAGTGATTATTTTGTCTATCCCCTATCGGAGCTTTTTGAGGCGATGCCGGAAGCGCGTGAGGCTTACGAATGGTTTGTCAATCGCCAGGGAGGAAAAGACTCCGGTGATGATTTGCCTTTCTGGCCCTCTTCCTATGACAGGACAGAATGCCGGTATCGCTTCGTCCTGAACGATTTCATTGATAGAATAATCCACACGGATAAGGCCATCTGTTCGTCCTGCCTTTCTAAGAAGGCAACGAAAGTGGAGCAGTAAAGGTGCGGTAGTACGCGCATCATCCTGTATCGGTTTTTACCTGGGCTAAGATAGGATGTGAATGTGCGTCACGATAGTGATAAGTGCCCTTTCAAACCAGCCGTCATAGGAGATATCTTTCGTCCGTAAATATCCGTAAATCTTATATGTTGTTTCGTGAAAGGGCACCCGTTCGCTAGGTATTGCTTGCGGGATCAAAAAACTGAGACAGCATAACCTCCTCTCCTTCCAGGTAAATCAATTCAACCGACCACAGGACCGGCTTCGGGCGGTGACCGCTCATCATGATCGTTATCCATACGTTATGAAGATGTCCGTCTTCTGTCAGCCTGCTTACGAGCCTCTCACGGTCACTGACATTCGCCCAGACGGACAGTTCGATGGCAGTTTTTCCGACTATGTCCGATCTTTCGTATTCGAGCATGTCGAGACATGCGTCGTTCACATCGATGTACCGTCCTTCCTCAATGGTGCTGATCATGGTTGGTGCGGGATTGGAACGAAAGGCCTTGTTGAACCGTTCTTCACTTGCCCTCAGTTCGACTTCCATGCGGCGGCGGGCTGACTCCATATCCAGCGTGTGCAGGGCGTAGGCGATGTCATCGGCAACTTCCTGAAAAAGACGATGTTCCTCGTCATTCATCGCCACGTGACCGGGAACGGAGACTGACATGAGACCGTACACGCGTTCTCCATAGCGGAGTGCCGTGGTCAGGCCGCTTCGACTCCCGTATCCCTGCGAGAGAGGACAAGCGGGACACTCCTGTTCCGGAGTCTTCGTGATGGCGACGGTGTCCGATGCCAGGGTTTCTTTCTGACAGCGGGAAAACCGTCCCTGCGCCATGTTTTCGACGAGGTGGTGAAAGATATCTCCCAAACCGCTTTCCGCCGCGGCAAGAACTCCTTTCTTTTCATCGAGAAGCACGATCCAAGCGGTGTGATAGCCTCTCGTTTCAATGAGCTTATCGCATATCCGGGTAATAAGTGTCTCCCGGTCTTGCTCCACGGTGATGACCTGATTGACTCTCCTGATGGCCTGCAGTACCTCGTTTAGGTGCTGTATACGTTCTTCCATCATCTTTCGTTCCGTCATGTCCCGTGCGATGACGATGGTGCGTGTTACCGTCCCGTCGTCATCGAAAACGGGCGATATAACCGTGTCATGCCACCACCCGTCCCGTTCATCTTCAAATCGTACTGTCTCCCGTGTCATGTGTACGATGTCGAGATATGTTTTCCTGCGTTCGGCGATTTCCGGTGGGAAGAGGGACCAGATATCCTGACCGATTAATTGCTCCCGCGATACCCCCAGTCGGTTTACCGCCGTCTCGTTCACATCGATGATTGTTCCTTCCATACTAAGTACCACGGAGAGGTCTGTTGGCACATTCAGAATAGCGCGGATTGTCTCCTCGCTTTGGAAAAGACGATGCTCCCGCGTTTTTTCCTCAGTTGCATCCCGATAGAGTGCTATGACATGACCGGACGGCGTCGCATGGAAGGTGCCATCGCGCCATCCCGCTATGCGGTCGTCTTCGTAGTACCATGTACCGGTGTGACGGCGTTTGTCCGTTCCCGTCGCCTCTCTCAGCATATCCAGCAACCCGGTATCCTCCGCGGCGACGAATACGTCTTTTATCGACCGTCCGATGACCGCATCTCTGCGCAGGGCGTCAATCTTTTCAGCAGCAGCGTTCATATCTTCGATAATAAAATCTTTTCCATTACCTACGGGACGGTATACTGCAACGGCGATAGGGTTATTCTGAAACAGATAATAGTACCGCTCTTCGCTTTCGCGAAGACTTTCCCGAAGCTCTACTATGGATTTGTTGTGGCGCTTCACCAGTAGTCCGTGCAGGGCGGCACCAATAAGTATGGCGGCGACAAAAAAAATGACGATCGCCATCCGTGACGGACCGCTGTCGTCATGTACATCCGTTGGTCCCTCTGCGGCGTCCGCCATTGAGAACCACCTCGGGGTGCTGACGCACAGTACCGTGGTACAGGACACAACCTGCGTGGAGTGATCGGATATTATGACGGAATGAACCGTCGATGCATCAATACCAACGATGACCATGATCGTCATGGAGATAAAATAGACGAGATTCAGCTTGTGATAAAAATATCCGACGAACCGAATCATCCGACACTCCCGATTACTTCACCGTATATATGCATCATGATGAGAAAACCGGCGCCGCACCTTTCTCCAGTTGGCAGTTTATCGATGGAGCGGGACCGATCCGGCGTTCAGTGCCTCTTCGAGAACGCTGATCAGAGATGCTTCCGTAAATGGCTTGGTAATGAATCCGGACGGTAACGTATCGTCAGTTTCTAAGAGCATTTCCCTGTTTGAATAGGCCGTGCAATAAACCAATACCGTGTTGATCGTCTTGCGTATCTCCCTCGCCGCTTCGATCCCGTTTATGTGCCCGGCAAGCTTGATATCCATGAGAATGACATCGGGCGGCTTTTTCTCTATCTGAGAAATGGCATCTTCTCCCGTTACGGAATGGCCGGTCACCTCATAGCCGTGTCGCTCCAGCTTTTCTTTCAAATCCAGGGCCAGAATCAGTTCATCCTCAACAATGAAAATTGTCGTCCCGCTGGTCATAACCGTTTTCCGTTCACGATAGCCTGGACCCGGGCAACAATTCCAGTACAACCATTTAACCCGGTGCGATCATTATTACTACAATAAGTTCGGCAATTTGTAAAGACACTACAACGTCTTTCCGCTGTGGCCACATGAGGAATCCCTGTCGATCACTCTTCGTCATCTGCGATGTATCCCCGCTCCGTGAAAAGCACTACGCATGCATCGACGGCGCGGGCATCATATCGTGTGCCGCGTCCCGCCTTGATTTCATCAAGTGCCGCATTAATGCCCAGGGCGGGTCGGTAGGGTCGGTGAGAAACCATAGCCTCGACGACATCGGCAACTGCGATTATTTTCGATTCAGTCAAGATCTCTCTGCCCGTCAGGCCCTGTGGGTAGCCTGAACCGTCCAGACGTTCGTGATGTTGGTAAATAATATCCGCGATGGGCCAGGGGAAATCGATGCTTTTCAAGAGGCCGTATCCGACGCGCGGATGGAGTTTGATAATATTGAATTCCATATCGGTGAGTACACCGGGTTTGCTTAATATCTCAGCAGGGACATGAATCTTGCCGATGTCGTGTATCGATGCGGCGATTCGGACGCCTTTCACGTGGTAATCATCGAGTTTCATTTCATCTGCGATTGCACAAGCCAGACGAGTGACTCGATGCTGATGTCCCGCCGTATAGGGATCCCTCAACTCGACGGCCGTCGCCAGAGCCCGAGTAGTGCCTTCGAGAACTGTCTGAATCATTTCGTAATTCCGTGTTATTTCCCGCTCGGCCTGTTTTTGCCTGCCGATATCACGGTAGATGACAAAGAATCCTTCCCTCTTTCCCTCGGCAACTATGGGGCCGCCGGATATAAAGACATCGATCATCGTTCCATCTTTTCGGCGGCGGCGTGCTTCCATTCCGATGGAATCACAGAGAGCTTCTTTAACATCATGAGAAGCAGAATCATTTTCATCGGCGACGAGACATTCAGTGACATTTCGGCCCCGCAGTTCATCCTCCCTATATCCGAACATGGTTTCGAAACTTCGATTCACGGCGACGATGCGATCTCTTCTGTCGAGGGTTGCCATGCCTTCTCGGGAGTGGTCAAAGATAGACTGCATGCGTGCCTGTTGACGCCGTGCTTCCGTTTGGGTAGTGATTCTGTGACGGGCTATTTCCACGGCACTTATCAGGTCCCGATCCGTGAACGGCTTTGACACGTACCCGAAGGGGTCGGTGATTTTCGCGCGGTTCAGCGTGTCGTCATCGACATATGCCGTCAGGAAAATAACGGAAGTGAAGAATCTCTTCCCTATAATATCGGCAGCTTCGATGCCGTCCATGTCTCCGGCAAGCTTAATATCCATGAGGATGATATCCGGCACGTCCCTTGCCACCTTTGTGACGGCGTCTTCGCCGGTCCTGACATGCGATGTGATAGCATATCCCCGGGATTCAAGGAGCTGTTGAATATCTTGGGCGACAAGCTCTTCGTCTTCGACGATCATGATACGCGTTGTTTTTCTGTGATCACTGTGCATACATATTCTCCCGTTTGGTGGTCTTTTCAGTAATCACTATAATGTTCTGATACTTCTCGTTTTTTTACCATATGGGTCCGTTCCGCGCCCTGCCCCGCTCGTTTTGCCACGTCTGATACTGAGCAGTGCACCATGACTGTACGAATATGGTTTTCCTTTCAGTTGTCGTGCCGGCGAGAGGAATGCCCGCCTCTTAGTATGCAAAACGTCCCGCCTCGTATATGATCCTTCGTTTCCCCGTGGAGAGGTGGGCCGTGACAGTTTTGGGTTCCGTGTTGACCAGGTCCCAGTGGAGGGCAGAATCGTTAAAACCGAGGGCCTTTTTACGTGCAACCGTCAGTTCCGCGGGATCACCGTCGTATGTATCTGAATAGGACGCACCGAGGGCGATATGGCAGTTTCCATGTTCCCCGCCGTAGTTTTCGTCGTAGAGTGTATCTGCCATGAAACGGTTGATACGGGAAAACCGAACGTCCGTGAGCGAGAATTCGCCGATGCGGTTGGCGCCGCCGTCGATGGTGATTTGTTTCCGTGCAAAGGCTTCACCCACGTCGGAACGGAGAGTCCTGACCCGTCCCCTCTCGAAAAGAAGATGTATGCCCTCGACGTAATTGCCGCTGCGATAAGTAGGCTGGTTCGCGTGATATGTCCCCGATGCGCCGTGCCAATCCGGGGACAGGAAAAGCTCGAAACTGGGAATATTGTGCCCCGATATGCCGATCCACTTGCGTGCCTCTCCTCGACGGAGCGTAAGGTCCGTGTGCTCTGACTCAACGTGAAACCGCCGAACATCAAGGCTGTTGAGCCACTTTTTGATGCGCGTTGCGTGACGGTAGATCTCCCGCCACTTTTTCACGGGATCGTCCTCGTCAAGGAAGCATGCCCGTATCACCTGATCCGTATATGAGGAAAAGGAGAGACGTGCCCGGCGGGCCAGTTCCCCGGTAGGATACGTTGTTAGCGTCCAGCCGAAGTCGCCTGTTTCTTCCCGCCGATCCAATATTTCACGGAGCGGCTTGCGTGATAGGAGAGCCGTACCGATTTTCTTCGGATCCACGTCGCTGAGGTGTGTCAGAGATTCCGGCGCGCGGAGGACGATGGTGCCATTGAGTGCCCGGTGGAGGATATCCTCGCCGGGGGGCACGAAGGTGATCTGGCGGCGTCCCGCACGAGTGAAAAAATCCCGTTCCATGGTCCAGGAAAGGCCCATGCGCGGAATGACATTCATGCCGCGGTCAATGAGTCGCATATAGAGAGCCTCGGCGAGGTCCAGTGCGGGTTTGTCATATCGGATAAGGATGATATCGTTCCGTTTGAAGGGATTGGTCCGCGCGGTTTTTAGTCCCCAGATGAGTACGTCGGCACACCGGTCAACATGCTCCTGCGTCAATTCCATGGGTGGTCCTCACTTTCTCTCACCGGTACGACACCGGAATACGTTATATGGCGGTCTATTTCTCATTGAAGAGGGACTGGAAAAAGCCTGCCTTGTCCTTCGGGTAATAGATCCGCGTCCCCCGGTCGACGATCAATTTTCCTTCAAGGTGATCAATTTCGTGTTGGACGACACGGGCGATGAATCCTGCATACCGCCTGTTCACCTTATTGCCGTTTTTATCGAAAGCCTTTACTTTGACCGTCTGGAAACGGACGACGTCCACGTTGAGATCGGGACAGGAGAGACATCCTTCCGTATCTTTTATCTTGTCGCCCCGCGCCTGAATGATGCGGGGGTTGATGAGAACTTCATAGTCGTCGCTGTCCCGGCGAGGCATACCGTCTCTATTCTTACTGCGGAAGGCAATGATCCGTTTGCTGATACCGATTTGAGGTGCTGCCAAACCCGCAGCGTCGTCCCTCTCGAGAAAAGAATCTTCCACACGGGCGATGTCCCGTTTGCCGTCGTCATCAAAGGGAAGGGGAAGCTCCTCGGCCTTTTGTCGGAGCAGTCGCGCCTCATCGTCAACGATTTCTCCGTCCCGCCAGAGTGTCCACACTTTCGTTTCCGTCATAACTGCCATTCCTTTTTCACATTTTTCCCACTCTATAACATCACGGGGCTATTATTTCAACGGAGCACCGGTTTGCCTTGATACTTTCTCGGACATTTGCTAGCCTCGGCACCATTATATGAGGGAAAAGAGCATGCCATGATTGTCGAATCGTTATTGACGCGGATCGCGCGGCGCGCCTGTGCGCGGGCGATGTATTTCAGAGAGGAAAGCGGTTTTACGGTGTCGCCGAATCGCGGCGGGTCCGACCGGCTCTTATATTTACACGTTCCCTTCTGCGAAAGTTTATGTCCTTACTGTTCCTTCCACCGGGTCGTATTTGATGCGCCCCTGTGTACACGGTATTTCCGCGCACTGCGGCGGGAAATCGAACTCTACGCAGATCGCGGCTATGAATTCACCGGCCTCTACGTCGGCGGCGGTACGCCGACGATCATGATCGACGAGCTGGTGGACACGATTGCCTGGGCGAAGAAGCACTTCAATATCCGGGAAATATCGGTGGAGACGAATCCAAACCATGTGACGGATGAAACGGCGGCGCTCCTTGTGGAGGCGGGAGTGAATCGACTGTCCGTCGGTGTTCAGAGTTTCAATGACACGCTCCTCCGAGCGATGGGACGGTATGACAAGTACGGGAGCGGTGTGGAGATAGAACGCCGCCTTGACTCAGTACGGGGTCGTTTCGATACGGTGAATGCGGACATGATCTTCAACTTTCCCACTCAGAGCGACGAAATCCTGCGGCGTGACTGTGTGATACTTTGCGACAGCGGCGTCGACCAGGTGACTTATTACCCCCTGATGGTGTCCGATTCGACGCGCGCCACTGTCGAATCCACGTTGGGTCGTGTCGATTACGGCAGGGAAAAACGCTGTTATTCCCTGATCGTTGATGAACTGTGCCGGGAATTTCACGCGGTGTCAGCTTGGTGCTTTTCCCGGAGGGACAGCATGATCGATGAATACATCGTCGACTATGATGAATATGCCGGTCTCGGCAGCGGGTCTATCGGATATTTTGACGGGTGTTGCTATGCAAACACTTTCCGTATCGGCGAGTACTGTGACCGTGTGATGAAAGGCGAGATCCCTATCGTGGGTGTCCGCCGATTTTCCCGCCGTGAACAGATGCGGTACGATTTTCTCATGAAATTTTTCGGCCTGTCCGTTCCCGGCGCCTTCTTCCGGGAGAAATACGGTAGTTCACCGCTCGCAGCCCTGTGGAAAGAAATCCTTGCCTTTTCCCTTTCCGGGGGGATACGATACAAAAACGATGTCGGGCAGGTGACCCGTCGGGGACGCTACTTCGGCGTCGTCATGATGCGGGAATTCTTTATCGCCGTCAATAATTTCCGGGATTTCTTCCGTAGCGGGCAATGCTGACGAGGGTTACCATTGACAGACGAGGTTTTTCGATATGAACGGGAAAAAACAGGAGCTACTGCGGCAGTTGCCGAAAATCGATGAGATTCTTTCCGCCCTGGGAAAAAAGGGTATCAGCACCGATGTGCCGCATGCCGTTGTTGTCGATATCTGCCGCCGTGTGGTGGATGAGTCCCGCCGCGCCCTCATCGCGTCGGCTGACAAAGAGGTCATTTCCTTTCCCTCTAGGGAGCAGGCCGCCGAAGAGGTCACCCGCCGCATCCGGCGGTTGCGTGAATACAGTCTTCGCCGAGTGGTCAATGCAACGGGCATCATCCTGCACACGAACCTGGGTCGGGCACCCCTCAGCAGAGAGGCCATCGACCGGGTCGTCGATGTGTCGTCCGGCTATTCCAATCTTGAATATGACCTCGGTGAAGGGAAACGGGGTATCAGGTACGACCATGTGCGCGACGTGCTCTGCGCCCTGACAGGTGCGGAAGACGCCCTCGTCGTGAACAACAATGCCGCCGCCGTTCTCCTTGTGCTGAACACGCTGTCTGATGATCGGGAGACTATAATATCCCGGGGGGAACTCATCGAGATCGGGGGTTCTTTCCGGATACCCGAGGTAATGGAAAAGAGCGGTGCTGTTCTCAGAGAGGTGGGGACGACGAACCGCACCCATCTTTTTGATTACGAGCATGCCATCGGCGAGAATACGGCACTGATCCTGAAAGTGCATACAAGCAACTTCAGAACTGTCGGATTTACCGAGGATGTTGACCTTTCCCGTCTCGTGGCCCTGGGACGGGAACGACAGCTTCCCGTTGCCGATGACCTGGGTAGCGGGTGCTTCGTGGATCTGCAGAGTGTTGGTTTTCAGCGGGAACCCACTGTTCAGGAGGTTGTTCGGACCGGTGTGGATGTGGTTACCTTCAGTGGTGACAAACTTCTCGGAGGGCCCCAGGCGGGGATCATCGTGGGGAGGGAGGAATATCTTTCCCGCATAAAGAAAAACCCTCTGAACCGCGCACTGAGAATCGACAAAATGACGCTGGCGGCACTGGAAGCAACGGTGAAGCACTATTTTGCAGAGGACCGGGTCACCCGCCGCATCGGCATTCTGCGTGCCCTGACGGAATCACCGGGTGATGTAAGAAGGAGAGGGGAATATCTCCTCGCCCGGCTCCGCGATCGAGACCTGCCGGGGCTCACCGTGACGTTAAAAACGGGCACATCACTCTCCGGTGGGGGATCTCTTCCCACGCAGGAAATAAAGACGACCCTGATTGCCCTGACCGCGTCCCGCCTCTCGGCCAGTCGTTTCGAAAGGGTCCTCCGTGACTGCGAGGTACCCATTATCGCCCGTATTGCCGAGGGTGATGTGCTCCTGGACATGCGGACCGTTAGTGAAGAGGAATTGCCCGTCGTGGAGCGGGGGCTGGAAACCATCTTTTCTCCTGACACCCGCGATGACCGGCCCCCATCACATCTCTGAGGATTACCCTATGGGGCAGGCACTCGATATGACGCCCGTGACCTTTGTCGTTACATCACAGGAGGCCGCGACACGGATTGATCTTTTCTGTGCCGAGAACGATGAACGGTTCAGTCGGTCCCAGGTGAAGAAAGCAATCGGCGACGGCATGGTAACCGTCAACGGGACGCTGGTGAAACCGAACTACCGCGTCAGAGAGGGGGATGTCGTCGTCGTCACCCGGCATGTTCCTGAACCGTCGTCCTGTCCGGCGGAGGATATTCCCCTTACTGTTCTCTTTGAGGATGAATCTCTCATCGTACTGGATAAACCCGCCGGTATCGTCGTTCATCCGGCGGCTGGTCATAATCGGGGGACCCTCGTCAATGCACTTCTTTTTCACTGTCACGATCTGTCAAGCATCGGAGGCGTTCTGCGTCCCGGGATCGTTCACCGTCTTGACAAGGAAACATCAGGTGTCATGGTTGCGGCGAAAAACGATATGGCTCATCGCTCTCTCGCACGTCAGTTCGCCGATCATACGGTGGAGAAACACTATCAGGCACTTGTCGTCGGTGATTTGTTCGATGACGACGGTGTGGTGGATCAGGTCATCGGACGCCACCCACGGGACAGGAAACGAATGTCCACGGAAAGCACCCGTGGGAAGACGGCGGAGACACGGTGGCGTGTGGAACGACGGTATGGGGTGTCGACGCTGCTCGATGTCCGGATCATGACAGGCCGGACCCACCAGATCCGTGTTCACTTGGACAGCATCGGCTATCCCATTGTCGGTGACGCTGTTTACGGCAAGGCGACACAACGCATCAAGCGAATGCCAAGCGGCGGTGCGCGACAGGCACTGCTGTCCATGCGTCGCCAGGCCCTTCACGCCGCGTCTCTGGCTTTTCGCCACCCTGAGGATGGTGAAGAACGATGCTTCACCGCGCCGCTCCCCGCGGATATGGCTGCCATCTGCGCAGCCTTGGAGGACATGGCCCGGAATGAATAAAGACGTGAACCAAGCGCATCAATGGAGGGAACTTGCTGATGGGTTTCGTATCATCACGCGGGGAACGGTGACAGTCGTAGAATCCATTGTTCTGGCGGAACAGGGTGTGAAACACGCCTTCTGCACGCGGCGGGGCGGTGTCAGCGAGGGGTTTTGTGGAAGCCTCAATGTGAGTGCCCACGAAAGGGACGACCCCGCCGCCGTTTCCGAGAATTGGCGGCGTCTCTCCCACGCATTTTCTCTTTCCCGGGAGCACGTCGTTACGCTGCGCCAGGTGCACGGAACACGTGTCGTTCATGGCGGCAAAGACCCGGTGGGGTACAGCGAGCCCGAAGCGGACGGTATTATCACCGCGTTGCCCGGACGGGCATGTGCCATCAAAACCGCCGATTGCCTGCCGATTCTGCTCTACGATTCCCGCAAAAGGGCCGTTGGCGCGGTGCATGCGGGCTGGCGGGGGACTGCCGCGGACATCGCCGCTCGCGCCGTGAGACACTTTGAAGAATTCATTGGTTCATCTCCCTCCGATGTAATCGCGGTGCTCGGTCCCGCCATCGGACCGTGTTGCTACGAAATCGATGAGTCCGTGGCCACGCATGTGAAGCAGCGGGAGGCGAACATGCCTGCCCTTCACTATCGCGGTATGGGGAAATGGACCTTCGATCTAACACTGGCCAATGAAAGACAACTGCTGAATGCCGGGATCAGGCGGGACGCGATTTTTAGCGTTCGCCTGTGCACGTCGTGCCGGAAGGACCTCTTTTTTTCATACAGACGAGACGGTGAAAAAACAGGGAGACAATTAAATTTTATTGTGCTATGATTCATCGACTCTTCAAAGGGGTGATCCCGCTGAAAATTTTCTTGACATGATGGGCAGACTGGGGTAGGAGTCCAACTTGTACACGAACTCTAGCTTAATCCTTCCATTTTGAAGTACTCAAAGAGTTCTTACTAACTTTCAGAGAACGAGTTGCCCGGAGTGTTTCATGTTTTGTGAAAGCTGAATTCTCCCATTGCCACGTCACGTGGAGCAATGTAAACGTTCTTTGTTCAATCCTGAGATATGGATTCACTACAGGTAAAATCGTACGCAACGAGAGGGTTGGTATATGAATATATCAGAGGTGAAAAAACGTTCAATTGAGGAACTGAATGAGCTTGCCAAGGATTTGAACATGCCCGGCGCAAGCGGAATGAGGCGGCAGGACCTCATCTTCGCCATTCTCCAGTATCAGGCTGAGACAAACGGTGTCATTACCGGTGAAGGGATACTGGAAACACTGCCGGACGGCTTCGGGTTCCTGCGGTCACCCGACTATAACTATCTTCCAGGTCCCGATGACATCTATGTTTCGCCGTCGCAGATACGCCGATTCAATCTCCGGACGGGGGATATCATTACAGGGGAAGTACGTCCTCCCAAGGAAGGTGAACGATATTTCGCCCTGCTCAAGGTGGACTCGATCAATTTCGAACCGCCCGAGGCAGCGCAGGACAAAATCCTTTTCGATAACCTGACGCCCCTCTATCCTGAGGAGAGGCTCGTTATGGAATCCGATGAGGAAAACTACTCGACACGGATCATGGACCTCTTCACACCCATAGGGAAGGGTCAGCGAGCACTGATCGTGTCGCCGCCGCGGGCGGGGAAAACGGTGCTTCTCAAGGATATTGCCAACAGCATTACGGCGAATCACCCCGATGTCATCCTCATGGTGCTCCTCATTGATGAACGTCCCGAGGAAGTGACGGATATGGAACGCAGCGTCCAGGGGGAGGTGGTATCCTCCACCTTCGATGAAATGGCGTCACGTCACGTGCAGGTAGCTGAAATGGTGCTTGAAAAAGCGAAACGTCTCGTGGAACACAACAATGATGTGGTCATTCTACTCGATAGTATCACTCGTCTCGCCCGTGCCTACAACACTGTCGTTCCCCCCAGTGGAAAGGTACTGTCCGGCGGTGTCGATTCGAATGCGCTGCACAAACCGAAACGGTTCTTCGGTGCGGCACGAAATATAGAAAACGGCGGGAGTCTCACCGTTGTTGCAACGGCGCTCATCGATACGGGAAGTCGCATGGATGAGGTGATTTTCGAAGAATTTAAGGGTACAGGCAACATGGAGCTCCACCTCGACCGGCGGTGTGCCGACCGGCGTGTCTTCCCCGCCTTTGACCTGACTCGCTCGGGAACACGTAAGGAGGAACTGCTGGTGCCGAAGGAAACACTCAACAGAGTGTGGATATTGAGACGTCTCCTCCAGGAGATGACACCCGTCGATGCCATGGAGTTTATTATCGACAAGATCAGACGGTCGGAATCAAACCAGGAATTTCTCGAGTCGATGAATCAGTAACCGTAATGCCATACGGTTTACGGAGACTCTCAATCCCGGTTTTGCCCAATTGCCATCAACGAAGGAGAATCCGAATTCTCCGGC
>Ga0272443_10002443_pt1 | contig 23807 bp, 34 predicted proteins | sample SSMAcet12_FD_193581 | JGI IMG/M metagenome (GOLD analysis project Ga0272443, IMG submission 193581) | Marine sediment archaeal communities from Little Sippewissett salt marsh, Falmouth, MA, United States - SSM-Acet-12 | ecosystem: Environmental > Aquatic > Marine > Wetlands > Sediment ...
TTCTAGCGACGAGGCAATTCCAATTGAATTTTGTTTTAAGGTTCCTAATAATATTTATTACAAAGATTGTTCTGTTGGATCTTTTATTTGCAAACAAGAATGCACAGAAGAAATGAAAGTTTATGAGGGAGAGGTTTTTGTAAGCACTGTTCCAGATCCAAAGGCGATTGAAGGGACAGGGGGTTCTGCAACAAAATATTCTATTTCTGCTCCACTACGTGTTCGGGTAAAATGTGTTCCTCATGCTCGTGATTATACTTTAGTTTATGTTCTACTTGCATTAATTTCAGCTGCAGTTATTGCATTTATCTTGATAAGAAGATATAGAAAGCCGAAAGCAGAGAGAGATAAAGAAAAATTAAAAAAGCTTAAGGCTGAAATTGCTAAGGAAAGTAAAGGTAAGAGGAAGAAGAAATAAGGCCACTTCGTGGATACTCGCCGACGCAGTCGCTCGCATAGTTTTTTCAAAACCGCTTTGTTTCTAAAACTTATTTTATTTCTGATATTAATTGTAATTGAAAAGAACCTAATTAATTTTTATTTACTTTGGGCCTAGGATGTTGTCTTATATAACTCCTTATTATTTGTTCAAATGTTGTTAGTGTAGAATTCCACAAAGAAAACATTTCTTGAGGATTTTGATAAATCACATCCAATTTTGATGGTTCAATATAAATTGTTTTTATTTTTTCAAGCGGTTCAATTTCAACATCTGGAAAATCAGACCTAATTCTTTCTAGTGCTGAAAATCTATTTTTATATATATTTCCATCTGCTAAATGTAATATCTGTTTTGAACCTCTTGATGCAGAATCCAAAGTTTTACCAAAATCATTTAACATTCTTTCGTAATCATGTTCTTGGCGATATTGGGCAAATAATAATCCTAATCTAGATTTTCTTAGATTAAAAGATATTGAATGCAAGTCTCCAGATTTTTGAGATTCAAATTGCATATAGTTTCTAAAATCGTGCCCTACAAGAATTTTTCCTTCTTCTCTAAAATATTCATCAAAATCCGAAGTATATGAATTGAATCTTCCATCTTCTGATGTTGTTCTATCACATACTGATACTTGAAAAGGTATGTGATTTCCTTCAAGTGCTTCTGCCAAAACTTTTGAACAAAGTCTTAAATTTGTTTTATCAATTACAACATCATCAGGAAATTCTAACACAGCATCAATATCACTTCTTCCAGGATTATAATCTCCACGAATAAATGAACCATAAAACATTAGTGATAAACCATTGATTCCAAGATTTTTTAGTCCGCTAACTAATTTCGATTGAAAATCCTTATAATTTTCTTTATGTGGTCTTGGTTGGTTATATCCTAATATCATTTTGATTCTTCAAGAACAAGCTTGAAGTGCATTCTACACCTCTTCAATATATTAAATAAATGATTATTTTATAAATATAACGCACCTTTTTATAACTTCTCTGTTTCGCTTCGCATAGTTTTTCCAAAATTGCTAACGCAGATACTCGCCGACGCAGTCGCTCGCATAAAGAAGAAATAATTTTTTAGGTTTTTTTCAAAAGAAATAAAAGCAATGTTTTCTTAATTTTCTTATGGAGAATAGAAAGAGGTGGCTTGTGCTATTGATTGTTTTAGTTTTAGTTTTGATTTTTTTTAATTTAAAGTTTTTAGGTTTTGCGACGCTTAATGATACGTGGTCTGAAGTTCGGGTAGGTGAATTTAATGATCTGCCAGTTATTTATGGGTTGAATAATACAATGTATGTTTGTGAGGGCGAGCGACTTTCTACTTATTTTTATGCAAATGATTCTGATGGTGATGCTTTGTCGTGGGATATTAATCCTAAAGATCCTTTTTTTGTTTTTTTTGTTTCGCAGACTTCGCCGAATACAAACCAGTTTTTGATTGTTTCAGGTATTTTAGATAAAATAGAACTTGGTGGAGTTAATGTTGGTTCTAAACTTTACCAGGAAATTATTACTGTTGATGATGATTATAATTCTACATGTTGTGTAGATTCAGAGAATGTGAATATTACAATTATTGAAATTAATAATGAACCAAGCATTGAAAATATTGGAGTGAAAACAATTTGGACGAGTGGGGACAATTCGACGTTTTATGAGGAAGTTGATGTGAATGACACAGAGTATGAATGGGGTTATGGGGCTTTAACTTTTAATATTTCAATTATTAATTCTACTGGAAGTAGTGTTAATTTGTTTGATATCAGCGCCGACGGTGTTATTAATTTTACTGCAAATGCAACCACTCCTCTTGATGTTTATAATGTTACTGTTTGTGTGGAAGATACAGGGTTAACAAATACGCATGTTAATATTAGTGATGTTTGTTCGCAAGATGGCAGTTCTTTTGTAAAGTGTGATTCATTTAGTTTAACTGTGACAGATTCTAATCGCGCCCCGTATTTTGAAAATTATTATCCAGAAAATTTATCTTTTAGTTGGCCAGGAAATTTGAAAATTCCGTTTAATATTACAAAAGATGATCCTGACGGAACAATTCCAGATTCTTATTGGTATGTTGACGGCGAATTTATTGAAGCGAAATCTGGTTCAAATTTCGAGTGGTTTAACTATACTTTTGGTTGCGGGGTTTCAGGCGAGCATAATGTTAGTGTGAATATTACTGACGGATTATTAAGTGATAGTTTGACTTGGAATGTTAGTGTAAATTATGTTGCTTGTTTTGTGCCTTCGCCTGGTGGTGGCGGAAGTTCTGGAGGTGGCGGCGGAACTCCAATTGATTTTGAAGTAAAGCCAGAATTTATTACAACCTCTGTTTTTAAAGAGCAGGGAAAAAGTTTTGATGTTTCAGTTACTAATCTTGGTGATGGGAAAGTTAATTTTAATTTGGGATTTGAAAATATTAGTGATATGGGAATTTTAAGTGAAGACTCTTTTAGTTTGGAAGGAGGCGAGACCAAAAATTTTAAAGTTTATTTGTATGCATTAAGTAAAACTGCGTCTGGAGTTTATTTTGGAAGTATTTTTGTTCGTTCTGGTTCTATTGAGAAAAAAGTAAAAGTTGTTTTAGAAGTAAAGGAAAGAGAGCCACTTTTTGATATTAAAGTTATTGTGCCCCGGCAATATAAAGTTGTGAATCCGGGAGATACACTTAAAGTTTTGGTTAATATGCTTAATGTCGGGCTTTATGGAACTGCTGTTGACGTCGAGCTTTATTTGTATGCAACAGATTTAGATAAAGTTATTATTTATGAATTGCAAAAAGAAGTGATTGCAGTTGAGACAAATGTTTCTATTGAGCGTGAAATTTTTGTTCCGTTGAATACTTTTGCTGGAACTTATCTTGTTTTAGGAGATGCAAAATATACAAATATTTCAATTAGTACCTACGACACTTTTAATGTTAATGAGAAAAAATATGTTCGGGCTAGTTATTTTATTGTATTGGCCATTATTTTAGCTTTGATAATTTTGATTTTGTTTATTTTGTGGAAAAGAAAAAAGAAAAAGGAAGAATTATAATGAATAAACCACTTCGTGGATACTCGCCGACACAGTCGCTCGCATAGTTTTTCCAAAACTGCTAACGCAGATACTCGCCGACACAGTCGCTCGCATAAAGAAACATGAAATTAAAAATTAAAGTAAAACCGAATTCAGGGAAAGAAGAAGTTGTTAAGATTTCTGATGAGGAGTATTTAGTTTATTTGAAAAAACCTGCACAAGATGGAAAAGCAAATTTAGAGCTAGTTAAAATTTTGAAAAAATATTTTAAAAAAGATGTTAAGATAAAAAGCGGTTTGAAGTCGAGGGTTAAGATTGTTGAGTTTGTTTAGGGTTTAGCATTTTTCCATTGCTCATCAAAAAATAATTTCCATTGTTCATAATTTTTTTTGGATTTTATTAGGAATGCTATTGGTTTATCCTCCCAAATAATATTTAAGATATGATTTTTAAAAATGAAAATTCCTGTGGGGAAAAATTGATTTGTATATTTTATCTTTATTAGAGGAAATTTTTTATAATGTTCTTGGAATATTTTTTTCCATTTTTTATTTGGTAATGATTTAATTTTAATTTTCATTTTTCTTTGTTTATGTAAAACTTGCGACCAGAATAAAATTAATTCCTTGGAATTAAGTTGTTCGCCTATAGGAAAAACATAATATTCTGAATTTTTTCCGATGTATTCGTAGAGTTCAAAGAAGATGGATTTTATTGCATTGAGCCCTTCGTAAACTTTTGTTTCGTTTTCTTGATCTTTTACTTTTTGGATAGTTTTTAATTTTTCAATTGTTTGTTTTAATTTTTTTTCTTTTTCTTTGATTATTTCATATAACACATTTGGATTTGATGCTTGAAAGTATTTAATTTTTCCTTTTACTATGTAGCTTGTTAATCCTTTATTAATTAATTTTTCAAGAGTTTCATATATTTTTGCATTTTGTACTCCAGATAATTTTACGAGTGGACCTGTTGTTGTATTTCCTAATTTTAGTAAACTTTTGTATACTGCTATTTCCCTGTTTGATAACCCAATTTCTTTAAGTATTTCAAAATCCATTTTATTTACTTCTGTCAATGGGGGTAAATAGATTATATAAACATTCTGTTATAGGGATTTTTATGGGAAGAAATTTAATAAATCTTTTATTTGGTTTAGGTTTATTAACCTTAATAAATTTGGACGGTTGTGGTAAACCTGAAAGTGATCTTGTAAGAAAAGAGAAAGAACAAATAGCGGAGCAAAAAAAAGATATTAGAATGCATGGCGTTAGACCAATTTATGGTTTTGTTGAGGCAATTAATCGGGGGGCTTTTCCTTGTGCAATTGAGGAGAGTGTTGGGTTTGGAATTGGTGTTGGTTCCAGTACATTCCAATATGAAGTTTTAGGTATAGATACAAAGGCAGGTATGAAGTATAAAATTTTATTCCCCCAACATACTGGTTATGGGGTGGGGGATGTTTTTGATGAAAATGTTTTGTTGATAAATAATTTTACCTTTAGTCAACTTGTTAAAAAGTATTCTCTTTTTGATAAACCTCTTCAGTCCGGGTTTGTGAGTGTTTCTGGAATTGTAGATCCTAAACATCGTATTAATAATTCCCAATTTATTGATAAAAGAATTTTGGAGCTCATGAAAGATTCTGAGAAGTTAAGGAGGATAATTGAATCTTCAGATAGTTTGGTTCTTAACTTGTATGCAAGACAGGCCAATAGTTTGAGTGGAGTGTCTTATGTTTCTCTTATTAAATATTTGGATGAAGAAAGTTTAAGAGAAGTTGGAAATTCGAAAGATTTATCTGATTTATTAGATTAGATGTCCTGGGCAAAGAATTTCATATTTAAGTTTTTTTACAAAATTTAATGTGTCTTTCATTTTTTCTGGGACAGATTCTGGTAAGTCTGTTCTTCCGATGTAAGTTTGGTTTTTGTCGAAGATGACATCGCCTGAAAATAAAATGTCTTTGTAAAGTATGCAGATATCCTCGGCTGTGTGGCCCGGAGTTTTGTAAATTTTAAACTCTGGAAATTTTTTAACAAGCTCTTTTATATTTTTTAAATTGTAAATTCTTGAGTTTGGAAAAAGGTTGAGATTTTCTATGTGATCCCAGTGATTGTGAGTTAAAATTATTGATTTGATTTTTTCTGGATTTATGTTTAATTGTTTTAGATTTTCTAAAAGTTCGTTTTTGTTTTCTTTTGATGATGTGTCAATTAAAATTGGTTCAGGCATTTTAATTAAATAAACACATGAACCAAATTTCTTGAAGTGCAATTGCCAAATATTTTTTGTGATTTGATTTATCATGACTTTGTAGTGGAAGAGAATATATATAAATCTTGTTTTGTTTTTTCAGTGATGAAATATGAATTTGCACCTGACCTGCAATTGAAAGCAGAAAAGATTTGTTTTGTTCTTTTTCCGCATGTGAAAGTTGGAAGAATTAAATGTTTTCGTAGTTATGGAACTTCGACGAGAGGAACAATTGCGCGGTGTCATGCTTTAGGGAAATTAATGCAAGCAGCGATGGGAACGAGCGCGTTTTATGCTTTGGAATTTCTTTCAGAGCGATTTGATAAATTGTCTGAGGAAGAACAGCTTAAAGTTCTTATCCATGAACTTATGCATATTCCTAAAACTTTTGGCGGAGGGTTTAAGCATCATGATTATGTTACAGAAAAAAATGTTAATTTGATGTATAAAGAATTTAAAAAAAGAGAAGATGAAAAAAAAGAAAATAGTTTTACATTATAAGAAAAAGAAAATTGAACTAGAGGTGAGGGAGCTTAATTTTTTTGAGAGGGGAAGAGGGTTGACTTTTAGAAAAAGAGAAAATGCTCGTGCTTTGCTTTTTGATCTTAATGGAAAATATAAGGATTGTTTGACTTCATTTTTTGTTTTTTTTGATTTTCTTGCTATTTGGTTAGATGAAAAAAATAATATTCTTGAAATAAAAAAAGTTAAGCCCTGGACTTTTTATGTTAATTCAAGAACAAAATGGTCGAAGATTGTGGAGATTCCAATTAATTTACAATATCGGAAACAAATTGAAATTCTCGTCGGAAAATAGAAATATTTAAAAACAAAATCGTCGTTAATAAATTAGTAAATTAAATGAAAGGAGGTGTGAAAAATAATTTTAAATGGGAAAAATTTTAGTTAAGAACGTTATTAAGAGAAAACCAGGACATCTTTACTATGTTGACGGAAGTGGAAATGTTTGTGAGGCTAAGATGGCTAGAGGTGGAAAAAGGAAGAAAGCTGCAAAAAAGAAAGTTGTAAAGAAAAAGCCAGTAAAGAAGAAAGTTGTAAAGAAGAAAAAGAAAAGATAGGTTTTCTAAAAAGTTTTTATTTTTTATTTAATTTGTAAATTTATGTTTCTAAAGATTTAAAAGGTGTTTTTTGTTTTTTTATTTATGAAAGTTGTTATTTTTGCAGCAGGCTATGGGACGCGGTTGTATCCATTGACAAAAAATAAGGCGAAGCCTCTTTTACCTATTGGTAAAAAATTGATTATTGATTATATTATTGAAAAAATTTCTGAAATTAAAAAAGTAAATAAATTTTTTGTTACAATAAATAAAAAATTTGAAAAGGGTTTTAGAGATTGGAGAAAAGGGCACTTCTTAGAGGATAAAATAAAGTTTTTTGTAAATAATTCTGAGGGGGTGCACCATGAAGTTAGTCCATTGAATGATTTGGCTTCTTTGTTGGAGAAAGAAAAGATTGATGATGATTTAATTGTTATTGCAGGGGATAATTTATTTGAATTTGATTTTAAGAATTTTATTGAGTTTTCTAAAAAGCACAAGGGCATTTCAATTGTTGTTTTCAAAATTAAGAAAAAAGAAGATGCAAAGAGGTTTGGTGTTGTTGAACTTAAGGGAGATAAAATTGGGGGTTTTGAGGAAAAACCAAAAAACCCAAAAACAAGATTTATTAGTTCTGCAATTTATTTTTTTCCTAAAAATCATTTGAAGTTAATTAAGAAGATTGGAAAATCTGCAGATCCTAAAACAAACATAGGCCATTTGATTATTGATTTATTTAAGACAGAAGATATTTTTGCTTATGTTTCTGACGGGAAATTTTTTGATATTGGAGTTATTGATGATTATAAAAAGGCAAATGAAATTTTTGGTTAAGATTAGATTTAAATAATTCTTTTTATTTTTTAGATTATGAATAAGTATAAGAAAGTTGTTAAGGAATTGATTGATAAAAGTTTTCCGAGGTTGAAAAAGAGATTTGTTTTTGTTGTTTCTTTTCCTTATCAAATAAATTGGGCTAATGCAATGGTTGTTTATTTTGGATTCATGGTTTGGATAGTTGTTTTTCCTGTTACTAAAAAATATTCTTCTGGAGAAATAAAAGCTTTACTTGCCCATGAACTTTCTCATTATGAAATTGTTGTTAATATGAAATTTTTTGAATTGTTTAAATTTGGTTTTAAGTGGGTTTTTACAAAAAAGTGGAAGGTTTGGTTTGAAACTGCTGCAGATAAATATGCAATTGAAAAAGGTTATGCTCGGGGTTTGTTTAGCCGGGTTGTTAAAATTGAAAAAGAAAAAACAAAAGAGTATTTGAAGCTTAGACAGGGTAGAGGATATTTGTCTTCGAAACAAATAAAAACTTATGCGAAGAAGATTGGAAAATGGCAATAATTTTAGGAATTGAATCAACTGCACATACTTTTGGAATTGGAATTGTTCGAGATGGAAAAGTTTTGGCGAATGTTCGTGATATGTACACAACTGAGTCTGGTGGAATAATTCCTCTTGAAGCAGCGAAGCACCATAGGGAAGTCGCTTCGCGAATTTATGAGAAAGCTTTGAAAGAAGCTGGGATAAAAGAATCAGAAATTGATGTTGTTGCTTTTTCAAATGCGCCTGGGCTTGCGCCGTGTTTAATTGAGGGAATGAAATTTGCAAAAGAATTATCTAAAAAATTAAAAAAACCAATAGTTGGAGTGAATCATTGCATTGCGCATTTGGAAATTGGAGGGGGCTACTCGGCATACCCCCAAGCGCGGAATTCTGGGGCAGCAAAGGATCCTGTAATGCTTTATGTGAGCGGGGCAAATACGCAAGTTATTTCTTATGAGGCTGGTAAGTACAGAATTTTTGGTGAGACTTTGGATTTGGGTGTGGGAAATTTTATTGACACTGTTGCGCGTTTTATGGGTCTTGGTTTTCCTGGAGGTCCGAAAATTGAAGAGCTTGCAAAGAGGAGTAAATATGTTGAGCTTCCTTATAGTGTTAAGGGAATGGATATTGCACTTTCAGGAATTCAGACAAATTTGAAACAAAAGTTGGAGAAAGGAATGAAAAAAGAAGATTTGGCTTATTCATTACAAGAAACTGTTTTTGCTATGCTTGTTGAGACTGCGGAGAGGGTTTTGGCGCACACTGGAAAAAAAGAGTTATTGTTGGGTGGCGGTGTTGCATGCAATAAAAGACTTGTTGAAATGTGCAGAATAATGTGCGAGGAGCGCGGTTGCAAATTATTTGTTCCTGCGCGTGAGTTTCTCGTCGACAACGGAGTTATGATTGCTTATCTTGGAGAAATTATGCATAATGCAGGCGCGAAGTTTGATTTTGAAAAAATTGATATTGACGCGCGGCAAAGAACTGACGATGTTGAGGTTTTTTGGAAATAATTATTCAAGAATTCTTTGGGCAAGAATTGAAAATTGATAAGGTTTGTCTGCAAGAATTTTTGAGAGATAGGTTCTTAGGACCAAGTTATTTTTTTGATCTAGTCTATATTCTTCTATTTTTTTATTTATTTGGTTAATTATTTCTCCTTGGGTTCTAAGACCTGTAGGTTTTATTTTTAATTCGTTTATTAATTCTTCTGCCATTTCTTTTAGATCTTTTTGCATAAAGATTTTAAATGTAATTAATTTATATATTTATGGCGAAATTAAAAGTTGGCGTTTATTCATTTACGTGTTGTGAGGGTTGTGTTGTTACTTTGATTGAAGCACTGAATAAAAATTTTGATAAGTGGACGTCGAGAATTGATTTTGTTGACTTTCGTGCACTTCGGCCTTTTAAAAAAGTTAGTAAGACAGATGTTGCTTTTTGCGAGGGTGCGATTTCAACTGAGAGCGAAGTTAATAAGTTGAAAAATGTAAGAGCGAACACAAAGAAGTTGATTGCATTTGGAAGCGGGGCCGTGACCGGTTATCCGTCGGACCAGAGAAATAAATTTTCTGCAAAAAAATTAAAAGAAATTGCCGGAGATTTGAAAAAGTTTCATCAGATTGCAAAAGTTTCTCCGATAAAAAATTTTGTGAAAGTCGACGATGAAATTAATGGTTGCCCTGTTAATGAAGCAGATGTTGTAAAAAAAATTGAGGAGTTGTTGAGATGAAAAAAAAATTTGATAAATATTATTTTGATGAAGAATACAAAAAATCAAAAGGTTTTTTATGGGGGATGCAAATTAGTAAACCTTTTGCGGAATTTGAAAAATTGTTGAAGCGAAAATCCAAGGTGTTGGATCTTGGTTGTGGAGAAGGAAGAATTGCAGTTTATCTTGCAAAAAAAGGGCATAATGTTACTGCTGTAGATATTTCAGAAACAGGAATTAAGAGGTTAAATGAATTTACAAAAAAAGAAAAATTAAAGGTTAAAACAGAGGTAGCTGATTTAGAAAATTATAAAATTAAAAAAAACTATGATTGTATACTTAGTTTGGCAACAATTCATTTTTTATCGAAGAAGAAAATTTATTCTCTTGTAAACGAAATTAAATCTAAAACTAAAAAAGAGGGTTTTAATTTTATTACTGTTTTTAGAAAAGGGGATCCTAGCGAGGGAAAATTTAAAATGTATTTTTTTGAAAATGGCGAGTTAACTAAAATGTATTCTGATTGGGAGATTATTAGTTATAAGGAATTTAGAAAAGAAGATAGACACGGAAAAAAAGGAAAACTTCATTATCATAAAAATGCAAATTTGATTGCTCAAAAAATTAAATTAAAATCCGGAGGATTTTAAATGCATAGTTTTGATATTGACATAAAAAATATTTCGAAGATTGAAGGGCACACGCACATGTTTGTGAAAGTAAAAGATGGGAAAGTTGTTGAGTGCAAGTTGAAGGTTAGTGAGAATCAGAGGTTTTACAAAAAGGCTCTTGAGGGAATGGATTTTGCTCTTGTGCCGTTGAAGGTTTCGCGGATTTGTGGGACATGCAGTGCTGCGCATATGTTTGCGGCGACAGAGGCGATTGAAAAAGCGCTTGGTGTTAAAGTGAGTGAGCAGACTTACAAATTGCGAAGGCTTTTAATGAATGCGAGCCATGTTCGTGATCATGCAATGCATTTGTACTTTTTTTGTTTGCCAGATGTTTTTGGTGTTGAGTCTGTTTTTGATTTTAAAGGAAAACTTCATGGTTGGGTTCACGACGGGCTTGATGTAAAAGATGCAGGAAGTTTTCTTGCGACAATTGTCGGAGGCCGCGCGGTTCATCCTCCTTTTAGCACGATTGGCGGTTTTACGAAATTTCCAACAGTCGAGGAAATGCAGGAAGCAATTAAAAAATTAGAAGCAGTGCGACCGAAAATTTTGAAAGTTATTGATGTTTTTTATAAAGACAGGAGAACCTTTAAGCGAGAGGCAAATTATGTTGGGCTTGTTAATTCTGATTATAATTACCTTGAGGGAAAAATTAAAACTGCAAACGGCACAATTGTTGAAGAGAAAGATTTTGCAAAACATTTGCAGGAAGTTGTTTTGCCTTACTCGACTGCGAGCGGGTTTACTTGGGAATCTAAAGATTATATGGTCGGCGCTTTAGCGCGCGTTAATTTAAATAAGGAAAGTTTGCACGTGAATACAAAACGTGATTGCAAAGAGGTTTTGAAAATTTTTCCAAATAATTGTGTTTTTAATAATAATACTGCGCAGGCAATTGAGACTTTGCACGGCGTTGATTTGTCAATTGATTATCTAAAGAATTTGATTGAGACTTTGAATCCAAATGAAAAGCCGGTGAAGGTTGTTGCAAAAGAAAGTGTTGGAGTAGGTGTTTTGGAAGCGCCGCGCGGAACTTTATATTATAAAATTGAAATTGATGCTAAGGGAAAAATAAAAAAAGCAGATCTTGTTATTCCCACGCAGCAGAATGTTATTCATCTTGAAAAAGACATTGCAAAATATGTTGAAGAGCTTTTGAAAAAAGGTGAACAGAAAAAAATAATTTCTTTAAAGGTTGAGGAAATGATTCGGGCTTATGATCCGTGCATGAGTTGTGCGACGCATTTTTTGAAAATAGATTGGGATGAAGAATAATTGAATAAATAATTTTATAAAGTTTAATTATTTTTTAAGCTGATGAAAAATTATTTGTTTTTTGGAGTGGTTTTAGTTTTTTTGGCTGTATTTGGATTTGTTGTTGCAGATAATGAGACAAATAATGAAACGAATATTGATGTGAATTGTTCTTTGGAGGGTGAGAGTTGTGAGGTTTTGAATTGTTGTGAGAATTTGACCTGCGAGGAAAATGTTTGTATTCTTGAAGTTGAAAATGAAACTGAAAATAATGAGACAGAGATTAATGAAACTTCTTGCGAGTTAGATGATGATTGCGAGGAAGGTTATATTTGTGAGGAAAATGTTTGTGTTTTAGATGATGAAGATGAGAATGAAACAGAGGTTGGTAAAGTTTGTTGTAAGCGGACCCGATTAAGAGAGGGTAAGAGTTCTTGGTATAATTATATTGAAAAAGGAGATTGTGTAGGTTCTAGAGGATTTAATGCAGAGATTGTCCATGATTCGATGTGCAAAAGATTTAGATATAGGTTTGCGAATGAGACAAATGAGACAGGATGTCCGCAGAATTGTACTTGTTCAGGATCAACTACAAAATGTTTTACAGAAGATGGAAGAGAGATGACTGTTCGTGCAGGTAATTCTGGGAATTTTATTGTGCAGGTTAAAAATGCAGAGATGAAAACAAATGTTGAATTGTATAAAGATGAGGACGGCGATTTGGTTGGGAATTTTAATGGTGCTGTAAAGAAAATTAAATTTTTACCTGATGAAATAAAAGAAAAAGTTAAAGCAAAATTAAGTTCTGAAGTTATTGAAGATGAAATGGAAATTGAACTTGAAGAAGATGGTTTATATGTTGTGCAGGCAAAAAAGAGGGCGCGTTTATTTTGGATTTTTAATGTTCGTGAAAAAGTGAGCGCAGATATTGATGCTGAAACAGGGCAATTTGTAAAATTAAAAAATTCCTGGTGGGGTTTTTTAGCAAATGATGTTGAAGAATAATATGACAAGTAAAAAAAAGAAAAATGTTTATGAAGATGCTTCAGGTATTTTTATTCCTGCAGGACTTTTTTTAGGATTGGGAATTGGAGGATTTGTGGGAAATTGGGGCGCAGGAGTTTTGTTTGGTTTAGGTTTGGGTTTTTTGGCTATGGCATTAATTAAATTATTGAAGAAATGAAATTTTTAGAGTCCTTGGTACCTTTGTTAGAAATTCTTTAGGATACTCTTTAGTTTCTTTTTTATAAAATAAAAAATTATTTATTTTCTATTTCAATTAATTTGATTTTAAAGTTAAGGTTTTTTCCTGCAAGCGGGTGATTCATGTCAATTACAACTGTGCTTTCTTTGACTTCTTTTATTTTTGCAGGGATTTGCTGTCCTGTTGGAGCTTTAAGACCAATTATCATTCCTGGTTTTGGTTCTTGACCTGGCGGAAATGCAGTTTTTGGAATTTCTTGAACTGCTTGAGGGTTTATTGGGCCATAAGCTTGTTCAGCAGAAATTTTAAATTCTTTTTCTTCGTCTTTTTCCATTCCAACAACAGCTTTTTCAAATTCAGGTAAAACTTTTCCTTCTCCAATTGTGAATTCTAAAGGCATATTTTGGCCGTTGCGCGTAGACGAATCAAAAACAGTTCCGTCGTCTAACTTTCCTTCATATTCAACTTTAACTTTGTCGTTTTGTTTAACAGTCATTTTAAATCCAAATTTAATTACAAGAATAAGAAATTAACTCATCCTTAATTAAACACATAAAAGAGGTTTTATAAGTTTTTTGGATTATAAAATAAAAACTTCTTCAATATGTTTCTTTTTTAGAGCTTTTGTTATTTTGTATGCGAGTTCGAGAGAAGGATTGTATTTGTTTTGTTCAAGCGCAATTATGGTTTGGCGTGTGATTTGTACAGCATCAGCCAATTCTTGTTGAGTAATTCCTAATTTGTTTCTGTAAAATGCTATTTTTGTTTTCATTAATTATGTTTTTCAAGAATTTTGTAAGAAATAAAATATGTAATTATCATAAAACAAATTAAGTAACTCATAAACATTGAGTAAGCAAGATTAATTGGATTTATGCCGTCGAGGATCATTATGAAAAATGCCACTAAAATTATTGCTACGAAAGTTATTCGTGTTGCTTTGTAGGAAATTTTAATCATGCGCTCGTCGATAATTCTTTTTTTATTTTTTATAAATTGAAGTCTTATAATTACAATCATAACAAAACCAATATATATTAGCCATGTTCCCACACTACTAAATCCTAAAAATTCTTTTCCAATTTTTAAATATTCTAAAATGATTCCTATTGCGAGAACCACTACAGCGAAAATATATCTCCAAGTTTTTTGTTTGTTTTTCATGTTAAAAATATATTACATATAGTATTTAAATGTTTTGGTTTTTGTAAGAAATATATTACATTAAATTTAATAAAATTAGAAATAAAAAATGAAAAAGAATTATTTTTTCTTTTTCTTTGGAGTTTTTTTGCATGCTTTGCATTCTACCATTGTCCATGCAACAATTATTGTTAATACTGAAGTTATTAAAATAACCCATGTTGCACCGCCGATTCCAGGCCAAACCACAAATAAGAAATTCAAAATTGCAAAAATTGTTAAAAGTGTATTAGCGCAAGTCATTCTTCACCTCCTTTTCTAAATTAAATAGGTTTGTTCTGTTTTTAAGGTTTCTTATTATTTATTTGTTTTTTTATTTCTTCAAATGCTTTGTCTTCGACCATGTCAAATGGAATTAAAATTATTTTTGCAGTTTTTATTTTTTTAACTTGCATCAAAAGTTTCAGATTGTAACCTAAATCAAAGTCATGCATTGATGTGATTGATTCAATTTTTAATTTTTTTAAATCATTTTCATTTTTAATTTCAATTAATTTTATTTTTTTAATTTCTGGAGCAACATCGATGATATTTAGCTCAGGGCCGAAATCCTGCAGATTTTCTGTTGAGTCTGTTTCTCTAAAATTAAATCCCGGAAATTGTTTTTTTAATTTTGGAATTAGTTTTAATGCAAGCGAATCCTGCGGGACGAGCGGATTGCCGAATACAAGAAAGGTTTTCATTTGAATTGTGAATAATATTTTTGTGCAAATGGAAGATATTTTTTTAATTGTTCTTGGTCCATAATTTCTAACATAAAACTCCAATGTCCAGATACGATGTCCCCAATATTTGGTCTTTCTAATCCAGGTAAAAGTTTTATTGTAGTTTTATTTCCTAAGATAATATTTTTTCCTCTAATTTCTGTTTTTTTTCTTGATAAAATCTTATAGTAATTTATTGGACAAGAAAGTGCATTTCTTAATAAAAAAGGATCTTCCTTTATTTTTTCTAGACTTATTTTTGTTTCTTTAATAATTCTTGAAATTACTAGATTAAAATGTTCTTTGTAAATATATTCCCTTACTCCTTGAGAATTTATTAAACGTATTATTGTTCTTTGTGTTTGAGAAATTTCTCTTTCTGGAAAATCTTTTTCTGTTTCTATATATTCTCTATAGAGTTTTTTGTGTTGTTCTCTTGTGGTTTTGTTTAGGAGTAGTCCACAATAACCCGATTCATAAGCAGAATAAATAAATGCACAAAGTAATTTTTTTTCATCAATCATTTTATTTTAATAATTCTTTGACTTGCTTTTTTGGAATCTTTTCTAATACCATTTTTGCTTGGACAAGGCAATAATCACCAACTTTGTAATTTCCTCTAATTATTTTTGCCACTCTTTTTTCACCAGAATAATCTATTGTTGCTAAGTCTCCTTTAATTTTAATTATTTTTCCTGGAATTGCTAAACACATTTTTTTATGAATTTTTTAGAGGTTAAATAATTTTGTATGCAAAGCTTTATAAATTAAAATTTTCTTCAATTAATTATCCAATGAACTCTTGTGAGGACAATCTATTTGAGTATGATTGCGTGAGATTGTGAGAGTTCTAAAATTTTAAAATGGACATATATACAATTGTTGACAAGGCTAAGAGAACAGGAAAGATTGAGAAAGGAACTAATGAGGTTACTAAAGCAATAGAAAGAAAGACAGCTAAGTTGGTAGTTTATGCAAGTGATGTTGAACCAAAAGAAATTGTTGCCCACTTGCCGGTTTTGTGCAAGGAGAAAAATATTAAGTGTATTGAAGTTGACAACAAACAAAAATTAGGAATTGCTGCAGGACTTAGTGTTGCTACATCTTCAGTTGCTGTGATTGAAGGCGGAGATGTAAATAAAGACATTGAAAGTTTAAAATAAATTTTATAAAATGAAAGAGCCGGAATCAACTTTGTTTGAAAGTGAAAGAGCAAGACAAAAACCTAAATTAATTAAGGGAAGAATTTATCCTTTGGAAGTTTGTCCAGAGGAGGAAATTATTAATGGAAAATATATTGGAACTATTGAGTCATCAATATTGGCTGGCGAACAGGGCCATGTTTTTGTTAGAGTATATAATGGAATGAAAGAATATTCTCTTTTTAGTGATCATAATATTTTGCAGCGTGAAGGAGTTATAATTAATTCTCCAATTTCTGCTTTGAGAGTTCCTGTTTTTTCTAGGTTTTCTATAGAAAGAAAGGTTTTCAAGGTTTCTGATCCTTCAATTTTAAATCCTTTTTTTGATGATTTAAATTCAATAGAATCTAATCTTAGTTAATTTAACATGGCAAAATCACAAAAACCTCAAAAGCAACAGCAAAAAAAATCTGGAAGTAGCAAGGGTTCTGAAAAAATTTTAGGCGTGACTGTTCCAGCTGTTGTTCAAGAAATTATAGGAAGAACTGGTTTTCGTGGAGAGATTACTCAAATTAAATGTCTTGTTCAAGAAGGACGAGATAAAGGCCGGAGTATGAGACGAAATGTTAAAGGACCAATAAGAATAGGTGATGTTTTAATGCTTAGAGAAACTGAAATTGAAGCTCGTAGAATTAAATCAAAAGTTATGAAGGGAGCTTATACATAAATTTAAATGACATTACATGTTGAATCTGTAAGAGAAATGTGGGGAGATTTAATTCCTTCTGGAGAATCAGAATCTTTAGTGGAGTTTAATATTCCTGCCGGGGTTGATTCAGAATCCTCTTTTAGAGGTTATGAAAAAGGTTTAAACCAAAGAGGGTATGATGTTATTACTTCAACAAGAGAACTTGATGTTTATTCTTTTAGAATTAGGAGAGATCAAAATGACTAAATGTGTTTATTGTGGCAAAGAGTATGATATTCCTCGGGGATTAACTTTAGTTATGAAAGATGGAAAAGTTAATTATCTATGTTCTTCAAAGTGCAGGAAAAATATGTTAATGGGTAGAAGAAAAGTTCGCTGGGTTGAAGATCCTTCAAAAGTTAAAGGCAAGAAAGCAAAACCAAAAAAGAAAAAAGTTGTTTCTAGAAAAAAGAAGAAATAAATCGTTTCGTGGATACAAATCGTCCCTTCTACACAATTTTGGATTAGAAATTAATTTTTTTATATTCTGTATATTGATAATCTTTAAATAAATAAGGCCCCTAATTATATTTTAATGGAAATAAGAAGATATGGTTCTATTTACAAACTCCCCCCACATATTTGGGTAGATTTTTTTGAGGATAAAGAAACTTGCGATAGAGTTACAACAGAGAGGGAGAGGAACCATGCCCTGTGTTCTAGGTTAAGGGAGATTAAAGAGGAAAAAAGTATTGAGGTTATGGTTCAAGAGTTTATTGAAAGATTAAATGCGTGGAGTGAGAATTATAGAAGAGAAAATCTAAAAGTTGAATTTAGAGAAGATGGTAAGTGTATTACTCTTGTTTACTCAAGTTCTTATTTTTATGAAATAGATGCTGTTTTTAATGATTATTTTTCAAGAGAGGAGGATGGAGATGGATACTAGTGATGAAATTGTTGCTACATATATAACTGAAGAGTATTCTAGTTTTCATTATATTCTCTTTTATTCTCCTAAACATAATTTAAGTTTTTATTGTGATGATATTATTGTTGGTTTAAATAATGCTCGGGAAAGAACATTCATGGTTGAGAGAGGTGAAGATCTTTTCATGGAGTGGAGATCTTGGTTAGAAGAGAATCTTACTTGGCTTAGGCCAAATATGGTAAAGTTCCTTCTTACTAAAAAGCATGTTAAAAATTTGGGAAGATTTTTACAAGAATCAGCTGTTTCAGAAACTAGGGCGGTTAATCAAATTGTTGGGGAAGGGGATGGTCCTGCAAGAAGACTTGCCGCTATAGATAATCAAATTTATAATCTTTATAGAGCGTCTAGAAAATAATTTATTTTAAAATTAAATTTAATTTAAATAAAATTGCTACGCAGATACTCGCCGACACAGTCGCTCGCATAGTTTTTCCAAAATTGCTACGCAGATACTCGCCGACACAGTCGCTCGCATAGTTTTTCCAAAACTGCTAAGCAGATGCTCACCGACACAGTCGCTCGCATAGTTTTTCCAAAACTGCTAAGTAGATACTCGCCGACACAGTCGCTCGCATAAAAAGTTATTTTTGGGTATAATAAACATTAAAAAGCAATTTTTGCTGTATTTTTTATGAGGTTTGTAAAAGAGGCACTATTTTTAGTGTTATTTTTTGTATGTATTAGTTTTGTCTGTGCAAACACAATTTATGTTTCGCCGTCGACAGTTTCTGTTTCGCGCGGAGATAGTTTTGAAATTTTAGTGAACGCGTCAACTTCGACGAGCGACATTTACGCTGTGCAGTTTGATTTAATTTATGATTCTTCGATTTTAACTTTAGATTCAGTTAGCGAGGGAGAATTTTTTTCCAGCGACGGCGCGACAACAATTTTTAATTACTCTTCTTTTGGTTCTGGCGTCGCTGACAATGTTTTAAATGTTAGAAATGAAACTTATGAAAGTTCAACGCCGGGAATTACTGGCGACGGAAGTGTAGCAGTTTTTAGTTTTACAGCGTCGACAGCTGGAACTTCTGCAATAACTTTGAGCAATGTTCTTTGGATGAATAGTACAATAAAAAATTTTTCTTATTCTGAAGTTGAGTTTTCAATTGAAAATGCTTCTATTATTGTTAGTGTTGTGCAATCTTCAAGTTCGTCTTCAGGAAGTTCAAGTTCTGGTGGAGGTGGAGGAGGGACAACCCAAGTTGTTGTGAATATTTCTAATTCTACAAATGAATCAATTAATTCAGGGGAAATTAATTTTGAGATTCAAGAAGATGGAAAAGATTTTGTTGAACAGGAAAATAAAACTGATGAATTAAATAAATCTAGTGAGTCTCGAGGATTTTTATCTTTTACTGGAAGGGTTATTGATGATTTTTTTAGTGAAGGAAAATTTTTGAGTTCTTTTGCATTTTGGTTTATTGTTGGTTTGGTTATTATTTTTTTAGGAATTATTATCACAAGAAAAATGTATTTAACAAAACATAAAAAATTTAATAAGGCTTGGTTTCCTAGAAAAAATTAATGAAAAGAGGGATTTTGTTTTTGGTTGTGTTTATTTTTTTAATTGGGTTAGTTAGTGCGGTTGATTTATATGTTGATCAAAATAGTATTAATGGTGCATGCAGTGATTCTTATACTAGAGCAACAAATGATTTGACTCACCCATGGTGTACTATTGCAAGAGCAAATGACCAACATATTGGAGGAGATCACGTTTATATTTTGCCAGGGGAGTATAGGGAACGAAGTTATTGTTATACTAGTAGCGATGATGTTGATAGATATTCAATTATTTGTATGAAAGAAGGAATTAGTGAAAGTGAAAGAACAGTTTATTCTGGATATGGTGCAAGAGAAGATGTGAAACTTGTTGGGAGTAAAAACATTTCTTCCACTTCCTGGACCTTGGAAAGTGGAAATATTTATCGTGCCCAATATACTCCTGCAGAAGAGTATACTGTTGGGATTTATCCAATTAGTTGTTTTGAAGATAGGCGAGTATGGTATTCTCCCAGATTAAGTTTAGCAGAAGTAAATCAACCTGGAGAATTTTATTACAATGATTTAACTGATACAATTTATTTATGGGCATGGACATCGACTCCCGGAGACCATCTTGTTGAATGTACTGATACTCCTGTTGTGACAGGTATAAAATATGTGGATAATCTAGTAATTCAAAATTTAACCATTCTGCAACCTTTAGGTAGGGGGGTTTCTATGAATGATGCACATAATATCACCATCCAAAATAATGAGTTTGCATTTACTGGAGGATTAGAATATCCTAATGAAAACCCTGCTGCAGTTTTTCACGGAGGCTTTTGTGACATTCCTTGTATTGAGAATATTCAGATAATAGGGAATTATATTCATGATGTGGGCAGTAATCATGGTCCTTCAATTGAATATGAGGGGGAAGAGGGAGCTACTTTTACAGGACCTTGGGGGCATTCAGGTCAGGGGATACAATTCTATAGTGTTGCTAAAGGATTGGTAGCTAATAATACTATTTATAATGTTAGTTATGGAGTGTATCTAAAAAATTACAACTCAAATATTCTTATTGAAAATAATACTATTTATAATTCATACCTCGGAGTATTTGTTAAGAATGGAAATGTTAGGAATACTGTACAGGAGAATACTATCTTTAATATAGGGAGTTATGGAATTGCTTTGGGAACTCCTGTTGTAGATGGACCTCCGAGTGACGATAATATTTTTAGACAAAATACTGTTTATAATATCGATGATGCAGGAATATATTTACATCCTCATGGTTCTGCTCATGGGGGAAATCCAAGTTTAAGAAGTATAATTCAAAATAATCTTGTTGAGAGTAATGATAAATTTATTTCTGTAACTCAGGCAGAAGTATCAGAATCAAATTATAATTTCTTTGATAATTCAAGAAGTACTCCTAGTTTTTATTGGGATCCCAGTACTTATGATTTTTTAGGGTGGCAGATAAACACAGGTTTTGATTTAAATTCAATTGAGGCAGATCCACAATTTATTTCAACTGATCCTGCTTCGCCTGATTTTTTAAGGCCTTCTGTTGGAAGTCCTGCAATCGACGCTGGAACAATAATCCCAGGTTATCATTGTACTGAATCTGGTGTTGAGTCTGAGCCTGGTTGTAAAGTTTGGTATGGAAGTGCGCCAGATATTGGTGCTTTTGAATATCTTGATTTGGGTCCTGTAAATGAGTGTGATGATTGGCAGACAAATCATCCTGAATGGATTTGGTGTGATGATTTTGAAGATGCAACTGCTATTTCAAATAAATATTTTGAATATAATGATGATGCTGGTGATTTTGTTAATACTGCTGGGGTTGGAGTTGATGGTAGTAGTGGTATGAGTGTTTTGTGGCAGGAAGATGAAACTGATGCAGGTTATTTGCATAAGACTTTTGGAAGATTGCCTAGTTCTTATTTTGAAACAAATGCAGAAAGAACAACAGAGGATTTTTATGATGTTTATTGGAGAATGTATGTGAAGATGGAGGATGGATGGACCGGAGGACATCCGGCGAAATTGTCTAGGGCATTTAGTTTTGCAGATTCGAATTGGGCTCAAGCAATGATTGCTCATAATTGGGGAGCTGATCCAGATTATTTAACTTTAGATCCTGCTTCAGGAATTGATAATGAAACTGGAAATTTAGTTACAACAACTTATAATGATTTTGAGAATCTTAACTGGCTAGGGATGGATAATGGAGTAACTCCTTTATTTTCTACAGAAAATTCTGGGAAGTGGTTTTGTGTTGAGGCACATGCTAAATATAATGATCCTGGTTCTTTAAATGGTATTTTTGAATTTTGGATTGATGATAATCTTGAAGCATCTATTAATGATTTAGATTGGGTAAATACATGGAGAGATTATGGAATTAATGCAGTTTATTTTGAAAACTATTGGAATGATGGTTCTCCTGTTGAACAGTCTAGATATTTTGATAATATAGTAATTTCAACAGAAAGAATTGGTTGTTTAGATTCTGAACCAGAACAAAATTCTCCAGATGTGAACAGCGACGGATCTGTTAATATTATTGATTTAGCTTTAACAATTTATTGGCAAGGAAAAATAGATTCAGATGGGGATTGGTCTTGGTATGATCATTTAGATGTGAATTCAGATGGAAGTGTAAACTGGGGAGATGTTTTGGAAGTTTTGAAAAGTATCTAAAGATTAATAAATAATAATTATCTATTGATTAAAATGAAAAGAGGGATTTTGTTTTTGGTTGTGTTTATCTTTTTAATTGGGTTGGTTAGTGCAGTTGATTTATATGTTGATCAAAATAGTATTAATGGTGCATGCAGTGATTCTTATACTAGAGCAACAAATGATTTGACTCACCCGTGGTGTACTATTGCAAGAGCAAATGATCAACATATTGGAGGAGATCATGTTTATATTTTGCCAGGGGAGTATAGGGAAAATATGCTTCCAAAAGAAGGTTCTATAGGACAACACACTGTTTATTCTGGTTACGGTGCTAGAGATCAAGTTTTTATTTTAGGGAGTGATGAATTATTTGGTTGGACTCAAGATTCTGGAAATTTATACTCAACAAGTTTTTCTGCCCAGGAAACTAGGTGTGAACAAGGAGATTATTCTGCTTATGGAACTGATTGTTGGGAAGATGGAACTACTTGGCTTGATAGAGAATATAATCTCGGAGATCTTGATCAAGATTCAGAATTTTATTATGATTACTCTAATTCTAGGATTTATTTTTATTCTTCAACTGGAGATCCTTCAAGTAGAGATATTGAATGTTCTATAAGAAGAGTTGTTAATAATGGTTATTCTGCTGGTTCTGCTTGTCATTATGATAACTCTTATGTGAATTTTGAGAATTTTACTTTTATGCATAGTTATAGAGATGGAATAAATCTTTGTTCAAGTACACATGATATTAATATTATTAATAATGAATTTGTGTATAATTCGGGTCAAGGTTCTTGCAATGAAAATCCTGCTGCAATAATTCATCATGGGTCTTTGTCATCATCTCCAAGCCCAAACATAAATGTGATTGGAAACAAAGTTCACCACCAAGGAAGTGATAGGGGGTTAGCAATAGATAATATAAATAGTGGGCATACTGGTGCAGGAATAGAACTTTATGCTACTAGAGATAGTCTTGTTGCTAATAATGAAATTTATAGTCTTAGTGAAGCCATAAGTCCAAAACTTAATGACAATAATATTGTTATTAGTAATAATGATATACATAATGTTGGTAGGGGAGTATTTTTGATGAATACTGTTAGAGATATTTTAATTGAGAATAATCTTTTTTATGATTTTTATTATGATATTGATGCTGAACAGGGGGCAATCTTGTGGAGGGGAAATACATACAATACAGATAATTTTACAATATTACATAATACATTTGATAATGTTCAGGTTGCTATTAGTATGGATTTTAGTAATGGAATCCCTTCACAAGATCATTTTTTTAGGAATAATATTTTTAATGAGGTTCAGTATGAAATGACCATTGGGAATGCTATTCCTTCAGTATTTGATTCAGCTAGTAATTTATTTTATGAGGATTTGGGTGGTCCAACTTTTGCTGAAGGATATTATGATATGAGAAACAATTTATTTGATATAACTGAATGGCAAACTGCCACACAAACAGAAGATAATCCTGTTTTAGTTACTAGTGCTGATCCAGATTTATTTGTTGATGTTTCCAATAATAATTTTAATTTACAAACAAATTCGCCTGCAATCGACGCTGGAACAATAATCCCAGGTTATCATTGTACTGAATCTGGTGTTGAGTCAGAGCCAGGTTGTAGGGTTTGGTATGGAAGTGCGCCAGATATTGGTGCTATTGAGTATGTTGATTTGTCTGCAAATGAATGTTCTGAGGGAGAAATTACTTCCTCTTGTGAGTGTGGTTCACAAACTTATGATTCTGGATTTTGTTGTTATAATGGAAATGATTTTGATTGGTTTGGAGATGAATATAATCAGTGTCCTTCAAGTTATTATTATGTTGCTCCTGACGGAAGTGATGCAACTGGAGACGGAACATATGGAAATCCTTGGGGAACATTTTTGCCTGCAGTAGA
>Ga0272443_10002444_pt1 | contig 23796 bp, 21 predicted proteins | sample SSMAcet12_FD_193581 | JGI IMG/M metagenome (GOLD analysis project Ga0272443, IMG submission 193581) | Marine sediment archaeal communities from Little Sippewissett salt marsh, Falmouth, MA, United States - SSM-Acet-12 | ecosystem: Environmental > Aquatic > Marine > Wetlands > Sediment ...
TGCAGGCGGTTGAACCGTCGGTGGAACTGCTTTCGCCAAGGGACGCGGCGCTGGGCGGCCGGCACGTGGCACTGACGGATACCTTTTCCTCCCTCGTGAACAATCCGGCGGGCTTCTACACGGCGCCGGAGCAGCTCTCAATAACGGAGATCACAATCGGCCTCAAGGGACCTATGTTTTCCCTGGCGGATGCGATCATCGGCGGTGAGATGAGCGATCTCTCCGAGCTGATCAACGGGATATACGCCGGCCTGGACCTCCTCGGGCCTCTGTCCTTCGGATATGTAGGGGAGGGACTCGGATTCGGGGTATACAACCAGACCAACCTGCGACTCTGGAGCAACAACAGCCTTACCGCCAATGTCCGGGCATGGGACGATATAGTCCTGACCGGCGGATACGCCTACCGGATGCCCTTTTCCGGAGATGCGCAGGCCCTGGATGCCGGTGTCCTCCTCAAGGGCGGCTTCCGCGGTACCATAGACGGCGGGATCTCGGTAGTCGACATCATGGACCTCAATGTGGGAACCCTCCTCGACGAACCCTTCCGCTTCACCAGCTTCATCGGAATGGACCTGGGGCTGCGGTACTCCATCGGGGAAAAATGGGTCGTCGGCATGGTGGGCAGGGATGTGTATACGCCCACACTGACCAATGAATACGCCGACTACAATGACTTCATCAACGGGGTGGCACCTACTGCGGACAATCTCTACGATACGATGCAGTTCAAGCTCGACCTGGGTATGATGTACCGTCCTCAGGCGGATCTGACCCGTTATTCCATCAGCGACATCAAGATTCTACTGGACTATAAGGACGTACTGGATTTCTGGATCTACCCGGAGCTCTCCACCAATCCGCTGCTCCATATCGGGATAGGGACCGAGATCACCTTGATGGAGATCCTCAACGTACGTGTAGGCCTCTCGGAGGGACTCTTCGCCGCCGGCCTGGGGCTCGATCTGAGTCACTTTACCCTCAACGTTGCTGCTTTCGGAACTGAGCGGTCCACCGAACCGGGGCTTGCACCTGTGTATAACCTTCAGCTGGGCCTGGAGTTCCGGAAGTAAGGTGCACGCCTCGAAGCCGGCTTCAAGCGCGGGAAGAAGGCCGCGATTCACATCACGAAGATGCTGATTTGGGTCCGCAATAGTTGACACTTTCAATGAAAGTTGCTATATTCGTCGGGCAAACAATAGAGGGCCGCTAGCTCAGTTGGTAGAGCAACGCCCTTTTAAGGCGTGGGTCACAGGTTCGAACCCTGTGCGGCTCACTCTCACTTTGTTTACAACTGCGGCGATTATTATTGCCGTTTTTACGTCTCCTTCGTCTAGTGGTTAGGACACCGGGTTTTCATCCCGGCAACAGGGGTTCGACTCCCCTAGGAGATGCCTCTTATAGGCCCGTGATCTTCACGGGCCTTTTTTTATGCCCCACAGCGCCGCCCCGAATCTGCAGAATCAGAATAGCAGGAATGAAAATTCCAGGAGAATCGCCCAGGGGAACATCGTCACTTCTTCGGTGGTTTCATTAAAAACCCTGGAATACCTGATGTCTACACAGGCGCTGTTCTGCAGCTCTACTCCGACGGCGGCGGCAATCCCATAAAGCACCTCGTTGTCCTTCACGCGGGTTGCTGTTGCACCGGAGTTGTCCTCTATCTCTATATCGTCGAGTATGTACGTAAGCTCCGGACCGGCCATGACGAACAGACCTCCGGCAGAAAAAGGTGACTTGATCTTAAAATAGAGTGGTATTTCCAGGAGTCTCCAGGACTCTTTGGCCCAATCGGTCCCGTTTCCCCAACGTATGGATGCGGGAGTGTACAGGAGTTCGGGCTGAACGGCAATGGACTTCGAGAATGAGAGCTCGGCAAGAAGGCCGATACTGTAGGAGAGAGAGAACTCATTATCCAACCCTCCCATCTCCTTGAATTCATCCCAGTCGTCTCCGGTAAGGGAATAATCCCCGATCGCACCCTTTATACCGAGATTGAAGCCCTGGGCTGAGAGAGTAAAGACCGTCATGGTGATAAGGACCACCATGAATATTAAACATCTTTTCATGGTTGCCTCCTTGAGAAAAATATGAGCGGAAGTATGATATTTATGAAGCGGAGAATAAAAACAGGGAAGGCAAGAGCAAATGCTTTTCGCTCTATTTAAAATGTACCATGATCGGCGGGATATCTCAATGTACCGAATCAAATGCCGGAAAAGCCGCCGGGCGCCCAGGGCGCCCGGCGGAAAATCTGGTCTCGTAAAGCTGAATTTACTTCAGCGAAGCCCCGAAGGTTAGCCCTAGGGCGAAAGCACGGTTGGCATCGAGAGCGTCGGTCAGGATCGCATCGATGACGAACTTGAAACCACGGAACATATCGGAGCTTCCCAGGTCGATCCGCATACCGGTGTTGAAGACACCTCTGGAACCGGCAATAGCCCCGATGGCCTGGTTGCTGTAGGAGAAGTTGGCGAAGTCGTTGATCCAGTGGACGTATCCCTGGAAGACATCCGGCAGGAGCATCAGGTCGAAACCCATGCCGAAGTCGATATTCTCATCCACCGCATTGTCCCCGAAGGACTTGCCTATTACGAAGGTGGTCTCGGCAGGCATGGTGAAGAAATCGCCGGGGTAGGTGGCTGCAAGATAGATCTGGGTTATGTTGGTGCTGGTGCCGCCCTGCTCGAGCTGCTGGATATTGCCCCCGACGGCTATGGCGCTGGCCTTCTTGATCGGCAGCTGGAACTTGCCGGTGAAGAGCATGTCGGCGTTGTCGGAGTCCGCCTGGGTATCATAGGCGAAGCCGAGTTCAAGGGTTCTGAAGAGGCTTACGGATACTTTCGGAATGTGGGCGGTCTGATCATTGTCGATGATGGCATGGTAGCCGAGGTCGAAGCCGAAATCGGCGCTGTGTTCCCAGCCGATCCTTCCGCTGGGGATACTGATGAGGCCGGTAGCTCCGTTGAGGGACATGCCCTTCAGGGACTGGGCGCTCACCCCTGTCGCTACGAGTAATGCAAGCAGTAGTACGAGTACAACTGATTTTTTCATAATTTTCTCCTTCCAGTAGTTAAGAAAAACGATTAATATACACATTAATGAATCAGGGTTTGAAAAGCAAGTTAAAATAGGGTGAGATGGGTTATATTCCAAAGACCCCGGGGAGGCAGGAATGATCGAAAGTCAGAACTCAATCGTACTGAAGGCGGCTGATCTGGATGGATATCTGAATGAAGGAGACCACAAGCAGATCGAAGAGATGAACAGGCTCTACCGGCGGGCGATGGATATTTTTTCCATCATATCGAATACGAGCAATGAAAAACGGCTGACCGCGGCCAAGCAGGAGCTGATCGAGGTATACGACGTCATGGGGGTTAAAATGCAGGGGATCGTCAAGGAGGACCCCAGGATACACGTTTACTCCTTCGATACTCCCAGGGAGGTCCACGGCGAGGCGTCCCGGCTCATCTCCAAGCTCCGAAATATCCGCACTCAGCACCAGGAGTTTGTTTACTACATTCAGCGGGCCTACGAGCTGCTCTTCAACCTCGCTTTTACCGAGAGCGAGCTGCAGAAGAAGAACTACCTCATCACACAGACCCCGGTGACGAATCCGGTGCAGAACTATGCCGTACATAAAATTCCGGATGTCGACGCGGACATCGAGAACACTGTAATGTGTGTGATGCTGCGCGGGGCCCTTCTGCCCTCGATGATCATGAGCAAGGAGATCCAGGAATACTCCTCATCCAACTATGTCACTCCCTTCGCTCTGTTCAAGATCAAACGGGACGATCAGAAGAAGGAGTACAACATGGAGTACATTCTCGATCTCGACAGATCGTTCTTCTCCTTCGAGGAACTGCAGGGAAAGGATCTCATTTTCGCGGACCCCATGAATGCTACCGGCGGCAGCTTCGTGACTATCGTCAAATACCTTCTCAGCCAGGGGGTGCAGCCCCGCTCGATAAAGTGTCTCAACGTGATTTCCGCCCTCAAAGGGGCCATACGGATCGTGAGGGCCCTCGATATGGCGGATGTGTACACCCTGTGGATGGACCCGGTACTGAACGAGGATGCCTACATTCTTCCCGGTCTCGGGGATGCCGGGGACAGACTGAACGGACCCGACCTCGAAGATTCCCCGCGCAACATCATCCAGCTCATCGCCGACTATGGATCGAACATCGCCTCCCTCTACCGTTCACAGGTACGGAAGATAGAGGAGACGGTGCTGGGAAAAGTGTAATGCGGAAGTTCACCTTCATTACAATCACTGTTATCGCGGTCCTGATGGCTTCCTGCCAGACGAATCCGGTCCGGGAGGAGCTGGCGGAGACCTACTACAACCTCGGCAACGCCTACCTCGAGATGGAGCGGCTCGACGATGCCGGGTCGGCCTACGCCCGGGCAATGGAGCTGGATCCTGAACTGTACACGGCCGGCTACAACCTTGCCCGGGTATACATATTCAACCGCGAGTACGGCCGTGCCGTTGAGCTGCTGCAGGAGCTTCTGCTGGAGGACCCTCGGAACGGCATTCTCAGGGAGAGCCTGGCATGGGCGTATCTCGAATCGGGACGCGTCGATGATGCTGAGCAGCTGTACAGCGAACTCCTGAAGACCGACCCGGCCAACTGCAATGTCCGCTATAATCTTGCTCTGATGGCAAGCGCCGCAGGGGAGTGGAATCGGACGTACGACCTGCTGATCGAGTGCGTGTATCTCGATCGCGGGGACGGAGAGATTCTCGCACTTCTCGGGAAGGCGGAACGCGAAACGGAGCAGGGGAGCGGTCTCGGCTGGTTCGAAGAGGCTGCCGAAGAGAGTCCCGAAGACCCTTCGATCGCCGGGGAGCTCGCAGGCGCGTACCGCGCGGAGGGAGAGTACACAAAAGCTCTCGCTGTATACGACAGGCTCATCGATCTGAGCCCGGATGCCGGCGGAAGGTACGAGTTCGAGAAGGCGGCGGTGCTTTTCCTTGCCCTCGAGGAGTACGGGGAAGGATTCAGCAGCCTGGAGGCTGCTCTCGAAGCCGGGTACAGAGATAGTGAAAAAACTGCCGAATTGCTTGAGGGGCTCGGCTACAGTCCTGAGTCGCCGGGTTTCGGAGATATCGAAGCGCTGCTCGAGTCGTATGATCTGTATGATCCGGTCCTGCAGCGGCTGCAGGCGCCGGCAGGTCCCAAGGGGGGAGATTCCGATGAAGAGGCTCCCGCGGAGGAATCCGTCACTGGGGAAGCCTCCGTTGATGAGCCCCGGCCTATAACTCCGTGAGGACTTCTTTGACCTGTTCGAATACTTTATCCGGGGAGGGCTCCGCATCTATTGCGATCAGAAGACCTTTTTCCCGGTAGAATTCGATCAGAGGCGCGGTCTGACGTTCATATACATTGAGCCGGTTCCTGATAGCTTCGGGTTTGTCGTCCGGGCGCTGAACGAGAGGTTCTCCGGAGACATCGCACACTCCGGGGACCTTCGGGGGATTGTACTCGATGTGATACACCTTCCCGGATTTCTCGGCGATCCTCCGTCCGGACAGACGCTTGATGATGCTCTCGTTCGCCAATTCGAAGTTCAGTACTCCGTCGATCCGGGAGAACTGTTCAAGCGCCTCCGCCTGAACGATGGTCCGAGGAAAACCGTCAAGAATAAACCCATTCCGTGTGTCGTCGTCTTTCAGACGCTGCCGTACTATCTCGATAGTCAGTTCATCGGGAACCAGTTCTCCGGAGGCGAGGATGCTCTTGACCTTTTTCCCTATTCCGGTCTCTCCCTGAATATGGCCGCGGAAGAGATCTCCCGTGGATATGTGCGGGATTTTATAATGGTCCCTGGCCTGCACGGCGATGGTTCCCTTACCGGCGCCCGGAGGGCCGAGAAAAATCAGGTTCATATTATCACTCCTTCCTCATCGTTGTGACTGTGCGGTATGTGTACTTGAGGGGTATGCCAGCTGGTTTCACACTCCTCTGAACAGAACTCGTCGGTGGAAGGGTCCTGGCTGAGGAAAAACACTCCGCAGTTCTTGCATCGGGTATACTTCTCACTGCATTCACGGCTGCAGTAGTACCCGTGATACATATCTTCACTGAGCCTGTAGCGTCCGCAATTGCGGCAGCGGATATATTCGGTACGATCATTCATACGGCTCAATATTAATACATATTCATCCGTGTGTACAGAATTAAAAATGAAACAGGGGCGACTCCAAGGGGTGAAAGATTCGTGTCAAAATGACACAAAACCTGACCACAGCGCTGCATGAACTGTAGTGCTTTGACACATTTTTTTCAAAAAAAATCGGTCCCAGCATATGCGTGTAAAATAAATAATTGTTTATATTATATAGAAATATAGATTTAAATGAAATTGGCATGAATTTTGCAAAATAATTAGTGAGAAGAAAAAACCTTAACAAGGAGGAGAATATGGAACTTGCAAAATGGAGAAATAACACTCTGCAGGAACCGATGGATGAGTTCGACCGGCTGCAGGACGAGATCAACAAGCTGTTCGACTGGACTTACCCGAGCAACCGTGGACTGTTCGACCGGTCCCTCTCCCCTGCGGTGGATGTCGTTGAAACCAGCGATGAAATTGTACTGACATGCGATCTTCCGGGAGTGAAGAAAGAAGACCTCGATCTCTCGATTTCCCGGAACGTGATCACCATCAAGGGTGAGAAGAAGGGCGAACAGAAGAAGGAAGGTTCCAGAATCTTTCGGAAAGAGACCTGGAGCGGATCCTTTCAGCGAACGCTTTCTCTGCCTGAGACTGTCGATCCCGACAAGGTCGAAGCATCAATGAAGGACGGTGTTCTGACGGTGAAAATCGCCAAGCGCGAAGAAGTAAAGCCCCGACAGATTTCCGTTAATGTAAAATAAGGAGGGAAGTATGAGTGCACAGGAGATGACGAAGCGAAGACGCTGTATTCAGCCTTTGAGCGAGATCAGGGAAGAGGACCACAAGGTAGTCATCCGGATAGAGATGCCGGGAGTCAGCAAGAAAGATCTCGATATCCAGGTGGAGAATGATCGCCTGAAGATCAATGCAAGCCGAAGCGGGAAGCAGCCCGAAGGCACCTACCTGGTGCGCGAAAGGAGCTGCGCCGATTATGAGAAAGTTTTTACAATCGATGAGACCATCGATCGGGATTCGATCGAAGCGGTCATGAACAACGGCGTCCTTGAGCTGCGGCTGCAGTTCAAGAAAGAGGTCCAGCCCAGGCGTATCGAGATAAAGGGCAGCTGAGAATTACCAGCTTACGATCAGGACCAAAGCGAAACGAACCGGCCGTGTGAGGTTTTCCTCCTTCACGGCTGGTTTTTTTGACAAAAATATCTAAAGAGTATATTATACACAAAATATTCATCGACATATGTATATATATGCACAAGGAGCAGGTATGATAAATCTCGCCGAGTTGATTACATTTGCGGTTTACTTCATCGCACTGATGGGAGTAGGCTGGTATTTTTACAAGCGGACCGTCCACATCGAGGACTATCTGCTGGGAGGCCGCCGGATGGGCCGCTGGGTTACAGCCCTCTCCGCACAGGCCAGCGACATGAGCGGCTGGCTTCTGATGGGACTGCCGGGAGCGGTATTTCTGATGGGGGTAAACCAGAGCTGGATCGCAATCGGACTCTTCCTGGGAACGGTGGTAAACTGGCTCATGGTAGCTCCCAGGCTGAGGGTGTTCACCGGGTACACCGAATCGCTCACCATATCTTCCTTCCTGGAAGAACGGTTTCAGGATCCCACCGGACTGCTGCGGATTGTTTCGGCGATAATTATTCTTCTCTTCTTCACTATCTACGCTTCCAGCGGACTGGTCGGAGCCGGCAAACTCTTCGAGTCGATGTTTTCGATCGACTACAGACTGGCGGTATTTCTCGGAGGTCTGGTTATAATCCTGTACACCTTCATGGGCGGATTTCTTGCGGTGTGCTGGACTGACCTGTTTCAGGGATCACTCATGTTCATTGCGATCATCATAGTCCCCACTATTGCCTTCTTCTCATCCGGAGGAGTATCGGGGATTGCCGGGGCGATGGCTGCGAAAGAAATATCGACTTCGATCATCCCGAGCGGCCCGGTTCCCCTCCTCATGATTATCTCGACAGCCGCCTGGGGGCTCGGTTATTTCGGTCAGCCCCACATTCTGTCACGGTTCATGAGCATCAAATCGGTCAGGGAGATCCCCAGTTCGGCGACTATCGCCATCATCTGGGTGCTTTTTTCCCTGGGATTCGCGGTGGTAGTCGGACTGGTAGCCATACCTATGTTTCCGGAAGTTACGGGCGGCGACAGCGAGAAGGTATTCATCTACCTGGTCCGGGCCCTCTTCAATCCCTGGGTCGGCGGAATACTCCTTGCAGCTATTCTGTCCGCTATCATGTCTACCATTGACAGTCAGCTGCTGGTCTCTTCTTCGGCACTCACCGAAGATTTCTACAAGAAGGTAATCAAGAAGGATGCCGGGGAGAAGGAGCTGATCCTCATCGGAAGAATCAGTGTGCTCATAATCTCGCTGATTGCTATGCTGCTGGCATTGAATCCCAACAACAGCATTCTCGGGCTCGTATCATATGCATGGGGCGGCTTCGGGGCCGCATTCGGACCGGTGATTCTTGCCGCCCTTTTCTCGGAGAAGACGAACTGGAAATCGGCCCTGGCGGGAATGGTGACCGGTACACTCGTGCTCATCATCTGGGAGCGCCTCGGGTACGGCGCCGTAATGTATGAAATCGTACCCGGTTTCGTAGCCAACAGCCTGACGATATGGATAGTGAACCGCTTCACCGAACCTGAAGACAAGCAGTTCTTCACCGCGCTGGTAGAGACCTATCGGCGTGAATCCGGCCTTGTCGAGACGGCGGAGATGAAAGAGTAAAGATGTTTAATCGGGAGAGCGGAACTGCCTCTCCCGCATTTTTACGAAGAGGACCGCAAGACCTTCCGACAGGTTCTCCCGTTTCACTACTACATGCGGGGGAACCTGTATCTCCGTTGGAGAAAAATTCCAGATACCAGCGATTCCTACCGCGATCAGTGAATTCGTCACATCCTGAGCAGCATGGGTGGGCACCGTGATGATGGCCATGGAAATGTTGTCTCTCTCGATTACCTCGGCAAGCTTATCCATGGAAAAAACGGGAGTACCGTAGATGATCCTTCCGTATCTTTCACTGTCAATATCGAAGGCGGCCACTATCTTGAGGTTCCGCTTGGCGAATCCCTCGTAGCCGAGGAGTGCGGTGCCGAGAGACCCGGATCCCACCAGTACGCAGGGTGTGACGTCATGCCAGCCGATGAATGTCCTGATTGCATCGATGAGTTCATTAATATCGTATCCCACCTTCGGTTTACCTACTATTCCGGTGAAGGCCATGTCCTTGCGGATCTGTATAGGCTTGAGGTCCAGTTCATCGGCGACATCAGTAGCCGAAACGGTGGTCCGGCCCTGTCTCTGAAGATTCTCAAGCACGTTCAGATAACGCGGCAGTCTGCGAAGCGAAGGGAGCGGTATTCTGTTCAAGTGATTCTCCATGAATTAAGCTTTGATTTATCGATACAAAAAGTATGCATACTTACGAATAGTAACAGAAGAAGTGTCGGGTTGGCAAGCAGTTTTTTTGGGTGTCAAGATCCGGAAAAATATGGTACTCTTGATCAGCCTCTTACAGAAAAAATACCACCAAAGGAAATGCGACATGTTATCAAAAGAGAGAGCCCTTGCGTTGGTGCGGGGCAATGTGTTCAACACGATCGGATGTACTGAACCGGTGGCGATTGCCTATGCCGCAACCGCTGCATATCAGCATCTGGGAGGAACTATAAAATCACTGGACATCAGGATCAGTGTAAATATGTTCAAGAATGCGATGGCCGTTGGTATTCCGGGCAGCGATCAGAAGGGTATAAAGTTCGCGACCGCCCTGGGACTGGTGGCCGGAGACTGGAAAAAGGGACTCCGTCTGTTCGAAGACGTGACCTCGGAACATCTCGCCGAGGCAAGCCGGCTTTCATCGAACGGTATGATCTCCATCGGTCTGACGGACGAGCCCGACAAGGTATTCATCAGTACCCTGGTGGAGACCGACCGCGGAACGGCGAAGGCCGAGATAAGGGGAAGTCACGCCAATCTCCTGTATGTAGACGTGAACGGCGAGCGGCTGTATGAAAGCAGCAGTTCCGGCGACAGCGGGGCAGCCCGGAAGCCTGGAGACCGGGAGACCGAAGAACTGAAGGGCCTTCAGATGGAGGAGCTGGCGGCTGCGGTCGATGCCATTTCGGAAGAAGAGCTGGCTTTCCTCAGTGAAGCCGTGGATTTAAATGTCGCCGCCGCCGAATACGGCCTCGAGAACTCCCCTGGTATGGGACTCGGTACGGGGACCGCCAGGCTGATGAATGCGGGGATAGTCGGAGACTCTCTGGCCACGCGGGTCGAACAGTATGTAGCTGCCGCTGCCGACAGCCGAATGAGCGGTCAAATGGTCCCGATCAAAGGCTGCGGCGGGTCCGGGAATCACGGAATCGCCTACTTCCTCGGGACCGGTCTCGCATGGCGGCACGCACAGGACAAAGCCGTTCAATCCCTTCCGAGGACCCTCGCCATGGGGCTGCTCCTCGTGAAGTACATAAAAGAGTATACAGGTCTTCTCACACCCACCTGCGGCGTGACAGTCAGTGCCGCTCCCGCTATCGCCGCCTCCCTGGTATACGCGATGGGCGGATCCCCTGAGACCATGACCGCAGCGGTCAAGCTGGTGCTGGGGAACATTGCCGGTATCCTGTGCGATGGGGCCAAACACGGATGTTCGCTGAAAGCCGCCACAAGCGCCAGATTCGGCGTACAGGCGGCTTTCCTCGCTCTGGAGGGGGTGCGGATTCCCGACAGTGACGGAATCATCGGAACAGACCTCCCCTCCAGTATGGAGAATCTGCGGCGGATCCAGGAGAACGGACTCACCGATGCCGATCAGACGATGCTGGACGTGCTGCTGGAAAAGAGCGCTCAGATGTAATGGATTAACTCAGAGGGAATGAATCGACCGTGACGCTGCATGGTTCTACGAACCGTGCGGCGTTATGTATTGAAGCCGCGCATTTCGAAATCAAATCACAACGGCATTACAGGTCACAGCCTTTCGGGTCACACATGCAGGACTGAATGGGCCGCCTGTTGGAAAGCCGCCGATGCCGGCCGATGCTGAAAGCTTATCAGTATTCCCAGACCGCTGTTGACCGCTTCGTGAACGAAGCCGGCGGTGAGGCGGGCATACAGTTCGCGGGAGATGATTCCCTCACGCGTTGAAAAAACGAGGTCCTGAAGGTCGAAGGTGTCCGACATGACATCAATCTGACGCATGATGAGGGGAAACAGACGTTTGATCAGAGACAAGTATTTCCTGCGGTACTGGTCGGAGTGATTCACGAGGGTGAGGATCTGGCTGTGTCTGTCCCGCACCGTATGTCCTTTCTTGTCCTTTCTCCGCGGCACGAAGTCGTTGAGGGTGTCGACGATCTTGTCCGACTGAAAGAGTTTGTAGAGACAGAAGTAGTACATGAGCAGACCGGACATGTTGCGCATGGTAGCTGAGACTGAAACCTCTTCAGCCAGGAAGAGGAGGAGGGCGGTTACTTCCCTGTCAAGGGCATGGCCCGGATCGATCGTTCCGCTGCCTTCTGTAAACAGATCGAACCTCGATTCCTCAGCCTCTTCCTTCCTTCGCAGCAGGTCCTGGGCCTTCAGGAGCTGTTGACGCGTACGGTTGGACTCGCACTTCTTCAGGTACCCTTCGAGGCCCTTCCGCTGTTCTTCGGTAAAACCTTCCGGCATCTCACCTGGACTCCCGCCGATGGTCCTCCCCTCGCCGGCTGGTTTGTCGACGGCCAGCTGATTTTCCAGGATCGACCGAAGGAACTGAGCCAGATTGCCGACCTCTTCCCCGCTGTTAAAAGCGGGAGGAAGACCGCGGATGAAAGACCTGAGCAGCTGTTTCAGCTGCGGAGACAGTTCGATATCGATCGGGATGTGCAGAAGGAGATTGTCATACAGAGCTTCGATGGCGGACTGCATGTTGCGTACCAGCTGCAGCAGGACCGCAGGGTCCCCCTGGAGGAGATCGAGACTCGCGTCTTCCGGGATGTAGGCGCAGTGCTCGATGTGAAAGACCCTAGGATCGACCTGTTCTTCTTCGGGCATGTTGTTGTTGTAGGTACCGATGATATCGGTAGTGTTGAAGTTCACCCCCGTATAGGTGCGGTACTTGTTGTGCCATATGTAAAAAGTGTTGCCGTTGCTGTGTTCGCGGGCGTAACGCAGATACTGTACAGCCGCGATGTGGGCAGCCGGCTGCGGATTCGTTACGACGATTATCCTGTCGGCCAGCTGCAGGAACCGCAGGTTCTCCTCCTCATCGGCTCCGGCCGGCATATCGAGCAGGACCAGATCGTACGATGCCCCTTTCTCTTCCCATGCGGTGCTGTTAAGAAAATCATACATGTTCTGCAGATCGGTCTTCGTCGCCTTGGAAAAGGGAAACCACAGATCCAGCCCTTCGAATACCGGGACTACGTACTGATGGTAATCGGCTTCCGTACCGGGTGAGGAGGACCGGCTGTTCAACGTGTCCTGGGGTATATCGAAGAGGGTGGAGATATCCGAGAGAGGATCGATGTCCACGAGAGCCACATTTTTCTTCATTCGCGCGGCGAAGAGTGCCAGATTGGCGGCGGTAGTGGTCTTCCCGACCCCCCCTTTACCGGACGCTATCGCAACGGTATAAGCCATACAAAGTATGTACCATAAAAAAAAACTTATGTACAGTAAAGGCTGCTATGATGTTACAGGCAGATGTGTTATGATAAAACATATAAATGTAAGCTGCCGGAGGAGATGATGGATCCAGATTCAAACACCGCCCAGTCCGAATTGAACAGCACCATACCGCTCGAGATGATCTGTGCGCATGCATGGGATGCTATTGATCGGTACAGCACTGTCCCCGGATATGCCGCACTCTATATCCAGGAACTGCTCAAGAACAACGGATACTTCGAGTCGGACGACGAAAGGATCGTGAAACTGAGGTCCGCTATCGAGGAACTCCAGCAGCAGAACGGGAACGACGACGGGAACGATAAAACGGGCCACAATCACCAGATCGTAGAAGGAAAGAACGTCGCCCTCGAGCTGCAGAAGGCCGCCGAGGAGATAAACTTCAGGAAACGGATCGAGGAGTTTTACCTTCCCAAGCAGCTGGTAAATGCCATCATTGAGTGGGGCGAGATTCCCAACTCGACCCGGGAAGAGTATGTGGGGATCGGATTCATAGACATCGCCGATTATACGTTTCTGTCAAAATTTCTCAGCCCGAATGAAAACCAGACGGTGCTCAACGGACTCTACGCGGCCTTCAACTTCGTTCTAAACCGACACGGCGGTTATCTGAATAAGATAGAAGGCGACAGCCTCATGTTCCACTTCGGCGGAACCCTCGACCCGAAGGTCCGGGGCTTGAGCCGGGAAGATCAGGAGCGTCTTATCGCACGGGAACTCTTCATGACCTGCGTTGAGATGCAGCGGGTCGCCTTTCTATTCAATCAGGCTAACGACCGCTTTCTCTACAACGAGGAAAAGGGCACCAGGGAAGCGGTGAAGCGCGCCTTCGATATCATCAGAACCCTGCGTACGAGCAACGAGCTCTCCCCCTCGATAAACGCTTTTTTCCAGATCCGGATCAGGATCGGCGCCAATATCGGAGAGGTTACTGTGGGGAATTTCGGTCCGGAAGGGGCCAAACAGTGGGATGTCATCGGGGTGCCGGTCATCAAGGCCAAGCGGATGGAGTCGACCGCACCAGTCGGGGGGTTCAGAATATCGGAGGAGCTGTACAATATCCTCAAGAAGAGCGGTACGGTGGACGAGTACTATCGGCGCTTCAAGCGGGAGGCGGAGGCCCTCTTCGGGAGCTTCAAGCACATCACCATGGACGAGCTGTTCAAATTCGGCGAAGTCACCCTCAAGGACAAGCGCAACGCCATGTTCAATACGTACAGCGTACAGGTCAATCCGGGACTTCCTGAAGCAATCATGAACCAGGTGGACCTGCTGATCGACAAGGGGCAGGAGGGGACAGCCCGAATTCTCGATATGCTGCGTTATTACCGGGGCAACCGCTTCGTCATTAACGGACTCGAATCGGTATTTCAGCGGCGGGGAATCAATCTGCGCAAGAATGATCTGCTCAGGATCGTTTCCCGGAGTCTCTACGAGCGTGTGCTGGTGGAGCAGAGTGGTGATGAAGATCAGGCCGCCAAGGTAGTGCAGAAGAAGTATTCCCTCTTCAATTTATTCGAGCTCCTCGGTCAGCTGCAGGACACCGTCAAGATGGACCAGCTTCCCGAGCGGCCCGAGTTCGAATTCTCATCCTACGATCAGCATCTCGACAGTATCAGGGAGTGGATGGAGTACGAGAACACCTACCGGGAAAAACGGGTCTACCAGCGGACCTACTTCTACAATTACATCTTTCCGATGTTCTTCTATTCCATCCAGTCCTGCATCTACGAGTACCAGCAGCAGTCCGCCGAGCTCATAGAGCTCAGCGAGGCCGATGTATCTTAATACCCGCCATTTTCCTGAACATCTTCTTCAGCCTGGCGGCCTCTTTTCCCGAGAGAAGGGCCCGGCTGAAGATGTCCCTGAAGAACCTCCCGACTTCTTCCTTTTCGTCCTGTTTGAAAAAACCGATTGATTCGAAGGATTGCGTGATCGTCCGTTCCACGTCCAGAATCTCATGCTGCGTCGCCGCCTCGTATGCAGCTGACGGAGCTTGATAGGCACGAAAGAGGGTGTAGGTGATGACCTGTACCGCGTGGGAGAGGTTCAGCGAGGGAAAAAGTTCCGATGAGGGGATCCGGACGGCAAGATTACAGCAATCGAGCTCCTGGTCCGTCAGGCCGTCGGATTCTCGTCCGAAGACAAGTGCAACGGTACCTTCTCCTGAAGAGGCGAGATGTCCGGCAAGCTGCTCAGGCAGGATTGATACATACTTGCGGAACTTACCGGTGCGCCTTGTAATGCCGGCGGCAAGCGAGACGTCCTCGAGGGCCACGGCAAGATTGTCGAAGAATTCGGCTTCTTCGAAGAGGTCCCGGGCGTGAAGTGAGAGGGTCCGGACCCGGTTCTCATCAAAATCATCCCTTTGCCGGCCCACGATTCTGAGCTTCGAGAAGCCCATGGTCTTCATGGCCCGGCAGACGGATCCGACGTTTCCCGAGTCCTGAGGTTCAACGAGTACTATTCGAAAGCGTTCCAAATGTTTCGCCATTTTCCTTGACATTACTTCTAGTGAAAGAGTACAATACTGTAAGGTTGTTTATTATATTGAACAATAAAGCAGTTGTCAAATGGATGGAAGAGTAAAGTACCGCAGTGACGTAATTCAGCCGGTTCCATTTCAAATCGGTCGTAATATCCAGGAAATCCGTCGCAAGCTCAACATGACGTTGGGCCACCTCTCGGCACGCAGCGGCGTGTCCAAAGCCATGCTGTCGCAGATAGAGACCGACAAGGTGAATCCCACGGTAGTGACTCTCTGGAAGATCGCCAACGGTCTGAATGTCGATATCGACGTCCTGCTGAAGGGATCCGACGATATCGAGAAGAAATTCAACGTCAGCAGGGAGGCGGACATAACCGCCATCGATGCAGAGGAGGGGAAAGTCCACATTCGCGTTCTTTCGCCGTTTTCGATGGTAGAAGACCTGGAGATGTACATGCTCACCTTCGATCCCGAAGGCAAAATCGAGTCAGAGCCCCATTTCCCTCAGACTGAGGAATTCCTCTCGATCATCGAAGGAGAAGTCGAGGTGGAGGCCGGCCTGCACAAAGCTACCCTCTACGCGGGGGACTTCATCAACTACCACTGCGACGTGAGCCACGCAATCTACAACCGTTCGGATAAGCCGGCGGTCCTCCACATGATCGTTCGATTTAATAAACAGGGCTGATCCCAGCTATTCGATATCCGGAATATCCGAATAATCAACTTCGGTCTCGTAATCCACGCCAGGTACTGCGAATCCATGGATCCGGAGAAAGTCTTCACGGAAGCCCTCCAGGTCGGCGAGTTCTTCGAGGGTCTCTTCGGTTACTGTTTCCCACCGTCCGCTGACTACTGCCTGGATGTCCTCCCGCATTTCCCAGTCATCCATTCGTATGAGATGGTCCGAATCGACAGGTACCTCACCGCCGGTGTAGAGGCGTTCCCGGAACATCCGGCTCATCTGTTCGATGCACCCTTCGTGCAGCCCCTTCTGCTTCATCACTTTGAACAGGAGGGAAATGTAGAGGGGGACCGCCGGAATGACTGCGCTCGCCCGGGTCACTACCGCCTTGTTGACGGATACATATGCCTCTCCTCCGCTCTTCGAAAGACGATTGTGCAGGTTGCGGGCGGTTTTTTCCAGATGCTCCTTGGCCTGTCCGATAGTACCCGAGCGGTAGATCGGATGGGTGACCTCGGGACCGATGTAGGAGAAGGCAACCGTCTTGAAATTATCACCGATGAGGTCCTGCTCCTGCAGGTAATCGACCCACAGCTGCCAGTCCTCGCCGCCCATGACCTTGACCGTCGCGTCGATCTCTTCCCGTGAAGCCGGTTCGAAGCTCATCCTTGATATCGTTCCCTTCATGAAATCGATCGATCTCGTAGTGTAGATACTGCCGATCGGCTTCAGAGAGGAGCGGTACAGTGCTCCGGTGTCGGGATCGGGTCTCACCCCCGAAGCGAGACTGTAGATGAGAAGGTCGATTTTCTTCCCTTTGCCGCGTACCAGTTCAGCTGTGCGTTTCCTGGTCTCATGGGAAAAGGCGTCCGCGTTGATGCTGACGGTATCCAGCCCTGCCTTCTCCGCCAGTACGTCGAAGGCACGGGAGTTGTACCAGCCGGGGGTTGCCGGCCGTTTGCCGGAGGCCTCCTTCTCGTAGGAGATGCTGATGGTCTCCGCTCCGTATCCGAAGGCTGCGGTCAGACGCGAAGCCAGGCCGTAGCCGGTGGAGCCCCCTATAATCAGGACCGTCTCAGGACCGGCGGCTTCGCTGCCTGCCACGCCGGATCCGGAAGTTCCCGTGGAATTCTGCTGTGTTATCACCTCTTTCTGCAGAGCCACTTCCCGGGCACATCCCCCCGGGTGGGCGTTCATGCAGATACCGCCTCTTATTTTCGCTGTAATCATGCCTCTTCTCCTTATTGAGGAATCGATGCCCCGGAAGTGTCCACCAGGCAGAGCCACTCGGCTTCGGCCGCCAGTTCTTCCCCCACAAAAGCCTTTCCCCGCTGCTTGAGAGTACGCGGGGAGACCCGCAGGTTCTCGATCTCGAACCGTACCGTGTCGCCGGGCTTCACCTGACGCCTGAATTTGGCCTTCTCGACGGTGGCCAGAAAGAAAAGGGCGTCACCCAGGGTTCCGAGGGCATTGACTCCGGCTCCCCCGCACTGTGCCATCGACTCTATCAGCAGAACGCCGGGAACCACCGGATATCCCGGGAAATGGCCTTTGAAAAAAACCATATCTTCACCGAAGAGTTTGGTCCCGACAATCTTATCTTCATCGAAGGATATCAATTCGTCCACGAAGAGAAATGGGTCGCGATGGGGCAGAAATTTTTCCATATCTTTTTCCGTACTCATCCCCGGTACTCCTTCAGGACTAAAACACCGTTGTGTCCGCCGAACCCGAGGGAGTTGCTCATGACCGCCCTGACCGGTGCTTCGATACCTTTGTTGGGAACGTAGTCAAGGTCGCACTCCTCATCCGGATTGTCGAGGTTGATGGTCGGAGGGATGTAGCCGTTCAGAATGGCCTGTATACCGATAATGGCCTCTATTCCTCCGGCCGCACCGACCATGTGTCCCGTCATGGACTTGGTCGAAGATATCTTCACCTTGTAGGCGTGATCGCCGAAGGCCGCCTTGATGGCTTTCGTTTCGATGGGATCGTTGGTTGGTGTGCTGGTACCATGGGCGTTGATGTAGTCGATGTCGGAAGGCTGCATCCCGGCTTCGCGGAGGGCGAGCTTCATGGCACGTGCCGCGCCGTCACCTGCCGGGTCCGGGGCAGTCAGATGGTATGCATCGCAGGTGATACCGTAGCCCACCACTTCCGCGAAAATGGAGGCACCCCGTTTTTTCGCATGCTCGAGTTCTTCGAGGACCAGGATTCCTGATCCTTCGGCCAGGACGAATCCGTCGCGGTCCTTGTCGAAGGGACGGCTGGCTTTCTCCGGAGTGTCGTTGTAGGCCGTCGAGAGGGCCTTGAGTACACAGAATCCCGCCAGCCCTAAGCCTGTGATGCACCCCTCGACGCCCCCGGTAATAATGATGTCGGCCTGATCGGCCTGGATCATCCGCATGGAGTTGCCGATTGCGTCGGTACCGGAGGAGCAGGCGGTGGTCATGGTGTAACAGGGGCCCTTGAATCCGAAATGGATCGCCACCTGGGCCGGGCCCTCGTTGCTGATAAGCTTGGGGATGGTCATCGGCGGTACCCGCCTGGGACCTTTCTCGAAGAGTATGCGGTGAGACTCTTCGATTATTTCGAAGCCGCCGATCCCGTTGCCGAGAACGACTCCGCTGCGCTCGGGATCGATGGAAGATTCATCGAGGCCGGCCTGCTTCATCGCCTGGACCGCCCCGGCCACTGCATATTGACTGAAATTGGCCATCTTGCGGGCGTCCTTGCTCTCCATGAAATCCGTGGGATTGAAGTCCCGTATCTCGCCGGCGACCTGGGAGGGAAACTCATCCTTGTCAAGACGGGTGAGGGGACCGATCCCGGATTTCCCGGCTTTGAGGGCTTCCCACGTTGTTTCGAGACTATTTCCAAGGGGGGTAATCGCCCCCATACCTGTCACTACGACTCTTCGCTTCATTCTTATCCTCCTGTGAAAGCTTACATTACCATCCCGCCGTCAACAACCAGTACCTGTCCGGTAATGTAGGATGCCTGGTCGGAGGCGAGAAAGAGAATAGCCTGGGCAATTTCGGAAGCCTTGCCGGTCCTGCCCATGGGTATCTGTTCGGATAGCGCGGTCCGCGCCTGTTCCGGAATATTGGCGGTCATCTCCGTGTCGATATAGCCGGGAGCCACGGCATTGACTCTGATCTCACGGGATGCGACTTCTCTGGCCAGGCTCTTGGTGAAACCGATGATTCCGGCCTTGGAAGCGCTGTAATTGGTCTGTCCTCCATTTCCGACTATGCCGACGACGGAAGAGACATTGATGATTGTTCCTGTTTTTGCCTTGAGCATGGGGCGGACGACCCTTCGGCATGCGGTGAACACCGGTGTGAGATTCACCGACAGGACCTGGTCCCAGTCTTCACGCTTCATCCTCATCAGAAGGCCGTCACGGGTAATACCGGCATTGTTGACCAGTACGTCAATGCACCCTGCAGATTCGAGAACGGAATCGATAGCTCCTTCGAGTTCCTCCTCCGAAGAGACATCGGTTTTAATCCATGTGTAGGATCCGCCCCTGTCGGTCGCGGTCCTGCTCATTGCTTCGGCATTCGGACTCTCGCTTCGGCTGAGGACGAAGACTCTGGCACCCTCTTCAAGAAATGCCGCGGCGGTTGATTCGCCGATACCCCGGGAACCTCCGGTAATAACTACACTTTTTCCCTCAAATCTCATATTCATTCTCCTCTATTTATCACTCTTGTGAACTTCTTCCAGAACCGTGTCTATAGATTCCTTCGTTCCGGCGGGAAGGCAGTTCAGTGCTGCCCCGCATTTCTTCCAGAGTCCCGTCAGAACTTTGCCGGGACCGCATTCGATACAGAGATCGTACCCGTCGGCGGAGATTTTTTCCTCTTCGGAAGTCCAGCGGACCGGTGAACTTATCTGCAGAGATGCATACCGGCGTAAATCGTCGATGGAATGGACCTCCGCGCCGCTCGCATTTGAGTAGAGGCTTTTGGACGGATTCTGCAGCTCCCGGCCGCTCAGGTACCGTTCAAAAGCGCTGCGGGCCTCTTCCAGAAGGGGAGTGTGAAACGGACCCGACACCTTCAGGGGGATGACCCTGCGGGCCCCGGCCGACTTACAGGCTTCCGACGCAGCCGCAACTGCTTCGGCGGTACCTGAAATCACCGTCTGATCGGGTGAATTGTAATTGGCGGGATACACTCCTTCGATCTCCATGACCGCAGCTTCGACCGCATCAGCGGCAAGGCCGATCACCGCCGCCATTCCGCTGCCTCCCGGCAGAGCCAACTGCTCAACCGCGGCGGTCATGAGTTCAGCCCGTTTCAGAACGATGGGGAAGACCTCTTCTTCGGTGAGCACTCCCGCGTCAACCATAGCTGACCATTCGCCCAGACTGAATCCGGCACAGCCGGTCGATTCGACTCCCCCTTCCATGAGATATCTGCGGACTGCAAGGTTCATAAGAGTAATCGCAATCTGGGTATTTTTAGTTTCTTTCAGTTCGGCTTCACTGGAATCGAAGAGCAGCTGCCGTGCATCGCAGCAGCACGCATCGGATGCAAGATCGAACAACTGGCGAACTGAAATCTTCGACTCGTACAGGTCCTTTCCCATGCCGGGATACTGGGCCCCCTGGCCGGGATATAAGAAACAGATATTCATTTCATGCCTCCCAGGATATCTGTAAGATTATAGAAATCAAAAATATCGGTCAACGGCTGAAACAGCTCCGGATCACCATCGCAGCAGGTTGCCGCCGGAGGTCAGTCCGGCCCCGAAACCGGTCAGCAGAATGTAATCTCCCCTCTTGATCTGGTCAGTCTCATAGAGTTCGTTCAGGGCGATAGGGATTGATGCGGCGCTGGTGTTGGCGTACTCGTCGATATTGGTGAAGAACTTCTCCATCGGAAGCTTGAGCCGTTTGGCTGCCGCCTGAATGATACGGATATTGGCCTGGTGGGGCACGATCCATCGCAGATCGTCGACAGTTATGGAATTGCGTTCCAGGAGGTGCTGAATGATCTCCGTGTTCACCCGGACCGCAAAGTTGTAGACCTGCCTGCCGTTCATCTGGATGTAGAGGTCCTCCGGCGGGGTGGTCTTCAGATCGATCGGATTGCTGGAGCCTCCGGCTCGGCGGATAAGATGCTGGGCGCCTGATCCCTCCGATCTCAGTTCCGAATCGAGGATGGCGTCCTGATGTTCTTCGTCTGCCGACAGGACCGCCGCGCCGGCACCGTCGCCGAAGAGGACGCAGGTGTTCCGGTCCTGCCAGTTGGTTATCCTGCTGAGGGTCTCGACACCGATTACGAGAATGTTTCTGATCCGCCCGCCTGTCAGAAGACCTCTGGCGGTTTCAAGTCCATATACGAAACCCGTGCAGCCGGCAACCAGGTCGAACGCACCGGCATTTTCCAGCCCGAGCTTGTCCTGTATTATCGATGCCGTCGAAGGGAATCCGGGATAATCAGGGGATGCGGTGGCGACGATAACCATATCGATCACCGATTTATCTATTTCTGCCCGCTGGATGGCTTTTTCCGCGGCTTTAACTCCGAGATCGCTGGTAACTTCGTTCTCCGCGCAGATGTGCCGGTTCCTGATCCCGGTGTGGGACTGGATCCACTCATCCGATGTGTCAACAGACAGTGCGAGTTCATCGTTACTCACCCGCTTCTGCGGCACATATGCGGCAATTGAACGTATGTATACTCCCATTTTTACCTCCTCAGATATGCTCTGTGAATAATTGGCTATAAGCAAACACGTACTTTTATCTGTCGTCAAGGGGTCAGGTCCACAGTACCGCCAATTTTGTCGGTTTACAACCGAAATAATCCGAAAACAGGCCATATCCGGTGGGATTACATTTTTTCCTGGAAAATGCTATTCTAAGGACACTATGAAAGGTACTACCGCAACGAATGGTCTGCTTACAGTAATCGTAGTCATAATGCTGGGAGCAGTATTGAAGACAACCGCTTCCATCGTGCTCCCGCTTGTCATAGCTGTATTCCTGTCGTTCATCATTGCCCCGCTGGTCAATGTGCTCGACAGGCCGCATATACCGAGGGTGGTCGCCATTATAATCGTCGTGCTGGTGCTGTGCGGCTTCATGTTCCTGGTGTTCCTCTTCTTCCAGGCCAGCGTGAACTCCTTTATCAAACAGTATCCGAAGTACGCGGCCCGGTATACCGAGATCAGCTCCCAGATCGAGGAGATGATCAGGGCGCGTTTCAATATCCAGTTCGACTTCTCCACCGACATCAACTGGCAGGGAGCTTTACGCGAATATTTAGTTAGTTTTTCCGGCTCACTGCTGAAATTTTTCACATCCTTCGTTCTCATTCTCATATTTCTCATTTTCCTTCTCCTGGAAAAACACCTCTTCCGGGGTAAACTCGTCCGGGCATTCGACGAGTCTACGGGTAAACAGATCGGAAGAATCGTGGAGCATGTCAATCAGCAGGTCGGACGCTACATCAATCTGAAGTTTTTTATCAGCCTGGCCACCGGTATATGCGTGTGGTTCTTCCTCTTCGTCATCGGGATGGATTTCCCCATGGTGTGGGGAGTCCTGGCTTTCCTGCTCAACTTCATCCCGTCCATCGGGTCTTTTATTCTCGTCGTCATCACCATAACAATGGGTGTCATTCAGTTCTATCCCGTCATGGGTAAGATGATCAGCGTCGCAGTCAGTATGATCGCAGTACAGACGGTCATCGGCAATTTCCTCGACCCGCGCCTGCAGGGTCAGCGGCTGAATCTGTCCCCCTTCCTGATACTTTTCTCCCTGATATTCTGGGGCTGGATCTGGGGCTCCGTCGGGATGTTCCTCGCCGTTCCGCTCACAGTTGTGATCAAGATTATCTGCGAGAATATTCCCTCTCTCCGTCCGATAGCGGTGATGATGGAGAAGGGCGGCGATTCGGGGCGGGCTCCCGGTGAGCAGCCGCCGATCTTTCCTCCGACTTCGTAAGATTCTGCTTATAAAGGCCGAACCCGCAAAAGCCGACACCATAAAATCGGACAGGGCTGTTGTCTCTTTTTTCTTCCCGAGTTATAGTAGCTTCAGAATTATGCACACGGAGAAGATAGTATGGGAAGACCACGAATTCTTACAGGCGACCGGCCGACCGGTAAACTCCATCTGGGTCACTATGTAGGCTCTATAGCCAACAGGGTGAAATTCCAGGAGAAGTATGAATGCTTCTTCATAATTGCCGACCTGCACATGCTGACCACCAAGCCGGGAAAAGAGGATATCGAGAATATTACAATAAATTCCAAGGAAATGGTTCTCGATTATCTTGCATGCGGTATCGATCCTGAGAAGTCCCGTATCTATCTGCAGTCGGCGGTACACGAAGTCTACGAAATGAATCTCATTTTCGAAATGCTCGTCACCGTACCCAGACTACAGCGTCTGCCGAGCATCAAGGATATGGCCAATTCGGCCAACCTCAACGAGATACCCTTCGGTCTTCTCGGTTATCCGGTGCTGCAGGCGGCGGACATCCTCATGCCCCGGGCCAACCTGGTTCCGGTAGGTAAGGACAATGAATCACACGTCGAACTGACCCGTGAAATCGCCCGCCGCTTCAACAATCTCTACGGAGATGTCTTTCCCATACCCGACGTAATGGTAGGTGATGTTCCAACCCTTGTAGGAACCGACGGGAACGCCAAGATGTCGAAGTCATTGAGCAATGCCATATTCATTTCCGACGACAGCAAAACAGTCGAGAAGAAGGTCCGGGGAATGTACACCGATCCCAACCG
>Ga0272443_10002445_pt1 | contig 23772 bp, 17 predicted proteins | sample SSMAcet12_FD_193581 | JGI IMG/M metagenome (GOLD analysis project Ga0272443, IMG submission 193581) | Marine sediment archaeal communities from Little Sippewissett salt marsh, Falmouth, MA, United States - SSM-Acet-12 | ecosystem: Environmental > Aquatic > Marine > Wetlands > Sediment ...
TCACAGCCCGGCACCGTTAGGCAGACCTCGGGGTGGGATGAAGCCATGTGGTCCAAGAGTGATGGAAAAAGTTTGATCAGCGAAGAGTATACAGATACTGATCGTCTTAATAAGGAAACTGTGGCAGAAGGCTTGAACCAGATGGACACTGACGCACATTTCTCTGGAAACGCCAGATTCAGAGTAATACTACTAGATGATGTTACAGATACATCCGAAAACAACACTTCCGAGAACTGTACTTCAGAGAATTGCACTTTGGATAATAACACTTCAGCGAATTATTCTAGAATGCACCCAAAGACGATGATGGAGTTTGATGATCAGTATATGGGTGACTATTCGATTCAGAGAAGCGTACTTTTGGAAGGTGTTCCCAAATTTGGTCGGCCTCATCTTACTGTAACCAAATCTGGGGAGCTTTTCTACGTCTCAGATAAAACTCTGGCTAAGTACGAGATCGTGGTCAAAAACGATGGCAATCAATCCTTATCTCCTATCAGAATAACGGACACCTTGCCTCTTGGTGCCATTTTCGTCAATGCATCAGCAAGGCCCATAGGGAACACTGATCAGAGCGTTAGTTGGGCCATGACCCACCTGGGAGTTGGTGATAACCTGATACTCAACCTTTGGTTGGACGTGACCAATTCCATGATTAACGATGGCGAGCTGGTCAATCTGGTGGACGTCTATGGCGGCTACGATGATGATTGGGTTAGTGCAAGGAACTTTGACTCACGTCAGATCGATTGGCTCAGTTGCAACTTGAATAGAACCTTGTCTGTAACCAAAAAATGTGAACAGGACCAAAATGAACCGAATATAGTCACATACTCCTTGATCATAGAGAACCTTGAAGAGGGCAACAAAACGGTACAAGTTGTCGATGACCTTCCGGAGGGCATGGTTTTACGCACTGCTTCAATTAGCCCATCTTCTTACCAGGGAAGCACCATTATCTGGGACCTGGTCGACTTAGGGTCAAAAGAGGAAGTGAGGATAACTTACGAGGTAGAGGTATCTGAGGACGGACTGTTCGTAAACGAAGCTCAGGTATACACCAGGTCTGAAGATGGTGTTATTGAAATGCCTGTTTATGCCAGCGCCACACTAGAGATTGACGAGTTTGGGGATTGGAATTCATCCGATTGGAAGCCACCTGCCTGGGGATTCAAATACCCCAGTAACCTCTATAACCAGACCTGTGAAGATATCTGTGAGCTAATGCCCGAATAAGGCTCAACTTTTATTTATAGTAGAAAACCAATTAGATGATACTAATTGGTTTTCGCCAGAACAGTGCTTAACGATACGAATAGGTTACATCTCTAACTCTTGCGAGTTCAATATTTGTCTGAAAGATATTGTTAAACACTATAGTTTCATCTAATTGGTTCTCGACTATAATTCGATGTAACTCTTACTAAACTTAGCGTTCAGAAAAATTCAACCGAATGTTTTAATATCATTTACTACCACTTGACAAGGGGGTTTGTAAATGAGATGTACGGCAATCCTGTTAAGCCTTTTACTTCTAACGCTTGGCGTCGCAGCCGAAGATGACTTCACCATTACCGTATCTGGTGAAGGTACAATATTCGTACCAGCAGACACAGTATTAGTCAGCGTTGGAGTGGCGAGCAGCGTGCAATCAGATGAAAATGTAACATTGGCCTCAGAGAACAACGCCAAAAAGCTGAACGATACCATAAAAGCCTTGATCGATTCTGGCCTTGACGAAGAGGCAGTGCTTTCAGATCGAAGCAGTAGCTGTGAAACCATTCAGTTTTACAGCAAGGTATGCAACAATTCCACTTGTACCGTTGAAGAAAAAGTAATAAATCAAATCTCAGATAGAGCAACGTTACAGCTAGACGCTGACGATGAATCTTTAAAACAATATCTGCAGATTGCAGAAGATGAAGGAGCCAGTGCTTCTGTCATCGGTTACAGGCTCAGTGATACCGAATCTGCCATGGCTGAAGCGCGCAAAAAGGCCATGGACAATGCCAAAGATGGGGCAGAAGAATTGGCCTTCATTGCGAATTTGAAATTGGGCAATATAGTGGACATATACGAGCCCATGGCGCCTCAGATATATCGCAGGCCATGGGGGGGGTTCAACATGTTTGGTTCCTCTCGATGGATGACAAACATCTTCGATCGACCTTCATACGATCGGCCCTTCGCTAGACCAAGTTCCTCAGGATCTGAGGTCATGGCAGTCACATCTTATGTGGTAGTGACTTACAAAGTATCTCCGTAGGCGGGATACTTTTCAACCATTTTATTTACGGCTATAGTCGAAAACCAATTAGATGATACTAATTGTTTTTCGCCAGAATAGTGCTTAACGATACGAATAGGCCAAATCTCTAACTCTTGCGAGTTCGAGATTATAGTCGAAAACCAATTAGATGATACTAATTGGTTTTCTCCAGAATAATGCTTAACGATACGAATAGGTCAAATCTCTAACTCTTGCGAGTTCGATATTTGTCTGAAAAGTATCGTTAAACACTATGAATTGATGCACTTAATTTCTAGATATATGTAAGTCGATATGTTTATCTTGAATCAGAAAGGGGTTGAATCAAGCTGGACTGACGTCTACGGATGAAATTATAAAATATTGGTAGGGAGAAAATGATCCTTAAAAAAAATGGTCTATTGATCTTATGCCTTATTTTAGGCGTAATTTTTTCGACATTTCCTGCGTCAATTGCTTCCACGGACGCTGAAGATGTGCCTGATGAAAATCTAATGAGTGATGGGTATTTGGAAATAATTTACGACGGATGCGTCAAGATATATGCGGGTGAATTCGTTTGGACAGATACGGATGGTCTGCAGCATCAGATACAAAACTTCACGCCCCACGGAGCGTTAGATATATCCTCTAAAATGGGATACTTCGATTATGAAGGTGGGTGGAAGGATTCGAAAAACACAGTTCTAATCGACAAAATCGGAGATTACGAGTACGACAAAAGCGTATCTCCTAAATTGACCTGGAACTATCAGCTAAATGGCATCTACCAGAACTACTTCTCAGAAGTCACTGGCATGAGTAATAATCTCATTTCAGATGGCGATTATGTGGAGTTCTATTATGGTCCTGATCAGGAAACTACAGACAACGCCACTGCAGTAATTAGAATCACCGTCAACTGTGACGAAGATAATTTAGAATCCCGCAAAGTTGACGACGAAGTCTCAAATCTTGATGATTGGACGCTAACGCTTTCAGGTGCAATCACAGAGACCGTAACTAAGGCAGATTTCGAAGAATCCATCGCTCAGGGCCATGTGGCCACCTATTCCGATGACTACGGCACTTGGGAAGGGGTTCCACTCTGGGTTTTGGTGGGCATGGTAGACGATGAAGGAGATATTTCAAGTTTCAACCATCAGCTTGCAGAAGGGGGATATTCTGTGAAGGTGATCGCCGGTGACGGGTGGGATACCACCCTAGATCGCACAAACATCGCCGGAAATGACGGCTACATCGTGGCCAATTCCCTCAATGGCGAGCCACTTCCTGCGGGAATCGGTGACAAAAACAAGCCTTGTTGGCCGCTTCATTTAAAGGGGGCTGAGGTATTTGGAGGACAACAGGTAGGAAACATAACAAAGATCGAACTGACCGGACTATCTCAATCGTCTGGAGAATGGAAACTGGGACTGTTCGGAGACGTCTCTGACGTCATCTCTCAAACTGAGTTCGAGATTGCTGTGGCCGATTATGGTCTGGAATATTGGGATGATTCCGGCGTTTGGAATGGCCTTCCTCTTTGGCGTCTGATGGGAATTATCGATGACATTGAGACTGAAGACCGCTGGACCTTCAACGAAGCTCAAGCCGCTGCCAATTATTCCATCGTGATAATTGCAACCGACGGATATAACCGACGTTTCTCCAGCCTAGATATCGCTAAAAACGATGGCTACCTTGTGGCAAACATCCTGAATGACCAGCCCCTGGCCGAAAAATATTATCCCCTCCGGCTTGTAGGAGAGGAATTGCAGTCGGGAAAAGACAAAGTGGGCAAAATATCTGAAATTCACATAACTGAGCTTGAGACACCATCCCCTGACGTTGGCAGCTATAATCTCAATTTGATCGGCCGGATTTCCGATGAAATCTCTCAAAGCGAGATTCGAAATGCAACCATGTGCCACAAAACCTCCTGGATTGATGAGCAGGGCAACAATTGGTCAGGTGTTCCTCTCTGGGTTCTGTGTGGTTGGGTTGATGATCGAACACCACATGGTTCTATGGGCTTTAACGACGAACTTGCAGCTGCAGGATACAAGATCATCGTAAAGGCCGGTGACGGCTATGCCAAGGAGTTCTCGAGTGCAGAGGTGGCGAGAAGTGACGACTACATCGTAGCAAATTTGCTGAACGGATCGTCCCTAGAAGATTGCTGGCCGCTCCGGTTGGTGGGCCCAGGTGCCCCTGGCGGCAAGAGCGTGGGAAACGTAGTGGAGATCGAGTTGACTGAATTCTCTAATATATATAGGCAATCTTTATCGAAAATTGACGAAAAATCGGCAATTGATCAGGGTTTAAATAAACCTTCATCTGAGCTGCCTTCAATTCACGTAATCAAGTACGATTCTGACGGCATAACGGTTCTCAACGAAACTACGGTGTCTTATGAGTGGATGGAACAAAACCTGCCAGTTTACGGCGACGGAACTACAAGTTATCGGTTCGAAGGCGTTGATTTTACGGATGACCATTGGGATATAAACGAAAGTTACCCCGGTGGCTATAAGATCGATCGGGTGGTTAAAGGATCCTCTGTGAGAGATTTGTGTGATCTGGTCGGCGGCATGGGTGTGGGTACAGAGATCAAGCTGGTGGCCGACGATGGATACGAGACCTCATTGGGATACGAAAATATCTACACTGAGTACCTATCTACTGAAAACCGAGAACGACAAGGAGAAGCCTTCTTGGCATGGTGGTCTGAAGACCAGGGTTATGTGCCCCAGTATTCTAATGGCATGAGGCTGTTTTTTATGGCGTCCGAATCGGATCACATATTCGGTTTGTGGGATATGCATGAATGCATGGACCAGAAGTATTGGCATTATTACTGGGATAACAACGTTCAATACCCGTCCTGTGCGGGTCTTTCGGCCAAGTACATAGATACAATTAAGATATATTCAGCGCCTGAAGCCGATTGGAACTTGTCTTTGGCAGGGGGCATCAACGATACCATAAGCAAATCCTACTTTGAACAGGCTTTGGCTTGTACCATGGGCGGTCATAAATCTCAATACGAAGATGATAAGGGACAGATATGGGAAGGGTTGCCCTTGTGGTTGATTTGTGGTTGGGTAGACGATGACAACTCGCATTCCGGAAAGGCTTACAACGAATCTATGGCAGAGAAAGGATACAACGTTACCATAACATCCAGCGACGGATATTCAATTACCATCGACTGCAGAGATACGATACGAAACGACAACTACATCGTGGCCAATACGCTCGATGGGGTTCACATTTCAAAAGACGATCCTAGCTGGCCTTTGAGGTTGGTAGGAGTTAACGTCAGCGGTGCAGATGGTATCAAGGGGATCGCCAAAATAACCTTAAGCTCGTAAGAAGGAATAGGTAGCGATTTGGTCCAGTTTTAATGGCTGCCCCTTCATTTTTAAGGATCAGACGGGGGATATATGAATTACAAAATAGTTTTGGTGGTTTTATCGATAACTGCGGCGTTATTCGCCCCCCATTTGGTACAAGGGGCTGGCACCACAGAGCTTTGCATAGTGAAGTATGCCCAAGACGAAACCACCGTTTTAGATGAAGTCATTCTGGATTACCAATGGATGATGGACAATTTGCCCATATATGGCGATGGTGAGACTCACTATTACCTTCAAGGGCCGATATTTGAAGGTGCTTGGAGCGAAGAGCATTCCGATGAACCTTATGATCCTTGGAACCCCCAAGAAGACGTAAACGTTCTGAAAAAGGATCTGGGCGCAGTTAGAGGATCTAACCTTAGGGATCTCTGCGACTTGGTGGGAGGAATGTCTTCAGGCGATGACGTCATAGTCAAGGCTGCAGACGGTTTTTACAAGACATTCCCTTATGCCAACGTTTACGAACCATCTCCTCGCCAGGGCATAATCATAGTGGCGTGGTATTCCCTTGATGCTTATGAAAATGGAGAAATGGGTGGATACGTATCAGACGACTATTATGATGGCATGCGGTTGGCATTTTTGGCCGACGACTCCACCAACCCCTGGGGAAAACACGTATTTGGAATAGAGGACATGCGGGCCTGTTTCGCAGAAGAGAATTGGCATTACTACAGATATCCAAATTATCCCACCACCACAGGATACTCGGTAAAGTACATCGATGGGATCTTCATCCACAGTAGTGAAGATGCAGAATCTTATAGTGTTTAACGATACTTTTCGGATTAATCTCGAACTCGTAAGAGTTAGAGATTTTACCTATTCGTATCGTTAAGCACTATTCTGGAGAAAACCAATTAGATGAGACTAATTGGTTTTCGACTATAATTGTGGACGAAACTTCGAGGAACACAAATGAACAAGGTATTTACGGTATTATTTCTGGTTGTTCTGGCCATTACAACCATTTTTACGGTTTGCGCGGACCCTACAACAGAGGTGTGTGTGGCCAAGTACGCCTCAGACGGTTCCCTATTGAACGAAACGACTGTGAGTTATCAGTGGATGGAAACTAATCTGCCAATATACGGAGACGGGATCTTTCATTATTATCACCAAGGTCCGGTTTTTGAGGGCGATAAGTGGGATATTAACGAGACTTCAAACTTCAAGGATAAGGGTGCGGTCATGGGGTCCAACGTCAAAGACCTATGTGATTTGGCAGGAGGGATGTCGCCCGGCGACGAAGTGATGATCCTTTCAGAAGACGGCTACCATTTGGAGTTCGATTATCAAAACGTCTACCATCCTCATCCTCGCCAGGGCCCTTTGATTATTTGCTGGTATTGCGGAGAGGGGATCGAAGGGTTTGGTGAGGTTCAGGGGGTGGGTTATCCTCCAGATTACGCTGTGGGAATGAGGCTCGTTTTTTTCGCCGACAACTCATCCAACTCTGAGGGAAAGCACGTCTTTGGGAACTGGGATATGTATCAGTGCCTTCCGGAAAAATGTCATCATTTCTACGACCTCTACCCTTCCACTAACGGGTTCTCTGCCAAATGGGTAGACGAGATTAGGATATACGAAGATGGATATTCTGGTCAAGAAGGAATTCCTGTGAAAAGCTTGCTAGATTCAGAAAAGAGTTCGACTTCAGGACAAAGGTCCGACAAAACGCCCGGTTTTGAGCCGGTCATGGTCTTTGTCTCATTGGCGCTAATGTCTTACGTTTTGAGGAAGAAGGATCATGGCCAACAAAAATGATTGGGTTAAGAGCCGTTCTGTGATTGTAATCTTTTTGGCCTTGATTTGTTTAGGGGCCATAGTCGTATTTTCACACTTAAATCAGGATTTGGTGGTCGAAGATACCGCTGATTGGAACTTGACCTTGGTGGGCAACGGAAAGGAGATGGTTCTGAGCTTAGAAGATCTCAAGGCCATGCCGGCGACTGAGGGTTATGGGGGATTTTTCACCACGGTAGGGGTATTAAACGGCCCATATAAATGCAGAGGCGTCCCCGTAGTGGATCTGTGCCAGTTGGTGTCGGAATTGAACTCGTCCAATTTGATTCGAATATCGGCCTTGGACGGTTATATGATGTCTTTTAGTACAGACCAAGTGTGGGGCGATTTTCACACCTTCGATCCAGATTCCTTCAGAGAGGTGCCTCATAAAGGGTTGACCATGATTCTGATGTACGAACAAGACGGAGATCTTCTTTCTGACTACAACGGCAAACCCTTCAGAATAGCCATCGTTTCATCAGATAACGAGTTTGTAGTGACTGAAGGGCACAATTGGGTGAAGTGGGTGGAAAAGATCGAAGTTAGGGTGCCCGTCTTAAGCACATGAAAGGGATTAATGTGACAATCTAGTGGAAAAATGGGTAAAATGAACGAAATGGGATAAAAGTGAAATCGATGAAAAACGTCAAGTTGATTGCCCTTCTGGTCATCATATGTTTGGTCGTATTTGGCTCAAATTGCATCTTCGATGAGGGTGTGATGGAAGAAGAGAACGAAAAAGAGCGGGTTGAGCTGAAGGTCATTCACGCTGGCAGCTTGATCGTGCCATTTGGGGAAATCGAAGACGCCTTCGAAAAAGAGCATCCCGGAGTTGACGTTTTGCTGGAGGGGCATGGAAGCATTCAGGCCATTCGCCATATTACCGACCTCGAAGAAGAGTACGACGTGGTAGCAGTGGCCGATGAATCTCTCATTCCGGCTTTGATGTACCCCAAATATGCCGATTGGTATGTGAGGTTTGCCCGCAATCAGGTGGTTATCGCTTATTCCAACCAGAGCAAGTACGCCCAAGAGATTAATCAGACCAACTGGTATCAAATTCTGGCCCGGCCCGATGTCAGGTTTGGTTTTTCCAATCCCATGTTTGACGCCTGTGGCTACCGGACCTTGACCTTAATTCCCCTGGCTGAACAATATTACGGAAATGATACCATATTTCAGGATCTTGTGGCCCGAAACTTCGACCCACAGTTACAATTGATCAAAAGCTCAGGCTGCACAGACGAAGATTCATGCAATTTAACCGTGGTGGTCCCAGAGATCTTTCGGCCTCGTTCTGAGAAGCTGGCGGTGCGAGGAAGCAGCGTGCAGCTAATAGCCATGTTGGAGTATGCCGCTTTGGACTACATCTTCGAGTACAAAAGCGTTGCAAAACAGCATGGATTGCGTTATCTGGAACTGCCACCGGAGATCGATCTGAGCAATCGGGAATTATCTTACACCTACGAAAAGGCGACCGTGCTTTTGGGATTTCAGCGGTTCAAAACGGTTGGAATTAAGAGAGAGGGAAAGCCCATCTTCTATGGAATTACGGTGCCCAAGAGCGCACCTCACCCTGATTTGGGCCAGGAGTTTGTGCAGTTCGTGATTAGCGAAAAGGGGCGAGAGGTTCTGGATGCGGCGCATCAGCCCACAATATGGCCTTTGGTGGAGGGAAGGGAAAGGGCTCCGGAAGAGGTGAAGGCGATCGCTGGAGATTTGGGTTGATAGGATTAGAATCAGCATCAATAAGCCTATTTCATAATTATCTCGGTATGCTAATTCACGGGGACTAAATTGGGCAACTTCAGCTATAGATATCGATTTCAATTCAGTACAGACTTTTTTCCCACCATTTGCATCTAGATCAAAACCAGCATCTATTGAGCGATTTTGGAGGTGCTAAACACATACAAAATAACTTATTCATACCGATATTTGTATTTCATCGTTGGGCTTTGGTTATAATGTGGTGGAGCATGGCGAAAGTCTTAACCATATTAAACCATTGGTGAAACTAACGAAGGGTCAATAATGCATTTATTCGTCAACACAATAAACGTCCATGATCTGAAGGATCATGCCCTGAAAAATGAAAATCGATACGCTTCAAGCTCGTGATTATACCATTTCCATGAGAAATGCCATTAGTGTTGACGGATCGAAAAAGGATTAATTAAAATATGTTGAAAGAATACTTAACGTGTTAACGATAAATTATAATTTGGGTGGGAAATATTTGAGTAGAACGAAAAGAGGTCGCCCCTCAATGTTTGATACACAATTAGAAATGGCAAAGTTGAGTTGGGCACCTGTGCTAGAATACCTAGCATTAGTTAATGATAAAAACGAATTGGAAACGTTTAAGCCTAAGGATGAAAGTAACCATATTGATACTGGACCTATTATAATTCAATATGAAAAAGAATATCCTAAAAAAACGATTAAATGGTTAACAGGAAGGCAAATCAAGGATATTCATGATGATATGTTAAATACCTTTGGGGGAGAACCCGGCATCTCTGATGACACTAAGTTAGATGCTTTGATTGATAGAGCAAAAAACTCAGAAATTTTTGGCGAAGATCCATATAAAACAATCATTCACAAAGCGGCATTTCTTATGCACAGTCTATTACGTTATCATCAATTTGTCGACGGTCAAAAGCGCACGGGCATATCAACAGCTTTTATTTTTCTTGGTTTAAATGGATATACGTTTTGGTCAAGGGATCCGATTCAAGAATTTCATTATTGCATAGATGTGGCAAAAGGTAAATACGAAGTGGAAGATATAACGAGTTGGATAGCAAATCGTATAGGGTTTAGAGAGCTTGAGAGAAAAAATCCAAATATAACAAAAATTTTTTTACCATATGCTGATGGAAAATCACTAAAATGCACCAAATGTCAAGCGTACCTATCACCAACGACATTTCGTATTAAATGTAAACGATGTGGTACTGAATTCGAACTGAGAGCGAGAAATGTAGTGTTTAATCAAGGTATTTGCGGTCCCCAAATAGAATGTAGATTAGGTTTACATAGGAGAAAATTAATTTCTACAGAGTAGTAAGGAGGATTCCTATTAACCTCTGATTTTGGCCTAATCTTTATAAGTACTACATAAGGCCGATTGATTTTTGGCAGGTTTTTAGTAACCCTTGTAAGAACATTTTGGAATCTATCGCTATTTAGGCATCTTTGTCACCGATGCTCATAATCTGTACACTCATCTCTTCGAGTTATTCTTTGGTAATTTACCATACGATCCCACCGACCGTCTCAACAGCAAAAAGCTACACGCGTCCATTATAGAAAAGGAGTATAGGGGCACCACCCTTCTATCCCTGCACCACTGACAATATAGATGCTACCGGCATTGTGCCAAAACGACCGTCAATCACCCATCTCCAGAACTGCCGTCCCTTCGGTTCACCCACCTCTCAAATTGCACAATGTCTGGTTAGCCTTATCCTATGGTTAGGTTTGCACTTCGGTTTTCACCAGCACTTGAGACGCGATGGCCATTAAAACCACCCGGTCCTTTCGGGTCAAATAGGCCACGGTGCGAACCACCCATTCGCTCCAGAGGTGGCTGTATGGAAACGAAGGGATTTTACCAGTAACACATCATACCTAGGACGGGTAAAAATAGAGTAGAATTAAATTAATTGAAACTCATCTACTCACGAATCTCAATTATAATGTTTAACGATACTTTTCGGACAAATCTCGAACTCGCAAGAGTTAGAGATTGGGCCTATTCGTATCGTTAAACATTATTCCGGCGAAATACCAATTAGTTTCATCTAATTGGTTCTCGACTATAAAAGAGAGGTTGAGAGCCCAGTCGATTGGGAAGGAAGAAGAGAGGTGATGCTCAAATGACACATCACATGCAGAAAGAGGCAAAACAGGAAATTCCCCTCCAGGGGAATGAACGGAGCAAACATCATGAATGAGGACAGCAAGCATCCGGCGACGGGTGAGGCTCACCAACACATGGCTGGCAGAGGTACATCGAACCGGGAATGGTGGCCGAACCAGTTGAACCTCAGGATTCTCCACCAGAACTCTCCCCTGTCCAATCCCATGGGCGAGGCGTTCAACTATGCTGAGGAGTTCAAGAATCTCGATCTTGCTGCCCTGAAGAAGGACCTCTTTGCTCTGATGACCGACTCACAGGACTGGTGGCCTGCAGACTACGGTCACTACGGGCCGTTCTTCATCCGGATGGCGTGGCACAGTGAAGGCACCTATCGCATGGGCGACGGCCGCGGGGGCGCGGGATCCGGCACCCAGCGCTTTGCGCCCCTCAACAGCTGGCCCGACAACGTGAACCTCGACAAGGCACACCGTCTGCTCTGGCCGATCAAGCAGAAATACGGTAGAAAGATCTCCTGGGCCGACCTGATGATCCTCGCCGGTAACTGCGCCATTGAGTCGATGGGGCTCAAGCCCTTCGGCTTTGGCGGCGGGCGCGAGGACATCTGGGAGCCGGAAGAGGACGTTTATTGGGGTTCTGAGACCGAGTGGCTTGGGGACAAGCGTTACTCCGCCGATCGGGATCTCGAAAATCCCCTCGCCGCGGTGCAGATGGGCCTGATCTACGTGAACCCGGAGGGGCCGAACGGCAACCCGGATCCCGTCGCCTCCGCCCGTGACGTTTGAGAGACCTTTGCCCGGATGGCCATGAACGATGAAGAGACCGTCGCCCTCGTCGCCGGCGGGCACACCTTCGGCAAATGCCGGCCCTGCGACTCATGTGGGGCCTGAGCCCGAGGCTGCCCCAATAGAGGAACAGGGCCTGGGCTGGAAGTGCAGCTTCAGCAGTGGCTTTGGTGGCGATACGATCGGCAGTGGCCTGGAATCCCAGCCCGATCAAGTGGGACATGGGCTACCTGACCGTCCTTTTCAAGTACGAGTGGGAGCTGGTCAAGAGCCCGGCCAGCGCGCATCAGTGGTTTGCCAAGGACGTGGCCGAAGAGGACATGATGGTTGATGCGCACGACCCATCGAAGAAGCACCGGCCAATGATGACCACAGCGGACCTCTCCCTTCGCTTCGACCCAACCTATGAGCCGATCGCGAGTGCCTACCTGCTAAACTCCGAGGCCTTTGCCGACGCCTTCGCCCGGGCCTGGTTCAAGCTGACCCATCGTGACATGGGCCCTCGCTCGCGCGATCTCGGCCCGGAGGTCCTGGCGCGTAGGAGCTGATCTGGCAGGACCCGGTGCCCGCCGTAGATCATGAGCTGATCAATGCGCAGGACATAGCTGACCTCACGGGCAAGATCCTCGCATTGGGACTGTCTGTTTCCCAACTGGTCTCGACTGCCTGGGTATCGGCATCTACGTTCCGCGGCTCCGACAAGCGCGGCGGTGCGAACGGGGCGCGTATTCGTCTTGCGCCGCAGAAGGATTGGGAAGTCAACCAGCCTGCCCAACTGAAGACTGTGCTGCAGACGCTAGAGGGAATTCAGAAGGAGTTCAACAGCGCAGAGTCAGGCGGGAAGATGGTTTCGCTCGCCGACGTTATAGTCCTGGGCGGATGCACAGGTGTCGAGCGGGCGGCGAAGAACGCCGGACACGATGTGACCACCGTTCCCTTCGCTCCGGGACGCACGGATGCGTCGCAGGAGCAGACCGACGTGGAGTCGTTTGCCGTACTCGAACCGGCTGCAGACGGGTTCCGGAACTACCTCAAAACCAAATATGCCGTATCAGCAGAGGAACTGCTGGTCGATCGGGCGCAACTGCTGACGCTGATCGCTCCAGAGATGACGGTTCTGGTTGGCGGCATGCGCGTATTGAACGCCAACTTTGGACAGTCCAAGCACGGCGTCTTCACCAAGCGGCCAGAGACGCTCACCAATGACTTCTTCGTGAATCTGCTCGACATAAGAACGACGTGGAAGGCAACGGCGGAAGATGATGGGATCTTCGAGGGTCGGGATCGCACCACGGGCGAGATCAGGTGGACCGGCACCCGTGTCGACCTGATCTTCGGTTCGAACTCGCAACTCCGGGCCGTGGCAGAGGTCTACGCCTGTGAGGACTCCTCGGAAAAGTTCGTGCACGATTTTGTGGCGACCTGGAACAAGGTCATGAACCTCGACCGATTCGATATCTCCTGATCGAGGATGGGGCCGGCTGAAGCCTCCGTTCTCTTCCACCCTAATAACTCGGGACAGGCGGTCCCTGACAATCGCCTCCTGCTCCACCGTCGTTGTGCGGTACTGGTGGCGGAAGTGCTCCATTGCCTCCTCCATCAAGCCGAACCGCTGGGCGTGATGGTGCCGAAAGTCCTCAAGGTGGGGGGTATATCCACATCTGGTCGAGGACGTTGTAGAGGATATCGCACTTGCCGATCATGAGCTAAAGCAATGAGATCGGAAAAGTTCGCCCCTATTTACTAGTAAGTATCGTTAAACACTATTCTGGCGAAAACCAGTTAGTATCATCTAATTGATTTTCGACTATAATTCAAGGATCTATATCTAATAATCGCTATGTATAGGGTTAATTTTATGCGGGGGATGGGATTCGAACCCACGAACTCCTACGAGACTGGATCTTAAGTCCAGCGCCTTTGGCCAGCTTGGCAACCCCCGCGTTAGTTGCTTATTTTGAAGCTAATATCTCCTAACAGAAGATAGGCCGAATTACTAAACCGCTTTCGGTTTGATAAAGATGTCGAAACGTTTGGACACGAGCAGGTTTGTTAACGCTCATCCGACACCCCATTTGAGTGTGCAGTAATGGAATTCAGGAACTACTTAAAGGATGTGGGTCTCAGAGAACCGATCATTATTATATACCGCTCTCCAAAATATAATTTTTGAAACGCTGTTAAAATCCTTTTAAAAAGGAATATTCATCATAATTAGTCCTAATACAAAAATAATATCTAAGGAAATGTTTAACTTTAATTCAAACAACTATATGTAACATTAATGTATTTTAAATAACTAATATTAGGTTGAAATAATCAAAAAGGTGAGAAATCATGTTATCACCCTTGATTCCTGATATTAGGCATCCAAAATGGATTATAGATCAGAATGTACTTGAATGCGTCGATTCAAAACGTGCCGTTGATGTCGCCAGCCGACTCAAAATTAAAGATATTGACAATTTTATTGATATATATCCTATTTTTGTGATGAAACTGCAACGCTTTCTTCTTCATAACGATATTTAACAAAATATTATCTTTTTAGATTCCTTCCATTGAGCTCTGATCGTATTTTATTATTGAGTTCTTCAAGACTGACGTGTTTTTATAGTGTTTAACGATACGAATGGGCCAAATCTCGAACTCTTGCGTGTTAGAGATTTAGCCCATTCGTATCGTTAAACACTATTCTGGCGAAAACCAATTAGTATCATCTAATTGGTTTTCGACTATAAATGCGGACCTGTTCTAATTTAGGCACGATAAAACATTAACACGATATTGTATTAATTTTTCGGTTTATGACTATAGTATCATCTAATTGGTTCTCGGCTATAACTGAGGTAAATCTCCATATTCGTATCAATATCCATTTCCTTCTCAGTCCCCACCCCCGCTTCTCGGTAAGAATGATTAACGTTTTTGCTTTTGCTTCAGTCCCCGTCTAAAGAAACTGCATTTATATCATATCTTTACTAAGATCTAAATATTTTGCAGCACAGTTATCAGAAAATTTCATATTGTAAGGCGATATGTTTATAAGACAAGCTAAGTTAATCAAAAATTACGTATTTAATTCATACGTAATTGATATAGGTGTAGCGAAATGATTAATAAAAATATAGGACGATTTTTATCATTGGCCATTGAATGCCTCCTTATTTTATCCCTTTTTGGAAGCTTTATCGCTGCGGCCGAATCGGAAGCATCGGAAGATACCATTACGATCACCGATTTAGAAGGCATTGACGTTGATATACCCTCATCTGCAGAAAGGGTAGTTGTACTTCCATCAGGCGTGGCCAGATTGGCTTATTCCCTGGACTCAGTTGATAAACTGGTGGGAATTGGTCAAAATTGTAACTATCCAACAGGACTGGCGGATAAGACCAACATGGGCTCCTGGAGCTCACCCAGTCTGGAGATCTTGATGGAGCAGAACCCTGACTTGATAATCGCAGATGGCCATTTAAAGATCAGAGACCAAATAGAGGCAACGGGAGTTCCATTGGTCGTTTTAGGAACGGCATCAACGGATGATTATCTCTATTCACTGGAAACTCTGGGTTTGATCCTCGGCAAGGAAGACAAGGCAAACGAACTGTCACAAATGGTCATTGATTGCCGAGATATGATCGAAGAGCGCACCCAAAATTTGAAGGATGAGGATAAGGTCACGGTATTTTACGAGTGGTCAAAGCCCTACTTCAGCTTATCAGCCCTTTCTTCAGGACACGAAACTCTGGAAATGGCAGGCGGAATTAACATCGCTGCTGAGGAGCCGGTGCAGTGTCCATTATTGAGCGCAGAATGGCTTGTGGAGGAGAATCCTCAGGTCGTAATTCGTTCTTGTTATTTCAAGGGAGACCGTACGCCATCAGATTCACAGGAACGCATGGAAGAACTTAGAGACGAAATAATTGATCGTCCCGGCTTGAGTGAAGTTGACGCCATCAAGAACGACCAGGTCTACGTGTTCAACAGCGAGTTGAGAAGCGATTTCGGAAATATCGTGGCAGTGGCATATTTTGCCAAGTGGTTATATCCAGATCTCTTTGCAGACGTAAACATCGAAGCCATACACGCAAACTTCGTTAATGAGTTTTATGGGACTGAATTAGAGGGCACTTGGGTTCTTTGATTGATCTCTCAGAATAATTCTGCATATAGAGAGGCTATCAAAAATGAACGTGTACAAATTGGTGTCATCTTTATTGATCGTCTTATGTGTATCAACCATATCGGTGAGTGCTGAAGAGGAGGCAATTACATTAAATGCTGTCACTATAGTCGATTGCACCGGAAAATTGGTCTGCATTGACCTTCCGGTTGAACGTATCATATCTCTCAGCGCCCGATCTTCTGAAATCATCAGCGCCCAGGGGGCAAACGACAAGATCGTAGGAAAAAGCAGTAGCTCGACTTATCCGCCCATTCTTCAGGATATAAAAGACGTTGGTGCAAGTTCTTATCGGCCTAACGTAGAATTGATAATGGAGTTAAATCCAGACGTTTTGATAGCTGACGGCATGCTATCCGACGAAAACCGATGCCTTTTCGAAGATGCCGGAATAGCGGTCGTCGTGGAGAGCTTTGTCGATCCCATAGAGGTGATTAATTCAATAAATAATTTGGGTGTAATCACCCAAAAAGAAGACCGATCCCAAGAGATGACCTCATTCATCCAGCAGTATCAAAACATTATTGATGAACGGTTATCTGACCTGAAACCAGAAGAAAGATCGGATCTGTTTTTGGAATTTCTCCACCCCTACCAAACCTGGTCCTCAGGAAGCTCTTATCATGAGCTAATAACCACAATTGGGGGATATAACATCGCCAGTGAAGAGCCAGTCAGTTATCCTCTGGTCAGTGCCGAATGGGTGGTGGAGAGAAACCCGGAGATCATAGTCCGAGTGGAGTCCATCAATAAAGAGCCCATCGAAGAGGACATGAAAGAGATCAGAGACGAGATTTTATCTCGACCGGGATTAAGTGAAATCGATGCCGTAAAGAACAATCAAGCTTACGTGATCAACAGCCGGCTGACCGGAGGAGTTCTTTCCATTGTAGGTGAACTATATTTGGCCAAGTGGACACACCCGGACCTATTTTCAGATATTTACCCCGAGCAAGTGCATCGAGAACTCGTAGAGGAGTTTTACGGCTTAGAGCCGGAATGGAAGTACGTCTATCCTTGAGAAGTTATGGAGATATTAAATATGAATATATTTAAAACAATTATAGGCGTACTGACTATCTTTGCCCTTCCAAGCCTAATATCTTCGGCCAGCGAGGGTGCAACAAGGGTCAACATTTTTTTTGATTTGGAGGGGGTGCAGGTCTATCCATGATATCGGAATTCATTGACAAAGGGCAGGGAGAAAAGGCGCTAGATGCCGAAGAGGTGTACTTCAAAAGCTCATGGAGAAATAACCTCTTCATTTTAGTTCTGTTATTGGGGGTGATGGCCATAGCCATTGCCGCCGTATCCATTGGCGCCGCCTCTTTGGACATAGGCGAATCTTTTGGGGCCATTTTGTGCAAATTTCTCCCCATAGAGGCCCCCAGCAGCTTCGCCCAAGTTGTGGTTTTACAGCTCAGGCTGCCACGGATATTCATGGCAATCGTTACTGGTATCAGCTTGGGCGTGGCCGGAGCGGTCATGCAGGGAGTTTTGAGAAACCCATTGGTCTCCCCTTACACACTGGGTCTATCTTCCGGTGCAGCTTGTGGTGCGGCCATTGCCATCGTCATGGGTGTTGGCGTTTTCGGAGCTGGTCGCTACCTAATCGTAATTAACGCCTTTATATTCAGTTTGCTTACCATGGGCCTAGTCTACGGTATATCTCGCATGCGAGGTACATCAGTGGAAACGCTGATTCTGGCAGGAGTGGCCATGGGCTACCTTTTTTCTGCAGTAATATCCTCATTGAAGTACGTCTCCGGCCATGAAGAGCTGAGGGAGATCGTCTTCTGGTTGATGGGTGGCCTTTACACCACACGATGGGAAAACGTATTTTTCTTGGTGCCTATAGTGGCAGTTTTTTCGCTATTGTTGATGCGTTACTCCTGGGATCTGAACGCCATGAGCGCTGGTGAAGAGGTGGCATTAAGCCTGGGAATAAACGTAAATCGGGTTAGAATTATTTGTTTGACCTTGGCAGCGGTGATTACAGCCGCAGTGATCGCCTTCACCGGTATAATCGGGTTCATCGGTTTGGTTTCACCTCACGTTTGCAGAATGTTGGTGGGAAGCGATCACCGTTATCTAATACCCTCGGCAGGACTTATGGGTGCATTGATACTTCTGGTGTCTGATACCGCCTGCAGAACCATAATACAGCCTACAGAGATCCCTGTTGGAATCGTAACGTCTTTCATAGGAGTACCATTTTTCCTTTATCTGTTGGTTAGAAGAAAGAGGCGGTGGTGGCAATGAAGCTTGAAATTAGCGATCTGTGCTTTGGATATGGCAATAAAACGATTCTACAAGACATTTGCATGTATGTAGAAAATGGGGACGCTGTCAGCCTGGTTGGTCCTAATGGTGCAGGCAAGAGCACCCTTATAAAATGCATCGACAGAATTTTGAAACCGCAAAAGGGAACGGTTTTTGTCGATGGAAAGAAAGAGGCTGAACTGAGCTCCAAAGATTTTTCCAAGATAATGGGTTATGTTCCTCAGAGCAACAAGGAAGTATTCTCCTACACGGTATTCGACATCGTACTCATGGGAAGAAGACCACACATTGGTTGGCGAGTCTCTTCTCAGGACATAAAAATTGTGGCTCAGACTCTCAAGTTCATGGGAATCGAAGAATTTGCAGACCGGTACTTCGACGAATTGAGTGGGGGTGAGAAGCAGAAGATCGCCATGGCTCGGGCGTTGGCCCAAGAACCGCAAATTCTCCTTTTGGATGAGCCCACCAGCAATTTGGACATAAGGCACCAGTTGGAGGTTATGAAAATTGTTCGTAAACTGGTTCAAGGAGGGAAAATTTCAGCCATAATGGCCATGCACGATCTGAATTTAGCCTCCAGGTTCTCTGACAAGATCGTAATGCTCAAAGATCTGAGCGTTTTCAAAGTTGGTCCGCCCGAAAGCATATTGAATCCCGAAAATATAGAGTCCGTATATGGAGTTGAGGCAGATATAATATTTGATCATACTGGAAAGCCTTATATTATGCCACAAGATCCCATAGATTCAATAAGTTGATCTGAAAACGGGCAAAAAGACATAAAATATGCGAAAATATGAGGACAAAATGAAAAAAATTAAAATTGCTTACATCACCACTCATGAGATCGAGGTAATCCCTCTTTTGTCGGCCTACAAAGGCTTAAGGCGGGGTAACGTTCAGGCAATGGAGCTGTATTTGAGGTCCGGTGAGGACCTAAAGACCGAAGAAGAATTGGAAAATTTGATTAAATTTTCCTCACAGTCTCACTTAATTATACTCAACTTACACGGCGGAAGAAAGAGCTTGTCTCGTTTTGACGATATATTTCCACGGTTGAAGGACCTGGGCGTTCCCATTCATGCCCAATCGTCGTCAGAGATGGATTTAGAGCTTATGAATCTCTCCTCCGTTGAGGCTGACGAATACACCATAATATCCAAGCACATCAACTACGGGGGCAAGGAGAACTTCAAGAACCTGTTCCTCCATCTGGCCAACCAGTTTGTAGATGCCAAGCACGAAATCACCCCGCCGGAAAGGCCCCCTTGGCAAGGGATTTATCATCCTCAGTTGAATTATATACCTACCATTCAAGAATATTTAAATTTGAGATACGATAAAAACAAGCCCACAGTAGGTTTATGGATATATCAGAGCTTCTGGCAGTCTGAAAATTTGAACTTCGTGGACCGTTTGATCGAAGAGATTGAAAGGCAAGATGCAAACGTGCTTCCAGTTTTCTTATACAGTCTGAAGGACGCGGAACTGGGAACTAAAGGCATGGACTGGGTAATCGAGAACTACTTCATGATGGATGGAAAACCCCTGGTAGACGTGGTCATCAGTCCTTTGATGTTTTCTTTCTCCATGAGGCCCTCCAAAAATTCTGGCATTGTTCTCTCGACTCAAAAAGGATCGTTTGCAAGCGATGATGAAGATGATAATATCATCTCCTCCGGTGATGGACTCAAAAGTCCAACATGTGCCAATGAGTTTCAAGAGCCCGCACTCAAAGAGGACGAAAAAAACAAGGTCATGCTGGAAGAGCTGGGTGTTCCAGTGATAAAGGCCATATTAACTTCCAATACTCTAGAGGGTTGGAAAGAATCCTTCCAGGGCCTGAACCCCATAGACGTAAGCATGAGCGTGGCCATGCCTGAATTCGATGGCATACTGATCAGCGTGCCGGTAGCTGCCCGAGAACGAACAGAGATCGATCCTCTTACGGGGGCCAGGATTACTCGCTATATTCCAATAGAAGAGAGAATCCAAAAGATAGTCAAGTTGAGCCTAAACTGGGCTCGACTGAGGCGCGTGCCCAACCAAAACAAACGAGTGGCCATAATACTTCACAACTATCCTCCCCGGAACGATCGTATCGGCACTGCCTTTGGATTGGACACACCAGTTTCGGTATGGAACATAATGCGTGATCTAAAAAACGAAGGTTACGTGATTGATCATCTTCCTAAAGACGGTCAAAAGTTAATTGAGGACATGTTGGACAAGGTAACCAACGATAGGCGATGGTCTAGTCTGGAGGAGATGACAGAAAAAGCTGTAGATACAGTTTCTCTGAACCAATATATGGATTGGTTCGAACAATTGCCTCAAGACGTTAAGGGTAAGATGGTTGATTCTTGGGGGCCGCCACCAGGCGAACTATTTTCTTACCAAAAAAAGCTGATCATTCCTGGAATATTGAAAGGCAACGTTTTCCTGGGGATACAACCCCCTCGAGGGTTTTTAGAGGACTCGGCTGCCATCTATCATAGTCCTGACCATCCCATCCCTCATCACTACTACGCTTATTACCGCTGGATTCGGGACGTCTTCGGAGCTCATGTAATAATGCACGTAGGCAAGCACGGGTCCTTAGAGTGGCTGCCAGGAAAATCGGTGGGCCTGTCAGAATCTTGCTTTCCGGACATCGCCATATCCGATCTGCCCAACGTGTATCCATACATAATTAACGACCCCGGAGAGGGAACCCAGGCCAAAAGAAGAAGCTATTGTTGCATCGTAGACCATATGGTTCCTGTTATACAAAACGCTGATTCTTACGAGGAGCTGGCCGAACTTGACGTGCTCATAAAGGATTATCATCAAGCATCCTCAGAGGACCCAGGAAAGCTTCCCGATCTGAAAAACCGCATATGGTCTAAGGTCTGTGAAGCAAAGCTAAATTACGATTTAGATGTGGACGAGAAAGCTGCCTTTTCCGAATTTGACGAGTTTTTAGAGAAATTACACGATTATCTATACGAATTGGCCGACACTCAGATTAGAGATGGCCTTCATATATTGGGAGAACCACCTCGCGAATCCAGATTAAACGAATTTCTGACATCTCTAACCCGGTTGAACAATGGAAATGTCCCCTCTTTGAGAGAATCTCTGGCCCAGTTTTTGAACTACGATTACGACTATTTATTGGCCAACCGAGGAAAGGTATTGGACAAAGGAAAGGGAAAGGAAACTGGAAAAACTGGGGGGCAAATCATTGAGGAAATTCATAGTTTGTCCTTATTGCTCATGGAACAGTTCCAACAAGAAAATTTCAGCATGGACCAAATAAAATCTGTTCAGATTGACGTCTTGGGAAAAAGAGATCCCTCCATCGAAGAGGTCTTAGCGTACGTGGGCTCCTTTTTAGCGCCCGCATTAGAGGCCACCACTGACGAGTTATCAAGCGTTCTGGCTGCATGTAGTGGGAGGTACGTTCTTCCCGGCCCTTCAGGCGCACCTACCCGGGGCATGGCCGACATTTTGCCCACTGGCCGAAATTTCTATTCTGTTGATCCAAAAACCATACCCTCTACAGCGGCATGGAAGGTGGGAATATCCATGGCTGATGCCCTGCTGGACCGTTATTTAGAGGACGAGGGGCAGTATCCAGAAAACATAGGAATCATAATATGGGGCAGCCCTACCATGCGCACTAAGGGGGATGATATAGCCGAAATTCTCTACCTTATGGGAATAAGACCCCTATGGGAGACTTCAAGCGGTCGTGTGGAAGGTCTAGAGCCCATACCTCTGGAAGAACTGGGCAGGCCCCGTATTGACGTGACTTTGCGCATAAGTGGCCTTTTCCGAGACGCCTTCTCCAACATAGTAGAGCTGATTGATCAGGCCGTGGAGATGGCAGCCAACTTAAACGAAGGCCAGGATGAAAATTACCTGTCAAAGCACGTTCGGGAAGATCTAGAAAGTAAGTTGGCCACGGGAATGGACCCCGAGAGGGCAAAGGAAGAGGCCTGTTACCGCATCTTTGGTTGTCGACCCGGTGCCTATGGTGCAGGGGTTAGCGATGCCATAGACTCCAAGAACTGGAAGGACGAACAGGATTTGGCCGAGATATATGTTAAATGGGGTGGTTATGCCTATGGCCAAAAGAACTATGGAATCACTGTTCCCCAAGAGTTCAAACGGCGTTTGAGCCAGCTCGACCTTACGGTCAAAAACGATGACACCAGAGAGTTCGACATGCTGGATGGCGACGATTTTTACTCTTATCACGGTGGGATGATCGCCACAGTCAAGGCCCTCAAAGGAGAGCTTCCTAAATCATATTGTGGCGACAGCTCCGATCCGAACAGGGTTAAGACCAGAAGCACGTTTGAAGAAACGAAACACATCTTTCGAGCCCGCATCCTTAATCCCAAATGGATCGATGGTATGAAGCGCCACGGATACAAAGGAGCTGCCGACCTTTCCCGGATGGTGGACATAGCCTTCGGTTGGGATGCTACCGCTGAAGTTTTAGAGGACTGGATGTACGATTCTCTGGCTGAGAAGTATGCTTTAGACGAAGATATGCAAGAGTGGCTGAAGGAAGTCAATCCCTACGCATTGCAGAACATCGCCGAGCGACTTTTAGAGGCCATAGAGCGCGATATGTGGGACACAACAGAGGACATGAAAGAGGAGTTGCGAAGCATATATTTGGAGATCGACGGCATGATTGAAGATCAATAGTTTATATCTTTAGGTGTTACGCAGTTGGACGTATCTGTGTTGGTTAAACCCCAAAAAGTTATCATTAATTAGAGCATATGTGGTTTATGGGCATCTATTTAACCATTTAATTGCAACTATCTGGGCGTAGATACCTCAACTGCGTAACGCCTAATCTTCAAAAAGTTTCTTGTTTCGGGTTGGAAGAACTTCGCCTTTTGGCGAAGACCTTTTTTGCAGCTTATTCTTCCTTCTCCCTCAAGAGCAGTTCGATCTCTTCGTTTACCTTGTCTAGCTCGTCTTCAGATAAAGGATCGGGCACTACTCGGTGCTTGTTTTCGACAATGTCCTCACCCAGTTGTCCGAATTTGAGGGCGATTTCAGAGTTTGGAGCATACTCCACCACCGTCTTTCGTCGGATCTCGGCTTTGAGAATATCTTTGGACATGGGAATCTCTACAATCACCTTGGTGCCTATCCGCTTT
>Ga0272443_10002446_pt1 | contig 23757 bp, 26 predicted proteins | sample SSMAcet12_FD_193581 | JGI IMG/M metagenome (GOLD analysis project Ga0272443, IMG submission 193581) | Marine sediment archaeal communities from Little Sippewissett salt marsh, Falmouth, MA, United States - SSM-Acet-12 | ecosystem: Environmental > Aquatic > Marine > Wetlands > Sediment ...
CTTGTCCCAGTGTGAACACCATTTTCCACTACAACCTTACCGTTCACCAAGACATAGGGAATACCCTTGGGGTAGGTAGTTGTCAACTCGGGGTGCCCAGTGTGATCCAGTTTCTCCAAGTCCATTAACACGATGTCCGCGTAGCCACCGGGTAGCAGGGTACCACGGTCCTTTAGCTTGTATGTCTTGGCGGGTATCGTTGATGTCTTCTGGACTGCTTCCTCCATTGTTAGGAAGTCGCTGTCTCGTACGTATCGCATGAAGAACTTGGGGTAGCCGCTGAATGTATCGGGTAGTGGTGTTGCGTATGGTGGATTTCTGTTCATCACATCCTTGTCATCCCTGATCCCAACGTCCAGCCCGGCGGCACCTAGCTTGTGTTTGAAGAACTCCTTCATCTGTGCCTCTATTCCACGGTAATCAGTGTGAGCCCCCATGCTATCGGGGTCAAGTACAATTAGATCGCAAAGGGTGTTCCATGCATCTTTTCCATGTATCTTTGCTGCCTCAGCTAGTGTTTTGCCCGCGTATTCCGGGTTTTTATGGGTAACTATCTTGAAGTTTCCCGCCCAGTGTGGGTTCACGCATGGATTGATAACTAGTCTCTGGAAGAGTTTGCCTTCCTCTATCTCGTCCCATGCCTTTTGCCTGAACTCATCTACCTTCAGCCACTCAACCAGTTTTTCTCGGCTACCAAGAAGCCTTAGCCACTGGGTGAAGTGTAGACTGCAGAGATAGGGGAAGGGCTCCCAGCACTCCCATGGGATAACATCAAAGTTGATGTCCAAGCCCTCCTCAAGTGCATCATCAATAGGCTTCAGGGTTGCTTTTCCAACTGCTTCACCTATCATTGGCGTCATGGGAGGAACTGTATGCCAGCCGGGTGCAAGATGAGCGATGTTTAATCGGACTCTGGTTTTGCGTGCAGTCTCGATTACTTCCATGATCCCCTCAATGGGTTCTGCGCTATAGGAGCCCATCTTGATATTACGTCTTCGTCCTGTTCTTCTCCAGTGGGGGACGTAAATACCATCGTATTCTTTGAGTACAGCAACACATTCATCAATCTCCTCCTTTGAAGCAAAGACATCGGGATCATAATCCAGTCCGACGCTGAAACCTCTGCATCCTTCAGCCATGGTTTGATGGATCAGCTCCTTCATCTCGGAGACCTCTTCTGGTTTGGCTTCTCGTTTATAGTCCTCGCCCATCACACAGTACTTGATGGTTCCATGTCCAACAAGGGGAACATAATTGATGCCTATTCCCTGTTTTCTGAGTAGCTCAAAGTAATCGCCCATGGTCTTGTACTCGATCTTCCACCCAAACTTGGCTTCATGAAGCTCATTAATGTCCTCTAGCTTGTGGAGACTCTTTCCATGGTACAGGTATGGATCTTTTTCGTATACCTCATCCCAGAGAACCCCGGGAGCCTGAACATACTCACGGAGAGGAGCAGGACTCAAACCACACTGACCAGCCACGACAGTTGTACATCCCTGCATTACCGCGCTTTCACAGTTTGGATACCATGCAAACCCCCAGTCTCCGTGGCTATGAGGGTCTACGAACCCGGGTAGGGCATATAGTCCCGATGCGTCTATCTCGCGTTCAGCGTCACCGGTTACTTTTCCGGTCTCGATTATTCTCCCATCTTTAACGCCGATGCTGCCAATATATTCCTTGTTTTTACCATCAACAATCCTTGCGTTAGAAATCTTTACATCAAAATCACTCAAACTTGATCAACAATTCTACCTGTTTATCGATGAATAAAACAGATTCCATAAGGGTCAAAATATTATAATTACCCGTAGGATTGGTTACGTGGATACTTTCGATGAAGACAAACCAATTGGAGCCCGCTGAGAAAGTACTCCGTTTAATCCTCAGCTACTAGTCTAATAGAACAGTGTTCGTCTCCGTGGGCATAACATTCGCTTCTACTGAACTGATAGTCCACATTTGTCAATTCTTTGATGATTCCTGATATGTATCCTCGGAGGAAGAAGCACTGGGGCATGTTAAGTCTTAGGCAGAACTGTTTGAATGAGTTGTCCTGTAAGACTACCTTGATTTTACCGTTTTGGGGATTAAACTCTTCAACCACCATGTTTGCCCATCCTATTTGGTTTGCAGAGTTTATTACCCTCACAAATAGATTTTCTAGGGATTCGCCTTCATTATTTATCTTACTGACTACTTCTCTGCAAAATACCATACCGTTCTCATGACCCATCTGATAGATCATGGACTCCCCTGCACTACCAAAAGTATTGACCAATGTGTTTAGCAGATTCAGGAATGAACCCGATGTGAGCACTAGGTTTTTGGGAATACCTGTTTTTTCGATTGTCATCTTCTTCTCTCCCATAGTCTTCTTCGCGGTGTCTCTTTTTTTTCGACTGGAACCTGTTTCATCTTCTCTATTACATTCTGTAACGGGTTTACCCAGTTTTTCTTACCCGTATCAATAATCGGGATATTATAGACCTTACCCAAATTCAACAACTCCTCATTATCAGAGAAATCAACTAATGCAGCCTCAGCGCCCGGAATATCCAGTTTCTTACCTAATAGAGCCACCAGTTCCTGAGAATCACCAAATGAGTAATCAATCAAAAGCAAGGATGGTCCTATCGTGGCTGTCAAATCAAATTGATGAGTGCTACCTGAGACGCCCTTTATCTCGAAACCATATTGGATCTGTAACTCGTTTTGATTCAGGAAATCTATTATTGGTTTGATTAGTTTCTCTGTGTCTGCGGTGTTTTTTACCATATCGTATGTTTTCTGGGATAATGTATACGCCTTTAATGGGATGTATCGGGCTGTACGATAGTCGAATGTTGATCCACAGAGGGGGCAATAATGAATAACCAATGGACGCTCAAAGCGGTGACCATTGTGTTCACATTCAAAACTATACCCTATTTCCTTAAGATTAGGGTCCCATGTCTCCTTATCATGCGCAGAGCCCAGATCTTTTCCACATTTTGGGCATACTAGGCGTCCTTTTTGTTCAAAGTTCTCGAGTTCGCCGCTGTAGCCATCTGGTTCGTGTCTCAGGAGAGTTATTTTCTTGATGAATATGCTGCGATCAGTAGGACAAGCATATCTTGAATAGACATGCGGGGAATCACAGCTAGGGCAGATTATGGCTCTGTCATAGTCTTCTCCTGTTAGATACTCTTTTTCTTCTAGACTGTTCAGGAGATTGATTGTTTCTCGCCAGTTTTCAAATTGGTCTATATTATTGTATTTGATTCCTTCTGTTGTTATACTTGGTTCAAGTCGCTCTACACCTTTCTCAACAAGGGATATGAGCAACTCTTTCTCAGAATCAGACACAATGACACCAATCATAATAATTACCTAAAGAGTCCAGAGTTAAAAAACAAAATGGTCACAAACAACAAAACACACGCATAAATCAAACCCTTAGAGAGTTGTCCATGTTTTATCTTACCGCCAATGAATCCACCTACCACCGACTCGATAACTGCTGCCCAGAATAATACAGCCCAGTAATAGTCCACGTTGAATAAGTTTGTGATTAAACCAGATGACTGTACATTAACATCACTTGTAATGGTAGCGAGAGGCATCAGGAACTTTGTTAACAACACCCAACTGATTATCATGAAAACAAAGTCTCCAAGATAAACTATATACAGATATGGGCTGGTTAGTGAGTTTCTTTCTCTCTTGAAGTTGTCTAGGATAGTGAACATCTCCAGACTTGACTCAAGAATATCAGTGACACGACCCCCTGTACTATAGGCTTCTATCAATATTAGTGAGAGGCGTTTAGCTTGGGGAATTACAAGTTGCTCCCCGAACCATAGTAATGAGCCTTCGATATCGCTTGTTATGTTTATTCTATCCATGGTTTGTTGGAGGTGAGGTGTGATTGGACCATAATCATGTGTTGAGGCGGTCTCCATGGCGAACATAAGAGGTACTCCTGATTGCACTTCGTTTGTGATGCCTCGGAGGAACTGTGGTAGGTTCTCTTCAATCGCCGTAATGTAGCGGTTATTGGTCCAGTCAAGAAAGGCTGGAGCTAACATAATCAATAATAGGCTCATGGCGAGCCCTGTGTTGAGGCTTCTGCTCAGGGGTATCCAGTATGGTGCGGTTGGGAAATAGCCTGCTGTTAGGAATATCAGCACAATTAGGACTAACCCTATGACGAGACTTGCGATTTGTACCATTTGTACTTGTTTCTCGTCATAGTAGATCAATCAACACTCACCTGCATGTCTATCAATATCATCATCAAGATACTAAGCAAGGGTATCCCAGCGAAAACCACCAAATTCAACGAATTGATCCCTGAGGTATCAGACGACTGCCCAGCGAAGCTAAATGTAGTAAGCAAAACCAAGAGAAGCAGAGGAGCGATAACTAGCAACGTGACATAGATTTCACTAAGGAAACCAAGGTTGTTCAATAGTTCATTGTTTTCCTCTTCTTTTCGTTGTATCAGTAGATCTGATTCAAACTGGAATAAGCTTCCAAGATCTCCACTTGTCTGAATGGTGTTTGTTATGCTGTCAAGCAATCTTGTGAATAGTTCTGATGGGCTTCGGTTTTTAACGTCTTTGAGTGATTCCTGTGGGTTAAAGCCGAATATTGATATGTTTACGAGGAATTTGTTGAAAAAGTTCCGTAGATACTTACTCTGCTCCGTTTCTGATACTCTTTCGATGATCCGCTCTATTGCGAGACCGCCTTTTGAGAGCATCAACATGAAGGTTACAGTGTATAGTAGATTTTTATCGATCTCATTGATTGCCATATCACGAACATACATTGGATACCAAGCCAACAAAACGATAGTAATCAGGGTAAAAATCACAGACAGTATCAGGGGCCCAGAGAATAACTTGATTCCCTGAACACCCAGAAATAAAAAGATTCCAACAAGCAGAAAATACTCTACGATGAAGCCAATGAATAGAACAAGCTTGCCTAGTTGAAGGTACTCATCAAATGGGCGTGATACCCCACTCTTCTGGTAAACATCCTCAAACTCAGACAAGAAACGATCTATCAATCTACCTCATCAAACCTCGCACGAGTTAAAATCTCCTCAGGATTAACATAATAGGTATGAACAATGTTCGATACATCATCATACGTATTCAGATTATCATTAACCATCCACTCAAGAATCTTGGTCCGTCGCTTCATCTCATCCTCAAGTTCAAACTCGGGAACATGGCGGAGATTAGCGATCTGTTTGAATACCGATTCACCGCGTCCAGCCGACTCCAAGAAACGATAAGTATCATCAATGGAATCCCACTTGAACCTATGCTCAAACTGAACTTGATCAGTTGCACTCAATCCAATGATCTCTGTTACGGTGTCGGAGCGTCTTACTACTTTCTCACCGATCTTTACTCTTCTTATTTGGAGTAGTACGTTCATCAGGGGTACCATCATGGGAGGTATGTTCATGGGTCGGCTTAGTAGTCGTTTTATTGCGTATTCAGGACTGTCACTGTGGATTGTACAGAGTCCCCCGTGTCCAGTGGCAATAGCTTGGAACAATGTATACGCTTCCTCGCCTCTTACCTCACCTACGACGATATAGTCTGGACGCTGTCTTAGTGCTGATTTCAGTAGATCGAATAATGTGATCTCGGTTACTCCGGGCTGATAACTTGGCCGTGGCACCATGGGTATCCAGTTCTCGTGAAGTCGTAGCTCTCTGACTTCCTCGATAGTAACTACTTTCATCTCGGGTTTGATGAACATGCTCAACGAATTCAACAAAGTGGTTTTGCCGCTTGCTGTGGCGCCACAGATCATTACACTTCGCCCATGTTCAACTAGAAGCCATAGATAAGCCGCTATCTCAGCGGACAACGTCCCATATTTTATCAGGTCAATGATTGTGAATGGGTTTTCCCTGAACTTTCTGATGGTGAATGTGTCTCCTCGTTTGGAAACTTCTTCAAGGGTGATCTGTACTCTAAATCCTTCAGGGAGGGTTCCTTCCATTATGGGGTGACTGATGCTAACTTGCCTACCTGAACGGTAAGCTAGGCGTATGACTGTTCTGCCAAGTTCCTCGGGTGACTGGTATATGATATTGGTTGGTATTGACTCATAGTTACGATGCCAGACATAGATCGGTGTATTGTAGCCATTGCACGAGATGTCCTCAATGTTCTTGTCTTGCATCAAAAGGTCTATCTTACCGTAGCCGAGGAAATCCCGTTTTAGATAATAGATGAACTTGTCCTCGGATTCTTTTGGAATGTCGCGTTCAAATCGTTTGAAAAGCTTCTGGATATCATTCCTAAGGTATTCCTCCATTTTCTCTGAGTCACGTAAAACATCTAGAGGTACGTTCATTCGGTCAATGAGTATCTTTTTGATGCGATCAAGTAATTCATCCTCCTCATCAGTCAGCGTAGGCTCAACAGTGTGATACATGAGAGTTCTCCGCTCATCATTTATCTCAATACCCACAAACCCAAAAGGAGGATTCACAGGGTAGAAATCCCTGAAAGCCATGCTTTGCTGATCTTCGTTTTCACTCATTATCTCATGCACTCCAGTAAATTACCTCTGTCACGCCTCTACTACTTACTAATGTAATCTTGTACTCCAAGCCACCAATAACAGCGACTGGGGACGTAAAACCCACCTGCAACAATTCCTCGGTCAGAATAAGCGTATCTCTTCCGTAACTATAGGAGGAGACACGGATTCCATTCACATAGACATCTGATACTTCAATATCGTTTTGCCCAAAATTATACACTGTGATATTCAGAAAATCATCGACCCCACTCCACCAAACCGATGAGACGGTAAAACGTTCTTGGGTTTGTCCTAATTCTAACTTGTTATTCCTTAGATATTGATCATTTTCTGTCTGGATAAAAGTGGTACTATATGCGAAAAGGTAGGTACCAGCGATACTCACGATCAGGATTATAATAATCGTAGAAATTATCTCGCTTATACCTCGCCTTTTCAAAGACATTACCCTTATTGATTAATAAAATAAAATTAGGATACTATTCAGCTTTTACACTGAAAGCAATTTGTGTATTATCCACAGCTACGATTTTCACTTCGTAGGTGTTTCCAGGAGAAAGCGTCTGACTAGTAACAATCACTATCTCAGCAACACTACCTTGGTTAATAGTAGCTCTAGTAACGCTAGTTGCGTTTACATCTTCTACATAAGCAACATTGATAGTAACATCACTACCACCGACATTTCTTAAATACGCAGTAATTTCTCCAGTTGTAGCATTCGCTGAAACTGTATCAACGCTAAGCGTACCCATTTCTCCTTCTCCGCCTAGTCTTCCGAACCATCCCATGGTGTATCCGTAGATCAGCATGCCGCCTGCGATTACTACTACTATCAGTAATAAAACTGATATGTATGTTGAAACTCCTTTTCTTTTCATTTAGAATCCCTTCCATAACTCAGATATCATGATTCCCTTTAAAGCTTATTTCAAAAAACATAACAAATATCGATAATCTATTCTATAAAATAATCTACTTCATAGGTTTCATTCGATATTTTATTCAAATAATAAAAAAAGTAAAAATACACTAGAAAAGCATAGACAAAACTAAAACTTAGAAAATAAAGTACATCAAGCCCTTAACACTAGGGGGGAGGGGAATCAACAACCATTGCCCTAAAACCAACCATACACCAAAAAGAGACCCTAAAACAACACATTTTCGATCCAAATCAGTACAAAAACGTAAACGACGAAACAAGTTTAATCAAACCTCACACAAATTCACACCAAGAAAATTTTTTTCCCAAAATACCCACCAGTAGACACCAGTATCATTGGTGCGGGGGGTGGGACTCGAACCCACGAAGGACTAATCCATCAGGACCTGAACCTGACCCCTTTGGCCACTTGGGAACCCCCGCAAATAGAGAAAAAAGGTTAATGGGACACGGTTTTTAAATATTCCGCGTAGGCAGCTGCATCCATCAAATTACCCAGATCAGCATCAAGACTACTTGGCTCAATCTTGGCAATCCAGCCCTCACCATAAGGATCATTGTTAATCTTCTCAGGCGCATCGAGCAACTCCTCATTCACCTCAACAACTTTCCCGCCGACTGGGCAATACATATCACTTACAGCTTTAACAGACTCGACTGCACCGATCGCCTCACCTTGTGATACCTCAGCGTCCATCTCAGGTAACTCAACATAGACAATCTCGTGAAGCTGTGCTTGAGCAAAGTCGTCAATACCGACAGCAACCATGCCGTCGTCAAGCTTCTTAGCCCATTCATGCTCCTTGGTGTAGTAGAATCCTTCCTCTACCTTGTATTCATCGGTCATTACTTATCCCTCTTCCAACCGTATACGGAGGAATCATAGAAGGGTCGATATTTAACTACTTTTCCCTTCACCGGTTTACCCCTAATCTGAATATACAACTCGGTTCCACGCTTACGATACTCAGGCGGAACATACGCCATCGCAATACCATAACCAAGAGTAGGACTCAAACCACCACTAGTAACCAAGCCAATCTCTTCCTCCTCCAAATTCAACACAGGATAACCATGCCTCGGAATACCACGCTCCTCCATCTTGATACCTACAAGAATCTTGGTGATACCTTCGTCCTTCTTCTTCTGAATAGCACGCTGACCAATGAAATAACCCTCTTTATCAAGCTTCACTGTCCAGCCTAGACGTGCCTCCAATGGGTTAATGCTTTCATCCATGTCGTTTCCATAGAGCCATAAACCAGCCTCAAGTCTTAGACTGTCTCTTGCACCTAGGCCACATGGAACCGCCCCCGCCTCGATAAGATCATTCCAGACCTTCAAAGCCTTCTCAGGGTTTTCTGGCGTAGTATCTGGGATATACAACTCAAACCCATCCTCACCAGTATAACCGGTTCTAGCAGCCATCATCTCATAGCCACTTACAGTCAGTTCTGCGATGTCAAAGCGCTCTACCTTCTCAAGATCTTGTTCTGTGATCTTCTGAAGCACCTCTTGTGCCTTGGGACCTTGTACAGCGATCATGGCTACCTCATCACTCACATCCTTGAGTTTAACATCGAAGTCCTTGCTGTTCTTCTTTAGCCATTTGAAGTCTTTTTCTCTGTTGCTGGCATTGTATACTACCCAGAATTTCTCGTCACTGATCTTGTATAAGATCAAGTCATCGATTATTCCTCCAGTAGGCCTACACATAACCGTGTACAACCCACCATTCTTCTCAAGAGTAGTCACATCATTGGTCACAACATAGTTCAGAAACCGGATTACATCTGGTCCTGTTGCCCATGTTCTTCCCATGTGGCATGTATCGAAGATACCGCATGCGTTTCTTACTGCTGCGTGTTCAACTTTTATTCCCTCATACCATACAGGCATCGCGAATCCGCCAAAGTCAATTACGTTTCCGTGCTCGACGTGATACTTGTATAGATGAGTCTTTTTCAAATCCTTATCATCCAAAGGAAATTACCGTATGGGTATTCCCATGACGAGGTTAAAACAGTTATTCAATATCAGGTGTTTTCACAGGGTTTAACCTTGACACCATCGGTCTCAAAAGATAATTCTTTACCGCACGCCGGGCATTTTCCCTCAAATTTCTTGATAACATCTTGTGGTGATTTGAGCAGATCTCCTTCATAGAGCACTTCACCGCATTTACTACAGAGTATTCTTTGTGGCAATGTTTCCCCTCAGCATAGTTTTACATGGATTTTCATTTATAAACAGTATCTTTCTGAGGATAGCAAAGGATTATATGGGAATCAAGTATCTAATCCGCAGAGGAAAAACGGGATGTCTAAGCGAAAAAATAAAGGCAAACCAAAAAGTAGCCCACTAATAAAAAGCAGGATACAGATCCCAAAGAAATACATCTCTATAGCAGTTGTAGTTTTTTGCCTGTTTATCATCGGGGGAGGCGTTTACAATATCCTTGAATCACCAAACTCCATGGTAACACTATCAAGCAATAGCTTTAGTTTCCTACACCCATATACCAACGAGCAGACATCCACCGAAGGCTATGTTGTTATGCTGGTTGACTCATTCCTCATAGTTGGCTTATACATGACCTACCGGAGCACACAGATAGCGTATAATCGCCAAGCAGCCAATCGTTGGCTAATGTTCGGCATCGTATTGATAATAATAGGATTCGGTGGAAACTACGCGCTTCTAAGAATCAAGGCAGCTGTTCTATAGTCGAAACCGTTTAGAGGCTATAATGTCCTCTATATTTGATCACGTTGAAGAAGATCGGATTCATTGGAATAGGTTTAATGGGCAAAGGCATGAGTCTTAACCTCTTGAAGGCAGGCTACCCAGTAACCGTCTGGAACAGAACAGAATCAAAAACCAAACCAGTAGTTGACGCAGGAGCAAAACTCGCAAAAACACCAAAAGAAGTAGCAGAAAATAGCGACATCGTAATCAGTATAGTAACAGGCAGCGATGACGTTAAGGAAGTCATTCTAGGAGAAAACGGTGCAATCTATGGAGCCAAGAAAGGAGATATCTTCATCGATATGAGCACAATCAGCCCAATCGCTACAGTAGAGATAGCTGAAGAACTAGCAAAGAAGGGCGTAGAGATGCTTGATGGACCAGTTAGCGGCGGAGTTATCGGCGCAACCAACGGAACACTAAGCATCATGGTAGGTGGAAAAGAAAAAGTCTTCGAGGAGTGCAAACCTATCCTTGAGGCGATGGGAAAAACAATCACCTATATCGGTGGAAACGGTGACGGCCAGGTCTGTAAAGCAGTAAACCAGATTCTAGTAGGTACAACAATGCTAGGAGTAGCGGAAGCACTGGTATTCGCAGCTAAAGCAGGTGTCGATGTAGAGCGTGTCCATCAAGCAGTATCAGGTGGAGCAGCGGGAAGCTGGCAACTAACAAACAACGGTGCTAGACTATTGAAGGATGATATGTCCCCCGGCTTCAAGATCAAGGACTACCTAAAAGACCTGAGAATCATCATGGAGACTGGTGACGCTAACAAGATGCCCTTACCAGCCACAGCACTGGTTCTACAGATGTTCAGGCACTGCCAAGCAGAAGACATGCTACAAGACGGCACACAGGCGGTCTTAAGAGCCATCGAGAAACTAGCTGGACAAAAGCTAGTCTCATAACCTTTTTTCAATTATATCACGGATTTCATCTGGATTCTCGAAGACAAGGAAGCCTTCCATTTTTTCTAGGCGTCTCACGTTATCGGCGTCTTCTTTTCTGATACGTAGCTTGAGTTCTTTGCCTGATGGAATTATTGTGGTAACTATGCCTTCTCTGAAATCAACGGGCATAATATGAACATCAATAAAACCCTTCACACCTTGAACCGCGGCATTAGTCAGCAAAGTATCAGAAATACCCACGGCAATCTTTGCAACAGTATTACTTGTAGCCGGTGCAATAATCAAAAAATCGTATCGACCCGACTGAAGCATCCCCGATAAGAAAGGCGTGTTAGCATCTACCTCAACATTATACCTATCAAATCCCTGCAGTGCCTCGGTCAACTTATAGTACTTAGCGACAAGCTGCCCAGCTTTGGAGAGATATACATGGATAGTTATTTTTTCTCCATAAATGTCCTTGATTTCTCGCATAACCTCATAGGTTTCCCTGAACTTGTCTCCGCTTCCAGTTATTCCCCATGCAATTTTCATTTTTTATGCTCCTTGATGTATTTATCTAGACGTTTTACTGTTTTCTGGAGACTTCTAAAGCCCTCCTCGTCCTCCATTACACCCTCCAAGGAGTCTTTTGACCAAAAAGACGCACCAAGATTAGCTCCAAACGTACCACCACTTATGGGCAATCCTCCATTCATCACATAGAAATCTATTATCTGTTGTATGGCGGTTTCCTGTCCACCTGCTCTGTCTCCGCCTACAGCTATCGCAATTACTGGTTTGTATCTGAACACTTTATGATTTCTTGAGAATAATGCTCTACATCGGTCCATGACTGTTTTGAGTTGTCCACTTACATTACCATTGTATACGGGCGTTGAGATCACATATGCTGTAGCTTCCTCAAGAAGCTCGTAGAGAGATTGCATATCATCATTGAATACGCAACCTTCACCCTTCTTACAGTAATCACAATGAACACAGAAATTGATTTTTTTCCCTTTAACACTCCAGTACTTTGTCTCGTATCCTAGTTCTTCAATCAATTGAAGCGCCTGTTTACAGACATATTCAGTTGACTTACTACGAGGGCTTCCTGAGATACCGAGAATCATGTACTGAAATCTATGGTAACCGGTATAATACTTGTTCTTCTTTAGTTACTTTTTATAAACATCTACACGTACTTCATATGAGATATTGTGAGTATACGCATTCTGTTAAACCCGATAAACAGAGAAATATTCGCAGAAAAAGGCGACATATTACTACATAGACTTCAAGAAGAAGGCATACATGTAGAGGCGCTCTGTGGAGGAAAGGGACTCTGTGGAAAATGCAGGGTTATTCTGGATAAAGGAAAAGTTGAGAAGCGCAGTCTTCTCCCGGATAAGCTATTATCTCATGAGGAGCTGGAGTCAGGCTACTATCTAGCATGTATGGTTAGACTCATTGAAGACTGTGAGTTCACAATACCATTAGAGAGCCGTGTAGAGAACCCTAAGATACTCATAAGCTCAGAGTTAGATATACCAGAGATCAAAACCGCCGTCAAGAAATACTTGCTTGAATCCAGACCAGCGGAAAGCAGCAACCCCCTCCTCAGTTATAGACGGTTAAAGATCAAAGACTATTCAGGGGCGCCACCGAGGGTACCGGAAAAGGTCTACGATAAAATCAATGAGCTAAATGATGATACAGTTACCATTACAGTCTCAAGAACTAATGGCTTCCCGGAGGTTATCAACGTCGAAGCGGGAGACACAACTGGTGAAAGCTACGGCCTCGCCATAGATATTGGTACCACTACTATCGTTGCCGTTCTTGTTGATTTGAACACAGGAGAGATACTGGGTAAAGGCTCTGGGATGAACAAACAGATCACCTATGGTGAAGACTTGGTTACCCGAACCGCCATCGCGAGAGATGAAAAAGGTTTAAAGAAGCTTCAGAAAGTTGTCGTAGACTCAATCAATGAGGTAGTATCCAAGATATATGATGAAACCGGAATAACTCCACTCAAAGTATCAGAGACATCAATAGGCGCAAACACAGTTATGAATCATCTTTTCGCTGGTCTAGAGTCTGGCTATCTTGAGATCGCGAATGTAGAAGTCTCCCGAGACCCTATTATCAAGAAGGCGGGAAAACTCGGTTTAAATGTGAACCCTGAGGGCTACGTCTACTGTGTACCCAATGTTAGTAGGTTCCTCGGTGGAGACGCTATCGGTGATGTGATAGCAAGTGAGATGCATAAATCAGAAAACATGAGCCTCATGGTAGACCTAGGAACAAATGGAGAGATAGTATTTGGTAACAATAAATGGTTGTTTTCATGCAGTTGCGCTAGCGGTCCAGCCTTTGAGGGCGAGGGCGTACGTCATGGTATGCGGGCTGCTATTGGCGGGATAGACCACGTTGAGATCGATGACGAGACAAAGAAAGCCAAGATAACCACTATCGGTGATGCTCCTGCAAAGGGAATCTGTGGCTCTGGTTTGATTGATCTGGTTGCAGAGGTCTTCCGTGTGGGAGTTATGGATTTTTCAGGCAAATTCGTACCCGTAATGCCTTATGTCAGGGATGGAAAATGGGGTCTCGAGTATCTTGTTGTTCCAGCGGAGGAAACCGAGATTGGAAAAGACATTGTATTGACTCAAGCTGACCTTGATTATGTTATTGATTCTAAGGCAGCGGCTTGTGGAGCAGTAACTGTATTGATGAAAAAACTCAAGATAGACATCTATGATACAAAAAACATCTATCTAGCGGGAGCATTCGGCACTTACACTGATATGAAGAACGCCACTCTTTTAGGTATATTCCCAGAGTTTCCAAACGGAGAATACCATCCTCTAGGTAACGGCTCCTTATCCGGGGCATTTGCCACTTTAATATCAGTAGATAAGCGTCTTGAGGCAGTTGAGGTCGCGAAAAACATGGTTTATATTGATCTGTTAGTTGATCTTGAGTTTATTGATGAGTATAGTAAGGCGCTTTATCTACCGGGGGAGAAGGAATATTTCCCTTCGTATACTAAAACCTGATTAAGTATAATCCACACCTTCTTTGATGTATAAACTACACTAAATAGTGGTAATAGGGTGTCGGATGAGTTGGTTGAATACAAAGGAACAATTGTAGTTACAGGGAGAGGGGGAACTGGAAAGAGTAGCTTTACTACGCTACTAAGCAGATATCTCGGAGAAAAAGGCGTTGAGCCACTACTGTTAGTAGACTCTGATCCTGATGAGAGCCTCGCAGAAATGATAGGTATCGACTTGGAGGGACAAAAGAAACGCAGCATAGCCGATGTTCTATCCGAGATACTTGAGGAAAGAAAGATGGCGAGAATGAGTGGAATGACTCCTACAGACAAGATCGAGCCATTTCTATTTCAGGAAAGTCTCTATGAAGGTACAGGCTTTTTCGACTTTATTGGTGTTGGCACAAAATGGATAGCTGGATGTTATTGTTTACCTGACCGGTCTCTTGGTCAAATAATGGACATGTGGGGTAAAAACTACCAATACGTTATTGTTGACTCCCCCGCTGGCGTTGAGCATCTGAACAGGAGAATTACCAAAAAAGTAAAAGATGTTTTCAATATCCTCGATCCAAGCAAAAAGAGCTTCGACAACGCTGCACGATCATTCAAGATAATGAACGATGTAGACATCGAGTTCGACAACTACTACCTTGTAGGAGGTTACAGGTTCCCTAAGAGCCTTGAAAAACAAGCCGCAGAACAACCCTTCACATATCTAGGGAAAATCGATGAAGATCCAAAGATAATGGAGTACAACCTTGAGGGCAAATCACTACTCGACTTACCTGAAACTAGTCCAGCCTATCAATCAGTAAAGAAAATCCTCGAAAAAGTAGGATACTAGGTGAAAAAAATGAAGATAGCCATAGCGGGAAAAGGAGGAGTCGGGAAAACATTTGTATCAGCGACTCTAGCAAGGCTGTTAGCAAGAGACGGTTATAGTGTTTTAGCTGTGGATGCTGACCCGAACCTGAATCTTGGTTATAGTCTTGGCTTGGAGTATGAGGAGGCTAACAAGATTGTTCCTCTCACAGATAATGAGGCGCTTATCAAAGAGAAAACAGGAGCATCCCCCGAGGAAGCCCTAGGAAATATTTTCAACATGAACCCAAAGGTCAATGATATAGTTGACAGATTCGGCGTAAATGCCCCTGATAACGTCAAGCTTCTAGTTATGGGCACCGTGAAGGGCGGGGGGACAGGATGTATGTGCGGTGCAAACGCACTTCTCAGAGTCCTACTTCAGCACATGTTGATCCAACGTGGCGAGATTCTGGTTATGGATATGGTAGCTGGATTAGAGCATATTGGTAGGGGAACTGCGCGCAGAATGGATGCGATGATAGTAGTCATAGAGCCGCGTATGAAATCCGTGGATACAGTCAGACGGATACTAAAAATGGCTGAAGAGATCGAGGTCAAGACATTACTTGCGGTGGGAAACAAGGTGATGCGAGACAAAGATGAAGTGTTCATCAACAAGAAAATGAAGGAGCTTGGTGTCCCAGTTATTGCATTGATACCATATGATCAATCTGTAGCTGACGCGGATATGGAAGGCATACCAACAATTGATTATGCTCCAGATTCTCCTGCGGTTAAAGCTGTAAAAGAAATTGAAGAGTTACTAATAGAACGTTTTAAACCGTAACGGCGTACAGAATGAACATCAAGACCCTCACGCTGAGATGCAGTTATTGGAAACCCGGTACAGACATCTATACAACGGTAACAGACAGGGTAAAAGACCACATCAAAACAGGCGACATAGTTGCATTAAGCGAGAAAGCCATCTCCACTGCAACAGGCAATATAATAGATGAATCAAAGATAAAACCCAGTCACGTCGCATATTTTCTTTCAAAAACATGGACAAAAAGAGTCTGGGGAGGACCATTAGGGAAAACCCTTGGCTTGAAAGAGCAGACCTTGCAGAACCTAAGAGATTACCCAGTTGAAGAGGGGGCAGCCCACAAACAATTAGCGCTTCAAAAAACTGGATTACTACAGAGCCTACGACACTATAGCGAAGGAGGGATAGATGCAAGCAACCTTCCATACGCGTTTGTGAGCCTACCCCTTGAAAACCCCGGAGAAATATCCCAAAAGATAAGGGAAGGGATTCTGAGGGAAACGGGAGCTGAGGTCACGGTTATGATAGTGGATGGGGATACTAGCTATTCGTGGAGAAACCTGCATCTGGCTCCTCGTGACGTTGATACAATGGGACTCATCCACTTTGGAGGCGTTATAACATTCATATTTGGCAGGTTATTTCAATTAAAAGCCCGTCAGACACCCATCGCGGTATCTGGAGAAAATTTGAATCCTGATCAAGCTCTCTGGTTTGCACATCTTTTTCATAGGCTCTGTGGTGGAGGTGCTGGGCGAACAGCTTGGAGCATGAGCCAGAACATGGATACATCGCTTACAGGAGTGACTTGGGAGATGTTGGAATCAGTAGAACATTTCCCTATCACAATAATCAGGATACTAGAATAGCGGTGAGTCCTGCACATATGAACGCCCAATCTTGAGCGCTATCGCTGCTTTCTCAAGTTCCTTTCCCAGATATGCTGCGTGGTCATATTTTGAGATCAGTTTCTCTCGGATTATTGTCTGGTATATGACACGTGAGTCTTTTCCTCGGATAATAGTATCAGGTTCCTTGCTTCCAGACGGGTAATAAATTGCTACAATTTCCTCGGCGTTTCTATCTATCTGTATCTTAAACCAGCCTTTTTTGTCAGGGTGATACTCGATTTCACCTACCCCTTGAATGATTCGAGCATTTTCCTCCTCTGATGCATCATAATCAAGCTCCTTCCACCGTTTCTCCTTTAACAAAAGTAGGTCCAACCCAAGGTCTTTGAGCACGGTGCCCCGTTTCTCGGCTAAAAACATCATCCGAGAAGCATTAACAGCCTCAGAGACACTTCCTTTTGCCTTGACACTGTACTCGGGAACATGTAGTATACATGATCCAGCTTCCCTAGCTAACGCGATCATAGCGGCGTGAACACCGGGACTATCTGCGTCTATTAGTTCGACAGCGTTTCCTACGCCAAAAAGTAGAGGAATCTGAGGATGTGACTGGTTGAATAACTGATATGCTTTCAATCCTTCAAGCAATCCGGGTGTCAATAGAGGTTCGACAACTAGATCACCGATAATCTTCTGAACTCCAACCTCTTGAAGCATTTTTACTGCCTCGGATAATCGTTTTACTCTTTCCTCGGCTTTCTTTGGCAGTATTCCCCGGCTCATGTTTGTTGGTAATACTACCACTGCCTCATTCGAGACGAGAGGAGCAATGGCTTCTATGTTACCGAAGTCTAGGCTTAGAATCATATCGACGCCAGTATCGATAGAAGCCTTGATTTCATCAACATTCAATGTATCAATACTAATCGGGAGATCAACGGTCTCTCTGATGGTATTGATTATTTTGGGTATTAATTTCGGTTTCGGGTTGCTTGCTAGCATACCGATATCGATTATGTTTGCTCCCTGTGACTCAAAGTAGAGGGCTCTCTGAGATACTTCATCGAGACTTAGGGTTGGAGCGTTCACTATTTCGCCCATTACACGCATTGGGAGCCCTTGAGAAATTGGTAGATCACCGATTAGTAAGCCACCTTGTTTAGTTAGAACCTCTCTCCATTGTTTCTCTGCTTCTGCTATCGTTGCTAGTGCTTTTTCTTCTAACTTTGATTTGATTAGTTCGTTAGCTGGTTGGGTCTTGGATAACTGTATATTCTCAGATAATATGAGGGGTAGATCTGCTGCGTGAACTGGTCCCCTATAGACGGGTATCCCTATTGCATCTTCAATAAAAGATAGATCGCCGCTTATTGACCCGGGCATGATCAACATATCGTAACCTGATAAATCGTGCCTTGTAAGTTGATTAGCTGCATATTTTGCTGTGATAAATGAAGCAACAGTAACGGGTAAAGCCAAAACATCTACATCTTTTTCAAGTTCTGAGACCAGTCCTTTAATGGTTTTTTCTGCGAGTTTTCCAGTTACTATGAGTATACTCATATTTCTTCCTCTATTACTGCCCCAGTATTATCAGCGGAGGTAACAAAGACATAACCCTCTCCCCCTAGATTGATGAACCTGTTCATCTCTTCTTCAAGTTCCCGGGCATGTTTCGCTCCATCAGCTAACCCGTATAAAGCGGGACCCCATGAGCTTTGCCCAGCGCCATACGCACCAGAATTAAGCAAATGATTAACACATTCACCTATTCTTGGATGAGTGTATGTTCCGCCCTGTATTTTTTTCCAGTAATCTCCGAACATGGTATCAAGACTTGTCATTGATTCTCCGAAAATCTCTATGTCTTTCTCTATGATAGATGGGATCATCTGGAGTAGAACGATGTGAGATACTGACTTCACTGTCTCCGCTGGAGGTGGTTCAAGTTTTTTGAATGCATTTTGTTCCTGTTCTCCGCTGAATCCCTTATGGATTTTTGGTACACAGATCACAAATTTCCAGTCTTCGGGGAAATCTTGATGATATATCAAAGGAGGAACCTTGTCACGATCCCCAATGTTATGCCCACCATCTACTATGAATCCGCCTTTCTGGAACCCATAGGCACCAATACCTGAAACCCTGCTTCTCTCAAGCCTGACAGCGATATTCTCTACAGTCAAGTCCAGATTGAATATTTTGTTTAATCCCATACCAAGAGCATAGGAGAGTTGTGTTCCTGACCCAAAACCAGAGTGCTCTGGAATATCCTCATGGATCGTTATTTCTACACCAGTTCGTATATCATATACTTCACCTAAGGTTTCTATGATTTCTTGTGCCCTGTTTGTTCTTGCTCCCTTTATTGTGGTTGTTTTTGATTCTTTTATATCTAGCACGAGTCTGGGTTTCTTTATTGATACTCCGATGCTACCGTGAATTCTGCCTAGGTCTCCTCTCATATCTATGATGCCGAAATGCAGACGTGAGGGTGTTCTGATCCGTAGTTTCATATTGAAACCCTCCATTGCTCCAGTAAACTTCGCAGGGTATCTACAACTTGCATCTCGTGTGAATTAAAGTCTGAGACGCGTTCAATAATATTAAAACAATAACGCATGTTCTGCAGAAGAGACTGTACCTTAGATTCGTCACCCATAGAATGATACACAGGTACTCTTGTTGCGTGAATTATTGCCTCTATCGCCATAGCACGTCCTCGACTATACACAGTTGGGGAATCTTTGTGAATAACAACTTGTTTTGGTCTAAGCATTATAGATGCTTGGGAGCTAGAAAAGGTGTTCTCCTCGGTCTTTTCAGCTATTATTGTTGCATCTGAGCCTTCAAGTGATAGCTCAGATATGATCTTCTCCTTTTCTATTTCAGGTTTGAAGGCTGTTTTTAGAAATAGGAAAGGATCATCGGTTATGTTGAGTGAAGCTATGTTGTTTTGTGTTAGGTTACTATAAGTATGACTAGTTGTGAATGGTCTCACCTCAAGATGATCGCCTTTTTTTATTACGCCCATTGGGGCTAGGTTGTTGGTGCCATCTGGGTTCTTTGTTAGCATTATTATCTCTACGATACTGTTTTCAGTAAACCCTAGTCCTTGTAGAGTATCTTCTAGATCAGATGGCTTCATAGTTCATCAAGAGGAATACCTTTACTATGACTCAGAATTACAAATAATTATCCAATTAAATCAACAGAAACAAGATAATCCTCGGCTCTACCAAGAATAATTCTATAAAAAACCTCTCCATCACGAGTAACCTTCTCCAAGGTTCCATTAACCTCAACTATATCGTTTTTTTCCACCTGTTCTGTGAATTTACCTCTATAGCTTTTCAACTCGACAACAGGGTACTCATTTGACATGGATTGAACACGATAGGTACAGGGCGTGTAAATAGATTCTGAGGAATCTGTCACTTTTACTTTAATTGTAACAGAGTTTAGAGGAATTGATGTCGATTTATCTTCTTCGCGTAGAAGCCTGATGAAATAATCTACTCCGAAGACCCTACCATGAAGTATCTTCCTACTTTCTATGTTCCTAAGTTTCTCCAAATCTAAACCAGTTTTCCCCCAACGTGAGACAAGAACATCTTCAACCGAGAGAGAATCATAACCGTTTATCCATTCCGCGTTTTGACGCAGCTTCTTGAGCCCAGCATATACCTTGCATCCTTCAATCTCGCCATAAACATTGAGATCAACATCTGATGCCTCGTTGTCTAATCCAATTAATAATGAACCAGATAACCCAAAACAACTAGTATCGACGCCACTTGTAGAGGAGAGCGCTTCTACAAATTTCTTGATTCTCTTTTTGAGTACCGTATTTGGGTTTTCTAGGATTTCTTCTAGTTTTTCCTTTGGGTTGTAAACCTTGGTTATCTTTGAAGTGGGTACTGATTGGGTTTCTAAGCCTAGCCAAGGTATTTTGCTAATATATGCAGGATAGCTAGATAAGAGATACTCAGTTGAATCATTGAGATCATATATTCGTCTATAATTGACTCCATCAAGCACCCTATCACCGGTAATATCAGGAATGTACCTCAAGACAGCGACTACTAGGTCAGCGTCATGTCTTCCACCTTTAACTGCGAAGAATAACCCATCAGTAGTCTGGATGTAGTCGCCTTCTGAGTACTCCATATCGGTAACTCGTAGGACCGTTCTTATAAGCTAATAAGAAGCAGTTTTATGAGAACCTTGCATTCAGAGACCTTAAAACTAGTAGCTAATTGTGCAAGTCTAGCAGCTTTATTAGAGGTCTCTGCTTATCCGAAGCCCGGGAATATTCATAGACTTAATGATTTCCCTGATACAAGTTATGAGCATTTTCTAGCTGGAAGCGTTGCGCTTGGGTCTGTTATGGGAGAATTAGCAGCCAGTTCATATGTAAACGAAAACTACGTGAATATTGGACTAGGTAAAGGAGTTCTTGATGCAGTTAATGAGATGTTTGAATGGCAACATGGCGGAAATACACATCTTGGTGTCGCGTTACTGTTTGCGCCTATCTCAGCGGGAGCAGGAAAAGGGCATAGGACCAAGTCAAAGAATATCACTGAACTACGAAATATCATCAGGAAAGTAATTGAATCATCAACCTCAGATGACGCGATATATATCTATGAAGCCATCGAAAAAGCAATGCCTTCAAAAAACCTTGGAAAAGCAGAAAAACTCGATATACAAGACAAAGAATCTATCAAGAATATAAAGAATGAGAACATAACGCCTCTGCAGATTTTTCAACTATGTAAAGATAGGGATCAAATATGTCATGAATGGGTGACGGGGTTTGAGACAATATTCGAGACAGGCTACCCTTACTTGAAGAGCCGTCTTAATGATGGTGCCTCTGTGAACAGCGCTATCGTGGACACATACTTACACATATTATCAACAAATCATGATTCATTAATAGCGCGGAAAAATGGCGTAGCTGAAGCTGAAAAAATATCAAGAAAAGCTAAATGGATACTTGAACTCGGTGGAATAGACTCAGAAGAAGGGAATAAACAGCTCTGGATACTTGATGAAAATTTGAAAAAGGAAGACGGTAGATTGAACCCAGGTACAACTGCAGATTTGACCGCTGCTTCAATCTTTGTTCTGTTGCTTTCAGGCTGGAGACCGTAGTTTACTGTATTCCCTGAGATAATGAGGATATCTATCGCAGATCTCTTTCACACCATCCTCGTTAAGAAGCCCTTTGAGTATCTTTTGTTCTTGGACACCAACATATTTGATGCAGTATTTCTCCATAATGTCCAATGCTTCTTTAATAGTGGTGTCTAGTTCTACGCTGATTAGTGGAACTGTGATAAGGTCTTTCGCTAAAAGTGTACCTTTATCCTCTGTCTGAACCAACCACCTCATTATATCTTTCAATGTAACTAGTCCAATTGGTTCCTTATCCTCATACACTATTACCGCCTTATAGTCAATAGTAAGAAGCCTGTTAGTCAGATCTACTATCTTCTCTGATGCCTCTGCTTTTGGCGGTAGTTTATTCATTAACACTCTGCAGGGAATATCGCAGAACTCTGGGCTCAGTTCGATGTTCAAACCATGAACCTCTATATATTATAAATATTGTACTTATTTATTTAATTTTCAATCGCCAAGAAAAAACCACTAAAAAGAGTTATAGAGGCCTGATTGTTATCTTTAATCGATGGTTCTTGAACGATAATAAGATGAAAACCTTGAAAAAATATCTTGAAGAAAACGAGATAAACAATATTGTCGTAGCTAGCAAAGGAGGAAAGACTGCGATAGAGTTAGCAGAAGAACTGGGGAAAGAGACAAACATAGTAACCGTATCAGAGTTCAACTATAACGAAAAAACCAAAAAAACCATGAAGAAAAAGAAAATCAACTATATCGAGGAAGCAAATCTACCCATACAAGACATACGGGAAATGAGAGAAACCCTGTTAATGTTTGACTCAGGCATCAAAGCAGCCCTAGAAGTCGCAAACATTGCAGCATTGAATAAAATGGTTGAAGGCAAAACTGCAGCGGTAGCTGGAGACGGTCTTAACACCATTCTGATTGTTAATACCATTCACCCTGAAGCTGAGGCCATATCAGATCCTTTGAAACAATTAAAGATCGAGAAAATCTTGTTCTCTCCTCTCATTTAGGCGATTGCATGTCAGACAAATCATCTACTGTAACGGATGATATGAACGAGACTAAGGAACGTCATCGTAGATACTTGCGAGCAGTCAATAATCCCATTAGACGAGCTATTCTAAGAAGCATTGATAAAGGAAACAGCACGATTTCCGCAATTTGTGAAGATACGGGTTTAGACCTTAATAAGCTGAATTGGCATATCAGCATACTTGTTGATGGTTTCTGTGTTGAAGTAAACGGAGAAGGTGATCAGGAGAGAATTGTTTTGACACAGGAAGGCAAGGTAGTTGTTTTTTTAGATAAATAACAACTAGTTGCCTAGTAATTATTATATTTATAGTAATTACTGAACCGAAATGTTATAGCTAACTTTAATCAAAGATAAAGGTGTGTTCTTAAGATGCTGAGTATAAACAAACTTGCTTATAATCTCACTAAAAAGGTAGTGGAAAACCCAGAATATTATCGAGTAAAAATCGATATCCTGCCTTCGGGTGCAACTGTAATTGACACGGGAATTAAAGCCCACGGGGGATATGAAGCTGGATTAATGGTTACAAGAATAGCTATGGGAGGAGCAGGTACCGCTGAGTTAGGTTATGCAGACTTTGATGGATTAAAAATGCCGACAGTTAATGTCTCAACTGACCATCCTGCTATTGCGTTGTTTGGAGCTCAACTAGCGGGTTGGAGGATTAAACCAGAGGGCTATACAGCTGATGGTAGTGGCCCAGCAAGGGCTTTGGCTTTGAAGCCAAAAAACGTGTTCAAAAAAATTGAGTACCAGGACGAGTCCGATGTCGCCGTACTCTTAATGGAGGCAGAAGAGCTACCTCCAGACTCTGCAGCGTACTATATTTCTGAAAGAGCAAATGTCAAGCCTG
>Ga0272443_10002447_pt1 | contig 23756 bp, 15 predicted proteins | sample SSMAcet12_FD_193581 | JGI IMG/M metagenome (GOLD analysis project Ga0272443, IMG submission 193581) | Marine sediment archaeal communities from Little Sippewissett salt marsh, Falmouth, MA, United States - SSM-Acet-12 | ecosystem: Environmental > Aquatic > Marine > Wetlands > Sediment ...
AAAACCGACTACGACATAGATTTTTTCAATCCCGGCTTGTCGGCAGGCATCGAGAACATAAGCAAGCATAGGCCGGCCGCAAACTTCGTGCAGCACCTTCGGTATCTGAGTATTCATCCTGCTGCTGACGCCAGCAGCCAATATTATTGCTATTCTTTCTGCCATAATTCTTTTTTCTTTTCATGCGGCTTAGGATTCGAGCGACAAGTCACAAATCACAAGCAACATAACTACCCGACCAGGACTCGAACCTGGAATATGGGCACCAAAAGCCCATGTGTTACCAATTACACCATCGGGTAATAAACAAATTAAAAATCAAAGATAAAAAATTAAAACTTTTATTTTCAAATTGTCACGGGAGCCTTTCGGCTCGACCTGGCTCTGTCGGAGGCTTGAATCAACCACGCCGTGATACTGTCGACCCCGATTAAAGTAAAAAATCAAAAGGAAAAAGTAAAAATAAAAACACTTAATGTCCTATTTTGCCTTTTAACCTTTACCTTTTTACTTTTTTTGTCGGCCCCTTGCGACAGAGCAATAAAAAAGGAATTATAGCAACCTTGAAAATTTAATCAACTATTTTTCATATAAAACCATTTGAAATTGTACAATTGTCCGGATTTTTGCATAAAAAAGCACAAAATCTCTTTATTTTGCACGTTTGAGACTTATTTGTACCTGTGGCATAGTCTTTTGTTCGGTTATACCCCATGCTTTACAGGTAGCTGTTTTTATTGCTATAGCTAATGCAGAATCTATTTTGGATGTGTCTTTAAAGACTTTTAGGAATCCTGCTAATAAATAATCGCCGCAGCCGACAGTTGATAGTGTTTTTTTCCTGCTAATGCATTTCCCCTGCCAAGCAGCATCTTTTGTAACAACTATTGCCCCTTTTTTGCCCCGGCTGATTAGTACAATCTCCACTTTATCCAAAATCTCTCGCCCGGCCTGGATTAGAGAATCGGTTTTATCCTCAATATTTGCCCCTAAAAGCTCACGTAACTCCTTGATATTAGGCTTTAATAACCAGACAAGTCCTGTTCTGACTATTTTTTTCAAGGCCGGCCCTGAAGTATCCAAAACAATTTTTGCTCCAAGGTTGCTGCATGATTTTATGATTTTGACAATTTCCTCTAAAAGTTTGCCCTCCGGCATTGCTCCTGAAAAAACGCAAATGCTGTTTTTCTTTACTATTGATTGTAAATCCTTCCTGATTTTTCGCAGTGCGTTCGTATCCGCCAATTCACTTTTACTTCGCAGGTGCATTTCCCTTTGTTTGGTCGTATCAACAATGGTTATATTTTTTCGAGTATTTCCATCGACTGGAGTTATTTTAATTTTTATCAAAGGCCATGAAGATTGAACAGCGGCTTGCATCTGTTTGTAGTCACCGGCTCCCCATAAACCGGCAGCGATATTTTTCTGACCCATCCAGGCCAGGGCTTTGGAAACATTGAGAGCTTTACCGGCGGCAACAATTGTCTGGTCATCTATATTTATGTGACCGCCCCAGTGGGGATTCTTAATCCGGCAGGTAATATCCCATGCAGGAGAAAAACCAATAGTAATTATTGAATGTTCGTGTTTCATTTATTTCTCCGGCCTATCTGCGCCGAGCTGCCCACAGGCGGCTCGTATGTCCCTGCCCATCCTGAATCGAATCGTAGTTTCAATACCGGCCCGGCTGAGAATTTCCGCGAAATTTTTTATACGTTCGCTGCTGCTGCCGGAAAAATCGCAATTCGGAAACGGATTATGCTCAATAAGATTCACATGGCATATTAGTCCTTTTAATAATTTTACAAGCATCCCGGCGTGCTCGTCAGAATCGTTCATATTTTTTATCATGACATATTCGAAAGTAATCCGTCGGCGTGTACTGTCCTGGTAGAGACGAATCGCCTTGAATAAATCGCCTAAAGGATACTTGGCATTTACAGGCATTAACTTCGTACGAAGCTCATCTTCGGGGGCGTTCAGTGACACTGCCAGCCGGGAGTGCAGTTCTTCCTTCGCTAATTTTATAATTGCAGGCACGATGCCGCAGGTGCTGATTGTCAGATGTCTTATGCCTATATTCTTACCTTTTGCATGGTTCAGAATCCTGACTGATTTTGTTACCGAGTCGTAATTTAATAACGGCTCACCCATTCCCATATACACGATGTTTGAAATTTTTCCCGCATCAGCCTCGACGCTATTAACCTGGTCGACGATTTCACCGGCTGAAAGATTACGCTTAAATTTTATCCTGCCTGTAGCACAGAATAAGCAGTCCATATCGCACCCAACCTGGGTGGAAATACACAGTGTTTTTCTTTTTCCATCATGGAGCAAAACCGTCTCAATTTGTTTTCCATCTTCCAGTGTAAAGAGATATTTAGCGGTTTTGTCTTGACTGGTAAGTTTCTTAGCGAGAGTAAGCTTAGAAATAATATAGCCCTGATTTACCAATTGTTCTCTGAAGGATTTACTCAGAGGAGATATTTGTGAAATCTCTGAGGCATTTTTTGCATGGATGAAATTAAAGATATAACCGGCCAAAAATTTCTTCTGGCCAAGTTCAGTGACAATCTTTTCAAGCTCACTGAAAGTTTTTTCCTTAAGGTCTTTGCTCATAATTAAAAGATTTTACCAGATATGAGATAGATTGTCGAATTAACCAAATCCAGTCAAAAGAGGATAACTACTGTGCGTGCTATGTATTTATTCCCGTTTTCAATTTTGGATTTCAGTCTTCATCATCATCGCTGTCGGTTGACATGTACTCTCGCTGACCTTCACTCACATAAGCCGGCTCCGAAGGAGGTTCCGGATTTCCAGCCAAATCGCTAAAGCCGGCTTCGGCATCGGCTTCCATCTGGTCGCGAATATTCTCATACTCCTCCAGCGTCATCATAACTTCCCGTGCCTGACTGCCCTTATACTCGCCGAGGATACCTGATGACGCCATCATCTCAATCATACGTGATGCTCTTGCGTATCCAATATTAAGTCTTCTCTGGAGCAGCGATACACTTCCCCGCTTGCTTTCGAGAACAATACGAACTCCATCTTCGAACAGCTCATCCTTTGTCATATCAGTAGTATCCAGAGTCTTGAGTCGGGTCAGTTCCGGATGGAATTGCGGCTCGGCAATTTCCTTGAGATGTTTAACTATCCGTTTTATTTCAATATCATCGACAAGAGTACCCTGGGCACGCACTAATTCACTCGTACCCGGCTTGAGGAACAGCATGTCACCTTCACCGAGCAGTGTTTCAGCCCCATTCTGGTCAAGAATGATTCGGCTATCCATTCTCGCGGCAACCCGGAATCCCACTCTGGTCGGCATGTTTGATTTTATCAGGCCTGTAACGACTGTTGCCTGGGGCCTCTGGGTAGCCAGGATGATGTGAATACCGATAGCACGACTCTTTTGGGCAAGCCTGACAATATACGCTTCGATTTCTTTGGCCGCGGTCATCATTAAATCCGCAAGCTCATCGATTACTATTACTATATAAGGCAGTGACTTTGGTATTTTCGCTTCTTCCTCAGGATCGCCTGGATTGAACCGTTTTATTATCTCTTCTTCGCCGAGCTTATTGTATTCGGCGATGTTCTTAACCTTTGCTTCTGCTAAAAGGGCGTAACGCTCATCCATTTTCACGGTTGCCCACTCGAGAATCTGTACTGCGGTTTTAGTCTCGGTTACAATCGGGCACATCAGATGAGGAATAGTATTGAACGCGGTCATTTCAACCATCTTGGGGTCAATTAAAATCATCTTAACCTCATCAGGCCGTTTCGTCAGCAGCACACCCACGATGATGCTGTTAATGCAAACACTCTTACCAGAACCGGTTGTACCGGCGATGAGCAGATGAGGCATTTTCGCAAGGTCGGAAACCAGCGATTCCCCGGAGGAATCCTTGCCCAGAAAAAGCGGTATCTGCATTCTTTGTGCAGCGCTGCCCGCATTTTCCATCATGCTTTTCATGCGGACTTTTTCTTTTTCACTATTTGGAACTTCGATTCCTATTGTATGCTTACCGGGCAGAGGAGCAACAACGCGAACCGCACCGACGCCAAGTGCACGAGCCATATCATTGGAAAGCGCAGATATCTGGCTGACTTTGACACCAGCTGCAAGTTCCAGTTCGAACATCGTTACGACCGGCCCGCTATCGGCGGCTACTACACGAGCGTTAATATTGAACTCCGAAAGTAACTGCTCTAAAGCAGATGCCTTTGCCTTAACAACTTTTTCCTGCACAGAAGCAAAACCAGTCTCAGCGGGAGCAAGCAATTCCAACGGCGGCAAAGTATAATCATCATAAGACGGCTGAATTACAGAACGCGGTGGTGTTTTTGTTTTTGGACGTTTCGGCTTCTGGATTGTTAACTGTTTGATCGGAATATTTTCGAGACGTTCTTCTGCATCGGTTTCCGGTTCTATAACTTTTTCACGGGTTACCATTACCGGCTGTTTTTGACGGGCGCTCAGTTTTCGCCATATTTCGTTAATAGCCTGCGATTGCTGCTTTGCCGCTGAAATAGCTGATGGCCCAATAACGCCGATAGTTTTTCCCGCTCCGAAAAGAAGTCCTCGCAGCATTGTGAACATAACACGGTCTGCTAATAAAATTAAACCGATTATCCAGATAACAGTTAGTAAAATAAAAGTTCCCAACAACGCGAAGTGATTTCGTAAAAGTTGTGCGGCTCCAATTCCTATAACACCTCCCGAACCTGATGGAAAAGTAAAGACCTTGTGCGGCCATAAACAATAAAAGCTCGTGGATGCTGCAATAGTCAAAAGGACTAAACCAATCCCTCTTAAGAAAAGCTGATCGAAAGACTTATTGATAAGCTTGGCCACCAGGAAACATATGGCCGATATCAGTATGACAAATACTCCCGGGCCGATGTAATATAATATATAGTATGCGCAGTATGCCCCGATCGGACCGCACAGATTAGTCGTGCTGCTGTTATGAGGATAAACGAATTTGCTGGGCCAGTCGCCGATATTAAAGCTGATACAACTGAATAACAAAAACAAACACACCCCTATTCCAACACATAACCACGCTATTCTGGCCATAGAGCCTGTTCTTTTGATTTTGGAAGATTTCCTCTTTGTTTTTTTCTTTTTCAAAACTATATCACCACACTTAGTCCTATAATAATTATTTTTCAAGAGCAAAAACAGCTCTGTCCGACGTCGGACATAATTTATATCGGCAGGGTACTGTAATTTTCTGCACAATTGCTCGCTGGTTATCGAAGATGTGCCCATGTTAGATAAATTTTTTTCACAAATAGTTTAATCTTGATTTTTTTTACAAAAAAATGTATATTCCAATCATCAAGCAACCGTGATTGTTAACCTCTCTTATGTTAATTATCCCTTTTGAGAGCTTTATATGTATTCGGATTTTATTAGAAATGTAGCTATTATCGCCCATGTTGACCATGGCAAAACAACGTTAGTGGACCAGCTTTTGTACCAATCGGGTATGTTCCGCCGGGATGAGCTTGATAAACTCGCCGGTGGCCAGCACGGCCTTATTATGGACTCGAATCCGCTCGAACGCGAACGTGGAATCACAATTTTAAGTAAAAATTGCTCAATCGATTACATGGATTCGCATGACAATGAGTACAAAATCAATATTATCGATACGCCGGGACATGCTGATTTCGGCGGAGAAGTCGAACGCGTCCTGAAAATGGCAGATGGTGTTCTGCTTTTAGTTGATGCCTTCGAGGGGCCTATGCCGCAAACGAGATTTGTTTTAAGCAAGGCGCTCAAACATAAGATTCGCCCGATCGTTGTTGTGAACAAAATCGACCGTCCCAACAGCAGGCCGGATGATGTTGTTAATGAAGTATTCGATTTACTCGTTCAGCTCGAAGCAGATGACGAGGCTCTTGATTTCCCGTGTGTGTTTGCTTCGGCTAAGGATGGCTGGGCTACCGATGACCTTTCTAAAAAAACAGACAATATGCAGGTTATCTTTGATACGATTATCAAGAATGTGCCGTGCCCCGAAGTTAATCCCGATGCTCCTCTGCAGATGCTTGTCACTAACCAGGAGTATTCCGACTACGTGGGTAAAATCGCGATAGGCAGGGTTTTTTCAGGGCAGATAGTCGAAGGTCAGAGAGTAACCGTAATAGATAAGGATGGCCTCCATACGCAGCAGAAGGTTATGCAGATTCACCAGTTTTTCGGCCTGGGGCGAAAACAGGTTCCCGGCGTTCGGGCCGGTGACATTTGTGCAATTTCAGGTCTTGACCCCGTCGATATCGGCGATACCATCGCCTGTGCGGATAAGCCGTCGCAATTGACAGTGATTGCAGTTGACGAGCCGACAATGTCAATGACTTTCAGAGTAAATGATGGGCCGTTCGCAGGTCAGGATGGAAAATATGTCACTTCAAGACAAATAGGCGAAAGGCTTGAAAAAGAGCTGCAAAACAACGTCTCGCTTCGTGTAGAGCCGGGACAAACGCCGGAAGAATTCCAGGTATCCGGCAGAGGGCTGATGCACTTAGGAATTCTGCTTGAAAATATGCGAAGAGAAGGTTACGAAATTTGCGTTGGTAAGCCGAATGTTATTCTAAAAATAGTCGAAGAAAGAAGACATGAACCTATTGAACTTCTGGCTGTGGATTGTCCTTTGGATTGCCAGAGTTCGGTTATGAGCCTGTTGGGCGACCGCAGGAGTGAGATTCTGAAAATCGATTCCAAGAGCGGGGCGAGTGATTTTATTCACATGGAATTTCTGATACCTTCACGCGGCCTGTTCGGTTTGCATTCGAGAATGATGAACGCCACACAGGGCAGGGCGATTATGCACCATACGTTCGAAAGATACGAGTTGATGCGGGGGGCTATCCCCCAAAGAAAAATGGGTGTTATGATTGCAACTACTACAGGGCAGGTGACGGCATACGCACTTGATGCTTTATATGACAGGGGAAGTTTTTTCATCTCCCCGGGCGACAAAGTTTATGCAGGCCAGGTTGTCGGCGAACACTGCAAGGAAAACGATATTCCGGTCAACGCTGTTAAAACAAAACAGCTTACAAACATCCGTGCTGCGGGAAAAGACGATTCGGCTAAAGTTAGACCGGCCAGAAAAATGTCTCTCGAAGCCGCACTTGAATATATCCAGGCTGACGAGCTTGTTGAGATTTGCCCGAATTCTATCCGAATTCGCAAACGCCTTTTGAAAGAAGGCGACAGACGACGATTTGCCAGACAGGGTAGTTGAAGGAATTCATCTCTGTAAATTAAATTACTTCTTGCAGCACAAAGGATTGTTTTCTGATTTATTTCATTCCTTATTCGACTTATCTTGCTTAAGGATTTTTTCAACCATTCTTTGGACCTTAGGGCTTCCGTCATACTGCATGGATGTGGCAATATCTCTCAATCCTTCAGGATTGTCTTTTAAAAGTGTTCTTAAAATATTAAGCGCCAATGCTCGAATAGTATCACGTTCATCGTTCAACATTAAAGCTGCTACTTCTTTTAGTTCTGCAGGATCATCTTTCAAATATTCTATTAACATCATTAGAGCCTGAAGCCTGCGACCCGAATCTTCGTCCAAAAGCCTTTTTTTCATATTTTCGATTTGTGCCTTCTGCCTTTGGGCCTCTGACAATCGGTAATCTGTAACTTCATAATCATCCGGGGGATTAAATCCAAAAACCTCTTCCGGAATCTGGATATTTAAGCGAACATTTTCAATTTTGTAGGTTTCCTGAAGATAAACATTTCCCTTATCGTCATATTGGGTATCTATAACATTGTGTGGAAATCCCTGTGCATCATAATCACTGAACGTCATTGTTAATACGGGTGGTTTACCGATAGCAGGATTCGGTGTTTGGTAATAATAGACCTTTGAATAATCATTCTTGTCACAAATCATTAATGATGTGTAGATTTGTTTATTTTCATCATAATAAAGACTTAGCTCAATCCTTTCTTTCAAATCAGGTTTATTTACATCAGGTCTTATTTCAACGCTACAACTTTCTAATGTGCCGGAACATAATTGTTCTATTTTTACTTCGTTAATATCAATAGGCTCTTCGGCCGAGTTATTTTTTCGAGTGCCCAGCCACATTTGTAGCATCAAAGAATTGGGCGTCTTCAACAAATTACTGATCTTCCTATCTTCGACTGCCGATCGGCTATTCTCAATCTTTTGTATCGTTGCGATTTTAGACTTGTGATAATATTTATAAAGCTCAAAGCCATTGGTCGCACCCGGTGTCTCAATGAAAGTTTCATTAAAAGGAGTGTTTGCTTCAATTTCCTCTCCTAATCGGAACTCTTTTTCACCGGTTGCTTTTAAAACAGTTCTGTCCGGGATTTCATAAACCCGGTCAACTCGATAGCTTTTTCCATCAGCGCGAATTCTATATTTGACCTTTATCCCATCTTGTCGTCGCTTAAGTTCATTATTTGTACTATTTTGAATATTTTTTTCCTTACTTTCAAGCATGAAACCACTTAGTTCTTCATCTGTGCCATATATGTTATCAAACGCTTCCTGGTAAATCTGGAGAAGCTTTTCTTCGGTTCTTGTATTGTCTATTACTGTTATGTAATATGTTACATCAATGCTTCGGGGAGGAGATTTCCATGCGGCTTCTGCAAGTTTTAAGGCCTGCTCATAAGTAGGCAATTCAGATGTATCAGCTAAGGAAATATTCACAATAAAGACGTTTAGCAGAATTATTGCCTTTTTCATATTAGGCCCTTTCATTTATATATAACGCTCAATCGGGGGTGTTTATTCAAGCCGCTTATGAATTATACATTATTTCTTTCTGGTTAAAAAGAAAATTTAGAATGTTGCGTCTCCGTTCTCCGTAGTCTCATGCTTCGTAGCGTAGACTACTACACAGAGTAGCAACTACGAAGGATGAAAAGGATGAATTGGCGGGATTCTTAAAAAAATCACCCCAACGAGATAGTTTAGGCCGTGAGATATGAAATTATCTCACTGGTCACATCTCACGGGGCAGGAAAAATCCCGGAAAAATCTTGAGATTTCGCCAGCGATCTCATTATTTTACTGGTAAAATAATGAATAGCGTATGGCGTATAGCGTGAAGCGGATAGTTTGTCTTGTCCTAATATAGGTTGTCATATAAATGATGTGAAAACTTATATTAGGAGATTATAATGAGACAAAGAATAGTTGTTCGTTACAGTCAGAGTTTTAAGCAGCAGGTAATTGCAGACCTTGAGTCTGGCCGGTTTTCAAGCATCACCCAAGCCCAGAAACATTATGGCATTACGGGTTCGCCGACTATTAAAAACTGGCTTCAAAAGTATGGCAGAAATCATTTATGTGCAAAGGTGGTACACGTGGAAAAGCCTAATGAAAAGGACAAAATACTTGAATTGAAAAAGCAGCTAAAGCAGCTTAAAGAAGCCCTTGGCCAGACACAAGCCGAAAATATACTCAACCAGGAGTTTCTCAAAATAGCCTGCGAGGAAATGGGCCAGGATATCGATAGTTTCAAAAAAAAAGCAGGTTTAGAGCTGTTCACCAGGCAGGACAGGCCAGAGGTGTGAAAATTACACGGCTTTGCAGAATCGTAAATATGAGCAGACAGAATTATTATAAAAGTCGCCGCAAGCGTAAGCACCTTGAAATAAATGAGGCTTTTATTCTTTCGCTTGTTCGTAGAGAAAGAGCGGTTCAACCTCGTCTTGGCTGTCGCAAGCTTATGCATATTTTGCGAAGCGAATTCGAGGATAGCGGCGTTAGTATTGGTCGTGACCGTTTCTTTAACCTGCTTTCAATCAATAAGTTATTGATAAAACGCTGTTCAAGATGTCCTCGTACAACCAATAGCCATCACTGGTTTGGAGTTTATAAGAATTTGTACAAGGATGTTCGTTTAAGATATCCTTGTCAGGCGGTTGTAAGTGATATTACATATATTAGAACAGATGAAGGCTTCATGTATCTTTCACTGATGATGGATGCCTACAGCCGTGCTATTGTTGGCTACGATTGCAGTGACAGTCTCGAAGCAGAGGGAGCGTTACGTTCCTTATCCATGGCTATAAAAAATACCAAAAAGACATCCGGTGTTATTCATCATTCAGATCGCGGCATTCAGTATTGCTGTGGCGAATATATAAAAAGACTCAAACAAGGTGGATTTCTTATTAGTATGACAGAAGAAAATCACTGTTATGAGAATAGTAAAGCTGAACGCTTGAATGGTATTCTTAAGGGTGAATATGGTCTTGGTAGACGGTTTTTGAGTAAATCAGATGCTCTTAAAGCGGTTGATGAGGCAGTTAATTTATATAACTATCGTCGTCCTCATCAGAAATTGGGATATCGATGTCCTATGGATGTTCATTTGGCGGCATGAAGGCTGCCTCCTTCGCTACGCTCAGTCGGCTGCCTTCATGATTACTTTACATGAGAATATAGAAATGAAATGTGACAACTTTTAATCAGGACTTGACATGAGATAGGATTTTGGGAATAGCGGATGATGGAGGATACATGATGGACGATGGAAGAAGCGAGAAAGGAGAAATGAAAGTAGCAAAGGCTAAAAGTGGCAAAACCACAAAGTATTTATGTGCCTGTGTACCTATGGACCTTTGTGCCTTCCAAATCGGGTTCGATTTGGATTAATTTAAAAAACAAACCCAATTTCAAAATAGATAAAATAGCCTCAAGATGTTATTTGACAAGTAAATACAGCAGAATTTGAGCGTTTTGTAAATTTTCGCGGCTAAAAACAAAGCCAATTTACTTCAGCCACTGGTCGAGCCAGGCGATTACGGTTTCGTGCCAGAGGATTGAATTAGCCGGTTTGAGCACCCAGTGGCTTTCATCGGGGAAGTATAATAGCTTGCTTGGAATTCCTCGCCGCTGGAGGGCGTTGAAAGTACCAATACCCTGAGTATCGGCAACGCGAAAATCCAAAGCTCCATGAATAACCAGCATTGGAGTTTTCCAGTTCCTGACGAAATTGACGGGATTGTGTTTTTCATAACCTTCGGGATTTTCCCACGGCGTGCCGATATGATCCCATTCAGGAAACCATAGTTCTTCGGTATCGAAATAGGCCATTCGCTCATCAAGATTGCCATCATGATTGATAAGGCAGCGGAACCTGTCCGGCCAGTTGCCGGCAATCAAGTTAATCATATAACCGCCGAATGAAGCTCCGAGAGCTCCGACTTTTTCGCCGTCCATCCATGGATAACGTTCGAGTGTAGCAGCCAGACCTTTTTGTAAATCTTCGAGCGGTTTGCCGCCCCAGTCGCCGCGAATGGAATCGCAAAATTCCTGACCGTATCCTGTAGAGCCGTGAAAATCAACCATGACCGCGGCGTAGCCTGCTCCGGCGTAGGCCTGTGGATTCCAGCGGTAGTGGAACATATTTCCGAATGAGCCCTGCGGGCCGCCATGAATTAAAAACGCTATCGGATATTTTTTATCAGGATCGAAATCTGCTGGTTTGACTACATAGCAATAAACCGTTTCATCGTTCCAACCGGAAAAAGTGAACTGCTCGTAATCGCCCATACACGCGGCTGCGATTTTGTCGGAATTGATATGTGTAATCTGTTCCTTACGTCCTGTAACCGGTATTATCGAATATATCTCTGTCGGCGAGGATAGGTTATTCATTGCATAAATGATTTTGTCACCGGCTACTGAGGGGGAACTTATTGTTCCATTTTTAACGAGGGTTTCTACCTGACCGGAATCAACTCTAATGCAAAATAACGATCTTTGTCCGAGGTTTGTTGCAGTTGCATAAATTAGTTGGCCGCTATCAGAAAAGCAAAACGATGAAGGGCTTCTGTCCCAGTCTTCGGTTAAGACGATTTGATTTACTATTGCAGCGGAATGCATTTGATCTTCAGGCCAACGATGGAGAATAATCCTAAGACAGTCGGATTCATAACCGGGTTTTTCCATGGCAAGATAAGCGAGCGTTTTCCCATCTGGTGAAAAAACAGGATTCGTGTCCCATGCTTCGTTGGATTCAGTCAGGCATTTGGGCGAAGCCGAACCATCGATTGTCGCAATGTAAAGGTCGAAGTCGGTTGACCATGGTTCTTCTTGGCCGACATCACGGGCGGAAAATATTATGGATTTTCCATCAGGAGTGAACGTGATTTCTTCGGTGCCGCCAAATGGTTTGGAAGGAGTATCGGCATCCATATCTTTCATAACATCGATGGCCGTGCCGCCTGCAGAGGCAACAACAAAAAGATGAGAACGGCGACCGTCTTTCCATGTGTCCCAGTGACGAACGAAAATGTTTTCATAGATTTTTCCTGTTGCTTTTTGTTGATCGATTTCGTCAAGTTTTTCTTTTGTCTCGGCAGGGGACTTGCCGGGGAAAACTTCCATAGTGAAAGCTAAATGTTGGCCGTCTTTACTCGCGACGAGATTTCCTGCATCAAGAGGCTCATCTGTTATCTGCTGTGCTTCGCCGCCATCTATTCGGATTTGCCAAACCTGTGATGAGCCGGAACGGGTTGAGATGAACCATATAGTTTTACTATCCGGCGACCAGCAGGGATTAAAATCCGAATCCGGATGCGTGGTTAATTGCCGAAGGCCGTTTCCATCTGTTCCGACAAGCCAGAGGTCGGTTCGGCCTTTATTTTCCTCAAGATCGGTTTTTCGAAGCGTGAAAACAATCCAGTTATTATCCGGCGAAACCTGTGGGTCGGAAATACGGTCCATAGCAAGCATATCATGGACGGAAAAAGGATGATCTTGAGGCTGAGCTGAGCAGGAAAAAATTGTGTTAATCGACAGTAAAAATAAGAATGGAAAATATTTTCTTGAAAACATTAGTTGTCTCCTTTATTGAACCGGATAAAATTTACTGTTCGTATTTTAATAAAAGATGTTTGTCAGGGCAATTTGAAGATTGAGAAAATAGAATTTTCTTTTTAATATATATTCGTTTTAGAAAATAGGAACTTTTTAGATTTTGGAAAAATAATGCACCGTTTCTTTGTTGATAAAAAAAATATTTCGGATAAACAGGTAATTATCACCGACTCCAGAGTACACCAAATTCGTGATGTGCTGCGAATGAAAATCGGCGATGATATTATTGTGCTTGATAATTCCGGCTTCGAATATAAGGTGAATTTGACGGAAATTTCCTCCAATGAAGCAATTGGTGAAGTTATGCAGAAAAAACTATCCGAAGCAGAGCCGAAAACACAAATTACACTTTTTCAAAGTCTTCTGGCCCGTGAAAAATTTGAGTTGGTATTACAAAAGTGCACTGAAGTCGGCGTGAAAAATTTTGTGCCGATAGTGACCGAAAGAAGTATTATCCGCAGTCCGGAAAAAATCACGGATAAAAAACTTGCTCGCTTCGAGAGCATTATCACCGAGGCCGCCGAGCAATCGGCCCGTGGTAAAATCCCGACACTGGCAAGCCCGATTAAATTTTCTCAAGCTGTTTCCGGATTAAATGATTTTGATATTTGTCTTGTCGGCTCAACGGAAAAAGAATGTTCAGCTACTCTTAAACATATTCTGCAAACAGTCGAGGCTGCACCAGTTAATATAGCTTTATTTATTGGCCCGGAAGGTGGATTTAGCGAAAAGGAGTATGAAATTTTTAATAGCAGGGCAGTTTCAGCTTTTAGTCTTGGAAAACGAATCCTGCGTACGGAAACTGCTGCTATTATTGCATCTGCGGTTATTTTGAATGAACTGGAACAATAAAGGTTTTCTTGAATTAAAGGAATCTATGTTTGTTCAGATGTTTGAGTTTCTTTTGTAAGTGTTATTGGAATATCGAGCCAAAAGGTTGAGCCTTTATTGATTTGGCTATCCACACCGATATTCCCTGCGAGAATTGCCGCTAATTCAGCGCTGATGGCCAGACCCAGTCCCGTACCTGTAGCCTGGCTTGTTAGAGAGCCGTCGACAGTGACAAATTTTTCAAATATTTTATCTTTGTCAGGTTCGGCAATCCCACAGCCTGTATCGGTCACTGTAATCCTTAGTGTTTTCTCGTCTTCCTTTAAGCCTGCTCGAATTTCAATTCTTCCCTCTTTAGGAGTGAATTTTACAGCGTTACTTAGAAAATTATAGAGTATTTGTTGAACTTTTCCGGCATCTGTCGTAAGGATGGGTAGTTTGGGATTGATTACAACTTTTACTTTTATTTTCTTTTTCTTTGTTTCCAGTGAAAACGATGACACCACCGAATCTATTAGCTGCTTTATAGAAACCTGTTCTATATGCAGTTCGATTTTACCTGCTTTTGTTTTTGCAAGATTCAACAGATCATTAATCATATTCAATAATCTGTTCCCGCCGGTAATGATATTTTCCGCATATTTTTGTGCTTTGTCTTTTGCTATTTTCCCCGGCTTATCTTTTAATACCTGTGCGAAACCGAGAATTGCATTCAACGGCGTCCTGAATTCGTGAGATATATTTGCTAAAAATTCACCCTTGAGTTTATTAGCTTTAAATAATTCGATGTTTCTCTCTGATAGCTCGGATATTTTCGCATCAAGCTGAATGTTTGAGTGCCGTAATTTTTCCTGTGCTTTTTGCAAACCATCGAGCATGTGGTTAAATGCATCCGCTAACTTTTCATATTCATCACCGGTTTTTATTTGACTCCTTATATCGAGATTGCCCTCTGCGACATTATTTGCCATTGCTCTAAGCTGACGAATGGGACGAAGTATTACACGTTGAGTAATCCAGTAGAATGAGATAATCGCACCGGTTCCTGCTATGAGTCCTGCAGTTACAATCCATACCCAGTTCAGGATGATTGTGTTGTTGATTTCTCTGGCCGGATTTTGAGTGAGCATCACTCCTATCAGCTCATTGGGTGAAAAGGCTACAGGTGGATCCTGTTCGTTGTGACAGCTTATGCAATTGTCGTTTGCCCGAAGGATTCTTGTGTAATTGCAATATTGTACGTCGTTTATTTCCTTGAAACTGATTGTGTCATTTCTCTTTTCGTCAGTTAATAGTGATTCGATTGTATTTTTCTGTTCTTTGTTTAACTTTAGAAATTGCTCCTGTTCTGTGGGATTCTCGCTTGTTAATCGGATCCATTCAATCCCTGTATTATTGGGGTCGAGAACGCGCCCTGAAAAATCCAGAGGTGTAATAGTAGTATTACCGGTATTTTCAGGTTGGAAATGCTGTCGAAATAAAAGCTCGGTTTTCGTTCGCTCTGTGTCGAGATAATCTTTCTTAACAAGCTGTTTCATCCAGATGAAAGGAAGGATAAGAGCTAAAGCTAATGTCAGGATTACGGCCATACCAAACATTAACTGGCATTTAGCCGCTAATGACATTGGGGATAACCTGAGAAACCTCAGGAGTTTTCTCCATGCACGAGCTATACGATATCGTTTCATAAAATCAATATTAGTTATAATTACGTAATTTTACTTTTCGGTTTGCTTTGTCGAGTTTTACCGGGTGAATCGGTTTCAATTCTTATTTTTGGAAGAGCCTTAGGATATTTTTTCTGAACAAATTCGATTAATTTCTCTCGCACTTCACATCGCAGGGACCATGCAGCAGAGGCATCTGAAGCACTCATAAGTGCCCTTAATTCCACTGCTCGCTCGGTTGAATTTGTCACCTGAAGTACGCAAACCTTTTTGTCCCACAAATCCGATTCCTGAAGAATTCGATTGAGTTCTTTTCTTATCGCTTCCGTCGAAACAGTGTGGTCGACATAGATGTAAACCGTACCCAGGATATCAGCGGTTACCCGCGTCCAGTTCTGGAAAGGTTTTTCAATAAAATATGTGATAGGAACAATGAGTCTTCTTAGGTCCCAGATTCTTACTACAACGTATGTTAATGTAATTTCCTCGATGCGACCCCATTCGTTTTCAACAATTACGACATCATCAACACGAATCGGTTGTGTGAATGCTATCTGCAGCCCTGCGATAAATGTGCCTATAGTTTTCTGAGCGGCAAAACCTATAACAATACCGATAATTCCCGCCGATGCCAGAATTGTTGTACCGATCTGTCTGATTCTTGGAAATGTCATCAGAATCAAAGCAAGACCTATGATACTGATAACGATAACCACAAGTCTTTTTAAAACCCTGAATTGGGTATGAATCTTTCGGGCTTTGAGATTATCTTTTGTATCCACAGCATAACTGCTGGTGATGTAATCCTCCAGGACATAAACCAATTTTATCAGGAGCCATGAGATAGAAGCGATGAGTAATAGACCTATTATATGATTTATTTTCATTGCTCTGGCTTCAGATATTGTTGCTGCTGTTCCTATGCGAATAGCTATAAGAAAAATTGTCCATTGTATTGGTCTGTAGCAATGTCTGATTAGAGAATCATCGATTTCATTTTTCGACTTTTTTGTGATTTTTCGTATTATTTTGCCGCCCCAAATATGACCTGTTATTCCAAGTAATAAAGGCACGCCAATTTGCAATAATAAAGGGTAAATGTTCATTGTAGGTCCTCCCGAAAATAATTTTGGCAATAGAATTAAATTTTAAAAATGCGATAATATCTATTGTTGTTCGTCAACGGGGCTTTCTTCAATAACATGTGAGTGTTTTTGCACTCTGAGGTTTAGATCATTGAGCTGCTTGGCATCTACTTCGCTTGGAGCTTCTGTTAGAAGGCATTGGCCTCGCTGAGTTTTCGGGAATGCAATTACATCCCTGATATTTTCTGTTCCAGTAAGGAGCATGACCAGCCTGTCCAGCCCGAATGCTATACCGCCATGGGGCGGAGCTCCGTATTCCAGGGCCTTGAGAAAGAAACCGAAGCGCATCTTTGCCTGTTCTCTTGATATATTAAGAAGATCAAAGACTTTTTGCTGTACACTCGGGTTATGGATACGAATACTTCCGCCGCCTATCTCCGAGCCGTTGACAACAATGTCATAGGCCTGCGAGCAAATATGGGCTGGATCGGTTTCGAGTTTTCCCAAATCCTCTTCAGTAGGGGAAGTAAATGGGTGATGCAGTGAATCATATCGTTTTTCATCTTCATTCCATTCGAACAGTGGAAAATCAATTATCCAGACAAATTCGAAACTTCCTTCATTATAAAGCTTCAAATCGCGGGCTAATTTACATCTCAGTGGAGCCAGAGCTTTATTCGCAGCGTCCTCTTTATCTGCTACAAAAAGAAGCAGGTCATTATCTTTTGCATCGAATCTTTCGAATAGTTGCTGCTGCAATTCAGGGCTGAAAAATTTTCCAGAGCCGCCAAGTAATGTAAGTTTTCCATTCTCAGCCTTTACCTTAGACCATGCTAAGCCTTTGGCTCCATAATCACCGACAAAGTTCGTAAGTGTTTTTTCAATATCGCTCCTTGAATATTTTTCACCGCCGGGAGCACAAAGCCCCTTTACTATTCCGCCGTTTTCAATAGTTGATGTGAAAACCTTGAACGTACTTTGCTTTGCAAGGTCGGAAATGTCTTTGAGCTTCATATCGAAACGCAAATCAGGCCTGTCTGTGCCGTAGTTATCCATTGCGTCTTTGAAAGTCATTCTTCGCATCGGCAGGGCTACATCTATATCAAGGATTTTTTTCCATATTCTCGCCACGAGATTTTCATGGACTGAAATTACATCATCTGTATCAACAAAGCTCATTTCAACATCGATTTGAGTGAATTCCGCCTGTCTGTCCGCTCGCGGATCTTCATCGCGGAAGCATCGTACGATTTGAAAATATTTCTCTACTCCGCTGACCATTAAGATTTGTTTAAAAAGCTGCGGCGATTGTGGCAAAGCATAGAAACTGTTAGGAACTAATCTACTGGGAACGAGGAAATCCCTCGCTCCTTCCGGCGTACTTTTCGCCAGCATTGGAGTTTCTATTTCCCAGAATCCCAGTTTATTGAAATAATCCCTGGTTTCCATAGTAACCTGGTGGCGTACACGCAGTTTCTTTTGCATGGCAGGTCTGCGAAGGTCGATATACCGGTTTATCAGCCTTAATTCCTCTCCGGTCTTTTCTGCAGTATCTATTTCGAAAGGTGGTGTTTTAGATGTATTTAATATTTCAAGCTTTTGTACTGCTACTTCTATTTCACCTGTAGCGAGCTTAGGATTTTGCATTCCTTCACTTCTTGGCTGAACAACGCCCTCAATTGCTATTACCCATTCACAACGTAGAGTTCTTGCGGTTTTATGAGCCTCAGGCTGATTTTCCGGGTCGAAAACTACCTGTGTTAAACCTGCTCGATCCCTTACATCAATAAAAACAAGATTTCCATGATCCCGATATGAATGTACCCAGCCTGCTAAAACTACTTTTAAGCCGGCATCTTCAATGCGTAGCTGACCGCAATTATGTGTTCTTTTGAGCATAAGAAACTCTCTAAAAAAATATCAATGTTTTCTAATTCCCTCTAAAATAGGAATTTATTTAACCAGCATAGCCGAATAGCTATAAAACGTCAATAATAGCCTTTTTAATATTTTGTATTATCTTTTCAAATATTTACTTCAGGAAAACGGAGAAATCTGTTTTTTTGAAAATTAGCAGATTTTGGGAAAATTATGCAGTTTTTTAATAACAATCGAACTATACAGAATTTTATTCGTATTAATATTAACACAAATCAATCGGGCTGAGGTTTAAAAACTTCACTACTTTCCTCCTTACCTCAGCCCTTTTTTTATGGCTTTTAGGTGCATAAAATATCGATTCATCAGAGGGTAAACTAAAAAAACAATCCGTAGAAAAAATAATTTTAGAACTTTTACAGAATGATAGCGTAGGAATTTTAAACGGATTACGGGCTGAGGTTTTTCAACTCTCCTTTCCTCCTTGCCTCAGCCCGCTTCTTTTATATAACGGTGAGTTTTTGTTAAAGTGAGAAAGTAGATATTTTTTATTTTTTTTATTTTTATTCTTGACATGGTAATTAGGCATGTTTAATATGCTTTAAGATTTATTAACAAGTGGGTTTTAGCTTTGAAGTTTCAGCGAGAAGGATAAAGTTTTTTGAAAAATTAGTGTTGATTTCAGAATTGTATTTTGATATAATTTGATTAGATAAAGTTCATTCACAGGGCTGAGGATATCTCGCTTTTTCCTCTCCCTCCGCACCTCAGCCCTGTATCCTCTTTCACCTCCGCAGGATACTCGCTTTTTCCTCTGCCTCTGCACATTTTCTTTATCGAATAAAAGTTGCGGCTGCTTAACATATATTTAATAAAATATCTATGTTTAACAGGGAATATGTGAATTTTCCTCGTTTTTATTTTAATATCGCCGGGCCGAGGTTTTGGCAGGGCGGCTGTGGTTTATGAAAAAATACCGCAAGGCGTCGATGGGATGGTCATAAACACCGTCTTTTAGCGGCAATTCAGTACCGGAACAGCTATTTTGCGGATAATGATAACACTCCAAAGCCTCAATTAAAAATCTGCATTTCGGTGAAATTATAATAGAATTTTTTCCATCACCGGAGTGTATTGCCCGGCGGATAAGCTCGATTCCTTCCAGGATTTTACTGCGGCGAAATTTTACCTCGATACCATGCGACCGCAGTTCACGAACCGCACTTGTGCCGGTTACATCATTAACACTTTTTCCCGCAGGATCGCAAAACGTTCCCGCTACATTTTCTTCACTTATAGGTGTTCTGCTCATTATTTCTTTTGCATGCACATTGATAGTAGCCCGGCTGCGAACATACTCATCGATAACGCGAACTCCGCCGTTTTCATCCACCTGAATCCAGAGACAAACAAAAGGATTAACGAAGCCGAAATCCAGTGTGCGGTATAAAGGTAAATCAGGATTAAAATCTATAGCCTTAACATGAACGGCAGGATCGAATTCATCGAAAACAACATTTTCACGAGATGGTCTTTTACAGAGCATCTCCGCTTCCCATCCGGCTCTGCTTGCACGCCGCATCTGAGTTATACAATCATCAATTTTCAGGTAGCCGGCAGCATTTTTTGCTTTGCCGCCGCAATCCTGCCATAAAGGACATTGCGAACAGTTTCTGCCTGTGCATTTTTCAATAACTTCCCAGATGCACCACTTGAAAATGGGTGTGCCGTATTGCGAGGCGGATGTTACAATTCTCTGCATCAAACCATACGGCTGGTGCATTGTGCTGATTACTTCCATACCCGCAGTAATGCCGTCTTTACTTTGAGTAGTAAATTTTGCAGCAGCGAAAACTTCCTCCTCGAAAAGTTCCACCTCATCGCATCGCAGCCTTTGAATATGCTGACCGCGAACGCTCGTTGCCGATTGAGTGAGAACCTCGGTAGATGAGCCGTTCTTAAAGTGACATTTTGATTTCAAGGGCGGCTTAGAAAGAAATTCCTCGTAGCCGTGATGAAGAAAATCGACAAGGTATTCGTACATTCTCCCCGCCTGTTCACCAGAGCCTGCTAAAATTCTTACCTGGCAATTCGGCTTGAAAATACAATCGAGAAGTGTTGCAACTGCTGCTAATTCAGTTTTGCCGCCGGCTCGATTAGCCCATACTATACAATCGTGATTCGTGGCTCGTGAAAGCGTGGTAGCCTCATCTGGATAGTTTTTACCCGGATGGGGATGGTTTCCAGAAAAAGCATGCCAAAGATAATCCATCGGGTTATTATGCTCATGGCAGATTTTTTTATCAGGAATATCCAGACCGAGAAATACCTTGATATAATTTTTCAGGTTTTTCTTTGTTGACGGTGCGGTTCGCCGAAGTGCTGTGTAAATATTGGTTGCTTTTTCAATGGATTGTGACTGTTGACAAATTGAATTTATCATGGTATCCCCCAATAAATATATATGAAAGTTTGTGTTTAGGTTAAAACAATCCGCGAAAGCGGGAGGCTAATGTAACTTTTTCACTTCTGAGTGACTATAGTTAAAAGATTTACTTTTGTGCTTTCCTATTTTCATTTTTTTTTCTGACAAATTGTGCCAGTGGAAGGTCGACTTCCCTGATGTGTTTTTTCAGCCATATAAAAAGAAAGTCCCTGATATGATCGGCGATTTCCTTTGAGGCGCCATCAAGCTCAAAATCTTCAATCATCTGGTTGACCGATTCCTTGAATTCCTTATGCTGGCGTTTTTGAAATTCCAGGTCAGGATAGTTGTGCTTGACCATGAAGATTTCTTCCGTGGAGAAATGCTCAATCGTATAATCCAACAGGAAATCGAGCGTTTGTGCTATTGTTCCCTCGCCTTGATTTTTCTCAATAGCTTCGGTTACTGCGTCCAGCTTTTCAATAAGCTGTTTGTGCTGACTGTCAATTTCCTCAACGCCTATCAAAAGGCTGTCATCCCAATCGATTCTTTCCATATAAGTGCCTCAATTCTTATTTATCTTTGTTGTCTGATGTTTATTTTCGCTTGTTCATCGAATTTTGTCAATAGTGCAATGGCAGCCGGATTGTCTATGCCGTAATTTATGCGATAGGATGGTCTTAAGCCACCGTATGATTGTGTCTATAATATTTTGCTTTTTCCTCGGCAAGTATGGCGTGGCGAGCCAGATATACAGTGCTCTGTCGGTGTGTTTTCGATGTTATTATTCTCATTATTTAATCCAGGTATGATTTTCGCGAAGGATTTTCTGCCAAACGTCCGGTGAAGTTGTTTCTTTATCATAGGATGTAGAACTTGTGGTATTACCATATTTATCTTTTGTCCAAACATTGTATGAAACTTTATATCCTTTATTGACAAGCCAAATTGCCGCTGCATCTATCAGACGAGCGTGGCCGCAGTTCAAATATGTATTTGCTAACGATTCACTTGTAGGACCTCTGCTGTTAAGCAGATTTAATAAACTGCTGACAACAGCAGAATCATCTTTTTTAAGTTCCAAAAATACTGATATTGCTCGTTGGTTTTTGTATTCATTCTTCAAATCCGGCAGTAAGACTCTTTTAGTTTGTTCCCAATTGGTTAAGAGTTCACCTCTATTGTTCGTTGATGCCCAGACGTATACATATTCGGCTTCGGTTCGAGGTCTCCATCCAAGCCTTGAAATTGCAAATATCAGCTCGTCATAAGCTCCCCATTGCGGCAATAGGGGTACGACATGTTCGAGAGCTTTCTCGCCTAACAGCTCTGTTAAAGCCAATGCCGAAGCAGCTCCCAGATACGTTTGATCGAGTCGGGCAATTAAAGGATCAATCGCTCTGGAGTCACCAAGCTGGCCCAGGGCTGTGGCGACTGCAGGGGGGCAGGATTTACCTGAATATTTCATATACTCGAGAAGTGGTTCAACCGCTCTGGGATCGCCAATTTCACCGAGTATCTCGATTACATAATTTAGTTGAAAGATGTTACTTCGAGTCTCGATGGGGGATATCGAGCGAAACGGACGACGCCTTGATGATAAGCGACGACGGCGGTTTCTTTGTGGTATGTTTTGTGGTTTGGCCGGCATATTTCTTTTCAGGTAAGCAATCAGAGGTATGACGGCTGGTTCCCCAATTCCCACTAAAGCATCACAAGCTCCAGATGCGATCCTTGAGTCTTGGTTGTCCAGACATTCTATCAACCTGGCGACCGCTGGTTTGCCCATCTTTGCCAGTTGAGACCAATTCTGTTGTGAGATTAAATACGTTATATTCTGGGCGTTATTTTTTGGTTCATAATTCAGGTTAGCCAATGCATCTGCTGCCGTTTTGGAAATATCCCTGTTGTCATCCTGTAAAAGTTTCCTCAAATGCGGAATTGCACGAGGATCGCCGATTTGTTCCAATGCTTTGGCGGCGGCCTTCTTTTCACTGTAATCATCTATAGCCAGACATCGTATCAATATATCTACTGCGTTTGGATCGGCAATCTCACCCAGAATTTCAATCGCCGTATCCCGTGTACGGGACGCTGTAAACCTGTCGTTTTCGGGAACTCTCTTTCTGAGAAACTGAATCAGTGGATCAACGGCTGCGGTGTCGAGCTTAATCAATGCCTGCCTGGAAGCTTCTCTAATAGAATAATCCCTGGATTCCAGATGAATTATGATTACTTCTACTACTTCCGGATCGCCGATCTGACCCAGGATTTCAATGGTCTCAGTATATAATTCCCTGTTATTTAAATCTGAACGGTACTGTGTGGAGGATCTGATATTATCGTTTGGTTGTATATTTGAGTCCTTCAAGATGTTGATTAATGGGCCAACCGCAGATTCGCCAGCCTTAATCAGGTCTTGGGATAAATCTCTTCGCGACCAACTGTCACTGTTTTTCCAGAGCTCGATCAGGTTGGCTATACCACTGCGGCTGTTAAGTTTCATCATCGTATCGATAGCAACTTTTCTGGTTGGTTCAAATACATCATCGTTTTTAAGGAATGTCATGATCGCATCGACGGCGTTCGGGTCACCCAGTTCGCCCAGAGCCTTGAGCGCTGCCTCAATATCAGGAGAAATCCTGTGATCGCCAATGAGAAATTCTGATAAGGATTTTGTTGCTCTATGGTCTCCGATTTTCCCTAATGCCTCAATCGACGGTCCATGCAGGAAACGTTCCTTGCTCTTAAGGCATGTAATCAACGCTTCGACAGCTCGCGGATCTCCGATTTTCCCCAGAGCTTCAACAACCGTATTTTTAATTGAGGGATCTCTGATACTCGTATCGTTCAGACATGCAATCAATGGTTCGACAGCTCGCGAATCTCCGATTTGTCCCAGAGCTTCGACAGCCGTACTTTTAATAAAGGGGTTTCTGATGCTGGTATCGTTCAGACA
>Ga0272443_10002448_pt1 | contig 23750 bp, 22 predicted proteins | sample SSMAcet12_FD_193581 | JGI IMG/M metagenome (GOLD analysis project Ga0272443, IMG submission 193581) | Marine sediment archaeal communities from Little Sippewissett salt marsh, Falmouth, MA, United States - SSM-Acet-12 | ecosystem: Environmental > Aquatic > Marine > Wetlands > Sediment ...
CCAGAGTCCTCAACACCTCGCCCTTTTCCAGGTCCCACACCTTGACGGTACGGTCATAGGATGCCGATACAACTTTAGCCCCATCCGGGGTCAACGCCACCGCATAGACCGAACCTGAATGCCCTTCCAGAGTCCTCAACACCTCGCCCTTTTCCAGGTCCCACACCTTGACGGTACGGTCATAGGATGCCGATACAACTTTAGCCCCATCCGGGGTCAACGCCACCGCATTGACCCAATCTGAATGCCCTTCCAGAGTCCTCAACACCTCGCCCTTTTCCAGGTCCCACACCTTGACGGTACCGTCACGAGATGCTGATACAACTTTAGTCCCATCCGGGGTCAACGCCACCGCATTGACCCAATCTGAATGCCCTTCCAGAGTGCGTATCAAAGGGCCACCTGGAGGTGTCAAGCTGAGGATCTGGGGGCAGATCCAGGCTTCGCCTTCGTTATGCCTGTTCTGATCGAGCATGGCCTGTATCTTGGAAGATGGCTGAGCCACCAAACGGCCCTGCATCTGACAGGAAAGCTGCGATTTGTCGAGGGCAAGAACGTGCGCAGAGAGGCGGAGAGCATCTCGCACCAAGCCCGCGTCCGGATCTTCGGGGGAAAAATCGTAATCCGAAATCAGCGAGGAAACTTCTGTTGCCTCAAGCTTTGCTTTAATCCAATCAAAATCGAGAAGAAGACGTCGCAGTTCGTCTTTGCGTCCTGCTTTGTCCAAATGATAGGCCAAATGCTGGAAGAAATAACCGTCTTTGGGGCCTTCGGCCCAGCCTTTACGGGATTTTCCAATATTTAAACATTTCGTATTATACGCATCCAGCAATCGATTGTGCAGAGCGGTCAGGTTTCCAGCCTCTTCGGCCTCTTTCTTCACGTAATCGAACTGAAGATCGTGTAGGCTCAAACGCCCCTTATCATCACGCTGGGCCAGAGACCGACCGACCAGAAGGTCCACTACATCTTGAGTTTTGTCTTTGTCAAATCCTCTTGGCTCCCAGAAGGTCCGTAGCACCAATTCAGGAATTGGTGTATCCTCTGGAAAAGCGGCAAAATCGAGATATAGAGCTTGAATCTCTGAATCTAGATCTTCCACACTAACTTGAATCGCTCGGAGTAGGCTAGGATAGGGATAATCAGGAAATCTTTGCTGAATCTCTTTCAGATTAGCATTAAGAAGCTTGTGCAGTATGTTATCCCAGCGATCTGGCTTGCCACGGACCATAGCTCCAGCCATCGCCAGAGCCAACGGCAACTTGCCGCACTCTTTGGCCACTTCATGCGCTTCAGGCGGGAGAGAACCTACATCTTGACCAGCCCAACCCGCCAGTAGCGTCAGAGCCTCATCATTTTCCAAAATGTCCAGACAATACTCCTCTGCACCCTGTCCTTTGATTATGTCGGAGTTACGGGTGGTGATCAGCATCTTGCAATCCGGCCCCAAACGGTTGAAGGCCTCGACATGCTCAGCGTCCCAGATGTCGTCCAGGATGATCAGGCAAGATTTATCGGCAAGAAGCTCGCTCAGCCGGGCTCTTCCCTGTTGCACGTCGTTGAAGGCAGAGGGGCCATATCCCAGCGACTCGGCCAGGTCTGACTGGCGTTGGATGAGCTTTGGCTCCTGGCCGAGGGTGATCCAGATCACACCGTCCGGAAAATTCTGGCGTACCTTCTCATCTCGCGCCACCACCGCCGCCAGGACTGACTTTCCGATCCCACCCATACCTTGGACGCCAACCTTTTTGGAGGCTCCAGTGATCCCGGTCGTCTTCTTGCCCTCGGAGAGGATCAAGTCCCTGATATCCTCGAATGCTTTGAGACGTGGCAGGAAGTTGGGCGGCAATTCAGGCACGTTGACCAAGTTGGTACGGGTTTCATCCAGATGGGGCACCTGACGCCATTCCATAATCTTATTTTTAGTTCTACCTATTATGTGAAAGATTTTCTCGACGAGCAAGATTATGCCTGTTAGAATTGTTATTATAATGGCAATTTTTTCGATATCGTATCCGGTTGTGACGTTATCTGCACCATATGAGGCATTGCCGCTAACATCTGCGGACTCGTTTGCGGCAGAAGTCGCACAGGCCAACAGCACCAACGCCACAAGAAACCTGAGTTGCATTTTTCCCGGATCAACATCTAGCCATTATGTGAAAAACGTTTCGATGACGCCATCACCCTCCCTCTAACTTATCAGAACAAATGCATAACAACCAATACTACGTATCAGACATGCTCATTTCCCCAAAAATATCCAACAGGGGCAGCATCATAGAGCTGTTGGACCCTGTGGGACGAAAGATCCAGACGGTCAGCTGTCGCAGGGGCCGGACGTGTTGGGATAATCTCTCGCCATTAAATATCTGCATGTGGACGTCGAGATCGAAAACAAGGTACGCAAGTCGACATCCAACTTCCAACTGTCACTCACCCTGAACCCAAATCCCCTTCCAGCAGCGCTTTCGCACTTCACGTTCAAGATGGCGGCAGATCCGCTATCTGATCGGCCTTTTTCACAGTTATCTGCGGCCTTCCCGCATAGAGGCTGAGTTCACCAGTCACATAAGCATAGCCTCGCCTTGGGTGAAGGAGGTCGTCGCCCGAAAGATAACGATTTTTGAGCAGGTTCAGCGCCTTCTCGCCCTTTGGCTCGTCTATCCTCGGAAGGAAGACGTTGAAAGGCTTGCTCTTGGACCCAATCCCGATGAGGCCGTGCCTTCTGCCAGCGCGCCGAAAGCCTCGAAGCTCTGTGAATATGGTCGCCGTTTCCTTTTCTTCTGCCATATCGAAGAGCTGCTCATAATCGTTCCTGGTGTTCAGAGCCGGAACTTTCGGGTTCGATCGTTTGTAATCGCGGTAGCCTTCGATGATTTGGGCGCGTAGGTCCCACCAGACACCAAGCAAGGCGTAGTTCCTGATCTCGGTGCAGTTGACCTTTGGCTGGTCCCAGACGCCAATGTGCTCGCCTGGCGTTTTATCAAAATTTTTATATTATTCCTCACCATATACGATGAAGGAAATGGTAAAACCGTAGAGCTTCTCGTCATATGTTGTGCCGCCAGGAAATAGCTCTTCTAGATCTTGCTTACGGAGTAAACGAATTGAAGTCGCAATCCTGGCAGCTTCTCGTTTATTTGGGGTTTTGTTGTACCATCCCAAACTGAAGTGACGGAGCATAAAAACCTTGAGCCACAGGGGGAAAAACTGGAAGAATGGGAACAAGAAATGTGGCTCGAAGGGGAAATAAAAGTTGGGCGTCTGGACGAAGTACCGCTTGCCTACTCGCCGGATTTCTTTGGCCATCTGACACTGTTCTTCGTATCCTCCCACGTGCTCTATCACCGAGTTCGAGAACACAATATCGAATTCCCCATCATGAAACTCGCTCATGTTTCTGGCATCACCAATTACACTGTTTATATTCAGATGCTGTGTTTCGGTTGCAGACAAGTTCAAAACGGTTATGTCATAACTTTCATCATTGGCAAATCCCATCTTTTCCCAGAACAAAACGGTCCCGCCAACATCGATGATCTTTAAAGGTTTTTGAATATTTGATGTAAAATCCATGAATAAAGCGATCCGTTTTCGTCTTAAAGTTGTAATTAATGAATCGTCTTTTTCGAAGTCGACAAACCGTTTGGGAAGATCCCTAATCATCTGGCATCACCAAATGTACCCACATGTCTTCACCCTTGCGTGCGTTACTTATTAGCTTTTCTGGATATAACATCATTAGGCCCTTTGCCATATTATGTGGGCGGCCTTTCCTCTTAACAGTTATCAATATTTTGCCAATTTAAAGGAGCACGAAAACTGGGCGAGGGTCTACTTCAGTTCAGGCCCCATTCGGCCATCTTGTCTTTGATTAGCTCCTTGCTCTGAGCTGCATCGGCGACGACCAGCTCGTCCCGGATCCACTTTGGAAGAAACACATTTACGCCGCCCCTGCCGGATTCTTTGAAGCGCCGATCGCAAAAGAGAATGACCCCGCGCTCAGAAGCATCCCTAATCACTCTTCCTGCCGCTTGAAGGCCTCTGTTTATGGCAGGCAAGGTGTAAGCTATGAGCATTCCTTTTTCCCGACCATACGTCTTGACGTAATAGTTGTTGATCTCCCTTTGAATCTCGTTATAAAACCCAAGCGGAAGGCCCACGACCGCAACACCGTTCAAAGCCTTGCCTTTGTAATCGATTCCTTCGGCAAGCTTTCCTCCTGAAACACCTAAAAGGACTGCGCCATTTCGTCTTCCGGCGCGGAAGAAGTCGTCCAGGACGTCAGGAACCTCTTCTGCCTTTCTCGGCTCCAAGTAGAGCCTCTTTCCGGCCCGCCTCGCAACCTGCTGACAGAACTTCTTATATCCGTTCATCATGGCATAAGATGTGAAGAATACGGCGACATTGCCTGGCACTTCTTTGATGATGGCTTCCACATGCCCAACGATCTCCTGCCGGTTCTCAGAATCGTCCCTTTTCTCAAGCTGGGTGGTTGCCTTTTCTGCCGCCATGAGAAGCCTGTTATTTCCTGGGAACGGATTTGGAAGGCTGATCTTTTCGGCCCTCCCAGCTTCGCCCAAGAAATAAAGCTCGTAGGCGTCGAGTGGAGAAAGCGTGCCGCTCAGCATCACCGTTGCGTTGATATTGTCCATCACCTGCCTTATTACGGGCGAAGGATCTATGTTTCCAACCTCAAGCCAAGTCCGCTTCATATCCCCAATGCCACTCGAAATTATTCTTCTCTGGTAAGAAAGATCTCTTTCGCCGAGTTCCACATCCCGAAGGAACAATACCACTTGGGCGAGGCTGGGCTCGATGTCTCCTTGCAGGTTTTCTCTATCTCCCTCGGCGAGCTTGTGCTCTGCAATGGCAACTGCTACATCAGACGCCAAGGAAAGAGCTTCGTCTACGTCTTCGACATCTCGGTAGAGAAATGCCCTGAAAAGGTCTGCTTCGAGAAGCTCTTCACCTTCCTGCATCCTTTCTTGGCGGCTCGAAATGTACTTTGTAAGTCTCGGAAGGATATTCTTGATCAGTTTTACTCCCTTCAACCTGGAAGCCGCATCACCTCGCGATTCGTGAATGCGGGCCTGGCCCATGGCATCTTGGTATTTCGTAACTTCCATCTCGGCAAGGTCGATCATCCTTTGGGTGAGGTGCCTGGTGTTGAGTGCCCTTACAGCATCGCCCAAGTTGTGAGCCTCATCTACGAAGAGGGTGAGCGACTCCCGGTCCAGCTCCAGCCAGTCAAAGATGATCTCTTGAAAATCGGGGCTGAAAAGGTGTGAGTAGTTCAGGACGACAAGATCGCTTCCTTTGGCGCATAGGCTCATGGCCTCGTAAGGGCAAATGTCTCTGCACTTTTCTGCAAATTCTTCTGGCGACCTGATAGCTTTTCTCAGATCGTCAACCAGGTCCAACATCCTCAACGAGGGCTTGAAATGGGGTTTCCCGTTAAGATCGAGAGTTTCTCTGCTCATTAAGTAATAAGGACAGAAAGTACGGGAGCCAGGAGCTTCATCTGGGATGCTTTTGTCTCTGGAAGGGTCGTAGAACCGCCCCCCAAAGTCTCTTAGCCGGTGGGCCATGAAGCTCTTGGTCCTTTCTCTTAGCCTGGAACATCCTGCATAGACGCTCTCTCCTCTGAACTCTTCGGCCAGAGGGCACATCTTTTGTTTTCCCACCATGTAAGTGATGTCGGGATGATGTCTGGTCTCAGACCTGATCTTTCCAATCTCGTCCAGGTAGATATCTATCTGGCTGATGGTTCTCACCACCACCGCAATCTTTCCAGGGGCTGCGGCGAGAGCCGCGGAGATGCAGCTGGTTTTGCCGCTTCCCGTTGGCGCGTCGATCATGAGCACGGCATGATTTCCGTCTCTTACGAACTCGTAGACCGAGTCCAGCATAGAGTCTTGGTAGGGCCTCAACGACTCGTAGGGGAAGTAATCCAGATACACGCGGCACGGCTCTGTGCTTAAAGGTGATAAATCCTCTCCATCTTTCCAAGGGCCCGGATGGAAAAGTTTAAACTTTATCCCGGAAGTAAGTTAGAGGGGAGTCATATGAAAGTTGCTATTGTCCTGCCGTTAGTCTTGATGACGATCTTGTCCCTGTCTGCTGCCTCAGGGGATATGATCGGTTTTCTTGAGGTCAGCGGGAAGGGTGAGTCTCAGATCGTCAACAGCGCATTGGATAGGAGCACCGGTTTCTCCCGCTCGGAGGTGCTCTACGGCCAGGGTGCCATCGACTATTCCGCAATAGGATGCGTGAACGATTCTAGCGGAGTTTCTCAGAGAAACAGGACGATCGAATTTCCTAAGGGACTTTTGGTCAACGTTCAGCACATGGAATCCTCTTTCGTCTTCAACGGAACCGGTCTTGACATGTCCAACATCAATGTCGTCTCTTCTTACATAGGCTCGGACCAAATGACCTTCGCTCCCAACATGACTTCCTTTGACGTAAAGAGCGAGTTCGACGGGACCTGGGACATAGAGGCATTCAAAGGGAGATTGGATCGGAAGATCGATACCAGGACGATGATGGACGGAAAGTTCGAGATTGAAAAAGAGCTTGAATTCAAGCAGTTCAACTAAAGTTTGATTCTCGACTATAAACGCCAACCGCATTCGACGTCTTAAGAACAAGCAGGTAGATGCTATGGGATTGCTCAACCGAATGGGGTCCATCGTGAGGACCAAGACCGACAAGCTAATGGATCGACTGGAAGATCCAGCCGAGACTTTGGATCATTCTTACAAAACGCAGCTTGAGCTTTTACAAAACGTCAAGCGAGGCGTGGCTGAGGTTGCCACTTCCAAGAAAAGGCTGGAGCTCCAACGGGCGAAGTTGGCACAGAAAATGGACAAGCTGGAGTCTCAATCAAGAGAGGCAATTCAGTCGGATCGGGAAGATCTTGCGCGCCTCGCCCTGGAGCGAAAGGCAGCTTTGAATTCACAAGTCGAGAACTTGAACTTGCAGGTTGCCGACCTGGAAAAGGAACAAGAGAAACTGGAAGCCACCGAAAAGCGACTTTCTACCAAGGTCGAGGTATTCAGGACAAAGAAAGAGACCATCAAAGCGCAGTATTCCGCTGCTGAAGCTCAGGTCAAGGTCACGGAGTCTTTGACTGGAATCAGCGAGGAGATGGCAGATGTCGGGATGGCGGTTCAAAGGTCTGAGGACAAGGTCGAGAACCTGAAGGCACGTTCTGCCGCTTTAGACGAGCTGATAGACTCAGGGACTTTAGAAGACGCCACCCAGGGTGACGATATCGAAAGGGAGCTTTCCAAGATGAGGACGGCAAGCAGCGTAGAGGACGAGCTTGCAAGGCTCAAATTGGAGGCAGGAAAATGATTATCAGGATCATGGGTGAAGGTCAGTACCGGGTGCCAAGCTCTTTGCTCGACGAGCTTAACGAGATCGACAACCGGATCGTGGAGTTTGTGGCCCAAGAAAACGAATCCGGGTACCGAGAAGACCTGGCAAGGCTCATCACGGCCGTAAAAGGGAGGGGATCGCCTCTAGATTCTGCAGAGATTGTGGAGTCAGACATAATCGTGCCGCCAGAAGACCTCACATTGGAAGAAGCAAGAAAGGTCTTCAGCGGTTCTGGCCTGATTGAAGATTGAGGCGTGGGGCAAAAAAACCAAACTTCAAAGTGGCGTTCCCCAAAGGGGATACCATTTCTCCACGTTTTTCTCGATTGGGAGCTCTTCTTCCATCAAAGATCTGAGCCGAAACTCTAGAGCGTTGTCTCTTTTCTTGCTTTCCAGAGGCGCGAAAGGGTAGTAAGCTCCCGCTTTGAAGTTGTAGATCCAGTAGATGGAACCTTTTTTTGAGCCCGTTTCAAGAAATAGGTATATTGCGCAGAGGAGCTGCTCTCCAAATCCGTGGTCGATGAGGGTTTGGCTCACCAGGTGGACATTTGTGACCAGGTCTTCAAAGTCGCCATCTTTCAGGACTACCCAAAGGTAGTTGTACTTGTCTTTCTGGAGCTGGTAGTCGGTTCCGGTTTCCTTGTTGCTGTACCTCAGCAGATCTTCGACCTCGGACCGGGCTGATTCGTATCGAGAAGATTCCAGGGGTTTTATGCAGATCCCGGCTTTGCCTCCTGCTTTGAATCCGAGGTTTGCTTCCATCGTGACGGTTGCAGTAGAGATGGCAAAGAGCCGGTCCAGCTTTGCTTTAGGAAGCTCGCTTTTTCCAAGAATCGCGTCCAGGAACTTCAACCTCATAGGGTTTCGATCTCCTTTTCTATTCTTTCCAGCGCAGCGATTCTCTGTTCCACTGAAGGATGGGTGGAAAAGAGTTTCATGATCGAAGATCCTGAAAGGGCCGGTATAATGAAAAACGCGTTCATCCCTTCGGCTTTTCTGAGGTCCTGTTGTGGTATTCGAGGCATAACCCCGCTGATCTTCATGAGAGCCGAGGCGAGGTTCGAGGGCTGTCCCGTGATCACAGCAGAGCCCCGGTCTGCAGCAAATTCCCTGTAGCGAGAAAGGGCGCGCAAAAGCAGAGTGCTCACGATCCAGACGGCGATTGAGACTAACCAAGCAACCCAGATGCTGCCGCCTTTGCGGTCAGAGCCTCCGCCGCCGAACCAGAGCAGGTACCTAACGAAAAAGAAGGCAACCGTGGAAAGAAAGCTCGCTATTGTCATTACCATCACGTCTCTGTTCTTGACGTGGGTGAGCTCGTGGGCCAGGACCGCCTCAAGCTCGGGCCCGTTCAATTGGAGCATAATTCCCGTGGTTACAGCCACAACGGCACTGTTGGGGTTCCTTCCGGTGGCAAAAGCGTTTGGCATCGGAGTATCCACGACGGCGATTCTTGGTTTTGGAAGGTCTGCTATGGCACAGAGCCTCGATATCATCTGGTGAAGTTCTGGCGCTTCGCTTTCGGAAACTATTTTGGCGCCCATGGTCATCAGAACCAGTTTGTCTGAGAAGAAATATTGGACCAGCATAAAGCCGCCCACGAAGATCAGCATGGTCATGGTGCCAGCGCCTTGGTAAGATAAGATGGCGAGGAAAGCGAGGTAGACAGCGGCGAGGAGGAACATCGTGAATACCATCCTGAACTGCAATCCTCGATCTTGTTGCCATTTTCGTTTCATGGTCTTTTTGCACCTGGGGAGAAGTTTATGGGGTCACTTGGGATTTAAAATGTCTGTCACTACAAGTTTTTTGACGTCGTATTGACTACATCTGAGATTTATAGTGTTTAAAGATACTTCTCGGACAAGTCTCTAACTCGTGAGAGTTTGAGATTTGGTCTATTCGTGTTGTCAAGTGCTATTCTGGCGAGAGCCGATTAGTTTCATCTTAATCGTCTCCTGCCAAATCCTATGCTTTCTTCTGTCCTGTCAGTTCGCAAGTTACCTTTCGATCCTTCCAGTTGACATCAACTCGTATCCTCTCGGTAACAGAGCTTTTCGAAGGCACTTTCACCTCGTGCTCTCCAAGATCGGTTCCTTGACTGCTATTCAACTGCAAGGTGGCGATTCCGTCCGAATCACCAGAATTTGCCAGGTCGACGAAGCAGTCGACAAACCAGCCAGTTCCCGAATTCCAGCCGAGTCTCAGGACATCTCTTGTCCGGAAGCTCACAAGGCAGATTTCTGGCTGGGCCAGATAGGATGGAACTGGCTCGGGCTCGACCAGCCTCGGCTCTGTTGGTGCGGTCTCTGGAATGTATTCGGGCAAGGGTTCTGGCGCGCATTCTGGCAGGAGCTCAGTTTTGGGTTCAGTTTCTGGTTCGGAGATGGGACGCGGGATAGCAGGCAGAGGGGGCGCCCTGGCCAATCCCGCCGTAAAACCCGAAACCCATTCAGGATCCGATGGTGGGTCTGCCATGAGCATATCGCGCCAGGCTTCATCGGTGAGCCTTTGGGACATTGGCTGTTTGAACTCGTAGTAGCTAAAGACTGGACCTGCGCCCAGGAGGATTCTGCCATCGGGGACTCTGTAGGCGACTGTCACGAGCCGGACGTAACCTACACCTTCTTCGAGGACCTGGCCGCTATTGGGATCTGTATGGACGTCGGCCACTATCGTAGTCTTCTTGGAATCCTCGTCGACGTTGGATATCACCCCATCCAGCATGTCTCCAAAGTCGTTGATGAACTCCAGATCTTCACGGCTCAACTCTTGGCACTCCAACTCAGTGAGAGATATCTGAGTCAACCTTGTGAGGATGGATTCCAGACGGTCGAGCCTGTATCTGGAACTTGAGTCGAGGAGGTCCATCTTGTCCAGGTTCTGGCTGGTCTCCCTGGTAAGATCGAGCAATCGTTTGTAGAACTCAGGGACTGGTTCCACGTATCCTGGAACTGGTTCTTCTTCTATTGGCATTGCAGATCCTACGAGGGCGTAGCTCTGTTTAGCGTAAAGGATAGTGTCGTGCCTCAGTTCAGTCCAGGAGGCTAGCGAGGTGGTTAGCTCTTTGTCCTGCCAAGCGGTGGTCTGCATGAATGTAGGGTACCCTGAACCTGGCGCCTGGAGCAGGGGCTTCAGGGAGTAGAGCCAGGACCAGTAGAGGTTCTTTTGCCAGTCGTCTTCGTCGAAGGATGCGAATTCTTCTTCCAGCTTGGCGTATCGGGCGTCGTAATTGGCGTAGCTGGAGTCATCGAGCTCGGTGAGGAGTACGAGGGCTCTATCAGACCCCAGGAGAGCCATGACATCTAGACCTCTTGGGAAGTGCCGGCCGAAAGGCCCTCGGGTGAAAGCTGCACCTTCGCCGGTGTAATCTCCTGGATAGGGGAAAACCAGGTTCTGGAAGATGTAGGAGTCGGGAACGAACCTTTGTCCCATAAGCCTGAACCCGGCGGTGACGGCAAGGCATTTGTCGGCCTGTTCTGCTGAGAAGGGTGGATCTATTACGCAAACGTCGGCGCCTGCGCCGGTTCCTCCGTAGATCTGGGGGATCCCATAGAGGGCCAGCACGGATTTCAACTTTCCGATGTCCTCTTGGGACATGTAATTGGCCTGGAACGTTCCGCCAAACACATAGTTGAGGGCGTCGTTGTATTCGTAAGGTCCGAGATCGTCGGAGTATCCAACATAAAAGGAGGTCACGTTGTAGATCCGATCCCAACGTTCCATCGAGTCAGGGTCTTCGGCCAAGTTTTGGGCGATCATGCAGGCGCCGATCGTCTGTATTGTGGCGGTTTCTTCGGACACTATGCACTCATCCTCACAACCTTTGAGGAGGAAGCTCATTCTGCCGTACCACATCATCGTCTGGAAGTAGTTCTTGAGTTTTTCTGAACGGGTGTAATGGCCTCTTGGAACGTATTGGGAGTAGTCTTCGTCGTATCCGAAGATGGGCGATTTTGTAAAGCCGGAGTGGGCACGTACGTGTGCGAGCTCTCTTTCGACCTCATCTTGCACCGGCAAAGGCGCCTCGAATTGGTATCGTTCCAGGTCTTCGGGCCTGAAGTAGGGGTAACCTCCTTCGAAGTTTAGTTCGTGGCATTCCCATTCGCCGCCTTTGCAGAGCTGGTCTTCGCGCGGCTCCAGGAGTTTTAGGCCCACCGAGAAGAAGGCCATGTTTCTTCTAGCGGCCTCTTTGGCGTTGCCGGTTGAGGTTTTGTAGTTGTCTTCAGACTTTGCAAGCATAGTCTTGCTGATCTTCCAGATGTCGTCGTAGAAATGCTCCTCTTCGATCGTCCTCAGAGTTTCGTCGAACTGGATGTGGTAGAGGTGAAGGAGCGAGTCAGAGGTTATGAAGATGGGCACTTCGATGTTCTTGAGCCGGTTGTAGGGCCTGGTTATGTCGTCTTCTTTGGGAAGGAAGGGATCTTCTATCACCACGAAGCCGTTCTTTTCGAGGAGGGCAAAAGCATCCTCGCTCAGAGGGATTTTGGAAGAGAAGTCTTCGTAGTTGTAGATATCTTCTGCCGATAACGGCAGGTCGTACTGGAGAACTTTGGGCTCTGTGGAAATGTCGCCTGCTTGCACGGGTCCCACCATAGATATGGTTGCGGTTGTGAACGCGATGAGCATGATGAATGCAGTTGTGAATCTGTATTTGTGGATTTTATCTTTGAGCATGGGTGCCCCCCTTATTCGGTTTATAAGTTTAAATTCAGATTATAAGAAGGTTTTCGAATTTTGTGATTGGACCTGTGAAGCTATGGGGGGTGTTCCATTTGCCTTGCCGTTTCGAGGTACAGGAAAGTTATAAAGTGTCCAAGATTCAAGATCATGATCCGCAGGAAGAATACAGGAGGAAGTTGGCACATGAAGGTCATAGTTCCTTTGGCAGAGGGTTTCGAGGAGATTGAGTTCATCACTGTAGTCGATATTTTGAGGCGGGCCGAGATAGAGGTCGTGACCGCCGGCCTGAAGGAAAATCCGATTGAAGGGGCACACCGGGTTTTGGTCATGGCGGATGTCTCGATGGACGAGATAGAGCCTGGCGATTTCAATGGCGTGATTCTTCCTGGCGGCTTTCCGGGCTTTCGGAACCTCGGAGAGGACGAGCGCGTGCTCGATCTGGTCCGGGAGATGGACCGAGCAGGAAAATACGTCGCCGCAATATGTGGCGCGCCCTCAGTCTTGGTCAAGGCGGGAGTTGTCGAGGGAAAGAAGGCCACAATCCATCCTGCAGGGCGAGGTGATCTCAGAGACGATCAGTACGCAGACGATCGGGTGGTTGTTGATGGAAAGCTGATCACCAGCAAGGCTGCAGGATCTGCGCTGGAGTTTGCGCTGAAGCTGGTTGAGGTACTGGCGGGCGAAGAGAAGATGTGGGCGCTCAAGGGGGAGATATTGGCGGAATGCGAAGTGTGACCTGATGATGTTATGTTGCTCCATATCAAAATTGGCTCTACCAAAGGAAGGAAAATACCATGGCTAACGGCTGGTGCATAACTGCGCAAAAGATTAAGGAATGGACCAAGAGTAATCGCCGTCAAGCTCAAGATACACTGCCGCTTTTAGTCAGAAAGCTCATACTTGCAAGCCTAAAACCTTCTTTGCTCAGTTTTCCTGCTAGGGATAGCGTTTCATCTGGTGGGTGGGATGGTCGCTTAATATCTGAAGAGGGAAATGCATTTGTCCCTGAAGGCTCTTCTGTATGGGAATTTGGTACTGAGGAAAGTGTCAATACGAAAGCAAATGAGGATTACGAAAAACGTACAAAAAATCCACTGGGAATTGATAAAAAAAGCACCACATTCGTATTTGTAACATCACGCGCCTGGACCAAGCGAGATAGTTGGGCACAAGAAAAGGGTGTTGAAGGGCAATGGGGGCAGGTCAGAGGGCTTAATGCTGACGATTTAGAAGCTTGGCTTGAACAATGTCCAGCAGCTCATCGCTGGTTTGCCAGGCTTATCGGCGGTCGGCCAGGTGGTGCCAGAGACATAGAACAGGCGTGGGACTGTTGGAGTTGCGCTACTCAACCAAAATGTAATGCAGATTTAGTACTTGCTGGTCGAGAGGATCAAGCAAAAGAGTTGGCCAATAAGCTAAAAGCGGAGCCTTCTGTCATTCACGTTTGGGGCGAATCAGAAGATGAAGCATATGCCTTTGCGCTTGCAGTGGTAAACCAACATTTAGAATTTTCAGCTCGGTTTTTGGAAGTCAAGGAATCAAATGACTGGGATTTTTTGCTTGATAGCCAACAACCGCTAATTCTCATCCCTCGACTTGATTATTCTGCCAGCATCGGATTAGGTTTAGCGACAAAACGCGGTCACTGGGTAATTTTACCTAAATCCTCAAGGCAACTTAGCGGTCAGAAAGAGGGAATTACTCTTAGTAAGGCGAATAGAGATCAACAGATCGAGGCATTAATTTCCATGGGCTTAGAGAAGAAAAACGCTGAAGGTGTTGTGCGTTCATGCCGAGGGTATTTGAATCCTATTCGCAGGCATCCTACACTTGTTCCGGTTGACTATCGAAAGCCTGATTGGGCAAGTCCTAAAAATCCTGAACCGTTGTTAGCTGCACTGCTTGCTGGGGCATGGGTTTCTGACAATACGAACGATTGTGACCAGGTGGCCCAGCTAGCGGGTATTCCTTATGAGGAACTCGAAAAACAGTTACACATATGGGCAATTACAGATGATCCACCCGTCCGTCTTACGGGAAATGTTTGGCAAATCGTTTCTCGTCAAGACGCTTGGCCGATATTAAGCCCATTTATCAACGCGGGCACATTAGAGCGATTTGGGCAAGTGACAACCAACGTGCTTCAAGAGCTTGATCCACGTTTTAAGTTACCTCCTGAAGAAAGATGGATGCCAAACGTATCTGGCAAAGTGGTTAAGCATTCAGTTAATCTGCGCCAGGGACTTGCAGAAATGTTATCAATGTTGGCCAGTTACGGCGATAGAGATTGCAAGATTATTGGCGGCGGACATTCACTGCAAGATAGCGTGTCTTGGTGGGTAAGGCAGCTGTTAATAGAAGATATGTCTGGACATCGTTGGTATTCGCTTAATAGTGTTTTACCATATTTAGGTGAAGCCGCTCCTAACACATTTTTAGGTTTGCCGTTCAACAAAGCTGTGTTCGACTTCCTAAAAACACTACCAAGCGATGTAACAAGCCACTACTGGAAGAAAACGGGATATTATCTTCAGGAAGACGATGAAGAACACGCAAACTGGGTTATTGAGCAATTACTGGCACATAAAATACCTTTTGCGGCTATTGATGCATCTGCGCATTATTTACTTGGTGAGACGGCAGTTCTTGACGGTGATCTCTTAGCTCGAGTTCTTGAGTTGGCTGTAATCGAACCAACAGATCACGAACTTGTACGTTTAGATGGGTATAAAATTGTTAAAATATTTAAATCCATTCAATTTTCTGACGACGTCGATCATGTGCGTTTGGGACGGATAGAATGGATGTATCTACCCATCTTTTGCCATAACGATATACAACCCTTAGTTTTGATGGAAGAGATTAAGAAAAATCCCAATTTCTTCGTTTATCTGATACGTTTAGCCTTTAAAGCTGATCCATCAATTGAAGCTGAATTCTCAGAGTTGTCATCAGAATTAAAAGAGAAATATGCAGAAAATGCTCGGAACTTATTGAATTTAACAGATCAATTGCCAGGACAGGATGGTCAAGGGGTTGATGCTGCACAATTACAAGAGTGGGTAGAAGCAGTAAGACAAGAGTGCGTTCGTCGGAATAGGAGTAGCATCGGTGACTATTACATTGGCGAGTTGCTTTCGCATTCTCCAGTTGGAAATGATGGCGTTTGGCCCCACGAGGCCGTGAGGGGTGTGATAGAAAGATATGAAAACCGAGATATAGAACGTGGAATTGAATTTGGGATATATAATCAAGGGAATGTGACTATTAGGTCTTTAAGGGAAGGCGGTAAACAAGAGCGTGAACTTGCAGAGAAATACAAACAACAAGCAGAGGAGATCCAGTACACCTATCCTAGAACTTCAGCAATTCTGAGACGAATCGCTGACGACTATAAGCGTGATGGGATCAGAGAAGACACTAATGTTGAGTTAAGAGATTGACGCGGTTGCCAGAAGGTGTCCCAAATAATCGGCATTCAATATCTTTTTAAAGATGCGTCGACAAACGTAACCCCATGCAGCCTCCCGTCAGAATCTCGGACCTTGCCCTCTACCTTCGCTGCCCAAGGCTCATCTATTTCGAGACCATGGGCCACTCGGCCTGGCCCGAGGCCAAAAACCCCGCCAACCTCCTCTTTCGAGAGATTGCGCTCTCGCTTTCGGACATGGAACCTGGGGCGGATCTTGCATCCTGGCTGGAAGGGGCGCTCCAGAAAGCAGAGTCGGAGCTTCCCGACATCTACCGCGACCAGATAGATGCGGGCGCCCTCGGCGCCGCGGCTGAGGAGGTTCGAGAGGCAATTTCCGAGGTTGCGCAGAACCTCGCGCCGAAGCTCGGCCTGATCGTGCCAAGCGAAGTGGAGGTGGAGCTTAGGTCCGATCGGCTGGGACTTTCTGGTAGGCTGGACCGACTGATCTTCGAAGACAGAGGCGGGGAAGGTAGGGGTGACGATGAATCGTCAGGCGAAGAAGAAGAAGAAGAAGAAGAAGAAGAAGAAGGGAGTCAGCGCGGCAGCGCGCTGACTCCTTCCATAATCAGAACCGGCTTTGCACCTGAAAGAGGCGTCTGGCGAGGTGATCGGTTGGCTCTCGCAGGATATGCGCTCCTTTTGGAAGATTCCCACGATTGGCGGGTGGATCGAGGGCTCGTGGAATACATTCGCGCAGGTGAAGTTCGGGAAGTGGAGATCAGGAGCATGGATCGGCGAAGGGTACTTAGAATACGGGATAGGATCCGCCAGATTCGGGATGGAAAACTTCCCGACAGACCAAAAGATGCACCTTGCGAGCAGTGTCCCCTTGCTGAGATGTGCGAGTCTCGGCGATCTTTGGCCTCCAAGTTCTTCTAGGTATTTTAGGGAAGATTTCATATCTCAGGCTGTGGAGGGACCTATCATGTTCGAGAAGAGGCACGTCCTAACCATGCGGGAGTTCTCTCGGGAAGAGATCGATTCCGTTTTGGACATGGCCGCATCTCTGGAGCCTTATGCCCGCGGTGGGAAGTGCGACGCCCTCTCCGGAAAGATTCTAGCGCTGCTGTTCTTTGAGCCCAGTACTCGCACGAGGCTCTCTTTTGAGACTGCCATGATGCGCCTTGGCGGAAAGACTTTGAGCCTTGGACCTGCTGAAGGGAGCGCCATTGCCAAGGGAGAGTCGCTTGCAGACACCGTTCGGGTTATAGGAAGTTACGCCGATGCTTTGGTTATCAGGCATCCCAGGGAAGGATCGGCTCGTCTTGCTTCTCAGTTCTCGCCAGTTCCAGTCCTGAATGCAGGCGATGGTGCAGGACACCATCCGACTCAGACACTTTTGGACCTGTACACAATACGGAAGGAAAGCCACCTCGAAGATCTCAGAATTGCTCTTGTGGGTGATCTCAAGTACGGCAGAACAGTTCACTCGCTGGCTTATGCTCTTGCGCTTTACGGTGCTGAGATAACGCTCGTTTCGCCGCCGAGCCTGGAGATGCCGGGTCCCATCAAGGCAGACCTTGCGGGAAAGGGTACCAAGGTCCGCGAAACCCACAATCTTGACGAAGTGAAAGCTGAGATGGACGTGTTGTACCTCACCAGGATCCAGAGAGAAAGGTTCCCAGATCCGAGGGAATACCAGAAAGTTGCCCAAAGTTATAGGGTAACTTCAGAGAGCCTGAAAGGCGCCAAGGAAGACATGATAATCATGCACCCGCTACCTCGTGTGGACGAGATATCACCTGAGGTGGACGAAACTGTTCACGCGTTTTACTTTGAACAGTCCTTCTATGGGGTTCCGGTTAGGATGGCGCTGCTCAAGATGCTGATAGGTGATGGACTTGACTGAAATGAATCTGAGGGTAACTCCGATCGGGAACGGAACCGTGATCGATCACATACCGGCAGGTCAAGCGCTGAACGTTCTTAAGATCCTGGGAATATATCGCACGACTGAAGCCACCATCAGCGTTCTCATGAACGTTACGAGCAAGCGGTCAGGGAGAAAAGACATCGTCAAGGTGGAAGATCGAGAGCTAAAAGAGGATGAGGTGAACAAGATTTTCCTCATCGCTCCGGGTGCCACTATCAACATCATTAGGGATTGTGAAGTAGTGGACAAATACACTGTAGATATGCCTGACGTTATACAGGGTGTAGTAAGGTGTCCCAATCCCAATTGTATATCTAACACCAACGAGCCGATCAAGTCTCAGTTCCTGGTCAAAAACAAGAACCCTGTCGTCCTGAGATGCGTTTATTGTGAGCAGCCCATCACTGAGAACATAGCAGAGTACTTAATCTAGAACAGGTACGTATAAGCGGCACCTTAAACAGTTGCTGAAATTATTACACTAGGATGGAGTTCAAGATGACGGTAAGTGATGGCGATTTCATCAGGGTAAGTTACACCGAAACCGTAGACGGAGAGGTGATGTATACCACGGACAAGGACCTTGCGATCGAGAAAGGTTTTTACGAAGAAGGGTCCGAATACGGTCCCAAGCTGATCGTGTTGGGGTCTGGAGACGTGGTGGAAGGGTTCAAGGAAGACCTGATCGGAAAGGAGGTCGGATATTCGGGCAGCATCGAGATTCCTCCCGAGAAGGCCCACGGAGAGCGGGATCCTAACAGCGTAGAGCTCATATCTTTGAACAAGTTCAAAGAAGAGCGGCCACAGCTGGGGATGCGGGTTTCTGTGGAAGGCAAGATGGGGACCGTTACCCGTGTAATTGGAAGGAAAGTCCGAGTGGATTACAATCATCCTCTAGCTGGCAAGACCGTCAAGTACGATTACACCATTGAGGATAAGGTGGAAGATCGGCTTGAGAAGCTGACCTGCCTTGTGAACCTGTTTGCCAGGGTGGATCTGAAGTCCGAGATAACCGAAGATGACATTGCCGAGATTGAATCGCCTTGGGAGCTGAACTACTACAAAGAGTGGTCCATGATCAGGCGAGGTGTAGCCGAGATGGCGATGCGACTCCTTGATCTCAAGGAAGTTCATTACGTTGAAAAGCATGTTCTGACTCCAACAGTCACTTCACAGTTGGTATCGCCTCCGTCGAAGGCCGAGGAAGGCGAAGAAAACGTGGAGGCGGCCCCTGAGGCAAAAACGCCTGCAGAGGTCCCAGAAACGCCTGAACCAGTGACTGGAGAGGCGACCGAAGTCGCTTCTGAGAAGGAAGAGTGAAGGCCTTTTGGCCTTCGTTCATCTTGAGAGTTCTTGATGGTGCTCGTGAATGTTCTTGGCAAGCTGAATCGGCAAACTTTTATAGTGAAACGCACCTTTAAGGGAGTAATGACTCAAGAGTCCTCTGTGTGGGATCGTTTTCTATAACATCGAAGCACTGCGTGGAGAAAAAGTTCGAATTTTCGATACTACCCTTCGTGATGGTGAACAAACACCTGGTGTTTCTTTAACGCCTGAAGAAAAAGTCACCATTGCAAGACAGCTTGATAAGCTCGGTGTGAACATCATCGAAGCCGGTTTTCCAGTATCTTCTCGTGGCGAGTTCGAGGCCGTAAGGACGATTGCTGATGACGGCCTGAAAGCTGACGTCTGCGGTTTGTCCAGGATTATCAAGAAGGATATTGACGCCTCGCTTGATGCAAATGTGGACCTGGTTCATGTCTTTGTCTCGACTTCAGACATTCAGATTGCTCATACCATCAAGAAGAGTCACGATGAGATCGTGAAACAGTCTGCAGAAGCCGTGGAGTACGTGAAAGACCACGGAAGGATCTGTCTCTTTTCGGCTATGGATGCTACACGGACTTCGGCAGACTACCTGAAGAGGATCTTCGGTGCGGTCGAAGAAGTGGGGTGTGACATAATCAACATACCGGACACTGTGGGTGTTGCCATGCCCACTACTTTCTATGGGCTTGCCAAAGAGATCTGCGACAACACCAAGGATATGGTTGTGGATGTTCATTGCCACAATGACTTTGGCTTGGCTGTTGCAAACAGTCTTGCAGCCTTTGAGGCTGGTGCGAGGGAGATTCAGGTTGCAGTTAACGGTTTGGGCGAGCGGGCCGGAAACGCCAACTTGGCGGAGACGGTTATGGGTCTTCATGCCATGTACAAGGCCAAGACCGATATCAAGACGGAATACCTGGTCGAGACTGCAAAGTTGGTAGAGCGGTTTTCTGAGATCAGGATCTCGCCGACTGCTCCGATAGTGGGCGATAACGCCTTTTCCCATGAGAGCGGGATTCACAGTCATGGCGTGTTGGAAAGAGCCGACACCTTCGAGCCTGGCATAATGACTCCTGAGATGGTGGGACACAGAAGGCGGATTGTTTTAGGAAAGCATACTGGAAAGCATGCGGTCCAGGAGTCGTTGAAGGAGCTTGGCTACAGTCCTGACGATGTTCAGCTCCGAGAGATCTTGAGCAGGGTTAAGGATCTGGGTGACAAAGGAAAACACGTCACCAATGCAGATCTTCAGACTATTGCGGAAGTTGTGATAGGCGAGGTGCCAAGGGAAAAGCAGGCTATGGTGCTCAAAGAGCTTGCTGTGATGACCGGAAACACTTTGACGCCTACGGCTACCGTGAAAGCTACTTTCAGGGGAGATGAGAGAGTTCTTTCCAGCATTGGTGTTGGTCCTGTGGATGCAGCTTTGAAAGCGGTTCGGGGCATTCTTGGGGAAGAGACCGCCGTTAAGTTGAAGGACTTCAGGATAGATGCCATAACCGGCGGTTCGGACGCTTTAGCAGAGGTGGTGATTGCTGTAGAGAATGCTCATAAGGGCAGAATTGTCACTGCTAGGTCTGCTAGAGAGGACATCGTCATGGCTTCTGTTGAGGCGTTAGTTAACGCCATAAACAGATTGATGTTGTTGGAGGAATAATATAGTTGAGCAAGATCGGTTACGAGGTGACAGATTCTCACTGTCACCTTGACTTTAAAAATTTCAACAAAGATAGAGACGAGATGATCCAGAGGGCTCTTGATGCTGGCGTAACTACCATGATCAATTCCGGCATTGATTTGAAGACCAACAAGAAGACTTTGGATTTCACTCGGAATTACGATTTCATTCATGCAACGTTGGGTTTGAATCCTAACTCGTTGGATGACATGTCTGACAAAGACGTTTTGGCCACGCTTGACCATATAAGAGAGCATGCAGGGGAATGTGTAGCCGTGGGCGAGGCGGGCCTTGACCATTACCGATGCCCGGATCAGGCAGGAAGGGATCGCCAGGTTGAAGTTTTCGAGAAGGTGGTTAATCTGGCCCAGGAGCTGGACCTGCCTTTGGTCATACATGGCAGACAGGCGGAACAGCAATGTTTCGAGATGGTGAAACACCTGGACAAGGTTGTGTTCCATTGTTACGGTGGGACTATAGCCACCATGAAGGAAGCCGTTGATAGGGGATTTTACATATCTTTGGCCACGGTGATCTGTCGTTCGGCCCAACATCAGGTTCTGGCAAGGCAAGTACCTTTGGAACTTCTGCTTATAGAGACCGATAGTCCTTTCTTGTCTCCGAGATCGGGGCGGAACGAGCCTTCTTACATAATAGACTCTTTGAACTTAATTGCTAAGATCAAAGAGCTTTCACCGGCTGAGGTGGCGGGGGCCACTACCGAGAACGCCAAAAGGATATTCAAAATATGATATTCAACCTTAAATAGATCTGGCAGGGGGTGTACGTGGTTGAGTAGGCCTTTTGCCATCAGCTATTTGTAGGTTCGAATTTATGGGTCGGTGAGATGTGGTGGTCAGGGTGAACTTTGGGAACTGGAATTTGCAGCGATATCAGAAACGGATGCCATTTCATCTGTCTGGTTGGCAGGATCGTGATCAATCCGATTCGAGATGGGACGATTCCGATACTTGGGATGACGTCAGTTATTCTTCGAGAGGGTCCCGCCTTCCTCTGACCTATTCGGGCATTATCTTGGTCATATGCGTTGCGTTCTTTCTGCTGAGTCAGGCAGCACCTGACTTTGTTGAGGATTATTTGGCATTGAATCCGGTTTTTGTGACGATTCATCCCTGGACATTAATTACTCACATGTTTCTCCATGCCAGTTTTGATCACCTTCTCTTCAACATGATCTTTCTCTTCTTCTTTGGGACTATACTTGAACGACGTGTTGGTGAATCTCGGTTCTTGTTGATATTCATAGTCTCGGGACTCATTGGGGCTCTTGGCCAGATGTTCATTACGCCTGCTGGCTACATGATGGGAGCAAGCGGTGCTCTTTATGGGGTCTTGGGGTGTCTTGCGGTAATTGCCCCAGAGATACGGGTGTTGTTGTTTTTCGTGATCCCCTTGAGCATAAGGGCATCTGTTGTTCTTTTTGCTTTCCTCGACTTCGTGATGATGGGAAGTCCAGATAGCATAGCTCACATGGCCCACATATCGGGGCTGGTGGCAGGGTTGGCTTATGGTTGGATGTTGAAGGATCGATATGGTTCACAGAACCTTTATCGGTATTGATTTCTGGGCGAGGGTCGATTATAGTCGAGAACAAATTAGATGAGACAAATTGGTTCTCGCCAGGATAGTGCCTAACGATATGGATAGGCCAAACCTCAAGTGTCTTTGTTGACGAGGGCGAGATTGGTTGGGCGATGATTGGGCGAGAGTAGTGGTCATTTGAATATCTCGCCGGTCTCTTTGGACCAGAGGATCATGTCCAGGTGGCCCATGGGGATTTTTGCCCTTTTGGAGAAGTCTTCCATCTTCTTTTCGATCTCCAGGTATCTTTTCTTGGTGAGGCTCTTTGGGATTTTGTCTATTACGCCGAGGAGGACGAGGTTTTTTAGGATATGGCGGTCCAGGATGGCGAGGTCTTCGCCGAGGCCGATGTTTCTCAGGAAGTGGCCAGCTTCTTTGTAGCCGAGGCCTTTTACGTTCTGGACGAGCCAGTCTCTTGTTTTGTGAGGATCGCTGAAGCCTTCGAGGGTGGGGCGGATTGAGATCTGGCCGTCTTTGGTGAACTGTTCACGGGCTGTTGCGATGTATTCTGCTTTTCTCTCTTTGAAGCGGACACCGCCAAGTTCGGCCGGGATCTCTTCGGGGGTGCCGGAGAACAGGAGGCCCTTTTCTCGGAGTCGTTCTACTGCGGGCCAGCAGGTTCGGGCTCGGGATTGGGGCGTTAGGAGGCAAAAGGCGAGCTCTGCGAAGAGGTCTTCTTCGGATCCCTCTTGCCATATGCGACCGAAGTCGCGGAGCCGGGCTTCGATCTTGTCTTCGAGTGTTTTGTGGAGGGATTGGATCTCGTGGATTTGCATTGCTATAGGTTTGGGTCTTGGAAGATATGATGATGGCGGATGGCAGATTGGGAGAGGCAAAGATAAATAAGGAAGGGGCATAGCGGTGGGCATGGCCTCTCCATCGAGCGAGCTTAAAAGTGGTTTAGTGCGAGAGGGTTGTTTTGCGTTGAGGATAATTGTGGCCCTCGTTTTGGATGCCTTTATCATTATTGTTATGATGCTCATGTTTTACATGTTGAATCAGATAGCGGAATTCTTGGATCTTGCTGATGAGAGTGCAGTTCAATTGATTCTGAGGTTTTCACATACATTTTATCTTGTAGTTTATGTTGTTATTGCCATTATATTTGTTGCGGGTATAATTGTTGAAGGAATGAACAATCCAAATGCAGATGAAGGAATAACTAATTAACTGATTACGTACTGATTATTGTTGGGCAATTGGCCTGTTCATGTGCAGTTCACGTTGGATTTGTTTTCGTTCTTATGAAAGGTGATCCTAAAATGCAGTCCAATAATGAGAAGGCTGGTGAAGCGTTGGGTGTAAGCTTTGCTTTGGCTTTTGTAGTGAGCTGTGTCTATGCATTTGTTTTGTCACTTTGTGCAGGTTCGATCGTTTGGGCAGGTTTCAAATTTGGTTTGTCATACGAGGCGAGTTTTGTTGCGGTGTTAGCCTTTTTTGGGTTGGAAATTCTGCTGTTCTTTTTGAAGGTCCCTACGCTGGGAATCATGGTGACCTCGTTTTTTGTGTTGCCGTGTGCCTACGTCAAAGACCTGAAATTGTCCACGATACCAGGAGCTATCAGAGGGCAGATCATTCGAATGGAACGTGCCAGGCTTCTTTACGATAAACACAGCAGAATGCCCGTGACTTTAGTCATGGGATGAATGCGTACCAACAATCGGCATCAGGCTTGGGCAGATATCGTTTAATACAGTGGATGCTTGAAAGGTATCAGATGATTAA
>Ga0272443_10002449_pt1 | contig 23742 bp, 17 predicted proteins | sample SSMAcet12_FD_193581 | JGI IMG/M metagenome (GOLD analysis project Ga0272443, IMG submission 193581) | Marine sediment archaeal communities from Little Sippewissett salt marsh, Falmouth, MA, United States - SSM-Acet-12 | ecosystem: Environmental > Aquatic > Marine > Wetlands > Sediment ...
CTTCTCCTCAAGAGGCATTTGATGTCTTTCTCAGCAGACTCTTTGGCGAATTGCTCTCACAGCCCGGTTTTGGCTTTCATGCGAACCACGACGCAGGCGCTGCTACTGCGAATCTAATCGAATCTGTTCAGAAGTTCCGCTGGGTGGTGGGAGGATCCCTTGCGGAGCAAGGGAAGACGTTAGGGCGGGAATACCTTCAACTGGTCCAGGAGGGTCTTGTCGCTGCTCAGTACATCCGCAGCTGGGATGCGGAGGAAGAAGATGCCGTCCTTCTGGCCCCGGCGTTCACTTTCTTGATGGGAAACAGACCCATTGATTATCAATTCTGGATCAATATCGGGAGCCGCGGCTGGTCGGAGCGGCTCTACCAGCCGTTAACCCATCCCTATGTACTCAGCCGGAATTGGGAGACGGACCGCCGCTGGGGCGATGAAGACGAACTTGCCGCCAGCCGGCAGGTCGTACGTACTCTCAGCATCGGTCTGGTCCGGCGCTGCCGGAAGCGGATCTATCTCGGAATGAGTGAAATCGGTGAACAGGGCTATGAACAGCGAGGCCTGTTGCTCCAGGCACTACAACGCGTTTTCATCCGCGCAGCTCAGGAGAGCGACCATGTTTGAGCCGCGCCCGAAGCAGCAGGAAGTGCTTGCGTACAAAAGCGGAATGATGGGCGTATCAGCGGTTCCCGGCAGTGGAAAGACGCAGACTCTCTCCTATCTCGCGGCCGAGATTATTTCACAGGGATTGGTTTCCGAGGGTCAGGAAGTGCTGGTTGTTACGCTGGTGAATTCAGCTGTGGACAATTTCTCCAATCGGGTTGCCAGATTCGTGCAGGAACGGGGACTGCTCCCAAATGTGAACTATCGAGTTCGAACGCTGCATGGGTTGGCGCATGATATTGTGCGGGAACGGCCGGCGCTGGCGGGCTTGGCGGATGATTTCCAGATCATCGATGACATTGCTGCGCAGGACATCATTCGTTCTTCTGCCGTAGCATGGATTAAGGGACATCCCTTCCTGTTCGAGCACTACCTGCGGACAGACTTGAAAGAATACCAGCTCAAACGTATTGAGAAGGATTATTCGGCGATGATCGAATCCCTGGCGGTAAAATTCATCCAGCAGGCGAAAGATCTCCGCCGGACACCGAGGACCCTGCAAGACCAGCTGGAAGCGCTGGATGGAGACCATCCTTTTCTCGAAATGTGTATTACGATTTTCGCTGAATATCAGCAAGCGCTGAGCTACCGTGGCGCTGTGGATTTCACCGATTTGATTGTTAAAGCTCTCATCGCGCTTCAGGCGGACCCCGCTTATCTCGCCAGGCTCCAGCACAGTTGGCCTTTTATCCTGGAAGATGAAGCTCAAGACAGCAGTCGTCTGCAGGAAACAATCCTGCGCCTGCTCGCTGGCAGCGACGGAAATTGGGTTCGGATGGGTGATCCGAATCAGGCGATTTTTGAAACCTTTACAACGGCCAGCCCCGATTACCTGCGCTCCTTCCTTGCTGAAGACGGCGTTGTCGCACGCACTCTTCCAAACTCCGGCCGGTCCAGCCGCATGATTATTGATCTGGCGAATTTCTTAATTAAATGGTCCCGGAAAGCGCATCCCTGTGAGGCGGTGCGGTCTGCGCTCTCAGAACCATTCATTGAACCGACGCCGCCTGGGGATCCCCAGCCAAATCCTTCCTCCGAGCCCGCCGGGATCAGGTTAATTGGAGATGCATTCTCGCCGGAGGAAGAGCTGGAGCAGGTGGCGCGCTCCATCGAGCATTGGCTTCAAGTGAGTCCCGGGCAAACAGCTGCGGTACTCGTGCCGAGCAATCAACGTGGATCAAACCTTGCCAGGGTATTGGCTGAGAAATCCATACCGTATCTTGAACTGCTTCGGAGTACGGTGGACACCCGCCAGACTGCTGGGTCCCTCACCCTGGTGCTTGACCATCTGGCTGAGCCGACTTCGGCTGCAAAGCTTGCCAGAGTCTATAAAGTATTCAGGCGTGATGATCGCGAGGAAGCGGCAGAAGAAATTCAGGCGGCGAGCAAGCTGCTTCGCCAGTTGCGGCATGTGGAGGACTATCTCTGGCCGATGCCCGGTGAGGATTGGCTTGTAAGGATTCGCGAGCGGATCGAAGATCCCATACTCCTGGAAAACCTTGAACACTTCCGAATGCAGATCCAGCGCTGGCATCATGCTGTAATCCTTCCAATCGATCAGTTAGTCCTTACCATCGCGCAAGACCTCTTTAAAGAGGCGGTTGATCTGGCGCTGGCATATCGTCTTGCGTTGGCTCTACGCGGCCGCGGGGATTTGCATCCGGAATGGGACCTGCGGAACTATCGCGAAGAGCTGGCGGAGATAGCCCATAACCGCAGGAAGTTTCCGGGGCTATCCAGCGACGATACTGGTTTTGACCCCGATGCCCATGCCGGGAAAGTTGTCATCACCACTGCTCATAAAGCGAAAGGGCTGGAATGGGATCGTGTATACATCGTTTCAGTGAACGACTACGATTATCCCTCAGCCATCGAAGGGGAACGATATTTGGCCGAGAAATGGTTCTTTAAACCCGGATTCAATTTGGAGGCGGAAGTTCTCGCCAAGCTGAAGGTGATGCACCAGCCTGACGCGATGCGTTTTTTACATACAGGAGCCAGCATCCGGGCGCGGGAGGAGTATGCCTCCGAGCGCCTTCGATTGCTGTATGTGGGCATCACACGGGCCAGACGCGAGCTGGTCATCACCTGGAATACCGGCCGGCGGGGTGATCAACTGCAGGCAGCGCCTTTCATCGCCCTCCAAACGTATTGGGAGGATAACTATGATCCTGCCGGATGATTTCCGTTTCAGTCAGGCCAGCCTGCAAGACTACGTGGACTGCCCCCGCAGGTTCTATCTGCGTTATCGGCTCCGTCTTCCATGGCCTGCGATCGAGACGGCGCCATTCCTATTGCAGGAGGAGCATGCCCGTCAGGGGCGTGAACTTCATCGGATGATCCAGCAGCATCTCCTTGGCGTTCCGGTGGAAAGACTGACGATACAGCCAGAAACCCCCGATCTTGAGCGCTGGTGGGATCATTACCGCGCTCATCCTCTGGCGGACCTCCCCTCAGACCGCCGCCCAGAGTTCCAGCTATCAGCTCCCCTGGGAGATTCCCGTCTCCTCGCAAAGTATGATCTTCTCGCAATCGAGCCGGGCGCGCGCTATGTCATTGTAGATTGGAAGACCGCGCTCAGGCTTCCGAACCGCGATGATCTTATAGACCGACTGCAGACGCGCGTGTATCGTTTTCTCCTTGTCCACGCGGGGAACGCGATCAATTCCGGTGCGCCTGTCTACCCGGAAGAGGTTCAGATGCGTTACTGGTTTGCAGAGTTTCCTGAGGATACGATTGTGATTGATTACAGCCAGGAGCAATATCAGATCGATGGGGACTATCTTCTGGATCTGGTTGAGGAAATCGGGCGAAGGGCGGAAGACGAGTTCCATAAAACGGAACAAAAACAACGCTGCGTCTACTGCCGCTATCGTTCCCTGTGCGAACGCGGCGCAAAAGCAGGCGAGTGGCTTCCCGGAGACCCGGCGATCCCGGAGATGGATTTGAACGAGCTGAATTTGAATTTCGATGATCTGCCCGAGGTAGCGCTGTAGACGATGCGATTTCCAAAATGGCGTTCTCCTGATCCGGTCTCAATCCCTCCGTCGCTTCTAGAACTGCTCCATGGCCGCCAATTTCTGGGTGAGCTCTTGATGCGCAGGGGCATCGTGGATCAGGAATCCGCCCGCGCGTTTCTCGATCCGGATTCATACTCGCCGTCGTCGCCTTACGATCTCCCGCAGATGGATACGGCTGTAGAACGAATCCGACAAGCGATCGAAGTGAAGGAGCAGATTTGCGTATGGGGGGATTTTGACGTTGATGGGCAAACCTCAACTGCGTTGCTTGTATCGGTATTGGAACGCCTCGGTGGTGAAGTGCGCTTCCATATCCCAATCCGGGCAATTGAATCGCATGGAATGAAAATCCCTGCACTGGAGAAAGAGATCAAACGCGGGGTTGACCTGATTCTGACGTGCGATACGGGTGTCTCTGCAAACGAAGCCGTGGCGTATGCCAACGCTGCCGGTGTAGATGTGATCATCACGGATCACCATGAACTTCCAGAAATCCTGCCGCCTGCAGCAGCCATTCTGAACCCCAAGCTTCTCCCAGAGATACATCCGCTGTATGCGCTGCCCGGTGTTGGCTGCGCCTATAAATTGGCGCAGGCGCTCCTGGATGCCGCCGGTATGGGGGAGGCGGCTGCCGACTACCTTGACCTGGTGGCGCTGGGCATTGTGGCCGACGTGGCCGAACTCAGGGATGATGTCCGCTATCTTCTCCAGCGAGGGCTTCCGGTCTTGCGGGGCACAAAGCGCGCTGGACTGCTGGCCTTATTTCATCTCGCTCGCCTCGCCCCCGAGACCATCTCCGAAACTGATATCGGGTTTGGTATTGCGCCGCGGATGAATGCTCTCGGACGGCTGGATGATGCAAATGCCGCCGTGGAATTTCTGACAACCAGCGATCCGGCCACGGCGTTTACATTGGCCACGAAATTGGAGACGCTGAACGCCCAACGGCGCATGCTGGTTGAGCATGTCACCGCAGCCGCGCACGCGCGGCTCGAGCGTGAACCTGACCTTCTCGAGCAGGGCATTCTCGTCTTGGAAGCGCCCAACTGGCCGGGGGGGGTGATTGGGATCGTCGCAAGCCGTCTTGTCGAAGAGTATCACCAACCCACCATCTTGCTCTCGGTAGGAGAAGATGGAATCGCGCGCGGATCCGCCCGATCTCTGGAAGGGCTGGATATTGCCGCGTTGATAGCTTCCCAGAAGGACCTATTAATGGAGTTCGGAGGCCATCCCATGGCGGGTGGGATGGCCCTCCGAGCGAATGATGTCCCACTTTTCCGGCGAAAACTCGGAGGGATCGTCCAGGAGCTTCTCGCCGGACGCGAATTGATTGCGGAGCTTTCGATCGACGCTGAGCTGCCCTGGAAGCAGGTGGACATCCAGCTGGCTGAGGAATTGACACAGCTGTCACCATTCGGCGCGGGAAACCCGACGCCGGTATTTGTCTCCAGAGGTCTGCAAATTATCGAGGTTAAAACCCTGGGACAAGAAGGTCGCCATCTCAAGCTAACTATCGAAGATGGCTCTGGAAGCACACATGACGTTCTGCGCTGGAATGCTGCTCACAAGCCTCTGCCTGAAGGCACTTTCGATCTAGCCTTCACGCTTCAAATCAATACATTCCAAGGTGAGCGAAAGCTGCAGTTAGAGTGGGTTGACTCCCGCCAGGAGGTGATCCCCACGGTCGCAAGCGGGAAGACGCCGGGATTGCAGTTCGTGGATTGTAGGTCTAGCGAGGCTCCTCTCCAGGATCTGAAGAAATATTCGGACGACGAAGTTGTTATCTGGGCGGAGGGCATGGACCGTGAAGAAGGGATCGGGTTGGGGCGGCATGAACTGCACCCAGCACGGACGCTGGCCATATGGACCATTCCCCCAGGGCAGAAGACGCTGCAAGACGTCCTCAAATTCACATCGCCAGAGCGGGTGATTGTGTTTGCTCAAGGACCCGGATGGGAGACTGCAGAGGCGTTCCTCCGCCGTCTCGCGGGCGCCAGCAAGCGGGCGCTGGTGCAAGCTGACGGCCGGATAGATATTCATGCTTTCGCAGCCGTATGCGCTTGCACACCAACAGCCATCCGGCTTGGCCTGCGCTGGCAGGAGCAGCGCGGCTTTATCACCGTGGTGGAAATGGGCGTTGATGAAGTGCGGATCGACCCAGGAGGGGCGGAATCGTCCGGGGCGGGTACAACAGCTGCTGAGCTCCAGATGCATCTGCGCGAGATTCAGGCATACCGGACACATTTCCGGAAGGCCGCTCTCTCGAACTTGATGAACGCGGTTTAAGTTTGCTCTAACTGGAAGTGGATCGGGAGGCGGACGTGAAAGGCGCTTCCACCTTCCTCGGGTGTATCGACCCAGATCTTTCCCCCATGCGCATGAACAGCAATTTTAGAAAAAGCCAACCCAAGCCCAGTCCCCCGTCTTCGGCTATGTGCGCCCGGTATCTGACTAAAACGCTCGAAAATCTTTTCCCTGTATTCCGGGGGGACGCCGGGCCCTGTATCCTGAATCACGAGATGCAGATCAGCATCGATCCGTTCAAGACGGACGATAATTTGCCCTCCGCTTGGCGTAAATTTAAGCGCGTTGTCCAGCAGGTTGACGATGACGCGCTGAAGCTTGTCGCGATCCGCAGTGATGTACGGGAAGGTCTCAGGGATCTGTGATGTGAGGATCATGCCGAACTGATTGGCTTCCTGGATGTAGGTCTGGATGACTTCGTTCAGGAGTTTGGTGAGCTTGAAGCGGGAGGGTTCAAGCGGTAAGTCACCGGATTCGAGTTTGGCAATATCGAGGAGAGAGTTGACCAACCCAAGCATTTGCTCGACGCCCCGCCTGGAAACGGACAATGCTTGCTCCACGAGCGGTGCATCACTGCCTGGATCGACTTTTTCAAGCAGCGCCAGGCTTCCCAGAATGGCGGTCAGGGGGCTGCGAAGGTCATGCACGATCATCTCTGTGAGATGTTCGCGAGCGGATTCAAGCTTACGCTCCTCGGATATGTCGCGCAGGACAACCAGCCAGCCGATGACCTGTCCGGCAGCATCCTGTACAGGCGAGTCAATGCGCAGAAGGCTGTGGGAACCTCTTTCAAAAGATACTTGTTCCCCCTGCACCGTCTTTCCCTCCTGGAGCACAGTCAGCATGCGAACGAACTCCTGACGACTGTAGCCAAGAATTGCTGCCAGGGGGCAGTCCGAGTCGGTGATATTCATCGAAAGGAGATCGTCATGTGAGAGGTTGACCAGGTCGGTGATCTGCGGGTTGGCTAGCAGGACATTGCCGCCAATGTCCATTAATAGGATGCCTTCATTGGTGGAGTTGAGCACTGCGAGGATGCGGTCATTGCTGTCACAGACCCGCTGGAACAGATCGGTATTTTCCATGCCGATCGCCGCCTGACTTGCAATCGTCTGCGCGCTTCGGAGCACATTTTCATCGAATGCGCGCTCCCGATAGCTGAACGCTTCAAGCACTCCCAGGGTTTGTTCTCCTGCGATGAGCGGAACTACAAGGATGCTCTCACAGTGGCGGACCTCTTCTAGAAAGGCGCGGTCCTGATCATTTTCAGCAGCTGCGACGGTCCACTGTACCGGCCTGCGAGCATGCAACGCCAATGAGATAGCAGGAATACGATCAAGGGGCACGGGATCCGGATGGGATGGAACGTGTGGGATACCGTCGATCATCGAGCCCTGGGCAACCAGCGTGTTGGAAGCCTGGTCCCATAAGGAGAGGATGACGCCATCCACCTCGAGGGCAACCGCGAGGCTGTCGACAGTTGCAAGGGCAACCGCTTCGACGTCGAGCGAAGCCGCGATTTGAGCACTGGCTTGATAAAGAAGCGATTGTTCCCGCAGGCGGGCTTCGATCTGTTGATACAGATGAGCATTTGAAATAGCGACGGTCGCCTGTGCAGCGAGCTGACGCAAGAAGCGCTCATCCTCTTCGGTGAACGCGCCCTGCATACTCTCTTCGACGACGAGCACGCCGATGGCTTTATCCCGGCTGAAGAGCGGGATGCAAATCACACTCCGGCTGGATGGATGCAGCCAGCCGGGAGAGGCGTGTTCAAGATCTGAAACGGTCAGACGTACCGCATGGCCGGAATGGAATGCTCGGCCAGCGATATCATCCTGGGGGCTGTATTGGATGGGCAAGGTAAATGAGTCGTCATACCCATGCTGGGCTGCAACACGGAGCGTATCTTCCTCCTCGAGATACAGCGCGAGATGGCCTCTGCTCGCCCGGGTCATCTGGAGGGCGTGTTCGAGGATGACATTAAATAGCGTCTCCGAATTTAATGTTGCCGACATCTCGCGGCCGATAGCTTCAAGGGCGGCGAGTTGTTCTACCCTTTTACGGAGCGCGTAATCCGTTTCAGCGTGCGCTCTGGCATTCGCGACAGATAGCGCAGCCTGTGCGGCGAAAGTTTCCAACAAGTCAACTTGCATCTGAAGAAAATGCTGCGGTGCGGTGAAATAAACAGAAAGCTGCCCGATGGGCCCCGACGGCGTGATTAAAGGTAGATCCGCGTAGGCTTCGATTCCCTCTGATCTCAACAGCGCGATCTCTTCCTCTTCCAGCCCTGATTCTGAAAGCGTCGGCACAAGGATGATGCGTTCGTCGAAAAATGCGGCTGTACGCGCAGATCCTTTATCGGAGAGAATCATCCACTTGGAAGAGAAATCAGCCGATAAATTCACTGCGTGGGCAAGGACAAGCTCGCTGCGATCGGGATTGAAAAGGAAAATTGCGGATTGATCACCGCCGCACACCTGGATTACGGATTGACTGACCATCTCGAGAGTCTTTTCAGGATCCAGTGAAGAGCTCATGGATGTGGTGATGCGATTCAACGAACTGAGCGCTTGGGCGCGGGAGCGGGTCTGATTGAAAAGGAGCGCGTTTTCGATAGCGGCAGCAGCTTGTCCGGCGATAGTTTCGAGCAGGGTTTGATCTTTGATTGTGAAAGCCTGCCCTTTTTTTGTGTGGAAAATGGCGAGACAGCCCAACGCCCGCTCGGGCTGGAGCAAGGGCACTCCCAGCCACGCTTCTGGAGCATTTGCCAGCTCGGGAAGTCCCATTTGCTTTAATGCCTGCGGCGCTTCTCTTGGGATGAGGATGGATTTCGCATTCAGGATGACACGGTCGGTGAGTCTGTCAGCAATTGGACGGTTGGTCCAGGAAAACCGTCTTCCCCCTTTAAGCGCGATCGGATAGGTCAGGGTCTGTCTGCTGTCATCAAGAAGGGCAATGTAGAAATTGTCGACGTTGAGGAGCTGGGAGACCTGCTTGTAGATTGTCTCAAGCAGTTCATCCAGATCAAGGCTTGTGCGCATCGCTTCGCTGATACGGTTGATGGTCGAGAGTTCGAGCACACGTCGATTAAGGTTTTTCTCCGCCAGGATCAGACTCCGCACACTGGAAGAGACCACGATCGCAATTGCGCCCAGAATGCTGATCGAGAATGACCCCAGTGAGATGTAGGTCGTTGCGCCCAGGATGGCAAAAGGAGCGGGCAGAAAGGCGATGACGGCGAGGATGGTGAAAGACTGCCGCCCCGGCATTTCAAAACTGCGGTTGATATGCTCGATCCAATGGTTGATCAAGTAGAGCGTGCTGAATGAAAGGCTGAGCAGGATGATGGGGAGCGACGACGGCGAGAAGAGATGATCCGTGAAGATAAAGCCCCCGGCGCTTGTGTAGACGATTGCACTTCCAATCAGGGAGAACGACTGGCGGCTAAATTCAAAGCCCCACGCCTGTCTACTCAGATAGTGCTTCTCTTCCTCCAGGTTCCAGCGCAGGAGCAGCAGCCTTTCAACAGTAAAGGCAATAAACATCCCAATGGTAAGACTAATTCCGGCCTCGAAGGGTCCCAGGATGAGGAATAGACACAGCGTGATGAGGTGAACGAGATCGACAAGGCTGCCGCCCATAGGAAACGGGATGAGCGCTAGAAAAGCGATACTGGCTGAGGCAGGTATTAAAACGTTTAGCGGTATGCTGTCCGGACGATCAGGCCACATCCATGCGCCTAAGCAGAGGAGGCTGGCAGCGAGGAGAATCCACCATAAGGGGTTTTCTCGACGGACATTCATTGTGCGCCCATTCCTGAATACAGGTCGATATTTGGGGTTCTCCCAGGGAAGCAGGTCGGCATCGCGTGGGCTACTGGGTCACTGTCGGGGTGGGTGTCGGTCCCGACGGCGTGCGTGTAGCGCTTTCCGGGGATGGGCTAGGGGTGAAGGTCGGCGTGCGGGTAGGCGCTGCCCCGGTCAGTTCGGCATAATGTTGTTCCGCCATTGCCCTCGTTTCTGGCAGGGCGTTTTCCAGTTCCAGAACCCATTCCCATGCCCGGATGGCATCATTGAGCAGCTCGGGATTGGTTTCATAGACAAGCGCCCGCGCGGCATATACTTCTGCTGTTTTACGCTCTCTGATAACGAGGGTCCGTGTTTCCCCGGCGATTTCAAGGGCGGCGTTCAGATACTGGAGTGCGTCCTCGTATTCTTCCAGGTGGTAATTGGCTATGCCGAGGCCATAGATCAAGTCAAAGGTTTCCTGTCCATAGCGCTGGGCGGACTGGAAGTCCTGCAGGGCGTCGCTGTAGTCCCCAAGGGAGATGTTAATCCAACCGCGCGCGAGGTAGGCCGGAGCATAGCGGTTATTGAGGTCGAGAGCGATGGCGGCGGCCTGCAGCCCTGAGGCAAAGTTGCCAAGTTCGTTTTGTGCTCTGCTCAGTGCTGCCCAACCGCGATGATCTTCTGGCTGATAGGTGAGGTAGGTCTGCAGCGGCCAAATCGCGGCGTTAAATAGGGAGTCGTCGAGATTATAGATTGCGACTGCTACATAGGATCGCCCCACTGCGAGATATCCTGCTAGCAGGGAGGGGTCATCAGCGCTCCCCTCCAGAGCATGTTCCAGGGCAGCGGAGTATTCCCTTAAATTAAATTCCGCTTCGCTCAAGCGGATGTAAACGATAGGAGCCCGCACACCTGCATTCAATGCGGCAAGCATTGTGGTTTGCAGACGCGTCCAGAGTTGATTGCTTGCGTAGAACGCGGCAAGATCGATATATGCTTCGGTAAAGGTGGGATCAAGCGAAATCGCACGCTCCAGGTCGCTCTGTGCGCGGTCATCGCCTCGTTCAAGCAGAACCCGGCCACGCCCTAGATAGGCTGGTGCGAAGGCGTTGTCGATCTGAATCGCAGCGTCATACGAGCGGATTGCAGAAGCGTTCTGGCCGAGAAGCCGGTAGGCTTCTCCCTTAAAATAATGGGGTTCGGGAATATTCCCATCATAATTGATGACCTCGTCCATGGCTTCGATAACCGCCTCATAATCCCCCTCGATGAGCGCATTAATACCATTTTGGTAAATTTCATACTCATTATGAGGGGTGGCGCCAGCGACAAGGGTTGGCGTGGACGTTGTTGAGATCAACAGAGCGATGGGCGTGCTGGAAAATTCGGTAGCAATCGGCGTCCGTACGACACGGGTCGAAGCCGGGATGGGGGTGGGGGTCGGCGTTCCAGGAGCGGGTGTAATTGACGGTGTCATGGTGTACGTGGCATACGCAATGCGATTTGGAACCAGTCTGCGAATGACCGGGGGGAGGTAGATCGCCAGGGCGGCGATGATCCCGATCGTGACAACGCTAATTCCAATGAAAGACCCCACGCGCATGAAGCCGCTGGCTTCGATTGGCTCAACTGGAGGTGCTTCCTCCTCATGAGCGATCTCACGCGCCATGACGCGGCCGGATTTACCTGCCGCAGTTTCCTGCTTGAACTTGCGCCGCGGCATGCGCAGTGCGGAGGCAAGCTCAGCATCTTGCGGTGTTCGCTTTCCCAGAAGGACGAGGCCCCGCAGGGCAGCGCGGTTGGTTGGGTCCAGCCGTAAAGCTGATTCGAGGCAGTATATCTTCTCGCGTTGTGAATCGACCACCGCACTCATCCAGACCCAGTATTCGGCGTTGCTTGAGTCTGCGCGTAAAAGCCGGGAGAGCAAATCTCTCGCCCGGGAGCGATCACCCGATCTGGCGGCTGCGATGGCTTCCGTCAGCATGGAGGAATGAGAACTCGACACGCTATGCCCCTTTCATTTCGCTCGGAGTCTAGCACAGCGTTTTTGAATGCACAACATAAACCCCATTGGTATAATCAGCTAGCATGCAACCATTTCGAACAGCCTTTTTAATACTTTCATGCGCCTTCGCAGCAGGGGCTTGCCAGCCGGCCCCGGTGGCAGGATTGGTCCCCACGACGACGCTGCGCCCGTATGCTTCGCCATCTGCAACGGCCGCGATCTCTGCCCAGGTGACAGCGCCTGCAGAGACACCCCCAGTGCCGACGGCGACGCCACGCCTGCACGCAGTCCAGGCCGGCGAAACGATGATCGGGATTGCAGTTCGCTACGGCGTCAGCCTCGACGATCTCCTCATTGCAAATCCAGAAATTGATCCTGGTTTCCTGACGATCGGGCAGGAACTGGTCATCCCCGGGCCGGATGGATCTGCCATCAGCGCTCTGCTTCCAACACCCACGCCTGTTGCTGTGGAGACTCTGCCCGTGCGCTGTTTCCCGTCGCCAACCGGCGCCACCTGGTGCATCACGCAGATCCATAACACCACCGGGCTGCCGCTCGAGGGCGTTTCCCTTATGCTGTCTCTTGTCGACTCGGATGGTGAAGTGCTAGACCAGATCAGCGTATATTCCCCGCTGGACATTATCCCTGATGAAGGTGTAATGCCGTTTGTGGTGCTTCTGGAACAAACCCCGGAGGATTTTGCCGGCGCGTATTCCCGAGTATTGGGTGCTGTGCCAGCACAGAATCTGGACACACGTTACCCCGGCTTGCTGGTGCAAGAGGAATCCCTCATCATCGCCTCCGATGGAAGTTATGCGATCTGGAGTGGGAGCGTTCAAATCCAGACCAATCTTCCAGAAGGTACAGGAGCCTTGCGCGCGATGCTGATCGCTTATGATGATTCCGGACGTGTTGTCGGATATCGTCTCTATGAGGGCGAGATAGGGATTGAGGCGGGCAGTCAAGCCGAGGTCGAGATTACCGTCTTCAGCCTCTCTCCCCCGATATCTTCCGTCGATCTAATGGCGGAAGTTGAGCTTCGCTAGGCGATGTCCGGCGTGTGGACATATATATCCTTTCAAGCAGGTGGGGGATCTTTCCAGAGACACCCAGCGGCACAATCCTTGCAAGGATCTGGGATTGGAGGCTGAATGATCGAGGCAAGTATCCATTTTCCGGCCGGTTTTCTATGGGGAACAGCTACGTCCGCGCACCAGGTCGAAGGCGCGAATCGTGCAAATGACTGGTCTCAATGGGAACAGGAATCGGGGCGGATATTGGAAGGTCATCAAGCCGGAGCGGCGTGCGATTGGTGGGGAGGACGCTGGCGGGAAGATTTCGATCGGGCAGCAGCCGACGGACACAATGCCCACCGTCTGTCGATTGAATGGAGCAGGGTGGAGCCATCCCCTGGCGTGTGGGATCAGACTGCGCTGGATCAATACCGGGAGATGCTCACCGGCGCCCTGGCCCGCGGCCTGACGCCAATGGTGACACTCCACCATTTCACCAATCCGATCTGGGTGATGGATGCCGGTGGATGGCGCAACCCCCGGATTGTGGAATGGTTTGAGAGGTATGTCCTCAGGGTGGTGGAGTTTCTGGGGGATCTTGTCTCGTTATGGGTCACGATCAATGAGCCGAACTTTTATCTCTTCGCAGGCTATGTGGATGGCAGTTTTCCGCCTGGCGAAAAAAGCCTGCGTGCGACCCATTATGTCGCTGCCCACTTGCTCCGGGCGCACGCAGCAGCGTATCACGTCATCCACAGCGCTGCGCCCGATGCTCGCGTTGGCATGGCGCACCACTACCGCAGTTTCAAGCCTGCAAGGCAGGGTTCTTTCCTGGATGCCCGCGCAGCAAAACTGAGATCCCGGCTTTTCAATGGTGTTTTCCCGAAGGCGTTATGCAGCGGAAATCTGAGCATTCTCACACGGCAGTCGATCCCGGAAGCGGCAGGGACACAGGACTTTTTCGGGCTCAATTACTACACCCGCGAGCTATCCCGCTGGGATCTCCTGCATCCATCCAGCTTGTTGAGACAGGGAGAATTCGAGGAAGGCGCAGAAGTGAGTCCAACAGGGTTCATCGCGAACCAGCCGAAGGGTTTCTGGGAAGCGTTGGTCTGGGCACATTCCTATCGCCTTCCCATCTACATCACGGAAAATGGGCTTGAGGATGAAGACGACATCTTGCGCCCAACCTACCTTGCCGAACATGTGCATCAAGCATGGCGGGCTGCTAACATGTGCTGGAAGGTCAGGGGGTATTTCCATTGGAGTCTTGTGGATAATTTCGAATGGGAACGCGGCTGGACTCAGCGGTTTGGTTTGTATGCGCTGGATAGGGAGACCCAGATGCGGAAGGCAAGAAGCTCCGCTCGATTTTACGCAGAGATTTGCCAGGCGAACGGACTCTCAACGGACATGATTGCCCGCTACGCGCCGAAGGCAATCGCTCGCGTCTTCCCACCGAGAGAAGCAGATGATCTCAAGGCCTGAGAGAGGACGGCGCCTGGCTTTGCGATTCCGGTACATCGGCCTCGCTTCAGTTGTTTGCGGGCTGGCTGTCCTCCTTGTGGGGATGAACTGGACGACGGCGGAAGCTGCGGCTCCCCCGCCTTCGGATGCCCCGCCGTTCCGGCTCCCATTTTTAGAACCACCAGGGCCGGATACATGGCTCTTTGAGCAGCCTTATGGCAATACAGAATTCGCTTATGATTACCGCAGCGAAATCTATTGGGCCGGCCAGGGTTTCCATTTTGGCGTGGATTTTATTGCTCCCTGCGGCACACCGATCGTCGCGATCGGTGATGGGGTGGTCCACAGCATCGATGGCCCGCATGGTGCGCGTCCACATAACCTTATGATCGATCACCCCAACGGTTATGCATCTTTTTATGGCCACCTGCTTGTCCGTCCGGCGCTTTCGCGCGGCGAAGCAGTGCAGGCCGGACAAGTTGTTGGTTATGTAGGCGACCCCGACCTGACGTGTGCCTCACGCCCGCATCTGCATCTTGAAATCCGCGCTTCTGAGGATTATGCCACTGCGTATAATCCAATTCTACTCATTGACGCCAACTGGGACATGCTTCTCATGATGGGCGGCCTATCCGTCGCTTTTGAACAGGATCAAAACAACATGCGTCAATGGCAGAGCATTTATGATCAACCGCTTGTTCGCTTTGGCTATCCCATTTTGAATAATTATCAGGAGCCATGGCCGTATGATTGGTGATCACAGCATACCGAAGCGACGGTGGGGGTTGCTTTGCCTGCTTGCCGTTGTGCTGCTTTGCGGGATCGCCCTGCTGGCGCTGCCAGCCGCGAATGCTTATGCCCTGATCCAGACAGAAGGCAGCTACCGGGCAACACCACCCATACCGCAAGCCTTCACCACGCCCACGCCAACCCCGCTGGCATCAGCGCTGCCGATGCCAATTACGACTGGAGGGTGCTGTGCTCATCCATTCTGGTCGCTCGATTCGGACTGGGTCCTATTTCTGGATCAACGCGGATCCACCCACGCGGGGCTCTATGCCGTCCCTTCCAGTGGAGGCGAAGCGCTGCTTGTGCACGACCGCGTTGGCACATACTCGTCGGACCTGGCCTTGATCGCTTATCTGGAGAACGGTCAGACGATTGTGGAGCGCTGGGTCGATGGGGTACGATGGATTATTCCAAACCAGGGTCGCGAAGTCTTCTTCTCGCCGAGTGGGGAGAGTATTTGCTGGAGTATGATCTCCAGCGGGGTGACATTCCCCAATCTGCGGCAGCGGGCAATCTGGGTCGCCGCAAATGACGGCAGCGACGCGCGTGAGGTAGTTACCGTTACCGGCGGCGAGTTCCTGGGATGGGCCGAAGATGAGGATGCGATTCTTGTGAGCGGACGGCTGGCGCCGGATCTGCCCGCCGGGATATGGCGGATCGAACTTGAAACCGGAGCCGGCCTGCTGCTGTATGAGATCGAGGTTCCCCTCCGTGCGCTTGTATCACCAGGGGGTGAGCAGATCGCGTTCATACAGGCATTTGAAGAGTCGGGGAGGAATGGCTTGTGGGTGGCCTGTGCTGATGGCGGCGGCTCTCAAAGGCTGGATGTGTTCGGGGCATTTCGGTGGCTGGATGACCACCACCTGGCTGTTATTCCAATGGATCTTAATGCAGACAGCCCCAGCCTGTGGCGGGTGACGCTGGGCGGTGAGAGTGAACGATGGGTCGGTCTGGGCAGTTCAGGCCAGCGTATTCTCAACAACGATTGGTCAATATCGCCGGATGCGAGCAGGCTGGTTTTTCGTTCGGCGCGCGATGATTCTTTATGGGTGATTACCCTTCCCGAACCTTAGGCCATGCGTGTTATAATGGCGGGGCTTTAAAACAGAATACCCTGCAGGGAGAGGTAGCATAGTCTGGTCTAATGCGCGCGCCTGGAGAGCGCGTGAGCCGAAAGGCTCCGTGGGTTCGAATCCCACCCTCTCCGCCTAACGGCACCGCTCTGCGGTGTCGTTTTCATTTAACTGCATTGACAGGTTGAAATGCCGCAGGTATCCTCGGAGGTGAGCGATCAGGTGAGTCCGGCGCGGCAGATGTTTTCGAACTCCGTCAGGTCCGAGAGGAAGCAGCGGTAAGGAAGCGTTCTGGGTGATGCCGGGAGCTGGCCTGATCGCTTATACTATACCGCGCAGCCCGAAGGGATGATCAACGCTGGATCCCGATCCGGATTTTCCGGGCTGTTGTCTGAATCTCGGATGCAGCCATTCTGGGGTAGCGGATGAGCATGAAGGGAAAAGAGATGTCCGCCAGCGAGCAAAACAACTATATCGTTCGTGATCACGACTGCGATGCGCTTGGTCATCTCTACACAGGCAACTATCTCCGATTTGCGGAGGATGCAGCTCATGCTTTTTGGCAGCGCGTATCGAGCAGTTACGGCGGCGGAGAGGATTTGATACGGGCATGGGCTCCGGCTCAAACTGTCATTGACTTGCATCGCCCGCTTGTCGCCGCGGACCGTTTTGTCATTCAAACGGAATTGGCCGGAAACACGCTTGGGCAGCTCCATCTCGTGCATACATTTATGCAGGCGGAAGGTGACGCGCCAGCGGCTATTTGCCAGACCCGCTGGGTTGCCGCCGAAGATGTAAATGCTGAGGCGGAACGTGTGGCGCAAACCGTCCGCGAGCTGCTGCGGGAGGCCGACCCCGTTCCCACCTGGCATCCAGCACCTGCGGCATCGTCGCCGCCTGAGGGAAAGGTCGAAATGCAGCGCCGAGTGGGATGGCGCGATGTCAGCCCGAGGGGGAGGGTGTTTACGGCGGCATATATGGACTACATGGTTGACAGTGCGATCCTCGCGGGAGATTCCTTTGGGTGGAATTTCCAGGCTTCCCTGGAGGCTGGGTTTGCTTTCGTGGCTCGCAGACAGTGGATCGAAATGCTTTCCCCGGCAGGCCTGGGAGACACGCTGCGCATCCAGACATGGCTATATCGCATGCGCCGGACGACGGCCTATCGAACCTATATTCTCACGCGTATGCTGGATGAAGAGGTTGTAGCCCGCGGATGCACGTATTGGGCGGCGGTGGATTTCGACACCGGCCGTCCGATCCGCATACCGGAGGTGTTCCTGATCGATCTCGCGAAGCATATTGCCTCCGATTAGAAGCGAGAGGCAGGGAGCGGGAGGAGCGGGGGAGGCAGCCCTGCTGGGTGTTTCTGAGCTCGCAGCCTCTGGTATACTCCCCGTGCATGGATACCGTTAGGAATTGGCTCGAGACCATCTCTGACCGACCGCTTAAAATCGCGGCGGGAATCCTCGCGCTCACCGGAGCAATCTTGCTGTATGCCGGGACTGGGAAGCAGGTCCTTGTCGTCAGCGACGGGGAAGAGCGGGAGATTCGCACACACGCGATGACGGTGGCTGATGCTGTGGATGCCGCCGGTTGGACTTACTCACCGGAAGATCAAACCTACCCGCAGGCGGGCACGAATGTTCGGGCCGGTATGATGATTTTATATGAACCTGCCCGAGAAGTGATCCTATCCGCCGACGGCGAAGAACAATCCCTCTATACCGCTGAACGGATACCTGCAAATGCCCTCGCTGCAGCAGCTATTCCGCTCTTCGCAGCGGATCGCGTGCTTGCAGATGGAGTCTGGCTGGGGGATGCCAGCGAGCCCGTTGAGAACGGTTTTCTTCGGCTTGAAGTTGTCAGGGCGATGACGTTTCAACTGGATCTGGAAGGCGAACCCGTTCCGATCCGCTCTGCGGCGCCGACTTTGGGACAGGCCCTCTGGGAGGCGGATATCCTTCTGTACGAGGGAGACGCGCTTCACCCTCCAGCAGATACACCCCTCACAAGCGTTCGAGAGGCTGCGCTCGTGCGGGCAGCTCCGGTACAAGTTGTTGTCGATGGCGGGGAAATCATCGTATACACCGTGGGAAAAACCGTGGGTGAAGCGCTGGCGGAAGGCGGCATTGGGCTGCAAGGGCTGGATTATTCCGAACCCGACGTCGCTGCGCCCTTACCCGAAGACGGCCGCATCCGGATTGTCCGAGTGCGGGAGGAGGTTCAGGTTGAACTTGAACCGGTTGCTTTCAACATCAGCTATCAAGCCGTTGGTACGCTGGAAATCGATCAGCTTCAAATCCTGGAAGAGGGCACGTACGGCGTAGAGGCGATTCGTGTGCGCATTCGTCTTGAGGATGGGGAAGAAGTGAACCGATCTGCCGAGGAGCGCTGGGTGGCCGTTGAACCCCAGACGAGGGTGGTCGGATACGGAACCAATATTGTGATCCGAACCATCAGCACCCCATATGGCAATCTGGAGTACTGGCGGGCAATCCCCGTTTATGCGACATCCTATTCGCCCTGTAATCTTGGCGTTGACTGGTGCGGTTACACGACGGCCAGCGGCGTACCCGCCCAGAGAGGCGTTGTCGGGGTCATCCGCTCATGGTACAACGTGATGCGCGGCCAACCCGTTTATGTTCCGGATTACGGAAGGGGCAGCATTGAGGATATCGGGGCCGGATTTGCAGACCGGGATTGGATTGATCTGGGGTTCAGCGATGAGGACTTTGAAGGCTGGCACCAGTGGACGACCTTGTATTTCTTGACCCCGGTACCTCCGCTGGAAAACATCCTGTGGATCCTTCCCTGAGCCAGGTGGAGAGAAGGCAGGAAATCTTGTCGATCAGGACAGTCAGGATTGAGGGAGACAGAACGATGAAGACATTCAAGAGTGTGGGTTTAATTCTCCTGCTGGCGCTCACAGCTGGCTTGAGCGCGTGTGGTGAAGCCCGGACACCTGCGGATACGGTTGAGGCGTATTGGCAGGCGTTGGTCGATAAAGATCCGATTACAGCTGTGACGCTTTCTTGTCTGGCATGGGAAGAGCAAGCCCGTGCGGAAGCCAATTCCTTCGAGGCAGTAGAGGTGCGGTTGGAGGATATGACCTGCACAGTCGCTCAAGGGGATGAAGCAGAAGCCAGCGTCGTTTGTGACGGCAGCATCGTGGCCAATTACGGCGGCGAAGATACCACGATCAGCCTTGCGGACCGCTCCTATCTGACGATACAGGAGGATGGCGAGTGGAAGATGTGTGGATACGGCAGCCGGTAAAGATGAAAATTCTCCGCCGCATTTTCTCTCGTGAGAATGTCTTAGCACTTGCACTCTGCTTTATCTTAATCTTCGCGTATATTCTGACTGCGGATTCTTCCCCGGTCTGGATTTACCAGGGTTTTTAATGACATTGTTTCAGCTGGCCGCATTGACTGCGGCTGCCATGATTCTGGGTAGACTCCCCCGCGCCGGACGCACCTGGGGGCTTTTTGGAGTCAGTTTGTTGATTCTCTTCTGGTTGCAGCCGGCTACCCCCCTCCGCTACGCAGATTTCTGGCTTCCAGCGGTCATCTTGTTCATCGCTGTGCTGAGTTGGATGGCTGCGCAGCCTCGAGCCGCCTGGCATAACCGGGAAAACAGGATTGCCGTGGCAGTGATTTTCATGCTGCTTCTGGCGATCGGTCTGACCCGAGTGTTCAATTTGAACTGGCACCTGACCGCCACCCGGCCTCCCGGCATCTCGGCCATTGCCGTTGCCGTCGGATCCGCTGTCGTTCTCTTCGCAGTCTTGCCATCCCTCCTCCGCCGGGAAAAGGGAACGCTGGTCCTTTCGCTTGTGCTCGTCGCGCTTTTTCTCATCTTGAAGACGGATGTCCTCGCGACGTTCGCAGCAGGACTTGCGCGCCGGCTTACAGGCCAGGATCCCGCGCTGGCATCCCCGATTGATCTCAATTGGCTCGGGTTTTCCTATATTGCCTTTCGGCTTCTGCATACGCTGCGAGATCAGGCGACGGGACGTCTTCCGGAGATGAATTTATGCGAGTATATGACCTACGTGTTCTTTTTCCCCGCAATCATGGCGGGGCCGATCGATAGAGCGGAACGATTTCTCAGTGATCTGCGGCGCGAGTCTGCGTTTCAACCGGAAGAAACGCTGGAAGCTGGGAAGAGAATAGTTGGCGGCATTCTAAAGAAATATGTTCTCGCCAGCCTGCTGGCGGTGTTTTCATTGAATCCGGAATTGCTTTCACGAGTCGATTCCACAGGATGGCTGTGGATTCTGGTCTACGCCTACGCCTTTCAATTGTTCCTTGATTTCAGCGGCTATACCGATGTTGCGGTTGGAATTGGGATGCTGGCAGGTGTTCGTTTGCCCGAGAATTTTGACCGCCCATATCGAAAACAGAACCTGACCGCCTTCTGGAACAGCTGGCATATCACGTTATCCCTCTGGTTCAGGGCATATTTCTTCAATCCGTTGACACGCGCACTACACAGACGCAGGCGTGTTCCCACCTGGATGATTATTCTTCTTGGACAAGCGGGGACGATGATGTTAATTGGCCTCTGGCATGGTGTGACGTGGAACTACCTCATCTGGGGGGCATGGCACGCCTTCGGCTTATTTGTCCACAATCGCTGGGTCGCCCTCGTGCGCGCTCAGCCAGCATGGTTCCCATTGGATCAGGAGCATATCCTCGTGCGTGGCGCGGGGGTATTTATCACCTTCCAATTTGTCAGCCTTGGCTGGCTCTGGTTTGCGCTTACTTCACCCGCGCTGGCATGGGAGACCATGCTCAGAATGGTTGGGATGTAGCCTATGTCATCCAACGGCTGGCGGTTAATCCGCAACGTTCTCATCAAGGCGCTGGCGCTGTTTGCAGCGCTGAACCTGTTGTTTGTCTCCACAGATGTGGTGCCCCTGCTGGGGAGGCTGAGCTTATACAATCGTGTCTTCCCGGGTCGCTTACGACTGCCATATGGTGATGACCCCTCCGAAAGCTACAACCTTACACTGACGCAGATTGATGCCATGTTCGCCGCGCATATTATCCAGTCTGCCAGGGACGATGAATACCGGATTTTCCTACTCGGCGACTCCTCCATCTGGGGTTTCCTTCAGCCGGCTGGAGAGACATTGGCTGAACAGATTAACCGACTCGAATTGCAGACGGAGGATGGCCGGCCCGTCCGGGCTTATAATTTTGGCTATCCAACGATGTCCTGGCTTAAAGATCTTTTACTCCTGGATCGAGCCATGGCATTTGAGCCAGACCTGCTGCTCTGGTTTGTCACACTGGAATCAGGGACGGATCCAAAGCAGCTCGATGCCCCGCTTTTACAATACAACGCCGGGGAGGTCAGGGCGCTGATTGAGCGCTTTGCACTCGATCAGAATCCGGCTGATCCCCGTCTGGTTGAGGAATCATTCTGGGATCGCACCATCATCGGACAGCGCAGAGTACTTGCGGATTTGCTCCGCCATCAAATGCTGGGAGCCCTATGGGCGTCTACATCAATCGACCATGTCGTTCCTGATGATTTCACCGAGCGGATGGAAGATCTTGACCCCGAGGTCACCTTTCAAACGATCGCACCGCGGGATTGGGATGATGGGCTATTCGCTTTTGATGTTTTGGAAGCCGGCTTCGAGGCTGCCGGCGCAATCCCCATGGTGTTGATCAATGAACCGATGTTCATCAGTGCGGGCGAAAATAGTGACATCCGCTACAATTTTTATTACCCTCGTTGGGTATACGATCGCTACAGGGAAACCCTGGGCGAAGCATGTGAGCAGCAAAACTGGCAATGTGTAGACTTATGGGATCTGCTGCCCGGCGAGCTCTACACAGACAGTGCGATACACTATACGCCAGAAGGTGCGCAGCGGATTGCTCTTGAGATGGCACCTTTGTTGGAGACATTGATCCATCTGCAGCGCTAACCAATCAGATGGGTGGAGGTGGGCTTGACCTTCGTTCGAAACCGCATGAGCACTTATTCCACATCTCAACGCCGGACAGCTTCCCTCCAAGGAACCTGGCGCCGAGGGCGTTATCCGCTAACCTTGACAGCGATTTTCTTCACGGCGATGTTGCTGGCAGGATGCCAGCCGGCTCCAACCGAAGAACCCGACCGAGCGGATGCATCTCTCGTTCCGATTTCGGAAGTTGTTCCAGAAGCGACTCTTCCTGAAGGGACTCCAGAAACAACTGCCCCCGAAGCGCGTCAGACCGTGAGCACAGATACTGTTCTGACGGAAGCAGCACTCGATCCGGATGCCTGGATGGAACTCCCCGTTATTCCCGAATTCAGCGATCATGCGATTGAGATCTATCTCCAGGGAGTGGCGATGGGCAATGACCCCCATGCATTTGCAAAGGTCGGGGATTGTCAAAATGTGCCTTCGATGTATCTCTCAATGTTTGACCTGCCCAACGCGTTCTCCCTGGGGGAGGAATACGCCTATCTCCAGGAAACCATCGACTGGTATGCGGGATCTTTCGCTCGCGAGAGTGAGGCTGTTCGCCGGGGATTCAACGCAGCCTCTCTTGTCTCTGCATTCTGGTCGGATCCAGAGGCCTGCGAGCCTGGTGAAACACCGCTCCAATGCGAGATCCGCCTTCACAACCCGAGTATTGCAATCATCAGCCTGGAGACCTGGTGGGAAGGGGCGCCTGAGAACTATGAGGGCTATCTGCGAAGCGTCATTGAGGAAACCATCGATGCGGGGGTGGTGCCGGTGCTTGCTACCAAAGCTGACAACGTTGAAGGGGATCACCATATCAATCGTATTATTGCCATGCTGGCCGCTGAATATGAGATCCCGCTATGGAACTTCTGGAGGGCCGTTCAGCCGCTTCCCAATCATGGGTTGAGTGAAGACGGATTTCACCTGACTTTTGCGGCGAGCTACTTTGATGATCCGGAGCGAATGGAGAACGCATGGCCCTGGCGCAATCTTACCGCCCTTCAAGTTCTCGACGCTGCTCGCATAACGCTCAACAGTGTGGATCAGGACGGATAAATATATAGACGGGAGACCCAAAAAGATTGATGAATACAAAACTTGCTGACTACATCGCATCGGAAATATTGAAAGATCCGGACCGGCACATTGCCAACGACGAAGCGCTCATTTCAAGCGGCTTGATCGACTCGTTTAGCCTGGTCGACCTGGCACTCTATGTTGAGGATACGTTCGGCGTTCGTATTGATGATGCAGAATTGACCGCTTCGGTTTTTGATAGCATTGACCAGCTTGCCGAACTGATCGAGGGAAGGAAAGCGGACGCATAGATATGGCGACGCTCCCTGCAATTCTTAAAAAACATGTACTCAATAAACCGGATGATTCTGCCATTCGGTTCCTCACCCTCGATAAATGCGAGGAAATTTCCTACAAGGAGCTGGCAGAGGGTTCAGCTGCATATGCCCATGCCTTGCGCCAGGCAGGCATAGAGGCGGGAGAACCGGTCGTCATCATCCTGCAACATGGTCAGCCACTTGTATTCGCCTTCTTCGGCACCATGCTGAACGGGTCCATCCCTTCGATCATGCCCTACCTGACAGAGAAACTGTCCCCTGAAAGGTACAGAGAATCACTGCGTTCTCTCATCGA